>Ga0115002_10001213_pt1 | contig 35838 bp, 28 predicted proteins | sample ArcticOcean_MG_C_8_FD_89576 | JGI IMG/M metagenome (GOLD analysis project Ga0115002, IMG submission 89576) | Marine microbial communities from western Arctic Ocean - ArcticOcean_MG_CB11_86 | ecosystem: Environmental > Aquatic > Marine > Oceanic | place: Arctic Ocean: Canada Basin | collected... | reverse complement strand
CTTCTCGGGCTGTCCTGTTGCGGTGCCAAACACCTGTGCCGCCCGGTCAAGTAATTGGGTCTTCCACTGCGTGATCTGATTCGGGTGTACATCAAACTGACTTGCCAACTCTGCCAGTGTTCGATCATCGCGGATGGCGGCAAGCGCCACCTTAGCCTTGAAGTCTGCCGAGTGGTTACGGCGAGGTCGTCTGCTCATTTTTCGCGCCTGTTTCACGAGGCATTATCATGCCTCACTCAGGCAGCGAATCCACTTATCCCACTGTCCAGTTTTCCGGGAGCACCTCTGTACCTCTATGGCGGAGCAGCTGGACCCGGAAGACTGGACGGAGATCATGGATGAGGCGTTCGGCTTCATGACCGAGCCCGTCGAACGTTACGGCGGGACGGTTGGTCGATTCATGGGCGACGCCATCGTGGCCTTCTTTGGCGCACCCCTTGCCCACGAGGACGACCCTGAGCGCGCGGTTCGAGCGGGTCTCGAGATCATCGAAGGTACCCGCGAATTCTCAGCTGAAATTACAGAAGAATTCGGACTGGAGTTCAACGTCCGCGTCGGCATCAACACCGGCCCGGTGGTCGTTGGGTCAGTTGGCTCGGAAGACCCCGGCGACTACACCGCGATGGGCGACACCGTGAACGTAGCCGCCCGTATGGAACAGACGGCAGGCGCGGGCGATGTGCAGGTATCTGAGAGCACGCACTCCCTCACATCCCACGTATTCGAGTACGAGAGCCTGGGTGGCATATCTGTCAAAGGCAAGCTGGAGCCGGTGCCTACCTACCGCAGCCTATCGCTGCTCGATGTAGACACATCGTTCCGCGGCCACTTTGGCGCGGACACGCCGCTGGTTCGGCGAGATGTCGAGATCTCTAAACTGCGCGAAGTTGCAAGCGAGGTCGTTGAGGGGCAGGGACGCATCGTTGGGTTGGTAGGCGAGGCCGGCATGGGCAAGTCTCGGCTGATCCACGAGCTTCGAGACCTGTGCGCCGAGATAACCGACGGCCAGGGCGGCTGGTCTGAGATGAGCGGCATCTCGTTTGGTGAGACGACTCCTTACGGCGTTTTCATCCCACGCGTGCAACAGATGTTTGGCGTTCATGATCGCGATGACCACGACTCCACTGGCGCACAAGTCGCCGAGATCCTGGAGAACGCTCCGCCTGAATCCAATGAACTCGGATCCAACGCAGCTGATGTCCTCTGTTCCCTGATCCCGCACGATCACGAGCCAGTACTTGAAGGCGAGACGCTGCAGCAAACGATTCAGCAGACAGCCTCCGACTTCTGGAAACAGGACGCTACGGAAGCTCCGACCGTGCTGGTTCTGGACAACCTCCAGTGGATTGATCCGGCGTCCCAGGAGTTGCTGATCCACCTGCTTGAATTGGCCGAGACTGAGAAGATATTGATTGTGTGCGCCTTCCGTCCGGAGGAAGATTCCGGCGCATGGCAGGTGAAGGCGATGGCCGAGAGCGATTACGCCGATCGGTATTCCGAGATCGACCTGGGCCCCCTATCTAACAGCAATAGCGGCCTACTTGTAGACGCGCTGCTGTCGGTCGAAGGTATGCCCCGTAACATTCGCTCGCAGATCCAAAGTCGCGCTGATGGCAACCCCTACTTCCTGGCAGAGGTGGTGCGCGTCCTTGTCGAGAGCGATGCAGTTCAAGACACAGAATCCGGTCTGAAATGGAATAGCGATACCAACGCTGGAACGATTGCTGTTCCTGACAACGTGCAAGCGCTAATTCTGACTCGTCTAGACAGATTGCCAGCAGAGTCGCGCCTGACTCTTCAGCTAGCCTCAGTGACCGGGCGATCATTCGACCTCCCTGTTCTGGAACAGATATCTACCGCCAATGGATCTCTCAGCGACCAGATGGCCAGATTCCAGCAGATGCAATTGATCGATGTCACCGCCACCGTACCCAACACTGTATTCATGTTCAGATAGCAGCTAACCCGAGATGCTGCGTACAACTCGATTCTACGAAGGGAGCGCAGGCGATTCCATCAGTCTGTGCCGAGGCCCTCGAAAAGGTGGGTAGAAGTGACGATGAACCGAACCGGCTGGCGTATCACCACGCCCAGGCCGGGAATAACCTGCAGGCCATTGAGTACTACAAGACTGCAGCCGACTCCGCTGTACGCCTCCTAGCCAAGATGGAAGCGAACATGCTGTACTCCTCTGCAATTGAACTTGCGGAGAAAACAGAGGTTTCACCTGAACTGATCGTTGATCTTTATACCGGACTGGGCAGAGTGCAGGAGATTTCTGGCAATTATCAGGGTGCGCTCCGCAATTACGAGAAGCTGGAAGAGATCGGCCGTGAGCGGTCTGATGATGGAATCCGTCTGGGTGCGCTTTTGCCGCAAGCCACCACCTACTCAACCCTGAGCAGCGAGCTTGATCCCACCAAAGGCCGCGAAATATCCGAGCAAACAATCGCACTGGCACAGGAACTTGGTGATCATCGCGCTGAGGCCAAAGCGTACTGGAACATGATGCTTCTGGAGGCCTACTCAGGGACTGATGTGTCGATCGCGGTGGCACACGGTGAGCGATCTGTTGAGATCGCCCGCGAGCACCACCTCAAAGAAGAACTCGCATATTCGCTTAACGACCTCGTAAGGCCATTACTGGCAATGGGGCGGAAAGATGAGTCGCTCGCTTCACTAGACGAAGCCGTACTGTTACTTCGCGAGTTGGACGACAGGCTGATGCTGGCAGACAGCCTTGCCAAGGACTGTGATATTCGGACTGCCCTGGGAGATTTCGAGCACGCTACCGAATCCGCTGAAGAGGCGCTTGAGGTTAGCCGCAAGAACCGCAACCGGTTCGGTGAAGCCGTGGCGTTCGTTCGCCTCAGCGTCTTGTACGGTGAGTTCGGACAGCCGGAAAAGGCCATCGAAGCGCTGACAACCGGACGCGGCGCCGCGCGCGGCTCCGGATTCGCAGCAACCCGCCTCTATCCGGTGAGGCTTGGATTGGCGATGGCTGATGCTGGCGACTACACCGGAATCGAGCTCGCTATGGAGTCGGTGCGAGAGACTGTTGAGCTGCCGTTGCTCCAGAGGTTCTCCGTTGGTGGAGTGGCAAAGATCAAGCGGCTGTCAGGCGACTCCGACGGCGCTGCGAACTCGCTTGATGAGGCGCTGGCGCTGGCGGAGATGGAGATATCACACCCAATCTCAGGCTTCGGGCTGAGCCATCTGACGGAACTAGAAGTCCTGCATGGCATCGGCCGCACAGACGCGGTTATCGAGACGGCCAACCGTTACTTGACGAGCCTAGATTCCACCAACGTCATCTTCCGGCGCTACGACGTACTGCGCTTCAAAGGCGAGGCGCTTGAGGCAAAAGGCGACACGTCTGCGGCCCGCAAATGCCTCGAAGAAGCGGTAGCCAACGCATCCGAAGCGGGGTCAAGACGCGGTCACTGGCAGGCACTCGCAGCGCTCGCAGGATTCCTGGCTCGCAACGGAGAGTCCGGCGACGATGAAGCTTCACGGGCCCAGAGCATTCTCAACGATATCGCTGAAGAAATCTCCGATGAAGAGCTTCGAACTCTCTTCGTCCAGCATTCAGGCCGATCGCTCCTTCCCTCTGGATAGTTCCACCTCAAAATTGCTGAAGGTCCCTCCCTTGAATTGTACGACATGAACCCGCGTGTAATATCGGAGCCACACGCCACACCAAGGGGAGCACGTTATGGGTTGGTCAGCATTTCAGAAAACAGGTCTCACACACCACGACCGAAGCAAGTCGTTCCACGGCTACACGCTCGTGTCGCCTTCAGGTGGTCAGGACACGCTGTTGCTCGATATGGGCGGCTCAATAGTCCATCGCTGGGCGTTTGGTGACGATTTCACTCCCGGCTACGGACGACTGCTGGACAACGGCAACCTCCTGATTCGTGGCACCGACCCTGCCGTCAAAGTTGGCGACCGCTCGAAGGCAGCCGAAATGCCGCTTTCCGAGCGCCTCCGGGTGCTGGGCGGCAACTCATCCCGCATGTATGAAGTCGACTGGGACGGCAACCTGGTGTGGAGCTACGAAAATGAGGCTATTCACCACGACTTCCAGCGCCTGGAGAACGGCAACACGCTGCTGGTGCGTTGGGTAGAGATGACGGAGGACGAGACGAAGGCCGTGAGGGGAGGCGGACGCCACAAACGCGGCGCACCCAACATGCTTGGCGACGAGTTCATCGAAGTGAACCCGAAAGGCGAGATCGTCTGGCGAGCCGCTCTGTATCACCTGCTCGACCCAAGAAAAGACCCCATCTGCCCGCTTGAGCCACGCGTGGAGTGGACCCACGTCAACGCCCTGCATCTCAACGATGACGATCAGCTTCTCTTCTCATGCCGCGCCAACCACACCGTCGGCGTGATCGACCGCGCGTCTGGCGAACTCACGTGGCAGCTGCCATACGGAATCGCCCACCACCAGCACCACGCAACGTGGCAAGACGGCGGCAAGATCCAGATCTTCGACAACGGCATGCACAAGCCGGGTCAACCGAGTTCACGCATCATAGAAGTAGACCCCGCCAATAACGATGTTGAAGTGAAGTACGAAGCCGTCCCAGCCCTGCAGTTCTTTAGCCCGCACATCTCAAGCGCCGAACGCCAACCCAACGGTAACCTCGTAATCTGCGAGGGCGCCACCGGCCGGGTGTTCGAGGTGACCAACCGTGGCGAAGTGGTCTGGGAGTGGATCAGCCCATTCGTCCACGGCAAAGACGACGCGCGCAGCCGCACAATCTTCCGCGCCCACCGCTACGCCGACACCCACCCCGCACTCCAGGGTCGCGAACTTCTGCCGATGGCCCACCGCGAGATCAACCGCTCATACGGCCTCATGCGCGGCAGCGGCGGTCGGCGCGGGTAGCGCTTCGAAGACGCCGAGTCCCTCCCGCTAACTCCCCTCTTCGCTATACTGCACAAACTTTATTGACTGGTCAGAGGAGTGGTAGATGGTGTCGGTTTGCGTTCTCACAAATGGTGGCGGTTCGGTAGACGTATCTGAGGAGCAGATTGCCGAGTTGCAGGGAGTCCTGCGCGGCGACCTGCTGGTTGATGGCGATGCTGGGTATGACGAGGGTCGGTTGGTCTGGAACGGCATGATCGACCGGCGTCCTGGGCTGATCGCTATGTGCGAGGGCACTTCTGACGTGGTCGCGATGGTGAAGATGGCCAGCGCGCATGATCTTGTTCTCTCAGTGCGAGGCGGCGGGCACAACGCCTCCGGAATCGCTACCAACGACGGAGGGTTGGTCGTCAATCTCACACGCATGAACGGCGTCCATGTTGACGCGAGAATCGCACTGCGCGCGCAGAGGGCGCTGCGTTTGGGGTGATGTTGACACGGAGACACTACTACACGGCCTGGCGACTACTGGCGGCACCATTACCAACACGGGCATAGGTGGGCTGACTCTTGGCGGCGGCCTTGGTTGGGCGATGGTCGAGCACGGCATCGCAGCCGATAATCTTTTGTCCGCTGATCTTGTGACGGCAACCGGCGAGGTGGTCACAGCAAGCGAAACTCAGAACCAGGATCTGCTGTGGGGACTGCGCGGTAGCGGCGGAAACTTTGGAGTGGTTACGTCATTTGAATACCGCCTCCACGAGCAAGGAAACCTGTACGGCGGACTGCTCCTGTACCCGCGTGCTATGGCACGTGAGGTGATGAAATTCTATGCGGAGTTTACTGCTGATTTGCCGGATGATCTCTCCGTATTTTGCGCGCTGCTAACTTCGCCCGACGGGGTGCCGATGGTCGCTCTCCTTATTGGCTACTTCGGCGCGATTGAGGATGGCGAAGCAGCCGTCAAGCCAATGCGCGATTTCGCTGAGCCTGCCGCCGACATGGTCGGTGAGATTCCCTATTCAGTCCTTCAGAGCTTCTTAAAGGATGCTGAACCACACGGAATACGCCGCTACTGGAAATCCGGGTATATCCCGGAGCTAACGGATGAGTTCATCGATATCGTCATCGAAAAAGCAGAGACCATGACGGCTCCTAAGTCTGCCGTATTCCTGTTCCATATACACGGCCAGGCAACCCGCGTGGCAGCCGACGCCACGGCCTTCAGCCTGCGGGAGAACATGTACGACTTCGACATAATCTCCCAGTGGGATGATGCTTCCGAAGACGATCAATGGCGGGACTGGACGCGCGATTACTGGGAGTCGGTCGAGAAATTCTCCGCGGAAATTAGCTACATTAACCACCTTATGACGGACGATGTTGAGCGCGTACGCCCGTCCTTCGGCCCCAACTACGGGCGGCTGGTTAAGCTGAAACGCGAGTGGGACCCGGACAACCTGTTCCGGTTGAACCCAAATATCAAACCGGCCTAGTAGGAATCGGGCGGGACCCGCCAATCGACCAACGACCCATTCCAGTGGCATCGTGATCAAGATAAAGTTCTTCAGCATATGAAAATCACAGATGCTGAAGTAATTGTTCTGAGACAGACGCCCGCAGCGATTGAGAAGCATCAGGTTTCCTGAGCGCCAATCATGACTATCGACGATCCTAATCAGTTCCCCGAAACGTTCGCCGTCATCAACGCTGGTATGGCAGGCGGCCTGCACCTTGGAGCGCAGGTCTACGCCGCGATTGGCGATGAGATTGAGATGTCATTTGCCGTGGGAGAGTCCGCTCCCGGCATGCCGCTCAGGGTGGACTCAATTGTGCCGTGGATGTCCAACTCCAAGCCGCTAGGAGCAATCGCTATCGGGCAGCTTGCGGTCGCAGATGAACTGGACTGGGATCTGCCTGTAGCAGAGGTGATCCCGGAGTTTGAGGCTCACGGGAAATCTGACATCACAATCAAGGACATCCTCACCCACACAGCAGGACTCAACGGCGCGCTAGAGACGCGTCCGGGAGAAGCAATACAATCATATGAGGAGTCCGTCGCCAGGGTCATTGGCCATCGGGTACCGGACGACTGGGTTGTGGGCGAGACGGCTGCATATGACCCGTACTCAAGCTGGTATATCGTATCGGAAATGGTGCAACGAACTACTGATCAGGATTACGCCGACTACGTGCACCGCGAGGTTCTGGGCCGTCTGGACATCAGTTCAAGCTGGCTCAAAATGACCGGCGCTGAGTTTGATGAGAACGTAGACAACGTCGTAGCGATCCCCACTGCAGGCTTTCCAATCAGCGCTGATAATCTTCGTCAGTCGTCCACTCAGACAGTCCCGCACGGCGGAGCGCGTGGTCCGATCCGCGACCTTGGCCTCATCTACCAGTCCTTACTCAGGCCCCACATGCGCGAACGCGGCAAACTGCTTCCAGGCGGGGTGGTCAGGCACATGACATCTCGCCATCGGGAGCGGCGCCAGGATATGACGATGGGCTTCATGATGGACTGGGGCCTTGGGTTCACGCTGGACTCCAAACGCTACGGTCTACCGCACCCATACGGCTTCGGCAAACATGCGTCGGATTCATCGTTTGGACACGGTGGAATGCAGTCGTCCGGCGTCTTCGCAGACCCGGATAAGGACGCGGTCGTCGCGTACTATTTCAACGGCATGCCCGGCGAGGCTGCGCACTACAAGCGGTCCCAAGCGATCTGTGCCGCCATCTACGCTGATCTAGACCTGGCAGGTTGAATCACCCCGGTTCGCCGTCAGCATAAGCGCAGGCCCAGTATGTGAATGACGTTCCAGTACCCCGCCTTTTACAGATCGAATTCTGACCGCTCGCGAATAGCCTGAAGAGATTAGAACCAAAGCGCCTCTTCAGGGAGTTGCACAGGGATGGGAATCCCCCCACTGCACATAGCGAATGACGTTGCACACATTTTTAGCTCGCGCGAACCGGCCCGAATACGCGGTTTGGTATTCGTCGCGTCCATCTTTGCGTACATCGCCAGCCTAATTCTCATCGCACCTTCAGTGGGTGATACCGCTGAAGTTCTGGTGTTGTTGCCGGTAGTCACAGGCTCATTTCTCTGGAGTTGGAAAGGTGGACTGACCACTTCTGCAATTCTCATCCCGGTGAACATCGTGCTGATTGAAACTCTCGCCAACGATGCCTCATCCGCCGGATTCTCAGAACTTCCTCGACATCTGCTGATTGTGGTGGCTGGCGTTGGTGCCGGAATCATTGCCGGACTCACAGAGCAGGTCTCCAGAATTGCCGGTGAACGACGCGAGGCTCAGCGCTCGCTGGAAAAGGAGCATCGACTGAGGGGACATCTCGCGGAGATATCGAGGTCGCTCTCAGAAACTCGATCCCTGGATGAACTCGTGTCATCGCTAAATCTTTCGCTCAAGGGAGTCGCCGAGTTTGACCATCTGCTCATGGGAATCAGGAAGAATGCAGGCGGCGATCTGAAGATTTCTCACTCCATGGGCAAGTTCATCGCAGACATTCCAATGACTACAAGACTGCCTAGGTTGAACAACGACACATCGATAGTGACCGGTCATCTGAGTGATTTGAAGCTACCAAATGATGATGGTATTGCCGCAGCCTTCAATCGGGTTGGTCTTCACTCCTGGATCATGACACCTCTTTACTCTCGCGACCGCCTAGTTGGTCTTCTCATCATTGCCTGCGAACAGCCCGATGCTTACGCAGCGCACACCGGTGAAGTGTTCGATGGAATTGGCGCGCAGGTTGCGCCTGTGGTCGACAACGCGGTGACGGTGGAGAAGGAAAGGTCGCTGTTTGGCCGCATGGAGACGCAGAACTGGGATCTTCTGCAGGCCAAAGCGGAGCTACAGGTCATAGCAAATGAGCTTACCGCCAAGAATGAAGCGCTTGAAACCGCCAGCGAAACCCGCACCGCATTTCTATCCATGATCTCTCACGAATTGCGCACTCCCCTGACGATCATGAATGGCTTTGCCGAATACCTCACGATGAACAGCGATAAAAATCTGACTGAATCGCAACTTCAGTACGTTGGCGTGATGCAGAAGAACGGCATCCAGTTGAGCAGGCTGGTAGACGACCTGCTGGACGTTGCACGCCTGGAGAGCGGCCGTTTTGAACTCGATTTCAACGAGGATGATGCTGTCACACATATGCAGGATGTTGTACGCGGATTCAAGACGATTGCATCTGAAAAACAGCAGATCCTCAACCTCAATGCCCCTCAAGACGAGGCCTGGGCCATGGCCGACCGCGGTCGACTGACACAGGTCGTTTCCAACTTACTATCCAATGCCTCCAAGTACTCAGCTGAAGAAACAGATATCGACTTCTCGATTCAGATAGATGCCACTCAGGTCGTATGCGATGTGAAAGACCAGGGCATCGGCATGTCAAAAGAAGCTCTGAGCAACATATTCCACACGTTCTACCGCGCACCCGAGTTAAAGTCACAAAACGTACCGGGCACCGGTCTTGGGCTGGTTATCGCCCGCTCAATTATCAATCAACATGGTGGAGACATCAGCGTTGAGAGCACACCGGGAGGAGGTTCGACCTTCAAGTTCTGGCTACCGCTCTCAACTGCTGATTCCTGGACCAACACACACCCCGAACCTGCAACTCATGAAGCCGCATAGTCTGAGGAGATACATCAGATGGCAAGGATACTGGTAGTGGAAGATAACCCGGAAATGCGCATGATGATGATGGCGCTGCTGGGGACGATGGGGCACGAGGTCGTTGAGGCAGTCGATGGCACTGATGTGCTGCGCTGGGCTCTGGATGAGGAGCCTGATCTGGTGATGTTGGATGTGATGATGCCAAATGTCGATGGCTGGGAAGCGCTGACGATGCTGCAAGAGGATCATCGAACGGCTGACATTCCAGTGATAATGGTCACAGCGCGCAAGTCTGCTGAAGACATGGCGAAGGCAGAAGAGCTTGGCGCTTCAGACTACGTTGCCAAGCCCTGGTCTCTAGGTGAGCTTGAGACGCGCGTGAACTGAGCACTTCGTAAGAAGGCTGTCCCGCAACTCAGCGAAGAGTTCGGTCGGCCCAACGGCTACTTTGAGTGCGGCTGCCCACGACCATATGATCAGTCAGATGATGAGCACATCGCACCTGATGCCTGCTTTGGCTACCGGGTTGTTGGCAATGATGATGCGAACTCCACTGAAGATGCTGGGGATTACAACTCAGAGTACGACGAGGTTGCCAGCTAGACGCTCTTCAACGCCTCTGTAGCGCCGTCAATAGTTGCCTGAATGTCTGCCTCAGTGTGGGCAGTTGAGATGAACCAGGCCTCATAGTCTGACGGTGCTATATAGATGCCGTTTGCCAAAAGGCCGTGGAAAAAGCGGCCAAACGCTTCGTGGTCACCGGCTGATGCGTCGACCATATCTTTCACAGGGCTACCCGTGAAGAATGCTGTCAGGAGCGAGCCAACCCGGTTGATCGTCACAGGGATCTCAGCGTCGTTGAATACGCGAGTAAGCCCGGTCTGCAACAGAGCGCCCAGACGCTCTAGCTCATCATAAACACCCGGTTCTCTGAGCCGCTCCAACGTGGCGACTCCCGCAGCCATCGCCAGCGGGTTTCCTGAGAGAGTACCCGCTTGATACATCGGTCCAAGCGGCGCTACCTGTTCCATGATGTCCTTGCGACCACCGTAAGCCCCCACCGGAAGTCCGCCGCCCACGATTTTGCCCAGACATGTCAGGTCAGGCGTGATACCAAAGATGCCCTGAGCGCCGTCAAGGCCAACCCTGAACCCGGAAATCACCTCGTCAAATATCAACAGAGCGCCGTCATCTTCCGTCAACTCGCGCAGAGCACCAAGATAACCGGGTTCGGGCAGGACTATCCCCATGTTGCCAGCGATCGGCTCGATGATGACCGCGGCGACCTCGCCGGCATGTGCAGCGAATGCTTTGGTGATTGCTTCGGTATCGTTGTACGGCAAAACAATGGTGTCTTCAGCCAGGCCGGGGTGAATCCCTGCGCTGGTGGGAACACCGGACGATGCCAGCCCGGAGCCCGCTTTGACCAGCAGTGCATCCGCGTGCCCGTGATACCCGCCATCAAATTTGATGATCTTCGACCGGCCCGTGAATGCGCGAGCGAGCCGAAGCGCACTCATCGTCGCTTCAGTTCCGGAGTTAACGAAACGCACAACCTCAATTGACGGGACAGAGTCGACCACAAGCTCAGCCAGCCGAACTTCGCCTTCAGTGGGAGCGCCGTACGAGGTGCCCTTCTGCGCGGAGAGTGTGACCGCTGCAACCACATTAGGATGGGCGTGGCCAAGGATCATTGGCCCCCATGAGCAGACGTAGTCAATGAACTCATTGCCGTCCGCGTCCCAGATTCGAGAGCCAGCGGCGCGGCTGATGAAAAGTGGATTGCCCCCCACGCTTCCCCAGGACCTTGCAGGGCTGTTCACCCCACCTGGAATTAGTTCCTTGGCTCGCTGAAACAGTTCCTGAGAGTTGGCGGTGTTCAACTATTTCTCCTGTGGCCCCCGTCGGGAGGCGTCAATTAGATAGAGGCGTCAATTAGCCTGAGCTTTGTCAAATAATGAGTTCGGATTCACTCTAAAAATTGCGCGGCAATGAGGATACGTTAGCAAGTGACTGTATGCCAGACGGGGACGGAGAGAATCCGACTAGTTGAGGACTCTGCTCGGCATCCTATGCGTCGCTATTTGAATCCTCTGAGAGATCAAAGGCTCTGGCAACTGCAGACGATGATTCAAGATCATCGGACGTCCGCAGGTACGCAATTGGATCAGCCAGCAACTTTTTGACGATAGAGCGCGACATGGCTTCTATCACCGCACGATCTGCATCGCTCATGTCAGGCAAGCGCTTGAGCGCCCGGGCCATCTCCGCTTCTCGCATCCCATCGGCCTGCTCACCCAGCGCTCTGATTAGCGGTTCTGATGCCGCGCCAACCAGCAACTCTTTGAAGTGGGTAAGTTCGCTCGCAATAATCGTCTCGGCATCATCTGCAGCGTGGGCGCGTCCACTTCGGTGGACTTCAGCGATCTCCGTGAGATCACCAAGGCCAAACACGGTTACGTCACTGATCTCTCGGACGCCTGCCTCAACATCAGCAGGAAGCGCCACATCAAGGAAGAAGAGGCCTCGCCCATCTCGTCCGGCCATTGCCTTGGTGACCATGTCCGTAGAAATGATGCTGCTCTCTGCTGCCGTGCATGTCACCACAGCATCTACGGTCAGCAGTGCCTCGTGAATATCGTCAAACTCAACATACTTGCTGCCCAGTTCTGCGGCAGCTTCAATCGCGCGCTCACTGCGGCGGGATGTAACGACGATATCGCCAACCCCGTTCCGTCTGAGAGCCCTGGCAGCCTGCATACCGGTCTCACCAGCGCCTACTACGAGGACGGAATGATCCTCCAGCGAGCCAAGGGAGCGGGTAAGCAGATCAACGCCGATCGAGCTTACGGACACGCGAGCACGGCCTATGTCAGTAGTACTGCGAACCTTGCGTGAGGTGCGAATGGCGTGGTGGAACAGCCGGGAGAGGTGCGGTGAGATGGAGTTTGATTCGCCAGCCATTCTCAGCGCAAAAGCAACCTGACCCGCAATCTCTGGCTCACCAAGAACCAGAGCATCCAGGCCAGAAGTCACCCGGAAGAGGTGCCTGATGGCATCGTCGCCTGAGAGTGAGTAGACATAGGGAGCAAGCGGAGCAGTGCCAGATTCAAGTCGCTGGTCAATGATCTCCAGGAACTCCATAAGTTGCCGTTCGCCAAGTTCTTTGTCAGCGTTGTAGGAGTAGAGCTCCGTGCGGTTGCAAGTAGAGAGAATAGCGATATCACCAACAAGCAACGTTCCCTGTTGAATGAGATCAGGAAGAGACCGACGATTAATCGCCAGTCTTTGTAGGCGCTCAATAGGCGCCGAGTTATGACTTACACCTGCAACCAGGAAGTGCAACGGATTCTCCTAAGGGACAACCCTCTAAATTTAGCACGATGTGATTATTCTCACAAAGGTATCTCCTGTGTATTGATCTGACGAGTGATGATCTTGTGAGTATCTATGATGGCATTGAGCGTGAACGTACCGCGTGGATCCCATCCTAAGAGCCGACAACTATTATGCCTCACAGCTTGAGCAAGTTCGCCCTGCACCCGGCAAATTGCGATCGTATGTCGCTCCGAGGGTATGAGTCTCAATAGGGGGCAATCCCCCGTGCCTTATTGCGTCAGTACAACCAAACAGAGTTGGGGCACCTACAAATAAGCCTGCGGCGTGCACGGTTATCTATTTTCACTCCAATTCCTAATGTTGTGTTTGGGGAGATTAATGACAGCGGTTGCCCCACATGGCCTGAGACTCTCCCGTGGCCCCACCCTGGATGAGCGTCACCTGAAATGTGGATCAACCGATGTCATGACTCAACTGCGTGGACATAAATAATTGGGGATCAGGATTCTGATCTGATCTGATGGGGGATTATCGTGAAACTGAAAATTGGTATGAAGCTGTACGCTGGGTTTGGTACAGCTCTTGTAATCATGGCGGTTCTATCTGCTGTGGCTTACAACAACATTTCGAACCTGACCAGCACAGCGTCGCAGGTGGAACACACTCACGAAGTGCTCGGAGAACTGGAAGCAGTTCTGAATTGGTTGAAGGACGCTGAAACCGGTCAGCGGGGCTACGTTATTACCCGCGAGGACCGTTATCTGGAGCCCTACAATGCGGCCTTGGATGGGATTGCGCACGTCAGGGAACTCACAATTGACAACCCTGTTCAAACGCAACGCATTGACGATCTAAAGCCGTTTGTCGATGACAAATTCGAAGAGCTGCTTGAGACGATTAATCTCCGCCGGAACGAGACTTTTGAGGCCGCCAGAGATGTGGTCCTGACCGATGCGGGCAAGTCGATCATGGACAACATCCGCCTGTTGCTGGATGCGATGTCATCCGCGGAAGAGGTACTGCTAGTTGAACGATCCGCTGCAGCAGAATCAGCAGCATCAACAGCAAAGACCATCCTCATCGCCGGAACCGTTCTGGCAGTAGCAGTTTTGGCCGCGATCGCGTATTTCCTAACCAGGGGAATCACCGGTGGTGTCAACCAGATCGGTGCAGCGCTCAAGCGTATTAGCGTTGGTGATTTGAATTCCGAAGTATCAGTCAACTCAACCGATGAAATCGGCGAAATGGCTGTTTCATACGGAGAGATGAAGCTCTATCTGGAAGGGATGTCCGGGGCCACCCAGAGGGTTGGAGACGGAGATTTGATCGTCAACATCCAGCCTAAGGGCGAAAACGACGTACTTGGTAACACCTTGAGCAGCATGGTCACCAATCTCAGGGGCATTGTCGGCGAATTCGGCGGCGCGGCTTCCAAGATCAATGCGGCCAGCGATGAACTCGCTGCGGCATCTGAACAGGCCGGTGCGGGTACTAACGGAATCTCTTCCAGTGCACAGCAGGTCGCCTCTGGATCTCAGCAGCAGGCTGAGAGCATTGATGAGACTTCGACAGCCGTTCAGCAACTGTCATCGGCGATAGAGTCGATAGCAGAAGGCAGTCAACAGCAAGCGGTAAGTATTGGACGAGCCAGCGAGATCGTTGAGCAGGTCACGTCCACTGCCTCAGATGTTGCGACCAATGCACAAGATGCTACTAGCAGCGCCCAGGAAGCGATCGAGGTTGCAGATCAGGGACTGGAGACGGTAACCAAGACCGTAGAAGGCATGAACAAGATCACAGAGTCAGTCGATCTAGTTTCACAGCAGATTGCATCTCTTGGAGAACAGTCTGCAGAGATTGGAAACATCGTCGGCGTCATTGATGACATCGCCGCACAGACGAACCTTCTGGCCCTCAACGCAGCCATCGAGGCAGCACGAGCGGGCGAGCAGGGTCGTGGATTCGCCGTTGTGGCGGATGAAGTCAGGTCGCTGGCAGAGCGGGTCACAATCGCCACGAAGGAAATTGGCGAATTGATCAGCGGAGTCCAGTCTGGTGTGGAAGATTCCGTCAAAGCCACGGAGCAGGCAGCAACTGAAATCTCTGTAGGTTCTGAGTTGGCTGGCGAATCAGGATCCGCACTTCAGTCCATCCAGGAAGCAGTCGGCAAGGTTACGGAACAGATCGAGACGATTTCGGCCGCATCTGAAGAGTTGGCCGCATCCGCTGACGAGATGACAAACGTTGTTCAGACTGTCAGCGAAGTGACAGAAGGCAACACCGCGGCTGCAGAGCAGATGACTGCCAGCAGCACGGAAGTCGGCAAGTCTGTCCAAGACGTTGCATCAGTAAGCCAGCAGACCCTTGCTGCAGCACAGGAGATGTCCGCCTCTTCAGAAGAGGTTGGAGCACAGGTTGAGCAGGTCGTCGACTCCAGCAAATCACTCGCTGATCTTGCAACAGATCTACGAGAGGTTGTTGGAAAGTTCACTCTTGACACTTCCACGGACAAGAATCCAGGCTCTGTAGGGGCCTAGTTAGTTACGACACACGCAAACCTTAATTTGAGGGGCGAGCAGGCGAATGGGCGGCACATGTGCCGCCCATTCGTTTTTAATCGAGGCATCAATATCCATTCCTGGAGCTTGCAGAAGGCTACACATGACCCGTGACTCATGGTTGCCTGTGCTAGCATCTTCGCTTCTGGGGCTAACTCCAAACACACCCAGATAACCCCCTGGATCAGATTGGCGACATGAGCAATACTTTCACCACCATTGAAGAACGCGGCTACGCCAATCCTGAGTTACTTGTCTCAACCGACTGGCTTGCAGAGCACATCAATGATGCCAACGTGCGTGTAGTCGATTGCAACTTCCATGGTGAGTTTGAGAACGGTCACATTCCAGGTGCCGCTCAGCCGGAGAACAACTGGTACAAGGGCTCTGAAAACAAGACGCTCATCGCGCCTACGGCTGAGTTTGAGCAGATGATGTCAGTCCTTGGCATCTCAAACGATTCCACCGTTGTGGCTTACGATTCCGATAGCAACCATCTTGCGCCTCGCCTGTTCTGGGCGCTGCGGTACTACGGCCATAACAACGTGAAAGTTCTGGACGGCGGATACGCGGCGTGGATTGCAGAGAACCGCTCAGTCGAAACTGGCGATAGCAGTGTGAGCGCAGGCTCCTTCAATGCCACTCCACACCCGGAAGTGATCGCGCTTCGAGAAGACATCTTGGCTGAGATTGGCTCAGATGGCACCCAGTTCTGGGATGTCCGAACAGACGAAGAGTGGACCGGTGAGAACGACCGAGGAACCAAGCAGGGTGGACATCTTCCAGGCGCAACTCACCTTGAGTGGAAAAACCTGATCACTGAAGGTGACGTACCAGTCTTCAAGTCGAGTGACGAACTCATGTCGCTCCTCAACAGCGTGGGAGTCACGCAGGACAAGAATATTGTCCCCTACTGACAGGGGGGCATCCGTGCGGCGCACGGCTTCTTCGTTCTAAATTTGCTAGGCTTCTCAAACGTGAGGAACTACGACGGCTCATGGGCAGAGTGGGGCAACGATTTGACGTGCCCCATCGAGCGGTAAGCGTCCTCGGCGACAACTAAATAGGGTGTAATCGGGCATCAACCGGCTCGGTTCTCCCACACATACCATTGCTACTGGATGTGAATTCAGTTGGATCAAATTACCTTGCCCAAACAAAACTCCTTGTTGCGCCCAATTCTGCTTGTCGTTCTCGGAAGTCTCATGCTGGTGGCCATCGCCTGCGGATCTGACTCTTCAACCGCAGAGCCAACGATAGAACCCACCAGCGCGATTGATTTCGCTGCACCAACCATCAACATACCGGACAATCTCCCACCTGCACGCGCAACCGCCACCCCGGAACTGGCGCTGGACAATCTCATGGCCAACCCTCGGGGTCCGGAACTGACAGGCAATCAAGAGTGGTTCAACTCAGAGCCGACGTCAATTGGCACCCTGAATTTGCAGGGGCAAGTCGTTCTGATCGACTTCTGGACTTACACCTGCATCAATTGCATACGAACGCTTCCGTTCTTGCTGGACTGGGATAAGAAATACCGGGATCGTGGGCTCTCGATTATTGGTGTGCACTCACCTGAATTCGAGTTCGAAGAGATCGCTGAGAATGTCCAATCAGCCATCGATCGGTATGGAATTGAATACGCGGTGGTCCAGGATAACAATATGTCTACCTGGGGTGCGTTCAACAACCGATTCTGGCCTGCCAAGTACTTGATCGATACGACTGGTGGCGTGACGTACACGCACTTTGGGGAAGGTGACTACGCCGAAACCGAAGTGCAAATCAGGCTCGCCCTTGAAGCAGCTGGCAATGATGTCTCTGATATTCCACTTGGCTCTGATGAAGGACCCGGACGCGATCCAAATGCGACCAGCCAGAGCCGCGAACTTTACGGTGGCTACGGCCGCAGCTACTCCGACCAGGGTCTGTACGCCGGGCAACCTGAGTACTACGACGAACCTGACCAGCAGGTCCTTTACACAGACAATCTCCCGCACCAGGATGGGCGTTGGTATCTGCAGGGTGCCTGGCTCAATACCGAAGAGGCAATTGTCCACGCCCGCGAGACAACCGACTATGAGGACTATCTGGTCTTCAAGTTCCAGGGGCGGTCCGTCAACGTCGTAATTAATCCCGTGGGCAAGACCGCGCCGTTCAAGGTCATTGTAGAACTCAGCGGCAAGCCCATAACAGCGGCTGATGCTGGCGAAGATATTGAGTACGACGATGATGGTAGAAGCTTCATTACGGTCGATTCGTTCGGGCGGGAATATCGCGTTGTGGAATTAGACAAGTGGGGAGAGAACGAGCTGAGGCTCCGTCCCAACAGCGCTGCATTTGGCATGTTTGCCGTGACCTTTGGCAGCAATCTGGACGGTGCATAAATGCGGATCACGATGAAACTCCCCATCTTGCTCATGGCGCTCTCGATCTTTGCTATCGCCTGCAGCTCTGACAGTGAGCCAGCCGCACCAGCGTCCACGGTGCTTGAAGCCACGGTTGCGCCAACGGAAGAGGCTGAAGAGCCAAGAACGCTGCTGGAGAGTCTGAATCAGTACCCGCGTTACGCTGACAAAGATTCTGGTTTCGGTGCCATTCTCGGAACACCGGATCTTGGCGTCGGGGTGAACCGTGTCGCCTTCGTGATGACCGATGACGATATAGGCATCGTGAAGACGCCGTTTGCCCGCGTTGAAACGTTCTTCACTCCAGAAGGTGGTGTGCCTGAGGGTCCAATACAGACCGTAACGGCTCAGTACTATGACTTCCCTCTCAAGGTGCGCGGACTCCACGTCGCCGAGCTTGATCTCGACCGTCCTGGCATGTGGGAGATCAATGCCACAGTCCCGGATCCAACGGGCAACAGAGTAGGCATCCGGTTCCCCATTGAAGTGGCGCCGGAGGCCAAATCTGTTGCGGTTGGAGCGAAAGTCCCACCCACTGCCAACGGCACACTGAACGACGTCGCATCCATATTTGAGCTTACCACCGCGAGCGAACCAGACGACGAGCTATACGACGCTAACATTGATGATCTAGTGGCAGCAGGCACACCGTTCGTGGTCACCTTCGCCAGCCCCGCATTTTGCGCCAACGCGCTGTGTGGCCCACAGGTGGAGGTGCTGAGCGAGGTCAAAGCGGAGTTCGACGACATCGCAGATTTTGTCCACATTGACCTGTACGAGAACCCACATGAGATCAAGGGTGACTTGAGTCGTGGACAACGCACGTCAATTCTGGATGACTGGGGCGTCCACACGGATGAGTGGACGTTCATCGTCAACGGCCAGGGTGAGGTAGTCGCCAAGTTTGAAGCGTTCGTTCCGCGCGAGGAGCTGTCAGCGGCAGTTCAGAAGTATTTGGGTGCCGGCGTCTGAAGGTTTGCCACCCGTGGCCGGTGAACGGCTGAGCTACTCGTCAGCTGCGGGGCGGTGCGAATATCCCGGTGGCAAGAAGATGATCGGGTTCTTGCTGTGCCTCACAAGCCGGAATATGCTGGGGCCCAAGATGAAGCGCGCAATGCCAAATCGGCGTCGAGCCGTCGCAACAACAATGTGTTCTGGCAGCTCTTTAGCCGCACGGAGAACTGCCGTAAAGATAGTCTCCGGTCGGCGAATTACCGTAACTTCGAGGCCTGAGGCACGAAGTTTGTCGGCCCGTTCACCCAGATACGCAAACGGGTCATCATCGTAGAGGATGGCGTTGGCATCCGCCGCCAACGGTAGCGTTCGGGCTGGCTTTGCTCCCACGATGGTGACGTCAGCTCTCATACCCAACGCCAGTTGACCACCGTACTCAAGCGCCGCATCCGAGCGGGTTGAGCCATTGACCGGGATAACCACGCGCCGGGGCAGTTCCTTGGCTTCACCGCTATCGGAATCATCTGATGGTGGTGGAACGAACAGTATCGGGGTATCCGTATTGGCCCAGACTGATTCCGTGATGCTCTCTCGGAACCATCGGAGGTACTGCGGCCGAGGCCTTGAACCAACTGCTATCAGTCCAAACTCTCCCTGATTGGCATGCCCAACCACAACATCTGAAACGCGACCTGCGGCAACAACCTCACGTGAGCGCGCCCTATCCTGCACAAGGTGGCGACTGATCTCTCGCAAGTAGTCATTTGCCACGGTGCGGGTTCTATCGTGCAGCGCGTCCGGATAGTTGATCTCTCCGGGTCTCGCTGGGTTGCCACTTCTGGGCAGCAGCACGTGAAGAAATGTCAGCTCAGAGCCGAACTGCTCAGCCAGAGGAACGACCAGATCAAGAATTGCTTCAGCGCGCGCTGAACCATCCAGAGGAACGATAATCCTCTCGAGAATTGGACGTGCCGTCAGCGGCACTATGTTGGGCTGTACGGCCAACTTTTCCCGTTTCGCTGTTCACTCATTTGGTCGCATTGGCGATCAACCTCTGGTTGAGCATTTTAGTCGCTCCCACAATTTAGTTCCCCAATAAACCTCACCGGTCTTGCTCCAGTTCATTAGAATTGCGCCCACGCGAAAATCGTGCCAATCAGCTTGAGGTCAATACTGCCATGCCAATGATGAGCGGAAAAGTCGCCCTGATGGAGAGCCTTCGTGCGGAGGGCGTCCGATACATTTTCGGCAACCCGGGCACCAGTGAAGCGCCAATCATGAGCGCACTTGAGGATTACCCGGAACTGGAATACGTTCTGACTGTCCAGGAAGGCGTAGCGATGGGCATGGCTGATGGCTACGCGCGCCGCACTGGCGAGCCGGCGTTCATCAACCTGCACATCCACACCGGACTGGCGAACGGAATTAGCCTGCTTTCTGATTCATTCTCCGCAGGGACCCCACTGGTTCTCACATCAGGAAACATGGACGCAAGAAAGCTCTCCGAAGGACGCCCAGACCTCCTACAGATGGTTGAGGCGAACACCAAATGGAGTGCAGAAGTTACGCACGCCGGACAAATGGCCAGCGTGATGCGACGGGCGTTTACAGAAGCGCGAACCACCCCAACAGGGCCTGTGTTTGTTGGGTTTGCCGCCAACGCGCTGGAAGAGATTGCTGAGCAGCAGATATTCCCCTCCACTACACCGCGTATCGCGAACCAGCCGTCGCCAAGTGTGATCACTGAGATAGCGGATCTGCTCACCGACTCTGAGCGACCGCTGATGTTGGTTGGAGAACGCGTTAGCCAGTTCGGGGCAACCGCAGCAGCAGTGGCAGTTGCCGAGCAAATTGGCGCCCACGTCTACTCAACTGGATACACGCAAGTGGTGTTCCCAACGTCGCATCCGCAGTACATGGGCATGATGAGCATGCGCTCCCCGGCTATCCGGGATCAGGTCAGACGCGCCGATGTGGTTCTGTCCGTGGGCACAAGAGGGTTTGCCGATCTGTTCCAATCCGACTCCGCACCTCTCGCCGAAGACACAAAACTCATCCACATCGATTCAAACGCCGAAGAGTTGGGACGATTCCTTCGTACGGAACTGGCTGTCCTTTCAAGTCCGCTGGGCGCTCTACAGGAGCTTTCCAAAGAGCTTGAGAACAACGCCCCGGCACCGTTCACGGAAGCAGCAAAACAGCGAAGCCAAAGTATCGGCGCTCTCACGAAAGCGGCCCGAGACTCATTCCTGGAAGACATGCGGCGCGATGATGACACAACGCCAATGAGTCCGGCCCGCATGATGTATGAACTCTCCCGTGCATGGCCTGAAAACGCCATCATGGTGGACGACTCCATCTCATCTCGAGTGGCACTGTATTCGGCATTCCAATTCAATGAGCCCGGTGACGTCGAAGGCCTGTGGGGCTCTGCGATTGGCTGGGGGATGGGTGCCGCAATGGGTGTGAAGATGGGATCACCTCACCGTCCCGTGATCGCGCTCATGGGAGACGGAACGGCAATGATGACCGTTCAGGCACTCTGGACCGCGGCCTCACGCAACATCCCGGTGGTCTTCGTGATCTGCAACAACAGCATGTACCGCGTCTTACGCGTGAACATGAACGTCTATCTTGATCAGGTAACTGAGCAGCCTGACAAACCGCGTGAGTACCTCGGCACGGGATTCGACCCTACGTTCGATTTCGCTGCGATTGCCAACGCATTCGGCGTGCAGTCGAATCGCATTGAAGACCCGGCGGACATCGTTCTTGCGCTTCAGACGGCCGTCGCTGCTAATGCCCCATACGTTCTGGACATCGCTATTGACGGGACTCTGTAGTAACGCATGATCGCGATTCCTCAGAGCATCGATGAGCTGACCGCCCCGTGGCTCACCGATGCTCTGAGGGCCGGTGGCGCTCCAGCAAACACTCGCGTCATCTCACTTGATGTGCAGCCATATGCCGTTGGTCGAAGTCGGACTGGTGAGATCGCACTTCTGTCTCCCGTGTACGAGACACCGGACGACTCGCTTCCAGATCAGATCATCGCCAAGCTCGTCTCGCAGAATGAAGCCAATCGGCAGAACGCCACCAAAATGGGTGCGTTCCCGCGTGAGGTGCAGTTCTATCGAACAATGGCTCAGAAGTGCCGTTCGCGATTCCCCGCATGCTCTATGGCGACTTCGACCCGGTAACGCAGGACGGCATCATCCTGCTCAACAAGGTTGACGGCCTCACCCGAGTGAGTTGCCACGCGAGCGCAATGCTGAGTTTGTGGCTGATGCAACGGAACTGCTTACCAACCTTGCTCGGATGCACGCACGATGGTGGGGCGGAGATTCAATTCCCGATACCAGCTACATGGTCGATATCGAGACAAGCCACTTTGGCAATGTACTGGACGATCACGCAACCAATCTGGCGAAACTTATGCCTATCCTTGAGAAGCTATTCTCGAAGGAGCAGATTGAGAATCTCGAACGAATATCCGGATACCGAAGCGTTTTCGCGGCAGCGGCAGAAAAGATGCCACGCACGTTCTGCCACGGCGACTTCCATGCCCAGAATATCCTGTGGAACCCAGAACCACAAGAATCGAATTCACCGCGCGCATGGGTACTTGACTGGCAGATGGTCACCGTGGGACCAGGTGCAATGGACGTGGCAACGTACCTTGCAATCGCCGTCCCCAAGCGCCACACGGACCAACTGCTGATGCCGCTGATTGAGGTCTACCACCGCGGACTCCTTGGCAACGGCGTGCAGGGTTACAGCATCGAACAACTCATTCATGACTACCGATACACAGCTCTTGCAACGCTAGGAGTGATGGTCTTCGCTCTGGGAGGCCTGATGTTTGCTGAAACCTCATTGGAGATGATCGTCGAAGAGGTCCTGGGCAATGCCATTGCAGGAGTGGAATCGGTAGAAGCCTTCGATCTGCTTAGGTGATCCCGTCCCTGATCAACTGCGCCACGCGATAGGCGGTGGGGGTTAATGGGTCTAATTGATCTGTGATGAGCAGATTCTTGCTTAGGCCAAACGATAACCCGGTATCTGGATCAGCGAAACCGAGCGAACCACCGTACCCGCCGTGTCCGAACGCGTTAACGCCACCCATGGATACTTGCCCACCATCATCTATTTCACCGCCCATAAAGTAGCCAAGCGCGCGTCGGGGGCTGCTACCAATCCTCATGTCGAATTCGTCACTTCCATACGTGCCAGCCTGGCGCGCTGCCACTTCCGACATCACGCGGATGCCACCCAATTCGCCACCATTGATGAACATCGCATAGTGTCTTGCGATTGCCCGTGCGCTCATGATCCCGCCAGCGCCGGGAATCGACCCGCTCCGAAAGTGATGACTATTGATCGCTTCGTCATATGACATGCCTTCTGGCAAACTGTAAACGTCCTCAGAATCGCTCTCGAATATCGACGGAAGATCACTCGGAGCATGGCGTAGTCGAGCAACTCGTGCCTCGGCGTGCTTTGGAATGCCCAGGAAGAAATCGGAGATCCCGAGAGGTGCACAAAGTTCTGATTGTGCGAATTCAGCAATCGAGACGCCACTAGCGCGTGCCACAAGTTCCCCCACGATCCAGCCATACGTGAATGCGTGGTACTTAGTCTCCTCGCGCGGCTTGATTTGTGGAGTTTCTGCCGCAATGGCGGTCACCATATGATCCCAGTCCGCAAGGTTCGCTAGCGTCGTACCTGCCGGAAGGTTGGGGACTCCTGTCCGATGTGTGAGGGCGTCGCGCACAGTCACATGTTCCTTGCCATGCGCGCCAAACTCCGGCCAGTAGCGAACAATTGGTGCGTCCAATTCCAGATCACCACGGCTGATCAAAATATGAGCACACGTAGCTGTGAATCCCTTGGTCGTTGACCACGACGTAAACAGTGATTCGCCCGCGACCAGTGCGCCTGTCTGCTCATCGGCAATGCCTGACCATGCGTCGATGATCTCCTCGCCGTTGAGATACGCAGCGGCTTGAAGGCCAACCTCTGCCCCACTGCCCGTCAGCTCATCCAGAAGTGCCTGCACCCGGTCGTTTAGGTTCTTGTCCACCAATGCCTAATCCTTTTCGATCTGTTCTTTGAGTTGCACCAGTTCGCTGGCAAGTTGCTTGCGCATCATCCGCCTGAAGATCGGCTTCGCGACCGCCCACATCACGGACACACATTTGTGATCAGAGCCAGCCGAGATCGTGTTGAAAACACGCGTGCCTCCATCCAGCGACTCAAATCTAATCTGCCCATCAAAAGGGAACGGGCCGTCCTTTGCTCGCACCGCATGCAGGTTGGGCGGCTTCCACGCTGTGACAACATATCGCATCTCGTTCACACCGCGATACTCGTAATCGCTGGTGATCACCGTCCCCACCCGGTACCTCCCCGGCGTGACGATCTGAACGTTGGAGATGCCCTTGACCCACAGAGTCCAGTTTTTGGGCGCGGCTGCAAACTCAAAAACCTCTTTGATCGGTTTCGAGATGATGATGTCAGCAGTAGCTTCCATCGTCTGCAACAGCAAGGCCTCCTGAGGTGTCGGCTGCCATTCTATTGCTTTGATTGAGGCTCCCGAGGGAGGCCACTCTCAGATAGATATTTTCGGGTTTGTTTGGTACAAAGTGGTCATGCCGCACTACATGAGAGGCCTTCGCGAGTTCAAGTTCCTCTTTCCGTAGTATTGATCGCCGTACTTTTGACCATCGCTTTGGGAGGAGAAGAGCGAACAGTATTTCGCACCGGCCGAATCACGATGGAAGACGAGCCGGCAGGAAACTTCTCGCTGATGCTTCCGGACGGGTGGCGAGCCACTGAGTACATGAATCTGGATGGCGTTCTCACCGGGTCGATAACCAACGGCAAAGTGACTATGCAGTTCTGGGACACATCGGGACGGGCCATTTATATCTGGGACAACACTGATGGGGATACCGTGACGGAGGACATTGAAGGGGCATCTGTACACACATACAGCGTTCCTTCTGATCCATCGGATCCCCACAGTTCCCGCGTCGCCTCGTTCAACGGATATCCGGGCGGTCCTCTAGGTATCGGAGGAGGAACCTGGTTCGAAACTCGGGATGACGATGTCGCTGGGGCTTGGGACACATTCATCGACATAGCCAGATCACTGCGCTATGAACCACCGCCAACTGTTGATATTCCCGTCATTGCGCCGCCAGACCCCTCCTGGGTTCGCCGCGATCTCCGGACCGGCCTCGCCTCAACCGCCAACTTCAGCGTAATGATGCCGGAGCACTGGACGATAGTTGAGAAGATAGGCATCGACTCGCTTGTCGGGTCGATGGAGGGCGACGGCATCAAGCTAGGCTACGACTTCGGCATGGAAGGCATTGTCAGTTACTCACAGTTTTCGGAAGGACGTCACAAGGTCTGGCCAGTCACCGTGCGCGGCGAGACCGGCTACTTCAACCGGCCGGTTGAAGGCCTGACCGGCGATGAATTGATCACAGGCGCTTACTTCGGCCGCTTACCCGGAAATGATGGGGGAAAGCGGGACCGCGCAATTGAACTTGCCGCCTTCAATCTGAATCGCGACCAGCAGGACACGGTACTGTCAGTCATCGCCACTATCGAAGATGCTGAGCTCACGATCCAACGCTAATCTGTCGGAGTCGGAACCGCGGCCGGTGAGGTCGTAAACGCACCTCGGCCAAATATAGCGACCGTGCCAATTGCAATCGCCCCGGCGCAGATCGCGCCACCCAGCCCCAGCGCGAACTGCACATCAACCGCTGATGCCAGCGCTCCCATGATGAGGCCTCCGATTGCGGATGAGCCCCAGATGAGTTGGTGGATGCTCATGACCCGACCGAGGTATCGGTTGTCCGTGGCCATCTGGACGATGGTGCCGCGTGCGGTCTGATGCAGTGTGCCCGTGATGCCGATGGCTGTCATTGCGATAATCGCTATAGGCATCGAGGTCGACCACGCAAGTGTCATCAGCGCCGCTCCAAACGCCACGCCCATAAAGAGCAGCGTCTGCCCCATGCGCTCCGGCCTGCCCCACCATGCCATCGCAAACGCGCCAATGCTGGCACCAACGCCACTGCCCAACAGAAGCCCGCCAAAGTCATCGATGTCTCCGGCGATTACGTCCTCAACCAGCACCGGCAACAGTGTCTGGTACGGAGCGCCAAAGACACCGACGAAGAACCCCATGATCAGCAGACCAAACAGAATCCGACTGCGGCGCACATAAGTAAAGCCGTCCTTCAGGTCCCGTAATATTGGCCGCGATTCACCCGTTGAAGCATTGTGTTTGGACTTCATCACCGACATCATTCCGACCGTAGCGATGTAGGAGACACCAATGATGTAGAAGAGCCCTTCAATACCGGCCAGCTTCACAAACGGTGCGAAGAATATCGGCCCCATGATGGCTGAGCCTGTGGTGACGAACGAGTACATGGCGATGGCCCCCGGCAGATGCTCTCGGCCAACCAGCGCAGGCATCATCGCCTGCCGTGACGGGATGTCGAACGACAGTAGGAATCCGTTGACCAGCGATATGGCGATCAGCTGCCACGGCGTGATGAGATCGGTCGCCACAAGGACGCCGGTTAGAAGCGCTGTCACTGCGAACATACCGCGGGTGAACATAACCAGCTTCAGACGGTTGACCCGGTCCGCTACCACTCCGCCCCACACGGAGAAGATCAGAATTGGCCCAAGGCTTGAAAGCGTCACCAGCCCAAGTGCAACCGGAGAATCCGTGAGTTCGTGCATCAACCAGAGTCGGCCTGCCGTCAGGGTCCACATCCCCACGTTGGAGAACGCAGCGGCAACCCAGAACAGTCGATACTCCCGGTAGCCAAACGCAGCAAATCCCGGCCGTTGCTTTACGTACTCAGGTATCAATGCCACGTCGGACTATCCAGCCATGATTCCTAAGATGCATAAATGCAGGCGACGCTGTGGCCCGGCGATAGCTCACGGAACTCCGGCACTTCCACACCGCACTCTTCCGTGGCGATTGGGCATCTGGTCCGGAACACGCAGCCCGACGGTGGATTTAGTGGGCTAGGGATGTCGCCGGTGAGGACAATTCGTTCACGATGCGCTTCCACTGCAGGATCAGGGATAGGAACGGCGGATAGCAGTGCCTGGGTGTAGGGGTGCTTCGGGTTCGTATATAGCTCTGTGCGTTCGGCCGTCTCAACAATCTTGCCAAGGTACATGACGGCGACGCGGTCGCTGATGTGCCTGACCACGGAGAGATCGTGCGCTATGAAGAGATACGCGACCCCAGACTTTTCCTGGAGATCCTGCAAAAGGTTGATGATCTGCGCCTGGATAGATACGTCGAGCGCCGAAACTGGCTCGTCAGCGACTATGAAATCGGGGTTGGCGGCAAGAGCGCGTGCGATGCCGATGCGCTGGCGCTGACCTCCGCTGAACTCATGTGGGAAGCGATTGGCCATCGATGGGTTGAGACCTACCGTTGTCAGCAACTCTTCTACCTGTTCGCGATACTCGGCTTTCGACTCAGTGAGCTTGTGAACGATAAGTGGTTCACCAACGATATCTGCGGCCGTCATGCGCGGGTTTAGCGAGCCGTAAGGATCCTGGAAGATTATTCCGAGCTTCTGGCGGGATTTCCTGATCTCGCGACGAGGCAGCGTGGTGAGATCGTTCCCGTGGAACAGAATCTGACCGTCCGTCACATCCACTAGATGCATGATCGCTCGGCCAACTGTTGTCTTGCCTGAGCCGCTCTCGCCAACCAATCCCAGCGTTTCGCCTGGCGCCACGTTAAACGAGACCCCATCGACGGCTTTCACCGCGCCCACGTTGCGCTTGATGATGAAGCCACGCGCAACCGGGAAGTGGACTTTGAGATCGTTTACCTCGATAACTGAGGCCGTCTGACTTGAGGTGGCCGTGCCGTCGGTTTCGGGAACGCCTGCCGATGTGGTGGTCACGATACCGCCGCCTCTGAAGCTGAGCGAACGCGTTCCCACTCGTAGCAAGCAGACAGGTGGCCGTCCGAGACTTGCTCAAATGGCGGTGATTCTTCTCCGCATCGGTCAACTGCCCACTGGCAGCGATTTCGGAACGCGCAGCCGCTTGGCAGATTAGCTCCGTCAGGAATCTCGCCGTCAATTGGCAGCAATCGGTCGGAGGCGTCAATGTCCAAACGAGGCACCGATCGCAGCAGCCCAACGGTATACGGATGCCGTGGCGTGGCGTAGAGGTCGACGGACGAGGCACTCTCCCTGATCTTGCCAGCGTACATGACGTTGACCCGATCAGCGTAGCGTGCCACAACACCAAGGTTGTGGGTAATGATCAGCAGCGATGTACCCATTTCATTTGCCAGCGACTTCAGCAGCTCAAGTATCTGCGCCTGGATGGTCACATCAAGCGCTGTGGTTGGCTCATCAGCTATCAGCAACTTCGGATTGCAGCTGAGAGCAATGGCAATCATCACCCGTTGTCGTTGCCCCCCGCTCAACTGGTGCGGGTAGGTGTCCAGTCGATCTTCAGCGTCCGGAAGCCCAACCATCTCCAGCAATTCTGCTGCCCGGCGATTGGCTTGCGCCTTCGTCATCTTCAGGTGCAGTTCCAGCGTCTCGGTGATCTGTCGGCCAATGGTCAGAACCGGGTTCAGCGATGTCATTGGCTCCTGAAAAATCATGCCGATAGAACTGCCGCGTATACCGCGCATTTCGGCTTCGGACAGGCTGAGCAGGTTCTCGCCCTGATACCAGATTTCGCCGTCTACGATCTGGCCCGGCGGCGACTGGATCAGCCGCATGATAGATAGCGCCGTAACGCTCTTTCCACACCCTGACTCACCGACAAGGCCAAGTGTTTCGCCCTCGTCGACGTGGAACGAGACATCATCCACAGCCCGCAGCGTTCCAGCCTCAGTGTTGAACTGAGTTTTCAGGCCGCGAACGTCCAGAAGATGATCGGATGTGCCAGTGAAACTTGTAATGGATGTGGTCATACGGATGGGTCTGGAGATTGAACTCTTTACTGATACGGCAGCATCGCGCCACCCGATTCACTTGAATCAATGGCTGTAATCCTAACCTACCCCTATTAGTTCAATCCGAGATGGCGATTCCAGTAGTAATTTCCCCCGTTTCAGCATGCGCAAATGGGACTATCCATACCCCAAAGTGAACCGAATCCGCTTTAAATTCGAATTAACAAGTACTTGGGGGCGTTCCCCAACTCGCGCTGCGGGCTCTGTCTTTCGGGATGGAGCCCGCTTCGCATTAACCCTCTAAGCAGTCCCGGCAGCTCGACCAGCGACCCCAATCTGGCGATCGCAGCAGGTTCCTCTTCTGTGGTGGAGATCAACACGCAGCGCGCACCCACCTCCGCAATCCGCCGAATGGAGTTGGGCGTGTCGTCCAGAAATAGAGCGACTGCTGCCTCAACGCCAGAGTGCTCCAGAATCGAGTCATAAAACTCGCGTCCGCCCTTTGGGATTCCCGCGATGTCTGAACCGTATGTCTCGGTGAACAGATCGGCGACGTCACTAGCCGTCAGCTGCAGGCGCAGATCCACGCTGCTACCGCCGGAAGCCATATAGATCGCATACCCCATGCTGTGTAGCTCTCGGATCGCGTCCACTGCACCAGGGAACTCGGCTCTCACATTCGCAATGCCGTAATTGTGTAACTCGCGCGCCAGGACAACGCGCTCCTCAGACGAACCGGGCGGCTCGATACCAACGTCCTTGCACATCTCGGTGATAAATCGATCATCTCGCTGCCGAATCACCTCATCAGGATCAACACCCGGCGGAAAGAAATCGCCATCGTGCATGAGCTTCGCCTCCCTGGCTATGAAGGCCACATTCGATTTAACCCATGCATCGGCATCTCCACCGAAGCGCGTGACCATGAATTCGCCAATGAGGCGTTGCCATTGTGGCGTCCGCTTTGAGTTGTCATTGATCACGCCGCCATCGTCCAAAAATATAGCCTCGATGTTGCTGAGATTTAGGTCTGTCAATGTGCTCTCTTCCAGGCCTGAAGCCGGACTGGGATTTTACGGTAACGGGTCGACGCACTGATACGCTTCAGCCACTCATCAACCGGCAACTCGGAGCTATCGATCATGCCCAACGCACTCATAAAGAAAGTCGACTGCATTCATGTTGAGGTTTCCGATCTGGAATCCGGATTGGCGTTCTATCACGACCAACTCGGCTACGAACCGGTCTGGCGCACAGATTCTGCAGCCGGTCTCAACATGGGTGATGGCTCAAATGAGATTGTCCTGAACGCCACCCCGTGGGAGCACAAGACAGATCTGCTCGTCGACTCAGTGCCGGAGGCGATTGAGCGCTTCAAGGAATCCGGTGGCACGGTGCTTTCCGGGCCGTTTGAAATCGCCATTGGGCAGGCCGCCGTCGTGCGTGATCCGTGGGGCAATGAATTCGTCCTGCTAGACGCACAAAAAGGGCTGCTTGCTACTGATGACGCTGGGAATCGTTATCGAGAACCTCTCCTAAAGCTGATCCACGCTACGCGCCTCAGTCAGCTATTGCCCGGTGTTACCCTGCTGGCCCGGCACCACTTGCGAGCTGAACCACCCTCACTCAACTGGACCAAACCAACATGGGCATCCTCTTCGAAAAACGAGACCACATTGCGTACGTCACAATCGACAACCCAGATCGCGCAAACGTCCTGGATCGCAAGACTTCCGACGAGCTTTCTGAGGCATTCAAGGATGTCTGGGAAGACCACGATGTTCGAGTGGCCATCGTCACCGGAACCGGCGACAAGCATTTCTGCGCTGGTCATGATTTGAAGCCTCACCCGGATGTGACCGACGAAGAGCGAGAGTACCTGACACTCAACCGAGTTTTCTGGCCGCCATCTGGCTCTGTAAACGGTCATCAGACGGGAGTGGATGGCCGCATGGGCGACCACTTCCCGCAGATCTGGAAGCCGGTGATTGGCGCGGTCAACGGCTGGGCTGCGGGGGCCGGCTTTTACATGCTGCTCTCAAGCACAGACATACGCATCGCCTCAGCAGAGCACGCGCGATTCAAGTTTGCGCTGCTCTCAAACGGGTGGGTTGGCGGTGGCCCTGGCGCAACGCTGCTGGGTCGCCAGATTCGCTACGCTGACGCCATGCGCATCCTGCTGACGGACGAGCCATTCGATGCCGAGGAAGCGCTGCGAATTGGGATGGTGAATGAAGTGGTTCCACATCAAGATCTGATGAGCCGCGCAGAGGAACTCGCCACCCACATCGCTACCCTGCCGCCAGTGGCCGTTCGCATGATGAAAGAGTTCCAGGTGAGATTCCGAGAGTCGTCAGTCGATACCGCGTGGCAGGTGCAGTCGCTCATGAACACGCTGCTCATCCAGACCACCGCCGATGGCGAGGAAGGCCGTCGCGCGTTCAACGAAAAACGACCACCAAACTTCACAGGCAAGCTCAGGAAGAAGGGCGAACCGTTCCCCGATACGACACCGGAGGAACAGGAGCGTCTCGACGAATTGTTCCGTTCTCGGGAGTACTAGTCATCGGTCCTCTCGATGGCATCCGGGTACTTGACCTGACGCAGTCCGTTGCCGGTGCGTACTGCACCCGGTTACTCGCCGCATACGGCGCAGAAGTGACTCATGTGGAGCCGCCCCCATCAGGCAGTGCAATACGGCAGCGCGGGCCGTTTATCTCCGATCTTCCCGAGGGCGAGAACGGTGTCCTCTTCAATTACTTGAGTGCAGGAAAACGCTCGGCGCTAATAGACCCCGGCGTAATCGAGGATCCTGACCTGTGCACGATGGCCGAGAACGCAAACGTTCTCGTCACGGATGAAACCTGGAGTTCGCTCACTTCACTGTGGGCGTTGCCGCTTGATTTGGCAGAGCGAAATCCGAGCCTTGTCATCACCGAAATGCCAGCGGTTCACCCAAATAGCCCAAACCGTCTAAGTGAGCTGACGCTGTATGCGGCCAGCGGCCTTATGAGCCTGGTTGGCGGTGCCGGAAAGCCCCCCATTAAAGCGGGCGGTTACCAGGCGAGTTTCATGGCCGGCGCTCACGCAGCAGCGCTGACAACGTTCGCACTTATTTCGGCTCGAGATGGCGGCACTGGTTCGGTCCTTGAGGTTCCAGCACTCAGCACTGCCGCCAAATTCTTCTCCCACATGTCTGATCCCGAATCTGTCCTCGACGACCCGAATCCTCCCGACGTGCGACGCGAGCACCAGAGCTCCATATCCCCATGCGGAGATGGCTACGTCGCAGTAACCGTCTACTACTTCCAGATATCGACTATCGCCGAGATGATCGGGCGTCCGGAACTGGCGGAAGGCTCCAGATTTACGACGGCGGAGGGGTTCCAGGAGCATGGCACTGCGTTGCTGGATGAAATCCGAGCGTGGCTCATCGTCCGGACTAAAGCGGAGATCGTCGACGAGGCGCAGAGTCACCATCTCCTGATTACGCCCGTAAACACAGCGAAAGACCTGCTCGAATCCGAACACCTCCGCAGCAGAAGCTTTTTCCAGGAAGTGCAGCTAGGTGAGACCAAACAGGTAATCCAGAGTGGCACTCCATTCCAGTTCGCATCGTCACCCGTTACAGCGCCATCGCCCGCCCCAAAACTTGGGAGCGCCAATCAACACCTCAATAAACAACTCACAGCGCTATCGCCGCCCGCAAAATCTTCAGCAAATACCCCCCGGGGGGGCCCGTTGGAGGGTGTGACGGTGCTTGATCTCTCGCATCGGCTCGCTGGCCCCGCTCTCACAATGTTGCTGGCGGACTGGGGTGCCGATGTGATCAAGATCGAGTGGTGGCACAGGATGGACGGATGGCGCGGACTTATCAGCGTTGATGACGATGTTCAGGGCGATCAGTCCTACAACAAAAAGCCTAACTGGCTGCGGCTAAACCGCAACAAGCGCAGCCTCACCCTCAACCTGAAAAACCCCGACGGCAAGCAGATATTCATGGACCTCGCACGCAAGGCTGACGTAGTGGTCGACAACTTCAGCGCTGGCGTCATGGGCCGGCTTGGCCTTGGCTACAAAGACCTGAGTCCGGCAAACCCTGGAATCATCACCATATCCATGCCGGGGTTCGGCACCACCGGCCCCGACTCCGCGTTCGTGGGCAACGGGCCGGTGTTCGAGGGCTACTCCGGCTTGGCATCCATAACCGGCTACGTAGGTGGAGCACCCCGCAACTCCGTCGGCATCTGGCCCGATGTGGTGGCCGGCGTTCACGGCGCAGCGGCGATCGGCATGGCGCTCATCGCCCGTCAGCGAACGAATCGTGGCGACCACATCGAACTGGCGCAAACGGAGACGCTGATCAACATGATCGGCGACGCCGTCCTTGAGTACTCAGCCAACGGCGATGTGCGCGTGCCAACCGGAAACTCAGACCACACTATGGCCCCGCACGGCGTCTACCCCTGCATCGGCGACGATCGCTGGATCGCCATTGCTATCGCATCGGATGCAGAGTGGCAGTCACTGCGTGAGGCGTCGGAAGGAGCGATCCCGACTGACGACGAACGATTCAGTAGTCAGGTCCATCGACGCGAACACGCCAGTGATCTCGACCAACTCATCGGATCCTGGACTGCGTCTCAAGATTGCTGGGATCTAACATCCAGGCTTCAACGAGTCGGAGTGGATGCAGCGGCCGTAGCGACCCACGATGACTTCGAACAACGCCCGGGGGTGCCCTTCCCCGAGTACCAGCTTCCCCACGATAACGAATACTTGGATCGGTTTCCCGGTCCAGCCGCCCGCCTCAACGGCACCGCCCCGCCAATCAGGATCGGACCTCCGAAGCTCGGCGAGCACACGGCAGAGATACTGCGAGAGCATTTAGGCATGGATGACGAGAAGATCGCAGAGTTACGTCGTGGTGATGTGATCTGAGTCGCCACACAATCCCCAGACGCGAAGAGACCCCGCTATTGCGAGGCCTCTTCCTATTTATGTCTGTGGAGCGGAAGACGAGATTCGAACTCGCGACCCTCACCTTGGCAAGGTGATGCTCTACCACTGAGCCACTTCCGCCAGCGCAACCAAATCTTCACGATCAAGTTACCTAATCACGATAGCGACAAACGCGCCGTCAGGTCAAGTGTTCATATTATTTCGTACCCCTTTGGGGCACGCATTGATTTCCTTCGGTTTCATTATTATCAGTGTGCGTCACTCAGTGGGGATGAATCTCCATCTGCCTAACACGGAATTCGGTTTCCCGACCTTCTCGTTCCCCACCAATGCGTCTGAGAACCCCAGATCCAGGGATTCTCAGACGCCCCACGTGGGAGTCCTATTTTGTGTCTGAATATTGATCAAATCACTCGCATTATTGCCATCCTGGTAGCGCCTGTTTAGCAACTGCGCGGTAGAATGGCTCTCACTCGCGTAAGTCATTAATTGCGCAGACCTAAATTGGACGCATTGACGGAGAAACATCTTAAATGGTCGCAACTCACGAATCTGGCAAGCAGTACAAAGTCATTGGGACGAGCCCAATCAGGCACGATGGCTATGACAAGGTAACCGGTCGAGCACAGTACGGTGCTGACATCAGGTTGCCCGGCCTCCTCTGGGGCGAAGTCCTTCGCTCACCAGTAGGCCACGCCCGGATCAAGAGCATCGACACATCCGCTGCTGACGCCATGTCCGGCGTCTACGCAACCGTCACTCATGATGACTTCCCAACCATCGAAGACCGAACAATCGACGCTGGTGAGGGCACGGTCAACTTTATTCGACAATCTCAAAACATCATCGCCGACAAGAAGGTCCACTACAGGGGCCACGTTGTCGCAGCCGTTGCAGCGGTCGACAAGAACACCGCTCTTGAAGCGATCAGCAAGATCAAGGTCGAGTACGAAGAACTTCCCGTTCTGACGGACGTGAAAGACGCCATGGCAGATGGCGCCCCAATCATTCTTGAAGACCTGGTTGGCTCAGACCTGGGTAACGATGTTCACAACACGAACGTTGCAAACCACTTCCGACACGAGTTTGGTGACCCTGAAAAGGGATTCGCCGATTCCGATCTCGTCATTGAACGAGATTTCGAGATGTCGATGGTGCACCAGGGCTACATTGAGCCGCACAACGCGACCGCACTCTGGACCAACGATGGTCGACTGACCATCTGGTCAAGCACACAGGGTGCGTTTGGTGTTCGCTCACAGACCGCCGGTCTACTGAATCTGGCTGAGTCTCAGATCAAGGTGAACCCGGTTGAGATTGGCGGCGGCTTCGGTGGAAAGACCGTTGCATACTTGCCTGCGGTTTCAGCGTTGCTTTCCAAGAAGGCCGGTCGTCCAGTCAAAGTTCAGATGGACCGCAAAGGCGTATTTGAGGGCACAGGTCCAGCACCTGGTGGCCGCATGAACATCAAGATTGGTGTCAGCAAGGCTGGCAAGATCCAGGCAGCCGCTGCCGACTTCCGATTTGAGGCAGGCGGATTCCCCGGCTCAGCAGTTGGCGCTGCCGCTATCTGCGTTATGGGCTCATACAAAATTGAAAACACACGCATCGATGGCTATGACGTTCTGGTCAACAAGCCAAAGTCAGCTGCGTACAGGGCTCCCGGCTCACCACAGGCCGCATACGCCTTCGAGTCTGTAGTCAACGAGATCTGCGAAGAAGGCGGATTCGACAAACTCGAGTTCCGACTCAATAACGCCTCCCATGAGGGAGACCGAAGAGCAGATGGTCCAATCTTCCCGCTCATCGGCACCGAAGAGACCGTTCAGGCCGCAATCGACTCCGACCACTGGAAGAGCAAGCTCGAGAAGAACCCCGGTAACGGCAAAGTCCGTGGCCGAGGCGTTGCATCCGGTTTCTGGATGAATGGTGGCGGAAAGTCCAGTGCGGAACTATTGCTGGATGCCGATGGCCAGGTCTTCCTGAATGAAGGATCAGCTGACATTGGCGGCACCCGTGCATCAATCGCCATGCATGCGGCTGAGTACCTTGGCATCGCTGCTGAGGACATTCACCCATCAATTCCTGACACAGACAG
>Ga0115002_10001210_pt1 | contig 35912 bp, 25 predicted proteins | sample ArcticOcean_MG_C_8_FD_89576 | JGI IMG/M metagenome (GOLD analysis project Ga0115002, IMG submission 89576) | Marine microbial communities from western Arctic Ocean - ArcticOcean_MG_CB11_86 | ecosystem: Environmental > Aquatic > Marine > Oceanic | place: Arctic Ocean: Canada Basin | collected... | reverse complement strand
GTCAAGGATTGAAAATGCAAATCAGACCCTACAAGGGCGTATTCACTATACCCGTGACGCCATTTCAGGAAGACGGTCAGTTGGACTTAGATAGTTTACAAGAGGTGATTACGTTCTGTATTGCTTGTGGGGCACATGGCCTGGTTTCCCCGGTCAATGCAAGTGAATTCAGTGCCCTCTCCGATAAGGAGAGAATGCAAGTCGTCGAACATATAGCTATAATCAATGATAATAGGCTACCCTTCGTTGTTGGTTCCTCAGGGGTAAGCCAGGAGGTCGCGGTGCACTTTGCACGGCATGCAGCAGACCATGGGGCAGACGCCCTTATGGCCATACCACCCTATGTGCGTAAACCATACCTTGGTGAAATTCGGCGTTATTATGAAGCCATAGCTTCGGCAGTGGATTTGCCTATATTTATTCAAAACCACCCCATAGGTGTGCCTATGTCAGCCACCTTTCTCGGACAACTTTGTCGCGATGTGCCCAATATACTTTATATCAAAGAAGAAATTGCACCGGTTACCCATTCTGTAACCGCCGACCTCGAAACCTTTGGTGATGATGTAGAAGGCGTATTTGGTGGTCAAGCAGGAAAATTCATCCTGGAGGAACTTCGTCGTGGCGCTTCGGGAACCATGCCAGCGTGCGAAGTGACCGACATTCATGTAAAGTTGTGGGATGCCTACCAGGCAGGTGGCGACGCACCGGCTCGTGAGATCTTTAATCGATTGGTCCCCCTACTTAATTTTGAGTCCTTACACAGTATTAATGCTTATAAAGAAGTCCTTAAACGGCGTGGGATAATTAAATCCGCATATGTTCGTTCTTCAGACACCCGGCCACTGGATAAATATGACCATGCAGAATTAGATATTTTACTGTCAGAAATTCATGATTTAATGATTTAATAACTTTTATCCGGTTTACAAACATTAATCGTTTTGTTAACAACAGGAGATATTTTGTCGCGTCCAAATATCCTGCTTATAACCAGTGATCAACAACATTATGATACTCTGGGGGTAAATAATCCCAATATTTCAACCCCCGCATTAGATCGATTAGCCAAAGAGGGAATGCAATTTGACCGGGCTTATTGCAATAGCCCAGTCTGTTCTCCATCACGATCAACCCTGATCACAGGGCTATATCCGGCCTGGCATCACTGTTGGACCATTGGTGTTAAACTGCCCGAGGATGTTCCTACGGTAGGAGATATCTTTCAACAGCATGGGTATGAATCAATTCTGGTCGGAAAGGCACATTTTCAACCTTTGGCATCACAGCCGGGCAGTGAATCCATAGAATGCCAACCGACGCTACGAGATCTGGATTTCTGGCGAAATTTCCATGGTCCCTGGTATGGGTTTAATCATGTGGAAACAGGTCGCATGCATGGTCACGAATCGCACGCAGGGCAGCATTATGCCATCTGGATGGAAGAGAATGGATTAAGAAACTGGAAAGATTATTTTCAACAATGGCCACCATCTGAACATGATAAATATCGTGGTCCTCAGTATGAAAGAGGGATGACAACCTGGGATTTACCGGAAGAATATCATCACTCAAACTGGGTCGCTGATCGCACCATTGCCAATATGGAACAATGTGTCGAAAACGATCAGCCTTTTTATCTCTGGTCCAGCTTTTTTGATCCACATCCTCCCTATGTGGTCCCTGAACCCTGGGCGAGTATGTATGATCCAGCAGATATGATACCCGGCCAATATACTGAGGGTGAGTTCGATGCCATGCCCCCCCATTTTAAAAAAACATTAGAAGAACATCCCGATTATTCCATGTATCAGGAAGAGGGGGGGTTTGGCCTGCATGGATTTAATTCTCATCTTCATTCAGAAGAGGAGTTGCGGCGAAGTCTCGCTTGCTATTATGGGATGGTTAGTTTAATGGATCGGGGGATTGGACGGATTCTGGATAGCCTGGATAGATTGGGTATTGCAGACAATACCATTTTGGTTTTCACCACAGACCACGGGCATTTCCTCGGTCAACATGGGTTAATTGCCAAGGGGTCCTTTCATTATGAGGATCTATTACGATTACCGATGATCGCCCGCTATCCCGGTCATATACCAGCCGGCTCTACGTCCGACGCCTTGCAGGGATTGATTGATTTTGCTCCCACCTTCCTGTCGGCAGCAGATATCGAGATTCCAGGCCTGATGCAGGGGGTGGATCAAATGGGTGTATGGCGAGGAGAGCTGCCCCGTGCGAGAGATCATGTCCTTGTGGAAAACAGACATAATCCAACAACCGTTCATTTACGGACCTTTATTAACGATAGATATAAAATGACGGTATATCGCCATCCAACCTATGGTGAATTATTTGATCTGGAAACTGATCCAACCGAAGTCAACAACAGATGGGATGACCCGGCATTCATTGAAATTAAGGGCCAGTTGATGCATAAATTTCTTCAGGCGGAAATGCAACGTGAACCCACTCGGATGCCTAGAATCGCGGGTGCTTGATAATAACGGAAATGCACAGGATTCTTCAAATGATTTGGAATAACATATTGAGTCCTTCCAATGGATGTGGTATAAAGATATTATTCTGGCAGGTTATGAGAAACTTCAACGCTTGATGCTCTGAAAGGAAAGCACGAAATGGTTTCATGTCCGGAATTTAAGCGATCCCAAAACACGGCAGCTGGAAAATAATGTAATAAATGCCCTTACGTTTTTGCCCTGGATGCTTAAAAAAACCATTTCTTTCAGACCATGATTTTGCCAGAGCGCTCATAAAACTATCCTAGGATCAAAACCGTTATTTTACAAAGACCCACCTCTATAAAAATCCTCTGAATTCTTGATGAGCCCATTGGTGATCCAATTACCGTCCCCAATTACATCCTAACCGAAGCCGCATCGCAGGTATCACCATTTGTATGGAAAGGGGAGGGAGGAGATCCATGTTTTGGCGGTCCCAAAATTATTCCCATGATGTTGGGTTATTTATACCGTCCATCGCGCTCTTTACAGAAGGATATGTGGTTGGAATCCTACTATTTGAGTTCGTTTCGGAAATGTTACGATGATCTCGAAACTATGTTGAATCCTGAGACGCTGACCGGAAGTGGTGGTCAAGAGGCTATCCAGTCTTTTCTACACCCCTGTTTTAAATCAAATGCACGACGCAACTTTATCAAAAAATTAATGAATATTAATATCCGCATGAAAGAGGCTAATCTGATATTAACAAAAGTGGACAAGATGACCGCTGCACATGGTATCTTGCCCTTATCGCCTTTATTTACAAAACGGATGATTGAATCCAGTATGCGTTGCCCTCCAGTATATAAATTAAGGGGTAATATTGGATAATATATCTTAAAGCAATCGGTTCTTAATGAGGTCCCTCGTGAATTCATTTACCGTCCCAAATCCGGAATGACGGTGCCTACGAGATTCTGGTTCAATGATGAGATGCAAACTTTTACAAGGGATACCCGGTCGTCAACCGCTGTTCGACAAATGGGTTTAAAAAAAAAATTATACAAACGTTAATTAAAGATGCCAGGTATAACAATTTTACGGGCAGATACCGCACCAAACTTGGGATGTTAATCAACTTTTTCCTCTGGTATGAAAACATGAAGGCGGATTATGTCAAACCCTGATAAATTTCCACATCCACATCCACAACCACATCCACATATAGACCCTACATTTCCACAGACGGGATCAGTACAGAAGACAAACCCACCCGTATTTGTCTGGAATCCGGTTCGAGCGAAAGATCTTATGCACCTGGTCATTGCCAGAGATCCAGCGTTAGAGGAACGAATTTATGATATTATTGAGCTACTCGACCCGATGTATCTGCCCGAAATAAGTTTTCCACCGGGCGAATATTACTGGCGATGGTCTGATTCGGTAAATCATTCACCGATTTATTTTTTCGAGATTTCGGTTGAAGCCGTTATTCTAGAAATTCCAGCCATCGAATCATGGTTGCAACGTTTTCCATCGAACCATCCGCGTATTTTCACGCGGCCAGAAGATATCCCCGCCTTACGAAAAGCATGTGAGACCGGCGTCAAAAGCAACTGGCCGGAACTTAACACAGTAGCGGATCAACTCTTGAAGACGGATCACGCCATGGATCCACCCCCTTTTTTATCCGACAGAAAAGCAGATTATAAAGCCTGGTTTAAAGTGTGGTATGAAATCATGTGGGGTTCCCGGAAATTTGTACATGGGGCCAATACCCTGGCGCTGGCCTATCTTGCCAGTGGAGATCTCAGATATGGACAGGCAGCTGCAAGCCGTATGGTTTCAATATCCAAATGGGACCCGGAGAGCTCAAGTTTCCTTGGTTATAATGATGAAGCACATATGTCTGTGATCTGGCATGGTCCCCAGGCTTGTGATTGGGTGTGGGACCTGTTTACGGATGAAGAAAGAAAATTAGTCATTGAACAGTATCGGGATCGTGGTCGGATTACATTCGATCATATGCGTAACAAAGGATATTATGGCATAACCCGATTTGACTCTCACGCAGGCCGTGAAATTGTTTTTCTTGCCCTTATTGCCTTTGTTTTCCACGACCATATTCCAGAGGCAAAATCCTGGCTTACCTGGTTACGACCTATCCTGTGTGGTGTCTGGCCCATTTGGGGCCAGGATGATGGGGGTTGGGCAGAGGGCATGTCATACAGCACCGCATACGTTGACATTATGACCATGTTTGCAACCGCTTTGAAGCGTGGGGCTGATATTGATATGTTTCAGCGACCTTTTTGGCGTAACCACGCGGTCTGGCGACAATATTGCTGGCCGCCGTACGCGGAGTGGATTGGTTTTGGCGATCACTCGGAACGTTGGAAATCTGCCTGGACGAGAAATGCTGATCTGGTTGATTTAATTGGCAGAGAAACAGAAACTGACGCGTTTAATGAATATATTCACGCTTTTCGAGAAGAAGCGAAACTCAGTTATACCCCCCCTGAGCGCGATATGCCAGGGATATCCGCTCAATTATTTTTACAAAAAAATCTCACTACCGGGCAAACACTTCAAAGTACAAGCAGCCAAACATCGAAACCAGTATTTCAGTTATTCTCTGATATCGGTTGGGCGGTCTTGCGCACGGACCTATATCATCCAGATAGAGATATTGCCTTTATTTTCCGTTCGTCACCCTATGGTGCCATTAGTCATTCACATGCAAACAACAATGATTTTATTATTCATGCGGGTGGAAAAGTACTGGCGATGCCTAGTGGATATTATGCTGGCTATGGATCGGATCACCATGCTCATTGGGTGTGGCACACGAAATCTCATAATTGTATCACGTTATCTGGAGCCCCCCAAATAATGCGGTCTCATAATTCTCGGGGATCTGTAGATCATGTATTTGAGGATGATCGGTTATTATATTTTAGAGGGGTGGCAGACGAAAGTTATAGTGATCGGGCTATAAGATGCAGGCGTCATGTCTGTTATCTTAAACAACATGCCAGCTTTTTAATGGTTGATGAGTATCTTGGCCGTCCGGACGTCGTATCTGCGCTTCAATGGAATATTCATTCCTGGGCAAAATGGGATGTTGATGAGATAAACCGCTCATTCCATGTTAATAGGCAGGAGCGGAGCCTTACTGGGCATATTCTATACTCCCATAACGGGTATTTCTCTTTATCTGAAGGCTGGGACCCGCCACCGTCGAGTGCTAAATCCAGTGAACAATGGCATCAACAATATCATTTACGCTTCACACCCACTGGCGTAGAATCGGTGCTTAATCTGGGCGTTTTACTTTGCCCAGCCCTGGAAAATCAAACACCACCGCCTATTCGAAGGGATCTCACCAACGATGTGGAAGCTGCATTCATTGGGGCTGATAGCATGTACATCCGCCAGAAAGATAAAATAGAGTTAGACCATATTTCTACGGAGGCCCTCATTCTACTCAATCTGGCTGGACAAATCTACCATGTTGATGACCGTGGCGTCAGATAAGCGAACCATCACATAATGACCTTGCGATTGTCATAACGTTGGACTTTTTGATGCCAATTGATCTTACATTTTATTTATCCCTTATTATCCTCACCCTTGCAATTTTTGGACAATGCCTGTTTGGTTTTGGTGGTGGATTAATTGCCATACCTGTGCTAGGTTTACTCATCGGTATGAAGGATGCTGTCACAATTACCTTAGTGATGCAGATGCTGAGTGTGGGTGTCTTGATCAGAGTGTTCAACCAAATCGATTGGAAAGTAGTTGTACCTGTCATCCTAGGTCTCATACCTGGTACGTTATTAGGCGGATATCTGCTTACTATTTTGGAAGAGGACTGGATACGGTGGGCCTTGGTGGTTTTTATCCTTGGCTATCTTATCAGAGATGCATTTTTCAGCGATCATCAGTTGTTCATTCTCCGGCGTCGATGGAGTGGGCACATCGTGGGTCTATTTAGTGGGATAATTCAGGGAATCATTGGCACCGGCGGTCCTCCTCTGGTCATGTACTTAAATGAATTATCCATAAAACCTGATGCCTTTCGTGCTGCCCTTCTTTTATGGATTTTCGTAACTAATTTCATACGCCTTTTCATTTCTCTCAATGCCGGTCTTTTTAGTCCTCAAGTTATTCAGATTTCTTTGTATGCGATCCCGCTGATCCTGATTGCCATGTGGGCCGCCGATCAAATGAGTAAGAAATTAAATGAGCGAGTTTATGGACAGGCCGTGAAAATAATACTGGTAGGCTCAGTCTTCGCTCTTATCATGAATTAAGGCAATTTCTAATTCACTTTTTCCGCTAAATTTGCTCAATTATACAAAGATGATCATTCTAACTCTTGAAGAATCGGCCTTATCTGCCTGGCCAGCGTTGCAAACCATATATTATGATGGTTGGTTGCTTCGATTTTCCAATGGTTATACAAAACGAGCCAACTCTATAAATGCTTTGTATCCCTCACAACTGACCGTTCAGGATAAGATCAAAAAGTGCGAACACCTTTATCAGAGCAAACATTTAAATACAATTTTCAGGATGTCACCAATATCAACGCCAACCGGTCTGGATGTTACCCTTGACGATCATGGAGATGCACAATTTGACCACACACTGGTCCAGACCCTTATTTTAGATCGAACAGACCATGACGCAACCTACCCACTGTCCAGTCTTTATATAGACACCTGGCTACAAGCCTATTGTCGTCTTAGTAGAGTAAAATATAATGATCATCTCACCCATGCTCAGATATTAAAATCCATTCCATCCCCCTGTATCTACGGGGCTATATATTACGGCGGGGAAATAGTCTCATGCGGTTCGGGCGTATTAGAACGACAATATATCGGGCTCTTTGATCTCGTGACCGAACCCGATATACGTGGCCAGGGGTTCGGAACCAACATGGTCACGGAGATCTTAAATTGGGGAAAGCAACATGGGGCCCGGTGCGCTTATCTTCAGATGGAACCAGATGGTATCTTAGATTGGGATTCACGATCGATCTCAGATATCATTGCGTATATTGAACGGTCAGATACGCGAGTACAGCCTGATACAAAGCGATTAATCGATTATCTTGAAGGGAAGAAAATCCCTCTAACGGATCAGGAAAAAGATACCATCCGTCGCTTCCATAGAAATTTTATTAATGCTGGTCTTAATCTGAAATTTACCTCCCATAACCGAGGCCCCTTGTCAGAATATCCTTCCTATCGTGATTTAATCCTTGAAAAGGATCGAAGTGGTCAACAGGTAAATTACCTGGTTTCCGAATCTTCATATGATTATGTGAGAGATTTACAAGAGCGTGATAGGATTATTCCAGTCGTGGGGAATCTTGCTGGAGATCAGGCCATTAAATCCATTTCCACTTTTCTCAACGCAGAAAATATCGAAGTGTCTGCATTTTATACTTCGAATGTTGAATTCTATTTAGCCGGGCAGAATAATATATCTGGGTTTATTGATAACCTGAAGTCGCTACCAATAAAAGATAATGGGGTAATCATACGCAGTTATTTTAGCAGATGGTCTAATCATCCTTTATCTGTCCAGGGCTATGCGAGCACGCAGATGATCCAACGAATGTTCAGACTGATAGAGGGGCATGAGGAAGGAAATCTGATAAGATACAATCAAATGGTGGAGGATTTTGAACCATTAAAATAAGAGCCCTGGCGTTGTCGCTCACGACAACGCCAGGGCAATAGACATCCCAAGTACCCGGTCATAAAACAATCGAGCAGGATATCGGTATCTATCAGGATTCATAGAGATCTACAGCCGTTTGTCCCTTCGCGAAACGTAAAGCTGTGGCGGCCGCAGATTGGCTACCCGTTCTACGACGAGTATCGGTAGCCCAGCGTGCCAGACCGACCAGGAGTTGATTTCGGGATGGATGGCCTTCACACCGCTCCCATTCTTCAAAAATCGTCCGTAAGGTTTCTAATATCCCGCGACCGTTATCATCTTTAAGAATAACAAGGCCCATTTCTTTTAACAATTGAGATCCTGAATAACCAGCGTTTAAATAATCTCTCGTTTGTCGACCGATTTCGCGAATCTGAATTTGCTCGATGGAGGTCATTACCTCCTCAATCGCGGTTTTCTCATCTTTTGTGCCTGATTTCTGAGTGCCATGGGCATCTGACATCGGCCTATGAGAGATATTCAACCACCGGTCTCCATAAAATTGCCACGCTACGTGGTATAATGAAAGCGCAGCGACTTTGAACCCACCAAATTTCAGGGCCGTTCGTACAGAAGACGCCAAATTCAATTCATGTGCAAGTCCACCCCACCCTGGATTCATATTTACTGGCGTTCTTGCCATTCTATCCGCTGCGAGGAGCACCATGGTTGTTACAATCCGATCAATTGAAACCCCGCTTTTAAGCGCATCAGTAATGGCATCAAACGCCTGAGATATCTCTCCACTGATTAATCCTTCAGCAAAGGCATCTTCATCAAATGGCGCCCCAACCTCGGACACCGGATTCTGTGCAAGGTCATTAATCATCTCATTCACTTTACTGAAACGATTAATGCCAGTTTGTCTTATTTCGTCCGGTAATCCGCGCTCCTGTCCCAGTATTTTGGCACCGAGGTTACAGACGAGTTCCTCAGCCTCTACCCATCCGAATTCTTCGAGAACCTCTGCGAGATAACCCAGGTGAAGGATATTATTAGAATGGCCAAGAAAATGTGGGGCAATCGCACATTCATAGAGCAGAGGTAGGATGTGATTATCGTAGGTGCCAAGTCGCCTCGCAGTGATTAGACATTTTTCTATACCCTCCCACTTTTTTTCTGTGGAAAACAATCGTATCCAAGCTTCCAATTTTTCCCAACTTACCGGTTCTGGTAAGGACTGAATGCGCGGTCGATCACCTGCTCGACCCGATAGACCATGAGCTGCAAAGGTCAGAGGTATAATTCGATCATCAGGGTCATAACGGCGCGCGACTTTAATGCCGTTTATAAAATCTGATGTCTCAGCCCCGCCCCCACCTGCGTTCCCATCCGTTGCGACGTGACGGCCACCATGTTTAATTATCAATTTCAGGACATCAGGTTCTGAAACACCGTTTGCCAAAATAATGGCAATTGCTTTTGAAATTGTCCATTGATCTGTCGAGAAAAGACCTTCTTTCAGAAGAAGGAAATGGGCATTGGGTTGTTTAGATCCTCCATCCCTTACATTGACATACACTTCTCCATTTCGCACTTCAACGGGAAAAGTATCCAGATCATCACACCCGCCCGTAAAACATCCACCCCCTCCCAGATCATAACTCCATCCATGCCAGTCGCAGGTCAACACTCCATTACGAACTCGTCCACGTGTAAGTGGATACCCCATGTGAGGGCATTGATTATCCGTTGCAAAAACATTCCCATCGTGTAAAAAAAGTGCGATGCTTCTTCCCCCGACCTTCACGGCTTTTGGTTTTCCGTCCACGACGTCCGCAGTCGCTGCTACTTTTACAAACCCATCTTGATCCGTCGCCATATCGCTCTCCTATATAAAATATGTGTCTATATCAGAGTAGAAATTCCAGTGGCAATCATATTTTCGGAAGGGGGTTAGGTATCAAACACCTCTACGGTTGTTCTACCTTCAGAAAAACGCATGGCGGTATTTATCGATGCCATACTATTCTTATTCAATCTGACATCTGTGGCATAACGTGCAAGGCCTACCAGAAGCTGATGACGAGCAGGATGGCCATCACCAAGGGCTACGTCGCCACTATTTACATGGTCCCATTCATCGAAGATGGCTCGTAACGTGGAGAGCAATTGTAAATTAGTATCATCCCAAAGAACAGCCCCACCTATCTCCTTTAATAGTGAATTTGACGAAAAGTCAGTACCCAAATAACCAAGCACCTCGTCAGTAACGCCATGTACATTCAATGACCGAATCGAATTTACGATCTGGTCTGTTCCCTGCTCAGCATTACTTACAGTCAATTCACCGTGGGAAAGTGGATCTTGAAGATCACGGAGGGGTATGTTAATCCATCGGTTTGAAAAGGTCAGCCAGGCGGCATGAAACAATCCTTTCGCCGCAACTGATGGGCCGCCATATTTATAAGCTATCCGCAAGGAGGCTGCAAGATTGAATTCTGTAGATAGTGCCCCCCATCCAGCATCCACATCCACGGGGGTACGGGCCATCCGGTCTGCGGCGAGGAGTACAAAACTTGTGATTAACCTCTGGATAGAAACCCCATCATGAATAGCTTCAGAAATTGATTTGAAGGCTCGATCGATATTTACGCTTAAAATAGCCTCTACTAAAGCACGTTCATTAAAATCCGTTTTTGTATTCAACTCATAATTGTGTGACTCTATGTCGGGCAACAGGTCCGCCATCAGCCGGAGTGCCTCTCTGTGTAAACTCTCAGGTTCTGCCCGGCCTTGTCCAATCATTTTGGCAGCAAGATTACAGACTAATTCTGAAGAATCTACCCATCCGAATTCATTTACAACTTCAGCAAGATCACTCAAATAGGTCAGGTTGCGAGGAAATCCTGAATAATGGGGGGCCACAGCACATTCGTAGAGCAGTTTGAAAATCTTGTCCTCATAGTTGTTTTCTCTTGCTGTATACAAGCATCGTTCGATTCGCCCATCCTGCATGTTTCTTGAAAATTCCCTAATCCAACCTTCAAGCTGAACCCAGGTCACAGGGGGTGGCAGTGCAATGACATCTAAACGGTCGGATGCACTTCCCGATGCGGCGCGCCCTGCAAGTGAGAGTGCCATGAGCCGATCTTCGCCTTCATACCTTTTACCCACTTTCAGACCAGAGATAAGGAGGGAGATTATTTCTCCACCCTCCTCAGCACCTCTGGATGTAGCTATATGGCGTCCCAAATGACGAAGGATTAACTCTACAATATTATTCTCAGAAACGCCGCCTGATAACAGCAAAGCAATCGCTTTCGAAATGGTCCAGGAATCCCGGCTGAGCAAACCTTCCCAGAGTAACCGTAAATGTTGATCCTTCCTTTTATATGTCCCATCCCCAAGCTCAACCCAGACGCCTCCCTCACGAATTTCAACGACAAAAGTCTCGAGATCATCACACTCGTAGTTAAAACATCCGCCCCCTTCCAGATCGAAGCTTCTCCCATGCCAATCGCAGGTCAGCACGCCCCCATTTACCACCCCGCGAGTTAGGGGATACCCCATATGGGGACATTGGTTATCGGTGGCAAAGATCTTCCCATTCTGATTAAACAAGGCAATACTACGGCCAGCATCTATTTTTACGGCGTGGGACTCACCAATCGGAATATCTGATGGAGAGCACACCCGCATCCAACCATGCTCGGATGTCATCGAGAAGACTCCTTTCGATTTCAATATGATGAAAAAGGGATCGTACTAAGGGTGCCAACTGTGCCCAGATGGTCTAATAAAAGTGTAACAAATCAAGAATTGGATACATGCAGAATACAATACATTTTTAATGATCAATACTTGGCTAATGTGCTTCCAACCAATTTTTGCCTATACCGATCTCCACTTCAATAGGTACAGTTAACGGTATTGAGGTACGCATACATTCTTCTATCATGGCCGGGATCGTGTCTTCTTCAGATTTATGCAAATCAAAAACCAACTCATCATGCACCTGTAACAACATTTTGGTTTGGCAATTTCTCTGTTTTAATTCCCGGTGAATATTGTTCATTGCTATTTTAATCAAATCTGCCGCTGTGCCTTGGATACGGGAATTAATAGCATTTCGTTCCTCGCCATTTTTTGTTGTTTTATTGCGCGAATTGATATCACGTAAATAGCGTCGGCGACCGGTCATCGTCTCCACATACCCATGTTCTTCAGCAAATTTCACCGTTTCTTCCATGTATTTTATTGTACCAGGATATTTCTCAAAATATGCATCGATCAACTCCTGTGCTTGTCGTCTTGGAAGGTTTAACCGATCTCCAAGTCCGAAGGCAGAGATGCCATAGATGATCCCGAAATTTACGGTTTTCGCCCGCCGTCGCATCTCATCTGTAACTCCGTCAAAATCGACATCATAAATTTTCATAGCGGTCGCCGTATGAATATCCTCACGGTTTACAAAGGTCTCCATCATCCCTTGATCCTGACTTAGTTCAGCAGCGATACGTAACTCGATCTGAGAATAATCTGCGGCCATCAATAAATAATCCTCATTCCGTGGAACAAAGGCTTTACGAATCTGCTGTCCCATTTCGGTTCGAATGGGAATAGTCTGTAAATTAGGCCCATAGGATTGAATTCGTCCTGTAGCAATGACCGCCTGCTCATACGAAGTGTGGACGTGACCCGTGGCGCTATAGACCGAGTCTGGCAGTTGGCTCACATAGACAGAATTAAGTTTTGTGCACATCCTGTAATGAAGAATTTGCTCGACGATCTCATGTTTTGGCGCAAGCCGTCTAAGGATGGCTTCTGTTGTGGAATATTGTCCCGTTTTAGCCGTTCGCTTCGCCTTAGGGTCCAATTGCAGTTTGTCAAAAAGTATATGTCCAAGCTGGCGAGCTGAATTTATCTCAACAGGCTCACCTGCCAGTTCCGTGATCCGTTCCGATGACTTTCGAATTTCTTCGTTTAGTAACTCGGACAGATTGGTTAACTGCGCCACGTCCATCCGAACCCCTTCATGTTCCATTTCAACGAGGACCGGGATGAGTGGACATTCGATCGTACTAAACACCTTATCCTGATTCATTTCGGCTATTTTGGGACGCAGGATCTCGGCGAGTTGAATGGTAATATCCGCATCCTCAGCCGCATATTCGACTACTTTTTCTAAGGGCACATTTTTCAATGTTTTTTGACCATCGCCTTTTTCGCCTATCAGGCTTGTAATCGAGATAGGTGAATACCCCAGGAGGGCTTGGGCCAGATAATCCATGGTCCGACGCAAGTCTGGGACGGTCAGGTATGCAGCCAGCATGGTATCAAATATTCGACATTTAACAGTAACGTCATGCCATCTTAGCACAGAAAAATCATATTTAAGATGATGGCCGATAATTTCCTTTTCCACATCATCAAATAACGGTTGGAATTCATTCAAAATATCTAATACTTCAGCCCGGTTTTCAGGCATAGGCACATAATATCCAGTATGAGGGGCGAGAGAAATCGCGATCCCCAGGATATCACAGGTTTTCGGATCAAGGCCGGTTGTTTCCAAGTCAAAACAGAACGCTTTTTCCTGGCTGATCTTTGCAATTAATGTCTGACGGGCTGTGAGGGTGTCGACACATTCATATTTATGGTCAATATCTTGAATGGTTTTCAAATGGTCCGTAGAAAAGAGATCTCCCTGTGCGGGGTCAGGCGCACCAAGCCGCGGTGTAGCTGAAAAATCATCACCGAAAAGACGCTTTCCAATGGTATTAAATTCCATTTCAATAAATATATCTTTCAGGGCTTCATCGTTCCGATCTTTAACTACTAAATCATCCAGGGTGACTTCAAGCGGAACATTTCGTTCTATGGTCACAAGTTCCTTTGATAGCAAAGCAAGTTCCCTGTTTTCTTCGATATTTTGTTTTTGTTTTCCTTTAAGTTGATCCGTATGCGCAAGCAAATTTTCTATGGTATCAAATTGAGATATCAACTTCTGTGCTGTTTTTTCACCAATGCCTGGTACACCAGGTATATTATCACTGGCATCTCCCATAAGACCCAATAAATCAATGACCTGATCGACCCGACTGATCCCCCATTTTTCACAAATCTCCGGCACGCCCAGGGTCTCAAGGTTGTCCCCCGTATTTCCTGGCTTACACATGAACACATGTTCGGATACCAACTGACCGTAATCCTTATCCGGCGTGACCATATAGGTCCTGATTCCGGCCTCATCTGCTTGTTTGGCCAGGGTACCTATTACATCGTCTGCCTCCCACCCAGGCATTCTCAGGAGAGGGATATTAAAAGCTTCAATAAGATTGAATAAATAGGGCAATGCAGCGCTTAAATCCTCAGGCATGGATTCACGTTGGGCCTTATATTCTTTATACATTTTATGACGATGGGTCGGCTCGGGGGTATCAAAAACAGCAGCAAAATGGGTTGGCCGATTTTTATTTATAATGCCAAGAATTGTATTGGCCACTGCGAAAACCATTGAAACATTCATACCACTCGAGGTCATTCGTGGATTTCGAATCAGACCAAAATGCCCACGATAGGCCAAAGCCATGCCATCGAGCAGAAACAGGGATTTATCTGTATCGGCCATGCCGGTTTATTCTCCTGATTGTAAGATGAACAACTTGTATATAAAATGGGGTTTAAAACACTCAATACTTCTACATATCTGTTTAGTTGTCAAGCTCGAAAATATTTTCCAAACAGAGCCGTTTTACCTGGCCCCTTCTACCCAATATCTGTATAAAGGTTTAACATCCTCGGGCATTTCGTCAAATACGTCTCGTTTAATTGGCTCTTGTTCGTAGTTCTTTCCATCGGTCTCCACAACCATCATGGTATGTTCTTCCGTACCGATCATCGTCGGGTTTAGATTCAACCACCAGGGGGCATATCTGATAATCATTCCTACCCTTGGATATTGACTGATATTAGGTGCCACAGCATGCCAGAGCCTGCTATCTGCAACAAAAACACTACCAGCTTTTCCTGTAATATGCATCTCCGTGGGATAAGAGGCATCTCGGTCTATATCCGGCAAGTCCCCTGCCGAGGGATTAACGGGAGATTTGTGGCTGCCTGGGATAACGAGGGTCCCTCCAGATTCCACTGTAAAATCCGTTAACATCCATATCGTGGACAGGTGCATGGTCACATCTGCATACGGTGATGGTATATGGGTTGCATTGGTCTGGTTATATGGCCAGTCAGCATGCCAATATCCACGGCCACAACCCGGGTAATTCACGACACAATCCGTACACGATATACGCACATGTTTCCCGAATATGGATTCGGCTACGTCCATTAATCTCTTGTCGGCCAGATAAGGTGTAAAGGTTTGTGTATGATTGACTACTTGTCTCACAGAACCAACGCCTTCCACGCCTACACGATGTCCGCGTGACCGTGTTTTCTTCAGGGCAGCCTCGGTTTCAGCTGATTGCGCTTGTTGTATAGAAATCAGGCTTTCTCTGACCTGATCAACCACCTCGATTGGTATGACATTTTCAACAATGCAGAAACCGTCTATCTCCATCCTTCTTTTTTGTTCTAAGGTATTCATTTTAGTGTCCTGTTGTTGACATACTAAGGTCATTGATATTTCATTTGCTTGACATTATATATGTATTAATTATATACCTGATGGTCTCTAAGAGCACAAGATTGAAATGCTTTAACAATCTATTTTTATACCAGGACAACCACAATCCTACCAATGAATTTGGATATCAATGAATTAACCTACTGAATTGTATCATAAATCCCTCTATGGCGAATTTATTTTCAGCTAAATGCTCGCGCCTGCGGGCAATTGTGATTTATTAGAATACCTGCTGGTCAAAAAAACCCTCCATTATCATTTTCGGGTTAATGGATTGTGATTGTGATTACTGTTTATTCCGGGTGGGCGGATTCTACACCTCCTGCTTCTATTTATCGATGGTGTGCCCTGTGCTCTCCCTCTGTTTATTCTTCATAAATAAAAGGTCATATTTTGATAAGTATGACCTTAATCTGATAAAACGATATATTAACAGATAACAAATATTGGTATTTCTGATCAGATCTCGATAAAACCCACCTATCTAAGGAAGTAGATCAATATGCAACCCATTAAAACACTTATTATATCAGGCCAAAACAATCACGATTGGCAAAGATCAACCCCGTACACCTGGTTGCTTCTCCAACAAACAGGACGGTTTGATGTCACCGTAGCCACCCAGCCAGATCTCGAACTCACCCATGCTTCAGCTTTCGACTCGATTGACCTGATTATTTCAGATTATAATGGACCGATATGGGCTGATGCAGTTAAAGCAAACTTTGAGGCGGCGATCGCAGGGGGAACCGGGCTGGTCATCTTGCACGCAGCCGACAATTCGTTTGACGGTTGGGAAGCCTATGAAAAAATGGTAGGATTGCTATGGCGTGAGGGAACGGGCCATGGAAAATTCCATGAATTTCCAGTCTCCATCATCGATCACGAACATCCAATTACAAAGGGACTCGATGATTTTAAGACCACGGATGAACTCTATCACCGATTGGTCCATCTTCATGATGTCGACTACCATGTTCTCTCAACCGCATTTTCCTCTCTGGAAAGTGGTGGAACCGGATGTGAGGAGCCCATGATGATTGTAACTCAATTTGGAGCTGGTCGGGTTTTTCATCAAGTATTAGGCCATGTCTGGCAGGGAGGAAAGATGACTGCACTGGAAAATGAGGGGTTTATAACCAGCTTTGTTCGTGGATGCGAATGGGCGGCAACCGGTCAGGTTGAATAAGTGACGGGTTATTTACGCCAGTTTTATTTATCGAATACAACCCAAACTTATTCCAATCATCTCAATTTACTCTTTAGAGGGCAAAATGATTAACGTAGGTATTATTGGCATCGGTAGTATTTCAGAAGGGTATGGGAAACCGGATGATCCATTATCATATTGTCATGTAGGAGGCATACTCTATAGTGATCGGGTACGATTAGCTGCCATAGCCGACCTGGATCCGGTCCGCAGAACAGGATTTAAAGAAAAATGGGGCGATCGGTTCCCGGATTTAACCTATTTCGATAGTGCTGAAGGGATGCTAAAGGATACGAAGCTGGATGTAGTTTCGGTTTGTGTTCGAGGGCCTATGCATCATCAGGTCATGATAGATGTGATTAAAGCGGGACCGAGAGCCATTTTTTTAGAAAAACCTCCCACCTGTTCACTCGGTGAAATGGACGCCATCCTGAATTTAGCCAGTGAGGATCACATTCCTATCACAGTTTCCTACTCACGGCATTGGTCTCCTCATGTATTAAGACTACAAGAACTGGTTCAAAATGAAGATTTAATTGGAGAGGTACAAACCGTAATCGGCTATGTCGGTGGCACCTTCCTTTCATTTGCCAGTCATACCACAGATCTCATTTGTCAATTTGCCGGATATGATCCTTTATCGGTGGTGGCTCAAGGCCATTATCGATCAGAGGAATTCATACCTGATGGATATGAGGGAGAACCGGTGATAGATGGCACATTGATAGAATTCAAGTCCGGAAAAAAAGGGATCCACATTGGAGCTGATGGTGCCCATGGTGGATTTTGCTGTGAGGTCATCGGTTCTAAAGGCATGGTAAGAGCGGGCATCTACATTCCACCATTTGCATGTGATACCGATAAAAACCCTATCGATCTTTCAAAGTATGATATCCCAGAGGACCGAAGTGTTTTTACGATAGCATATAACCAGATCGCGGCCTATCTGGAGGGCGGTCCCTTACCCCATTGTACCAATGATCAGTTCAAAACTGTTCATGAGATAGGATTTGCATCCATTGAAAGTATGATAACGGGTAAGAGGATAGAGATTCCTACGACCAATCGAACACGAAAAATATATGCGAATGGATAACATGATCGCAAAAGAACCCTATTTAATGAGATCGCATTGTATTCGATTTTTACAAAGCATGTGCACATCATATCATGGGAGATATTATGCTAATCAAGCAATCTGAATTTATCGGAATGGAAGGCATTACCCACTTGTGCGCAGGTGGTGAGACGCCTATGTTTAAAAGCCATATGAACGCCGTAGATCGATTTTTCAGAGATAAACTTCTGGGTGAGGAAGGCAGAAATCGATTGGAGGCTGTATCATTGAGGTGTAAAGAAAAAGTAGCCAAATTATTTCACGTTGAACGCGATGACATTGCTTTTTTATCCTCGACCTCTGAAGGCATAAATTTACTTGTTCACGCGATCGAATGGCAACCGGGTGACAATATTGTGGTTTCGGATGTCGAGTTTCCCTCTGATGTCCTCCCCTGGACAAAATTGAAAGATCGTGGCGTAGAACTCAGGATTGTAAGCAGTGAAAATTGGCAGACTGACCTCGAAGCCCTTTCGCTTGCCATGGACGATCGCACGAGAATCGTTGCTTTGAGTTATGTCAGTTATTTCACCGGACAACGGTTGCCATTGAAAGAACTTTCAGAACTGGTTCATAATAAAGGCGCATTACTGAGTCTCGATGTAACCCATGCAGCAGGAGTTGTTCCTGTTGAAGCCTCTTATGCGGACATTGTGGTATCGAGCTGTTATAAATGGCTGATGGGGGTCCATGGTGTGGGCATTTTCTATTGGAATCGAAAACGCCTCCCCGATTTACAACCGCCCTTCCTTGGGTGGCACACGCCAGCCAGCATGCCTGATCCAAAAGATCCTTCGATATTCATACCGCGGGATGATGCCAGCCGTTTTACACCAGGTAACGAGACCTATATTGGCGTGTATATTCTTGATAACGCGTTAGATGAAATGAATAAAATTGGCATACCTCAAATCGAGTCCCACGTACTTCCTTTAAGCACACGAATCTGGGATGGTTTAACTGAAATGGGCTGGGATGTAATTACACCAGAGCTACCACAAGAAAGAGCCGGAAATGTCAGTTTCCTAGCAGAAGATGTAAATGCGGTCACATCAGCTCTAGCCGATGAACAGGTGCTTATTTTTGGCGCTTACGGAGGGGTAGGTCGGGCGAGAGTCTCCGCTCATTTTTATAATTCAAACGATGATGTAGATCGTTTTTTTGAGGTTATGAAATCAATTCCGGTAAGCAGACCGATACAATCTTCGATTCGTGATTACAGTAAGGCCATTAATGTAGCCGATACCAATGGATCTTGATATAAATATAGAGTGGACGAACCTATTCAAAATTCATCAATTCCACCCTCTTTTAATCCATGCGGCCTGCCCCTCATTCCTCTTGACAACAGGGGACACCTGAATTAAGATGTTACATGTAAATTTGAGATGATTTTCATCTGCCCACCCCTTTGATTCTGCAAGAAAATCAGAAAGAGAAAGACACATGGATTTTGAACTTAATGAAGAACATAAAATGCTCGAAAAGATGGTGTATGATTTTACGCGCCAGATCATCCATCCGATTATAAAGGACCATGACCGAAACGGAACCTTTCCCCATGAATTATTGCCCAAAATGGCAGCTCAGGGATTTTTAGGTATTTGTCTACCCGTAAAATATGGTGGTGCAGGGATGGATTTTATCTCCCTGGGCATTCTTTCCGAAGCGATGGAATGGTCAGATTCATCTGTTCGGGAAACGATCGCTGTCCATCTGGGACTGCATGCCCTTCCGATTTTTCAATGGGGAACCGAAGTTCAAAAGGACCGATTTCTTCCTTCTTTAGCCGCTGGTGAACACATCGGTTGTTTTGGATTGACCGAACCAGGTGCCGGGTCAGATGTGGCCGCCATGGAAAGTCGCGCTCGCAAAGAGGGCGATCATTATCGGATAAGTGGTGAAAAAATGTGGATCACGCTCTCTGATGTGGCTGATCGGTTTCTGGTTTTTGCCAAAACCCAACCGGAAGCAGGTACCAGAGGCATATCGGCCTTTATTTTGGAGCGTGGCTGGGATGGATTAACGACTGGAACCATTAAAGGAAAGATGGGTGTAAAAGCCAGTAATACAGGTTGGATCAACATGGATAATGTACCCGTACCCGAATCACACCGACTTGGAGAGGAAGGGGAAGGGTTTAAGATTGCGATGAGTTGTTTGGATAACGCCAGATATACGGTCGCTGCAGGTGCCGTTGGATTGATGAAATACTGTTTGGAAGCTTCTGTAGAATATGCCAAACAACGTAAAACTTTTGGTCAACCCATTGCAGATCATCAATTGGTGAAACAAATGCTTGCCCAGATGAAACAACGGATTGAGCTTGGTGAGCTACAGGTTAGAAGGGTAGGGTGGCTAAAAAATAGAGGGGAACGAAACACGCAGCAAACCAGCATGGCCAAATGGTTCTGTACAGACGCCGCATTTGCCACGGCCAGCGATGCCGTTCAAGTCCATGGGGCGTATGGTTATTCAGATGAATATGATGTTGAACGCCACTTAAGAAATAGCAAAAGTGCGGTGATCTACGAGGGCACGTCTCAGATTCATCAACTTTTACAAGCAGATTATTTACTTGGTAACCGGTTTGACAAACCAATCAGGTGTCCAATGCCAGCATATGATCCAGATCTTTGGCAAAAATAACATGCAAACACCATGGTAACGATTGCTTAATTCCAATCTTCATTGTTTTTAGGCTTAAGATGTCATGATTAGTTCTAAATCGCAATTAAGGATCCTTATCATATGAACATTATCGTATTAATGAAACAAACACCCGATACAGCCCAGTTGTCCGGGACTGTTGACGGCCTTAAATTATCTGAGGATGGCGGACCCAGGATTATTAACCCCTGGGATGAATATTCAATAGAAACAGCAATTCAATTGAAAGAATCCCATGGTGGCCATGTTACGGTTTTGTGTGTAGGTAAAGAGGAAGCGACCGAGGCCCTGAAGACTTCACTGGCCATGGGCGTTGATGAAGCGATTCTGATTTCAGATCCAGCATTTGAGGGTAGTGATTGTCTCGCCACAGCCCGAATTCTGACTGAGGCGATCAAGAAACATGGCTCATTTGATATAATTGTGGGCGGGCGGTCTGCAATTGATGGGAATATGTCTGCTACCGCAGTACAGGTAGCCGCTTTACTTAATATCCCTCAAATCTCCTATGTTGCTGATCTCATTGAAATCAATTCTGAAACAAACACCATAAAAGCTGTGCGTCTCCTTGAGAAGGCCAGAGAAACCGTTAATAGTACCTTACCAGCTTTGATTACAGTGGTAAAAGAAATTAATGAACCCCGATATCCCAATTTAATTGGGATTAGAAAAGCTGCACGGGCTGAAATTCCAGTTTGGAACCTTGATGATCTCGGATTAAATACAGATCAAGTTGGATCCGCCGGGTCCCAAGTTACCTGGGAAATAGATTTACCACCCGTTCGTGAAAACCAGCTGGACCTGATTGATGGCCCACCCGAAGAAGCAGCTAAAAAACTAATCGATAAATTAATGGAAGAAAAAGTGATTTAACTTAACCTGTTTAACTCTAATCTAACTGGAAATTACGCGTTTTATATCGCGATGAATAAGAAGAGGGTTTATATGTCGGATGATGTTTTTGCCTGGATTGAACAAAATGATGGTGAACTGGATTCTATTTCATGGCAGGTGATGTCGGCGGCCACAGCTCTGTCCCGAGATTTAAATAGGCCATTGGTTGCCATCGTCCTGGGTGAAAACAACGACGCGCTCACACAATCAGCAATCCATCATGGTGCAGACAAAGTGATGAACATACAAGATCCTTCGCTCAAAAGGTTTAGAATCGAACCCTATTCGGCGATATTCACGGCACTTGCCCGGCGTGAAAATCCATCGGCAATAATTATGGGGGCGAGTACCGCAGGTCTGGAGCTTACGGCTCATTTGGCAGCCAAATTACAGGCTGGCCTTGCGGCGGACTGCACTGATCTTTCAGTGGATAGTGGACAAATCGTAGCGACCCGACCTGCGCTGATTGGCAATCTTGTGGCGACCGTAAGATTTAAAAAGGATGCACCATCTATCGCGACAATCAGACGCAATGTTTATCCTCCAGCAGACCGGGATATAGCCCGCGTGGGGGAAGTGATTTCTCAACCAGTGGTTTTGAGTGAAGACCAGATCTCGACAAAAATTGAATCGGTTGAATTTTCTGCAGGTAAAGTGAGTCTCACAGATGCCAATATCATTGTCTCGGGTGGCCGTGGTGTGGGTGGCCCTGAGGGATTTAAACCCGTGATCGAGCTGGCTGAAGCTTTGGGTGGGGCACTTGGGGCCAGCCGAGCGGCCGTAGATGCCGGGTGGATCCCTTACCCACATCAGGTTGGCCAGACAGGTAAAACCGTCCAGCCAGATTTATATATCGCCTGTGGCATATCCGGGGCAATCCAACACCTTGCCGGGATGAAAAATGCCAAAGTAATCGTAGCGATCAACAAGGACGGCGATGTCCCATTATTTAAATATGCCCGCTATGGCATCGTGGGCGATTTGTTCGAATATCTGCCGGCTCTGGTTGCAGAAGTAAAATCCAGATTAGCCAGATAATAGAAGGCCAATATTCATGTCCAAAACCCCCTGTTTTCCCTGGATTGTCCTTTGCGGATCACCTCAAATATATAACAAAACATGCTGACTCCCGTCGAAAAAGCCATTTTCATCCTCGCTGTTCTGACCTCTTTATATTTTGCAGTAGGGACTTTCAAAAAAATGGTGGCCATCATCGGATCAGGATCGGGCGAAATACCGAGGGATCGCATGCTCTATCGATGTGCCCTTGGTGTAAAGATGCTCATCAACCAGAATAATATGATACGAAATCGTCCTTTCGTCTCATTGGTACATAGTTTAATCGCATGGACGTTTATATTATATTTACTTGTAAATGTGGTTGATGTTTTAGAGGGCTTGATTACAAATTTCCATTTCCTCGGTTCCGGCCTGACAGGGGACATTTATCATTTTCTGGTTGATGTAATGAGCGTAATGGCCTTGATAGGAATGACCTATTTCCTGGTCCGCCGCTTTCTATCAAAATCTCCTGCTCTCAACATCCGAGACAACATTAAACTACATCCTGCCGCAATTAAAGGAATTTCAAAAGATTCCCTCCTTGTCGGGCTATTTATCCTTGGTCATATTGGATTTCGTTTTCTGTCTGCCTCCTTTCAAATTGCTCAGGAGGGCGGGGATACCTGGCAACCCTTTGCAAATATTCTGGCCAGCGTATGGATGGGTCTCCCCCCATTCATCGTTTTATTGGCGGAACATATATTCTGGTGGTTAGCCATCGGTCTGATCCTGGTATTTTTACCCTATTTTCCTCATACCAAACATGCCCATTTATTCATGGGACCATTTAACCTGGCCACCAAACCAGATCGAAAGAGTCCTGGGGCAATGGATGCGATCGACTTTGAGGATGAATCGATTGAGCAATTTGGCATATCCCAACTAAAAGATTTAAGTCAAACGCAGCTGGTTGATGCCTTCGCCTGTATTATGTGTAACCGATGCCAGGATGCCTGTCCTGCCTATACAACGGGTAAAGAATTGTCACCTTCCGCATTGGAAATTAATAAGAGATATCACATTAGTGAAAACATGAACGCCTTAGCTGATGGTAAGGGAGATGATGTACCTCTCTTATCCTATGCGATAAGTGAGAGCGCCCTCTGGGCATGCACCTCCTGTGGGGCCTGTGTAGAGGTCTGTCCCGTGGGAAATGAACCGATGTTGGATATTTTAGGAATTCGACAGGATCAAGTGCTCATGAACAGTGCCTTTCCCAATGAACTGAAAGGGGCCTTCACTGGCATTGAACGCAATGGCAATCCATGGCAAATGTCGGGCGACCGTATGGCATGGACTGAGTCCCTGGATTTCGTCGTACCCACAACGGATGATAACCCTGGATATGATCTTCTTTACTGGGTGGGTTGTGCAGGCGCTTATGATCCAGGTACGCAAAAAACCGCTCGTGCAATTGCTACCATACTTAACACGGCGGGAGTTAACTTCGCAGTGTTGGGCAATAGCGAAACCTGTACAGGGGATATGGCCCGTAGGGCTGGTAATGAATATCTATTTTCAGAGATGGCAAAAAGCAATATTGAAACCCTGAACGGAGCCGGTGCACAGAAGAAAAAAATCGTCACAGGGTGTCCTCACTGTTTCCACACCTTGGATAATGAATATCCAGCGTATGGAGGCCAATACGACGTAATGCATCATACACAATTAATCGATAATTTAATTACTGAAGGTAAGATAAAACCTGAGAGCCAGGATGGGACAGAGATCACTTACCATGACCCCTGTTTTCTCGGTCGACACAATGGTGAATACAACGCGCCGAGAGATGCACTCACCACACATGGGTTTTCCTTGGTAGAGATGGCAAGAAATAAAAGAGATTCCTTCTGTTGTGGCGCGGGTGGGGCTCAAGTGTGGAAGGAAGAAGAAGCGGGTGATCAGGCGGTGAGTGATCACCGTTTTGAGGAGGCCAAAAAAACGGGGGTAGAAACCCTCGCCGTAGGCTGTCCTTTTTGTGCGCGGATGATGAACGATGCCAATGCGCGGGCGGGCAGTCCAATGCAGATAAAAGATATCGCTGAAATTGTAGCTGAATCATCTCAGAAGGAAAAAGGAACGAAACAGGGGAATTAATCCATTTTCCCTGCTTTGAATCCATGGTTTTAAGATTAAAGTAGGGAGAATATATATGGCAGAATCAGACAGAAATATGGTCTTTCTTGATGGATCTCGACTTATCATCGAGGCCATGGCAAGAGCCGGGGCGGGGGCCTATATCGGGTATCCAATTACGCCCGTAAACTGGCTATTTGATGGCGCAAAAAGCAGAATTCCAGTTACATTGGAAGCTCCCGATGAAATTACAGCACTTCAATGGTCGGCGGGCTTTTCTGCGACAGGAACTTTTCCCGTAACAGCTTCCGCTTTTCCAGGATTCGCCCTGATGATCGAGTCACTCAACATGTCTTTTATGATGGAATTGCCCATGGTCGTTATTCTTGCCCAACGACTTGGCCCCAGCACTGGTTCCGCAACCACGGGCGCTCAGGGCGATCTGCTATTATTACGAGGGTGTATCTCTGGAGGATATCCACTACCCGTCCTCTGTCCTTCGAATATGATGGACTGCTGGAATATGGCCGCAGCTGCGGTAAAAACGGCGATAAATTTAAGAACGCCTGTAATTCTACTCACCTCTAAAGAAATGATCATGACCAACCAGAATATGGATATTTCGGGCTTACCTGAAGTTCCATTGGTGAAGCGTGAATTGTATGACCGGAAAGATCTCTACAAACCATATTCGGTCAATGGAAATATGGTGCCGGATTTTCTGCCCGCCGGTAATGAAAATCATCAGGTTCGTTTTAACGCCTCTACCCATGATGCAACCGGTGCCACACAAAAGAACAGTGTTGAAGCCCTTGGTAATACAGCCCGGCTAAAAAACAAGATGGAAGACCGACTAGAAGAATATACCTTTTATGACCATGATGATGGCGATGGTGAGACGGTCATTCTAACCTACGGTATTTCAGCAGAAGCTGCCAGGGATGCTATCAGAAGCATTCGTTCCTCTGGTGAAAAGGTTTCATTACTTGTTATGAAAACTATGTTGCCTGTGCCTCCCAGAATATTCGATATCTTAGATCGATATCAAAACATCCTCATCGTTGAGGAGAATTTATCAGGTTTACTTAGGGAGCTACTCTTCGGACAGCAGAAAAATGATCGTATTCACCGCATTAATAAAATTGGTAATATGATCACACCTGGTGAAATTATAGAGGGAGTCGAACAATGCAAGCAACCATATTAAATGATGTAAAAGCCCCATATTGCCCCGGATGCGGCCATACTGTTGCAAATAGAAACATGAGTAAAGCCCTGGCCGAGTTAGGTGTCGATCCGCTTGATGTGATTGCAGTTAGCGATATCGGATGTACAGGTCTCGTTGATCCGTTGCTCAATTGCCATACCATCCACGGATTACATGGTCGAGCGGCTGTTCTGGCTATGGGGATATGTATGGGATTGGAAAAACCTGGCAAAAAAGTAATTGCCCTCCAGGGAGATGGCGGTGCAACCATAGGATTACAACACTTGCTTGAAGCGGCAAGACATAATCTGGATATGACTCTGGTCGTTCAAAACAACATGGTCTATGGGATGACGGGTGGTCAGGTGAGCGGGCTTTCATCTACGAATTTTAAAAAACCAACCATGCCAGAAGACGCGGTTCCATCCTATGATATTTGTGCCCTCGCCCATAGCGCAGGCGCGGCCTTCTCAGCAAGGGCGTTTATAGGTGGAGATAGTATTGACCTTTGGAAAGAAGCCTTGAGTACACCAGGATTTTGCCTTCTGGAAGTCGTTGAAATGTGTCCCGCATACGGAATGAAAAAGGTGAAAGATCTCCATGATGTCTCTGATTATGGTGTAGAAATTTCTCGCAACGAACGTACTCCGAACATTCTCAACCGAGAGGTTGGTCCTTCCTTACTTGAATCATTTAAGACCATAGATAAAACATGTGACGCGCCGCTGGATACAAGAATGGAAGTTATTATTGCGGGCTCGGCAGGTGAAGCCATACAGTCTGCAGGCGATCTCCTGGCCACAGCGGCCATCACAGCTGGATTATCGTCTACAAAAAAAGGAGACTATCCTATTACCATTGGGACAGGCTTTTCAGTAGCTGAAGTAATCTTGTCCAGAGAATCTATCCATTATACGGGCATAGAAACACCCGATGTAATGATCATCATATCTCTCGACGGACTAAATAAAGTCAAAGACCGGATCGGCCCACATACGTTGATCATCGCAGACTCAAAGTTGGGTATCGAAGATCATCCCAATCTAGTGTCCATGGATTTCAGAAAGATGGGGGGGGCTCGTGGTGCAGCCCTGGCGGCCATGGCCTCATGGTTAAAAGACAGTGGTTTGTTACCACTGGATGCCCTGATCGAAGCGGCCAGTCGCCATAAACATGGAGACAAAATGGTGGCCATTATAGATAAGGCCACCGGGGTAGAAACGACCACCGTGACGAATTAAAATATTGTGCGCTTATCAACCCTCTTGACAAATCAGGGTCTTTTTTGACTTGATAGCTCACAATATTCGATCTTAACTTTATTAAGTTGAATAGGGAAAAATGATGTCATGCACATTCCTTAGACCAACTCAAAGTAGCTCATGTCAGACACTATACCCTCACTTGTCAATAACCTGAAATTTAATAGGATAGATTTGCTTTCTTATTTGGACCAACGCCTCGAACATATCGAAGCGCAGGATAAAATAATATGTGCTTTATTGCCGGAAGACAATCGGCGTAAACGATTGTTGCAAGATGCAAAGCAATTAATGCAGAAATACCCTGATCCTGCCGGTAGACCGCTATTATTTGGTCTTCCAATAGGGGTGAAGGATATCTTTTGCGTAGGTGGATTCCCTACCCGTTGTGGATCAAAATTACCTATAGAATTATTCGATGGACCAGAGGCGCCGTCTGTTTCAAAATTGAAAAACGCGGGTGCCCTGATTTTAGGTAAGATGGTCACAACGGAATTCGCATGCTTTTCGCCTGGTCCCACGAGAAATCCTCACCAGACCATGCATACGCCTGGTGGCTCGAGCAGTGGTTCCGCTGCTGCAGTAAGTGCGGACTTCTGCCATTTTGCGTTTGGAACTCAGACCATAGGATCCATAATCAGGCCTGCGGCATATTGCGGTGTAGTTGGCTTTAAACCAACTTATAACCGTATAACCAAAGAAGGGGTGATCCCCGTATCATGTTCTGTAGATACGGTGGGGGGATTTACCAAATCTGTTTTGGATATGAACTATGTGGCTTCGGTTTTGTTTACAGATTGGATTAATCATCCGATTCAAAAACAGCCAGTACTAGGTATTCCCGAAGGGCCATATTTAAAACATGTGGATCAAATAGGCCAAACCTGTTTTGATGAAGTATGTGAAAGCCTAAAGCAACATGACTTTGAAATTAAGACTATCTCATGTATGGCAGACTTTGCTGAAATTGAGAAACGACATAAAATGTTAATGGCCTATGAAGCAGCGATCGTTCATAAAACATGGTATGAAACACATCACGATTTATATACTGAGCAAATGCAATCGTTAATCGATACTGGCCGGTCTGTAACAATTAAAATGATGTCCACCGGCCTCGATGGGATTATCAAACTACGTCGGGAGCTATCGTATCTTATGGCGCAGCACGGTGTAGATCTTTGGATATCTCCACCCGCACAGGGACCGCCACCAGAAGGTCTTGATTCGACAGGTGACCCCATCATGAATTTACCCTGGACTCATGCGGGTCTACCAACGGTGACCATACCATGTGGGACCAAGGGCAGCTGCTTGCCTATGGGCATTCAACTAACAGCGGGGTGGAATGAAGATGAGAAGTTATTAGCGTATTCTACTCAAATCGAAGCCATATTAAAGACCGCCCCTAACTTGCTTTAGACCAATTTCTTCCTGACCAAGTCTATCCTTTAGGAGGAACCAGTGCGTATTATCTATTTTGATATCGATAGTCTGCGACCGGATCACCTTGGATGTTATGGTTATTCCAGGCCGACCTCACCCACCATTGATCAAATCGCTGCGGAAGGTATGCGATTCGAGCATTATTACTGTGCTGATTCGCCATGTATGCCGTCACGAAATGGATGGATTACTGGTCGCTATGGCATAAATAACGGTGTGGTTACCCATGGTGGACCGGCATCGCAACTTCAAATGGTTGAACAGCTTTATGGTGGTCCTGATGAACGTAATCAACTGGTCCAACGGAGGCTACGCCAAAATGGGTATGATTCCATATGTTTTTCCAATTTCGCAACCCGGCATTGTTCTACCTGGTTTGGTATGGGATGGTCGGAATTTCATTCTCCAAATCTGAAAACAGGCTCAGAAACAGCAGAAGAGGTCAATGAAGCCGTATTACAATGGGTCCGTCGAAATGCGGATAGAGATGACTATTTTCTATATATCAATTATTGGGATCCCCATCGTATTTATGACGTCCCGCGACCCTGGTTTGATAAAATGGACGCACATCCTCTGACAATGGATTGGCCAGACGAAGCAGCCATACAAGATCAACAGGCTGTCAATGGTTGGTTTACAGCGGCCGAGTTGTTTCCTCAACATCGTCCCAGTCCAACGCCGAATATGCCTGACACGATAAAAAATCGTGAACATTTAAGGCATATGGTTAATGGGTATGATGCAGAGATAGCGTATACCGATCATCATATACAACAGGTTTTAGATGCGTTAGGAGATCTCGATGATACAGCTATCATTATATCGGCAGATCATGGAGAGGCTATGGGAGAACACGGTGTTTACGGTGATCATGTCTGTGCCGATGAATGCATTAACCGCGTACCGCTCATCATAAAATGGCCAGGGGTAACACCACCTGGTTCTTCGTGCGATGATTATCTCTATAATGTAGATTTAAGTGCGACACTTGTAGAGATGACCGGTGGTGAGATCCCGGAACACTACGATGGGCGATCGTTTGCAAACGCCCTTAAAACAGGTTCATGCCATCTGCATGATTATTTAGTCTGGGGACATGGTCTGTATACTTTACAACGGGCTGTTCGTACGCCAGAGTATCTCATGGTTCGTACATACGACGATTTTGGATATCGATTTGAACCGGTGGAACTTTATAATATGAACGCCGATCGCCACCAGACAGTGAATTTGAAAGACACGCATCCGGAAATCGTTCAGAGGATGGACCATTACCTTACGGAATGGCATCACGAACAACGGGTCAAACCGTATGCATTGCCGGATCCCATGGAAGTCGTTTGGAGAGAAAGACAAAAATAAAAAACTGTCCTATTTCCAGTATAAATATTCGAATTTGATTAATAATCCCTTTCAACGAATGGTATCATTCTATACTTTAATCGCGTCAGAATCTAATAATCCCAGCCAAATTCGTTTGTTAGCAAAATCGATTGGGCAGCCAGCCCATCTGTAAAAATGTACCATATACATTAGTCAATCTTTCCCACCAACGGCCTAAATGCATAGTCCCGAACAAAATGGGTTACCCAAACCAGAAACGACTCTAATTACCACACGGTCTGTGGCGATCGGGCTTATACTGGCCATTTTTCTAAATATTTGGGTATCCTACGGTACTTACATTTTACAAACCTCTCGCATGTCGGTTGGCCATCTGCCCATTTCTGCCTTTGCCCTCTTTTTACTCGTTCCGCTTATTTTTAACCCAATTGCTCGATGGATCGCCCCTGGCTCCGTTTTCACAGGTGTAGAACAAGCAATAATTTTTTGTATCTTACTGATATCAAGTTTGATTCCGGGAAAGGCTTTTATCTCATATTTCCTGACGATCGTATCCACACCATTTTATTTTGCCCAACCCGAAAATCAATGGAATGAGTTATTTATCCCCTACCTCCCGTCCTGGCTTGTAGCGAGTAACAGCGGAAACGCCATGGGCTTTTTTTATGAAGGACTCCCGGAGAACAATCTCATACCCTGGTCACCATGGATCGTGCCTGTTATATGGTGGTCAAGTTTATTTGTCGCCCTCTTTTTTATTGGCGGGTGTGTGTCCGCCATATTCAGGAAACAATGGGTGGACTACGAACGGCTGACTTTTCCATTGATTCAAATTCCACAAGAACTCATTTTACACGACCAGACTAAGGGAAAAAAATGGCCCGACATCCTTTATAACAGAATTTTCCAACTAGGATTTTGTCTGGCACTGACGATAGCTATTTGGAATATGGTATCGTATTGGGGTTGGGTCCCTCCGCTTCCAATTGGTTCTTTTCTTTCCCCTCTTCAGCTAGACCCCATCTTTCCTGCCATCCCATTGAGAATAAACATCTACATGTTGTGCTTTGCGTATTTTATTAATGTAGAAATTCTATTGAGTATCTGGGCTTTTTTCTTATTGGGTATATTGGAAATCGGTATTCTGGGCTTTATTGGCCTGAATATGGGGAGTAGCGGGCCAGGTGGCAGCGGCGGTGTAAACGCTCAATTTTTTGGCGGTTTTATGATGTATGTAGGTTATAGTCTATGGACGGCCCGAAGCCATATCAAATCCGTCGTTCAAAAAGCCTTCACACAACGTCCTGATATAGATGATTCTAAAGAGTTGCTACCCTATAAAACTGCATTTTGGGGATTGCTCCTTGGTGTTTTATATGTGGCCGGGTGGTTACATCAATCTGGCCTTTCTCTCCCTGTAATTGGGGTCTTTTTGCTTTTCTTATTCATTTTATATTTCGGTACAACCAAAATCATTGCCGAAACAGGCATCATGTTTCTTGATTTACCCGTGAATGCCCATCACATCACCGTATTAACTCTGGGATCAGGGAACCTTTCGAAATCAAGCCTGACCGGTCTGGGATTAACATCAACTTTTGCGCGAAACTGGCGAGGTATGGGTATGGGGTCACTAATTCTTGCCGATAAGATGACAGATGGATTTCTGCCCAAGAAAAAAGGCCTTTTGTTGGTATTATTGCTGACTTTTCTCGTGAGTATGCTCTCCTCTATTACCTATACGATATATACAGGATATACCACTACTGGAGCCTATAATTTTGGCGGAGGGGCTTTTACCTCCCTGAATAAATCTTATTACAATGACATCGCTCTATGGATGCAGAACCCATTATCCTTAGGTCAGAATGAGCCTTGGTTTATGCTGTCAGGCGCTCTCATTCTCGTTCTTCTCCTGAAACTTAGGCACTGGTTGCTATGGTGGCCGCTTGTTCCTGTGGGCTTCGCCATTTGTTTTGCAAGTACCATACGAGATTCCATCCTATCCATCTTTCTTGCCTGGTTAATTAAATATATTTTATTGAAAATTGGGACGATAACCTATCAGACCGGTCAACGATTTTTTATAGGTTTATTGCTCGGTTACACCGTCGGGGTTGTGATCTCTTTTGGTGTGGATGCGATTTTCTTCCCAGGACAGGGCCACATGATGCATGATTGGTAACAAAAACTTAACACCATAATAAGGTGTGGTAAATCTGGACCATGCGATGGGGTGATAGGACCTCACCAGTAAATGTAGGTTGACTTTTTTAAATAAATCCCTTGTTTTAATAACCTTTTAAGTTAAATGTCTACTAGTATCATTTCTGCGAATGTATGATACTAAAAATGTATGATACCCTTTTGAAATAGTGCCTCTGTGCAGGAGAAAATGTATATGAATAGACAAGACCATCCCTGGGCGGGCGTTTTTCCTGCCACCATGTGTCCATTTCATTCAGATGAAAGTATAGATGAAGAAGGTCTTTATACATATATCCAAGGGTTGGCCAAGGTAGATGGGGTGAAAGGCTTGGTATGTAATGGCCATACAGGTGAAATAACTGCACTTCGAAATCCTGAACGGGCTCGGGTAACTCAAATATTAGTCCATGCTGTTCAGGACACCAGTTTGCCGGTGAAGGTAATCTCCGGGGTAAGTGGCGAAGGCAGTTTAGATGCCTTTGATCAGGCTGTGGCGGCAAAGGATGGGGGCGCAGATGGCATATTATTGATGCCGCCCCATCATTGGCTAAGATTTGGTCGTACGAGTGAAACGGTGGTCCATTTTTTTCAGGACGTTGCCGAAGCGGGTATTCCAATAATCGTACATCAATATCCAGCCTGGACTAAAGCAGGTTACACGCTAAAAGAAATGCTCGAGATCGTAAAAATCCCAGAGGTCGTTTGTATAAAAATGGGGACGAGAGATATGGCGAGATGGCTATTCGATTACGAACAACTCAAAGAGGCCGCGCCACATATAAGTATCATCACCTGCCATGATGAATATCTCATGCCCACCTTACTCGAAGCCGGGGATGGTGCTCTGGTCGGGTTTGCTGGTTTTGTGCCGGAATTAATCGTTAAAATGGTCCATGCCTGTCTTGAAGGGGATTTGGCTGGTGCAAAGCTTGCCCAATCAAAGGTAGCACCCCTGGCCAGAATCGTGTATAATTTCGGAGAACCTAGTAGCGATGCCCATCAAAGAATGAAATGTGCCCGTTGGCTATTAGGCCAATTTCCAAGTCCAAAAATGAGAAGACCATTAAGAGATCTACCCCAACAGGAAGTAAATAGTATTCGCCAGCGCCTTGAAGCGATAGGCATGACCTGTTTGTCTTCTGAGGCCGCCGGTTAAATTCATCATTTCAACATGATGAATTTTCAAACAACACGTTTTAAATATTCATTTAATAAGGAGTATATTCTGATGATCCGTTTGGTCATTATAAACCTCATCGGCATCCTCCTCGCATTGCCTTGATTTTTCTGTGGTGAGAGTTTCGCCCAGCCATTGCCAAGCCAGGGAACAGTAGTTAATGTCGATGGAGATGCATTACGAATAGAGATAAATGCGACACTCAATGTTAATATAGGGATGAAAGGTTATATATTCAATAAGGCCAGTACCGATGCTTCTCGTAATTTTGCCGATATTTAACTAACTGATATTATCCGTACATACTTAGATAAATCAGGCATAACAACCATCAATAACCTACGATTCAGAGCTGCACCAGATGGGGATATTGTTCGAAGTTTACCATTAAATACACCCGTCGAGATAATAACTGAAGAAGGAAATTGGTTGCGGATAAGACTAGCCTCGACCGAAGGATTTGTAAGTAAACGCTTTATAAATAAAACATCTGGGACTCAGGGATTGATTTTAGCGAGATTATTAAACATTCGCAGAAATCCGGACGGAGAAGTTTTGGGGAAGGTCTTAAAGGGCACACAGGTTGAAATCCTATCCGAAGAAGGTGATTGGCTGAAAGTCAAATCACCTGTAGAAGAAGGGTATGTGAGTTCGACCTACGTCAGAAGAAATGGCAGATCACCATCATGGCACGAGTCGAGACTTTACATCAGAATATTTCAGACCCTGCAACGCTTGGGGTAATATTAGGCATGACGGGGCCTTCCCCGGTTCAAGAACCCAGGGAAGAATTGGTCATACAAGAAACGATCGTAGAATCAAAAATTTCAGAACGTCCTTTACAAGATCACGGCCAAATTATAAACACGAATGGGAATGAGGCTGAGATTAAGCTCAAGTCGTCAATAATGGTAACTATTAATACAACGGGACATTTATTACCTCCCAGATAAATGAGGCTGAAGAAGATTTTATCATTTGGGCCGATATACGTGTTACTGATATTTTAGCCTCCGCTCAGGGCCCTAATAATGGATTGATAAGCAGGACCGTAAATTTCAGAAACCAACCGGATGGGAATATAATACGGACATTATCCGCTAATACACCGGTGTTAATCCTATCTGAGGGTCCCACCTGGTGGCATATACGTGTTCCTGCCCCGAGCGGTTTCGCAAGTAGTAGATTCATCACGAAAACAGGCGGATCGGCAGGGGATCAGATTGTCAAGGTGGAGTTTGAAAACATCTATCAGCCCCTAACAACGGCAAGCCTGCTTATGGTTCATTTTAATGAGACCATCCCCAGATCAGATACCGCACCAAATACTCAATTTGTTAGCACCCCTCATTACCGACGCCCCCTGCTGGCGGTGTTATCTCTGACCCACTCGCTGCTGTGAGAAATGCGGAGATCGAGGAAGGGCGCCCCGCAGATTTTTATTTAAATACCGGGACGTATCTATTTCAAACTGGAAATCGCAGAGGGGCCTTACCCTACTTGAGTAGAGCAGTCCAAATGCTGCCAAATAATATTGTGTCAAAGCATTACTCAAAGAGGTAGAAACGGCCCTGGTCGCGGGACAAGGGGGCACGCCAACGAGACCTTCTTCTGGCATAGCAAGCATGCCATCAATTGGCACTGATCTATCGTTGCCGGGCTCAGGAAATCCTTCAGAAAATGGACGGGCGGTACCCCGGACGGCATAGCAAACTGGCGGGAAAATGCGCGAAAATTAATGGAAGAAAACGATCTGGATGGGGCACGCGTTTATGTCAGAAGTGTTCTCGATTGGAACCCGGAAGATCCAGAAGCTCGTGGTTGGTGGGCTCGTATCATGGGGCCAGCGCCAACATTACTCGTATCAAACGAAATATTACAAATCTTAAAGTTACCCGACGGTCAGGAAATAAATTTAAAACTTGTGTCTGGAAGCACATTTAATATGGGTGACACCTGGGGCGATGGTGATGGTGATGAAAAGCCCGTTCATCCTATTACCGTTAGTGATTTCTGGATGACGACCACAGAAATCACTAACGGACAATATGCAACCTTTTTAAATGCCTGGGGAAATCAGTTTGAAGGGGTGACCTATTGGCTTGATCTAAACGACGAAGATTGTCAAATCGAATTAAAAGATGGCCTTTTCATTTCAAAAAATGGATTTGAAAATAATCCGGTCGTTGAAGTGACCTGGTATGGTGCCCGTGCGTTTGCCCGTTGGGTAAAAGGAAAACTCCCAACTGAGGCGGAATGGGAATATGCAGCCAGAGATGGCGGACGAAATCTAAAATTTCCGTCCGGTGGTGAGCTCTCATCTAATGAAGCCAATATTTTAGGATCTCACGGTCGGGACAGATGGGAGCCATCCAGTCCTGTCGCCAGTTTTGCTTCAAACACTATCGGCATGTATGATATGGCTGGTAATGTATGGGAGTGGTGTG
>Ga0115002_10001205_pt1 | contig 36020 bp, 37 predicted proteins | sample ArcticOcean_MG_C_8_FD_89576 | JGI IMG/M metagenome (GOLD analysis project Ga0115002, IMG submission 89576) | Marine microbial communities from western Arctic Ocean - ArcticOcean_MG_CB11_86 | ecosystem: Environmental > Aquatic > Marine > Oceanic | place: Arctic Ocean: Canada Basin | collected... | reverse complement strand
TGGAAAACGATCTTGAGCTGGAACGGATCCGCCGGGCACGTCTCAGGGGGTATGAGGGCGAAGCCTGCATCGAATGCGGCAACTTTACACTGGTGCGAAATGGCACCTGTATGAAATGTGATACCTGTGGCTCTACCAGTGGTTGTTCCTGACGGCCGTATATCTCCCGCGGCTAAGACCACTGGAACTTTTGGGGTGCGCGCAACGCGCACCCCATTTTTCTTTGTGCTAAATATTCGTCCTTAAGAATAGCGTAATTCGGGAAAAGCCATGCGGATTAGCGACTTTTCCGCCCTTACCTTCGATTGCTACGGAACGCTCGTGGATTGGGAGCGTGGAATGCTCGCGGCATTGGCGCCGTGGCTCGAGCGGTCCGGTTTGGTGTTGGATAAAAGCGTTTTGCTGGCCGCCTATGGCCGCCATGAAACAGTTATTCAGCAAGAACAGCCGGGCCTGCCCTACAGTGACGTTGTGGCAAAAGTACTTGGTCGGATGGCCAATGAATTCGATAAATCGGCGAGCCAAGAGGAAATGCAGGGTTTTGGAAGTTCCGTCGGTCTCTGGCCGCCGTTTCCGGATAGCCACGACGCGCTCGCCTATCTAGGTCAACATTTCAAGCTTGTCGCGATCACGAATGTGGACAACGCCTCTTTCGCCCGCACCCACCAATTGCTCGGCGAGCCGTTTCACGCGATCGTTACGGCTGAAGATGTCGGCAGTTATAAACCAGCGCTAGAGAATTTTCATTTTGCCTTCGGACGCATTGCGGAATTTGGAATAGCTCGCGACAAAATTCTCCATGTGGCGCAAAGTCTGTATCACGATGTCGCACCGGCGCGGGAGCTGGATCTCGCCAATGTGTGGGTCGATCGGCAAACTGGACGCGGCACGGGTATGACGCCACCAACCGACGCACAGCCTGATTTGCGTGTGACCAGCTTGGAAGGGTTGGTCGCAGTTCACCGCGCCGAAAGTTAGTTCACCATGCGCCAAACATACTTAATTGATTATCACTTCGACCATTCGCCGGAGGTGATGTGGCCGCTCATGATCGATTCACCACGCTCCAATGAAGCGACTGGCTTTCCCCGTCATGAGGTAACACAGACTCCCCGCCCTGATGGTTCTGTCGAACGCATTGCACGCGGGAAGTTCAGCCCGTTTCAGTTAGAGTGGGAAGAATTTCCATGGGAATGGGTAGGACAGCACAAAATGCGCAACATCAGGCGCTTTCGGAAGGGTATTTTCGACAACATCACCGCGTTATTCGAACTGACACCCGAGGGCGACGGAAGTCATTTGCACGCCGAGCTCTCAATGGAGAGCAGCAACTTGTTCGGCACACTGTTTTTACTCTTGGGCGGAGGCGCAAAACTGGCCAACAAGGTCGAGGCATTTATCGCCGCCAACGCCTCTTACATGTTGGACGATGGACCGCTGCCTGCCGGGTTAGCGGGCGACAAAATCTCTGCCACCATGCGGGCCCGCTTGATGCAACTTGTCACAGAGATCGAAGGCGGCCCCTATGGACATAATTTGGCGCGCCTGCTGGCTGAGTTTATTGCGACGGGAAGCGACGTTGATATGGGCCGCATCCGCCCGCTGGAACTCGCACAGCACTGGGAGGCGGAACCGCGCAAAACCATCGAGTTGTGCTTGGAAGCTGTGCGCGTGGGACTCCTGGGAATGCGGTGGGACCTTATCTACCCGCGTTGCCGGGGCGGCGAAGGCGCCATACCGGACCTCCAGTCGCTGCCCGAAGGCGTTCACTGCCCGTCCTGCAACATTGATTATCAGCGTGACTTCTTAGCCAATGTTGAACTCAGCTTTCATCCCGCGCCGGCCATTCGGCCGATAAATCCGGATGAGAATTTTTGCCTCATGGGTCCGGCGCATACGCCGCACGTCATGCTGCAGAAAATATTGGAGCCCGGCGAAAGCGCCGAGTTGGACATCGATATCGCGCCCGGCGCGTACGACATGCGCACGCTCGAGCCCGGCGGCATGGTGGAAATCGATTATGACGGCGGCGGCTTCCCCGAAGTGATCGCCGGCGACGATGACATGCGGGCCGGTGAAAACGCGCCACCCGGCAAAGCAAGACTGCGCAATGAAAGTAAGAAACGCCTCACCCTTCTTATTGAGCGCCGTGACTGGCTCGACAACATCGTCACGGCGGACAAAGTCACAACGCTCCAAGCGTTTCGCGATTTATTCGGCACTCAAGTATTGCGCGCCGGCGACGATGCGGCGATCGAGCATATCACCCTGATGTTTTCGGATTTGCGCGGATCGACCGCGCTTTACAACTGCATTGGCGATGGACCGGCCTATCATTTGGTACGCGATAATTTTGCCTTTCTCGCCGGCGAAGTGCGCGAGCATGACGGCGCCATCATCAATACCATCGGCGATGCCGTGATGGCAGCGTTTGGCGAACCGGCCGATGCGGTGCGCGCCATGCTCTCGATACAAGACCATATTGCCGCGTTTAACGCATCGCAGAAAGAAAGCGAATTTGTTATTAAGCTCGGCGCCCATGCCGGTAAAACGATCGCCGTTAATTCGAACGGACGACTCGATTGTTTCGGCGCCACGGTCAATCTCGCGGCACGATTGCAACAGCAAAGCGAAGGCGGCGATGTCGTCCTCTCCGACTCTCTTGCCGGCGACCCGGCAGTGGGTGCTCTCCTTGCAGGCATGCAATTCGAAGCGGGAGAAGCGCAATTGAAGGGATTCGACAAACCCGTCGCTTACACCCGCCTTCGTTCCGTGGCCTAGGCTTTATTTTATCGACCTTGGCCTTTGTGCCAGGGTCGGTGAAACGAATAAAAATAGGGGAATGGGGATGATTCCGGAAAAATTTATTGATTTTTCACATGGCCCGAAGCTCCTGTTTTTCGGCTCGCGAAACGCCAAATTGTGGCCCACCGCGACATGGGCGTTCGGCGTACTGGCCGATGGCGACAAAGGGATCATCACAGTAATTGTGCCCTAAATAGAAGGTGCGCAAACCTTTGAGAATCTGGCAGAGAATAGCCGTGCCAGTTTGGTGATTTCGGACCCGCCCACGCACGAAACTTACCAGTTCAAGGGCCAGCACCGCGAAACTCGTCCCTGCACCGAAGCCGATTACACCGTGCAGGAAATCTATATCAGCAAGCTGATCGCCCATCTGGAGCCGATCGGTTACGGCGAGAATATATGGGGCCCTTTTGTAAAGAAACCCGCCATGGCTGTAACTTTTGAAGTAGAAGATATTTTTGTACAAACGCCGGGTCCGGGCGCCGGCGATAAAATTGAATTGAATTAAAGGCACCAGGCAAGAGCTACAAAAAAGCACGGATTGAAGGGGAGGATTTGATGCTGCCAGATGAAATCAAACCAGCGATGCAGGGGTTGGTCCCGAGCACCTTGGTATCCTGTTCGCTCGACGGCGAACCCAACACGACAAAAATTTCGCAAGTTTGGTATCTCGATGAGAATCATGTTGCGCTGTCGCATCAATTTTTTTAACAAGACACACCGCAATATCCGCGCCAACCCGTTTGCTTTTGCCATCATCCGAGATCCCGAGAAATTCCAGGAATGGCATGTGGAATTGCATTTTGACCATTCCGAATCCGACGGCGAACTGTTCGACGAAATGGACATGAAGCTAGAGGCCATCGCCTCGATGACCGGCATGAGCGATATATTTCAGCTCCGCGGTGCCGATGTTTATAAAGTGCTCTCGGTACGCAAATCCAACTCGCGCGCCATCGGGTGAGCCGATGCCGGCTGGCAAATCACCACCTGCTGGAGAGGCGCCATGTCGACGCTAGAGGAAACCAGCGAGTTGTCGGTCCGTGACCAGATACTGCAAAACCAGGAAATCATCGACGACCTCAACACCAAGCTCGCGCGTAAATCCGAAGAAGTAAAAATCATCCAGCAGATCTCCACCGAGATCGTCGCGACGCTTGAGCTGGACAAGATCCTCGACACCATCCTCGCTTCCATGGATTCGGTGCTTGGATTCGAGCACTGCATGATCCTGCTAACCGCCCAGGCAGATGAAACCAAATTGGTTCTCACGGCAAGCCGCGGTTACGAGGATTCCGGCATCGGCGTCGAAGTTCCGTTTGGCCAAGGCGTGATCGGCGTCGTGGCCAAGAAACGCCGTATGATGCGCATGGGCAATGTCCAGACTCAGCTCAACTACCAAGCAAATGTGCGCCAACGGATGCAGGAAGCGGAAGGCAGCGACACGGTGCAAGAGATCGCCAAGCTGCCTGGCCTTGCCAAAGCGCAGAGCCAGATCGCCATTCCGCTCCTGGTTCAAGATAAGCTTGTCGGCGTGTTCGCGGTGGAGAGCGAGAAAGGCAATGCGTTCGATGAATTGGACAGCATGCTGCTTTCCATCGTCGCCAATCAGGTGGCGAGCGCCATCGATAATGCCCGCCTTCATCAACAGGAAATTGAACGGTCTGCCCAACTCGATAAGGCAGTCGACGACCTCTCCCACTTGAATGAGACGCTAGAGGCCAAAGTAGACGATCGGACCGCGGAACTATCCCGCGCCCTCGAAGAAGTTAGGCACGAAAAGCAATTGAGCGAAGGATTGCTCAACCGCATGGCGCCGCCGGAAGTCATTCCGGCGATGATGGAAGACAAGCTGGAAGCGGCGAAAATCTCCGCTACCCTTGTGTTTACCGATCTAAAAAATTTCACTGAGTTCGCGTCCGGCATGGAGCCGGATTAAATATTCTCGCGCCTCAACCATTATTTTAGCTGGGCCGGCGACATCATTTTGCGCTATCGCGGCTATCTGAATAAGACCAATGGCGACGGCACCATGTCTTTGTTCGGCGCCCCAAGCGGAAATTCGACACACCCGACAGATGCGGTGTTGGTGGGTCTCGCCCTTCAATCGGAAGTACACGACCACATCCCGCTAAGTATGCGCATCGGGATCAATACCGGCACCATCGCCACCGGCTTGCTCGGGCCCCAAAACAAAGGCCTGTATGACGTGCTGGGCGACGCCGTGAATACGGCCAGCCGCATGGAAACCATCTGCCCGTCAGGCGGCGTCACCATCAGCGGCGATACCTATGAATTGGTGCGGCCCTATTTCGATATCCAGTCTTTGGGGGAGAAAGAGGTTAAAGGCCTCCACATGGCTTCCTACTACAACGTAAAATCCCTAAAACCGCTGGCGATGGATGAGCGGTGCATCGACCCATCGAGCCGTTTCGCCGAGCAGTGCAACGCTCTGGCCAAGGAGGTCCACAGCTTCAAAAAATATACCTTCGGCATGATCGACTTCACCAGCATCCAGTCGCGCGACGTGTCCTTGGGTCATAACGAAGCGGTCGCAACTTATGCACTCGCGCTTTACCGCGCGTTGAAAGAGAGCGCGCCTGAACTAACCGCTGAGCTATCGGAAGAAACCGTTCTGGCTGCGGCGCTGTTGCATGATGTCGGGAAATTTAACATCGACGCCAATCGTTTGAACGAGCGCGCGCCAGGCAATCAGGAACGCACGAAGCTGCGTGCCGAGCTTTTGGAAAACACCCTCGAAGTCATCGAAAAAATTGGCCAACATCAGATTGCCCCGACCTTGCGGCATTTTTATCTTTTCGAGGAAACCGGCGGCGAAGGGGCGGAGATCGATACGCTGAGCGAACTACTCGCCACGGCGGATATCTACGATGCACTTACGGCGCCGGAAAATTTACAAGGGAACGCCATGGCGAATTTCGGGCGCTTTGGAGGAACTCTTGCACCCCCCATTGCCAAGGGGCCGAGCGGCCGGTGTTCGATAAATTCGTGGAAATTATGCGCCCCAAAGACGCCGCCATTTCGACCACGACGAAAACAGAGGTCATGTTCCGTTAGAGGACAGGCCCGTCGCTAACCCGAACTCTCCTCCGGACTTTCGTCGTTTTCTTTCACCGCCGCCGTCTTTTTCGGGAGGTCAAGCCGTAGGCTCAATTCCTTCAAATGTTTCGGCGATGCCGGCGCTGGCGCGCCCATCATTAAGTCCTGCGCTGTCTGGTTGAAGGGGAACATGATGATTTCACGAATATTGGGCTCGTCCGCCAGCAACATGACGATGCGGTCGATACCCGGCGCGATGCCGCCATGCGGCGGTGCGCCATATTGGAAAGCCTGATAGAGCGCTCCGAAACGGGTCTCAACTTCCGTTTTATCATAGCCGGCAATCTCGAACGCTTTGATCATGACATCAAGGCGGTGGTTTCTGATCGCGCCGCTCGAAAGTTCGACGCCGTTGCAGACGATGTCATACTGCCAAGCAAGAATATCGAGAGGGTCCATGGTTTCGAGCGCTTCCAGCCCGCCCTGGGGCATGGAAAATGGATTGTGGCTGAAGCCGATGGCCCCGCTTTCCTCATCGCGCTCGAACATTGGGTAGTCAACAATCCAACAAAAGCGAAAGCAACCCTCGTCGATTAAGCCGAGTTGGCGCGCTAACTCGACCCGTACTGCGCCCGCATAGCGCGCGGCGAGGTCTTCTTTATCGCAACTGAGAAACAAGGCGTCGCCATCCCCCATGCCAGACGCTTGTTTCAATTTCTGGATGACATCATCGGGGATGAACTTGGCTATCGGCCCCTTGCCGCCACCTGCCTCGAAGATGATGTAACCGAGGCCGGGGGCGCCCAGCGCCTGGGTAAACTCGATCAGCTTGTCGAAAAAACTGCGCGGCTTGTCCGCCACGCCGCACGCCGGAATGCCGCGCACCACACCGCCTTTTTTAATCACCCCCTTGAACGCCTTGAACGCCACCTCCTCCAACGCGAAATATTTGGTCACATCGATAATCTCGGTAGCGATTCGCAGATCCGGTTTATCGCTGCCATAGCGCAGCATCGCATCGGAATAGGCCAGGCGAGGAAACGGCAGAGGCGTCACGTCATGGTCCGAAAACTCCGTAAAGACGCCGTGCATGACTGGTTCGAGGGCGGCGAACACATCCTCCTGCTCGACAAACGCCATTTCAACATCGAGTTGATAGAATTCTCCGGGAGAGCGGTCGGCGCGCGCATCTTCGTCGCGAAAGCACGGTGCGATCTGAAAGTAACGGTCGAAGCCCGAGCACATTATTAGTTGCTTGAACTGCTGCGGTGCCTGAGGGAGAGCATAGAACTCTCCCGGATGCATCCGGCTCGGTACAAGAAAATCGCGAGCCCCTTCTGGCGAACTCGCCGTCAAAATCGGCGTCTGAAACTCGGTAAAGTCCTGATCGACCATACGCTGGCGGATACTCGTTATGATCTCGCTCCGCAGCATCATGTTGCGATGCATGCGCTCGCGGCGAAGGTCGAGGAATCGGTAACGCAGACGCGATTCCTCACCATATTCATGCTCACCGTGAACCGGCAGCGGCAATGTTTCGGCTGCGTTTTGGATTTCCACTTCGCGAATGCGCATCTCCACTTCGCCTGTCGGCAAGCGCGTGTTAGTCGTTTCCTCGTCACGCCGGACGATCGCGCCCGAAACCGTCAGAACGGTTTCCGACCTTAAATTTTGTGCCGCCTCGAACATTTTATGATCCGCCTCGACCACGCATTGCGTGACTCCGTAATGATCGCGGAGATCGACGAATACGAGGTGCCCGTGATCGCGAACCCGATGCACCCAGCCGGATAGCCGAGCGACTTCACCGACATGTTCGGCGCGCAATTCGTTGCATGTATGGCTTCTGTAGCGATGCATCCGTGACGGCTCCTAATTAGACCGCGGTTAGGCCTGTTTGGCCCGGTGACGGCGCGCGAGAAAGCACTGGATGAGGCCGGTTTGTCAAGGTTCCCGCGCAATGCACTGGCCGAATCGGCCGCTTTGGGGTAAATACGAGAATACCTCATGGCGCGACAATTCATATTCAGCCTTTTATTCGTTTTATTAGCTCTTCCAGCCTTTGCGGAAGAACGTTCGGCTGCATTTTTGGACGCAGCCAAGGCTGGCGATACCAATGCCCTGCGCACACTGTTGGCCGAGGGCGTGAACGTCCACGTATCCGATTGGGCGGGCTGGCCGGCGCTAAATTGGGCTGCTTTGATGTTGCGCAACGAAAACATCGAACTTTTGCTCGATTCAGGCGCCGACATCGAATATTTGGCCAGGGGTGGAAAGAATAGCGGCCGCCCCTTGATGATGGCCGCAAAAAAATACCAAGGGCTGAAAACGGTAAAATTGCTGGTGACGCGCGGCGCGGATGTCAACGGCGCGGATCAGTATGGCCGCACCGCGTTGATCATGGCTGCGCATTATGGTCGCATCGAAGTTATTCGCTTATTACTTTCTCATGGCGCAAACCCGAACGCAGAAAGCATCATGCAAAAATGGAAAACTCCGATGACTGCAGCCAAATTGCGCGGCCACGACGAAGCGGTGGCGCTATTGCGGGAAGCCGGGGCAATGAAATGACCGGTATCACTGTTATCACGGAGAGCGCTCTACTCGCTGAGTATTGTGCTGGTTGGCGGAACGCGACCTATATCACCGTAGATACCGAATTTATGCGCGAGCATACCTATTGGCCCATACTCTGCCTAGTTCAAGTGGGCGGACCGGACGAATCGGTGATCATCGACCCGATGGCTAAAGGGATCGACCTCACTCCTTTATATGATGTGCTCACCGACCAAAATGTTTTGAAGGTCTTCCATGCCGCACGCCAAGACGTCGAATTATTCCATCATCTGACGGGGCATGTGCCCGCTCCCCTGTTTGATACACAAGTCGCCGCTATGGTCTGCGGATTCGGCGATTCGGTCGGCTATGAGAAGCTTGCCGCCCGGCTCGCCGATGCCCAGATCGACAAGACTTCGCGGTTTACCGATTGGGCCCGCCGCCCGCTCACCGATCGTCAACTCGTATATGCGGTGGCAGATGTCAGCCATCTACGGCCTATCTACGAAAAATTATCTGGTCAATTAGAAAGTAACGGTAGGCGAAGCTGGATCGAAGAAGAGATGAAAATTCTTACCAGCCCCTCCACTTATGAAAACGATCCTGCGGACGCTTGGAAACGAATTAAGGTACGCAATGGCAAACCCCGCTTCTTGGCGAACTTGCGTGAGATTGCGGCCTGGCGAGAGAAAGAAGCGCAGCGTCGCGACGTGCCGCGCAATCGTATCATCCGAGAAGAAGCCCTAACCGAGATCGCGGCCAGCGCTCCCACCAGCGTCGAAGAGCTGGCCAGGGTGCGCGCCATCAGCCAAAAACTCGCAGAAGGAGAAATGGGGCGAGCAATTCTAAAAGTCATTCAACATGCTCTTTCGCTGGGCAAAGAGAATTATCCGTCTGCGCCAAAGCATGTCGAAAAACCGATTGGCATAGCGCCCCTTATGGACCTCCTGAAGGTGTTGTTGAAAATGCGCTGCGAACAATCGGGCGTCGCGCAAAAATTGGTTGCCACGGTCGGCGATTTGGAGCGGTTTGCCGCCGGTGACGAAGATTCGCCATTGCTCAGCGGTTGGCGGCGAGAGCTTTTTGGCGAACTTGCGCTCGCGCTGACCGACGGCCGTGTCGCATTGACGGCCATGAACGGCCAGATTCAGGTTATCCCGCAGGATGCGGAAGCGGCGAAACTGACAGCCCCGCCTAAACGGCCCAAGCGGCCGCGACGACGCCCGCGGCGCGGCGATGCAGGGCCGTCGGACGAATTACGCGCCGATGAACCCGCCGAGTAAATATATCGAACAGTGATATTAAGGAATTGCCCTTAGTTTGGCGCGCTCTGCGCCGCTCTGTGCCAACAGACTCGGCGGTGCCATGAAGGCGTTATGGACATTGAACCTCTCACCGCCCTCCCGAATACGCGAATACTCACCGTCCATTCCTAGTTCCCAGCTTTGATCTGTATCCTTCAAATTGAAGTTCATAATCTGTTCCATGAGCTGCGCATGAACAGTTTCATCGAGGATCGGGACCAGAACTTCGACCCGCCAATCAAAATTTCTCGGCATCCAATCTGCCGAGGATAAGAACACTTTTGCCTCGGGTGAAGGCAAGCCGTGCCCGGCGCCGAAGCAGACGATGCGCGCATGTTCCAAGAAACGCCCGACGATGCTTTTAACACGTATATTTTCAGACAATCCTGGCACTCCCGGGCGCAGGCAACAGACGCCACGCACCACCAAGTCTATGGATACACCGGCCTGCGATGCCCGATAGAGCGCGTCAATGACCTCTCCGTCGACCAAGGAATTGAGTTTGGCCCACATCACCGCCGGCCGATTGGCCCGAGCGTGCGCGATTTCGTCCTCGATCAACGACAATATTTCATCACGCAGATCGATCGGGGCGACAGCAATTCGTTCGAATTTGTCTGGCCGCGCGCCACCGGTCAGATAATTGAACAAATAGGCCGCGTCATGACAAAGCGCCGGATCACAGGTAAAGAAGGAAAGGTCTGCATACACCTTCGCCGTGATCGGGTGATAATTGCCGGTGCCAAAATGAACGTAGCTGCGAATACCGTCCGCCTCGCGCCGCACCACGAGCGACGCCTTTGCATGAGTCTTTTTATCGAAGAAGCCGTATATGACCTGAGCGCCGGCACGCTCCAAATCCCGCGCCCATTTGATGTTTGCTTCCTCGTCGAATCGGGCGTTCAACTCGACCAGAGCGGTAACTGATTTTCCGGCTTCAGCCGCTTCGATCAGGGCCTTCACGATGGGCGATTCATCGCTGGTACGATAGAGCGTTTGCTTGATCGCCAGCACATCGCTGTCACGCGACGCCTGATTGAGAAACTGCACCACCATCTCGAAACTTTCGTAGGGATGATGCACGAGCAAATCCTTGGAACGGATTGCCGCGAAACAATCGCCGCCATGCTCCCTCACTCGCTCCGGAAACCGCCCGTGATACGGAGGGAACAGCAGATCAGAGCGGCCACACTCTATGAGCGCTGCCGTATCCGCCATACCCAAAAGGCCATCGACTTTGACAATGCCTGATCTATCCACTGCCAAACTGCCCGCGACAAAATCGAGGAGCCCTTGAGCAATGCCGTCATTGACTTCCAGACGGATCACATTGCCGCGGCGGCGCTTCTTGAGAGCGGATTCAAATACGCGGACCAAATCCTCCGCTTCTTCTTCCAATTCGATATCGCTGTCGCGAAGAATACGAAATTGCCCCACTTTGACGATTGTGGATCCAACAAAAAGGCGCTCGAGAAATTGCTCGACAAGCTGCTCAAGCGGCAAATAGCGCAGGGCTTGTCCAGGGCGTGGCGGAAGCGGGACAAAGCGGCCGACCCCAGCCGGCAGGGGAACGAGTGCCGGACGCGCCGAACCATTTCGCAACTGTTTCAGTTCCAATACCAGCGCAAAGCCAAGATTGGGGATGAATGGAAAAGGATGCGCAGGATCAATGGCGAGAGGCGTTAAGACCGGAAACAGACGATTCATGAAATACTGTTCGGCCCACTCGCGGTCCACTTCGTCTAAATCACCGAGATCGGAAACTAAAACACCGGCGCCACCGAGCAGACCGCGTAATTCGTGCCAGCAATCCTGTTGTCTCGCCATCAATATTCCGGCCCGCGAATTGACCGCATCCAGCTGTTGGCTGGGCGTCAACCCGTCCTGGCTGAGTTGCCTCACATCCGCGTCCACCTGTCCACGCAATCCAGCGGCGCGCACCATATAAAATTCGTCTAGGTTGGAAGCCGAAATGGAAAGAAATCGCACCCGCTCTAATAGCGGATGCGCTTCGTTCTCGGTTTCCTCTATCACGCGTTCGTTAAACGCCAACCAGGATAGCTCTCGGTTGATATAGCGCTCTCCTGGAGAAAACGCTTTTGGCTCAATATTGTTGGCGTTTGTCGTCTGCTCTTCCATGTCCGTCGCTTTGTTCCGGCCTTAAGCGGCAAAATCGCGCTCACCAGCGATCCATTCTAGCATGCGCCCCGCAGGCCGCAATTTAACGCCTTTCTACCTCAGCGAGTGCGAGCCGTGCCAAGGGTATCGTTACCTGGCGCTGTTCAGCGAGCGCGAGGCGATCGATCTCAGCTGCAATGCTGCGGGCGGCAGAAAAGGAGCGTTCCATTCTGGCCAGCAGAAACGATATTATTTCTTCTCCCACCGGCAGTTGCCGGTCTTCAAACATTTTCCGTATGGCGGCTCCCAATACCATATCGTCAGGATCGGCAATTAAAATTGCTGGCATGGCGCGAAGACGAGAGAGCAGATCCGGAAGACGAAAATCCATGCGCGCCGGCGCATCGAGAGCTGTAAACAAGATGTGCCCACCCCTTTCGCCTATCAAATTGTAAAGATGCAAGAGCGTGTGCTCTGGGACACTTGCATCGATATTTTCTATAACCAACGTAGTGGCGTCTGAGATTATATCCGCCGCATTCCTCCCGCGAAGTGCCATCGCGGTAACTCGCGTGGCCCCGCTCCGCGCGAGCCAAATTTCAGCCAAATGCGTTTTTCCGCATCCAGGCGACCCGTAAAGGGAGAGACCGATCGCCGGCCAATTAGGCCAGCGATCTATCCACAGCAGCGCATTTTCATTACCCGGTGCGGCGATAAAATCCCTTCGGCCCAGTGCCGTCCGGTGGCCAAGGTCGAGAGGTATCTGGACGGTCTCGCGCCTTTGCTTGGGCATCTAGACTAGGGTTGCTGTGTTTCGGAAACTTTATCCGTCTCGGCTGTCTCTTCGTCGCCAAGATAAATCTTACTCTCGAGATATTGGCCGATGCCGAAGCGAATGATTACGCCCATCATTGCCGCGACCGGCAGGGCAATCAGCATGCCGACGAAGCCGAACAGGGTGCCGCCACCGAGAACGGCAAAGATGACCCATACCGGATGCAGCCGAATACGGTCACCCACCAGTTTGGGCGTGAGAATCATGCCTTCGGCGAGTTGGCCAATAATAAAAATGCCGGCGATGACGGCAATTCGCCAACCTTCATCGAATTGGAGAAACGCCAATCCGACACAAATTATGAGGCCGCCCAACGACCCGAGATAAGGAACGAACGATAGGAGTCCGGCCGCCAGACCGATCACCAAGCCAAATTGAAGGCCCGCGATACTTAGGGTCGCGGCGTAAAAGATGCCCAGTATGATGCACACCATTCCGGTGCCGCGAATAAAACCGGAGAGCGTGCTGTCCATGATGCGCGTCTGCTCGCGAATGGTCTCGGCCTGCGCTTTCGGCAACCAGCCATTCAACCGAGCGACAATCGAATCCCAATCGCGCAACAAATAAAATGTGACGACCGGCGTGATGAACAACAAAGCGAGCAAGTTGACCAGCGCCATCCCGCCAGCCCAGACATTGCCAAGCATGCCGAGGACAAACTGTGCCGCGCGCTCAGAAAACTGCTCGATCATCGCGTCGGCGCGATCAGTCTGCTCCGTATCCAACTTATTCGTCCAGCTTTCAATCAAGGGCTCGGCCCAACCGCGGACAGATTGAAAATAATCGGGCAGGTTACCGAGAAAATCGACGATTTGCCCCTGTAACAGCGGAACCGCGAATATCAAAAATAGAACAACCACGATTGTAAATGCGGTGGTTATGATGGTAGTCGCAAGGGTCCGGGAGAGGCCGGCCCTTTCAAGCCGATCGGCTACCGGATCGAGAAAATAGGCCACCGCCATTCCAGCCACGAAGGGCAGCAGGATACTTTGAAACAACACCAGCAAGATGATCACAACGGCGAGCGCCGCCAGCCAAATTCCGGCAAAAGTGCGAATGTTCATTGTCATGGCGTCATCGGTATCATGGCATTATAAATTTTTCTCTCTCGACCCACTCTGCCCGGCGGTGCCGTCGGTCTGCAACACCCAGTCGCCAGATTCGAAGTTTAGGGCGAGATTCGACTGTGCAAGACCCAGCATTAATTGTTCTTTCTCGCCAAAATAGCGAAGCAACACGTTGGCTTGGCCACGCGATAATGTGGCCAAATCCACGCTGACAACCACCGCCAATTCACGCAATCGACGCCGCGTTTCGACCCAATCTGCCAGAGATTTTAGAGGCACCATAATGTGCATCTCATTCTCGCGCCCGAAGCGCAACATATTGGCTTGCTTCCAGCCATTTTCTACGTGCACCACGACACGTCGCACCGCGCGAGTTAAAAGGCTTTCTCTGCTTTCACTTTGCGCGCCACGCAACAACTCACTCGTCGTCGATAGCGTTGTTGCCCCGACCCGATGGATGGTCAGTTGCAAAATTGCACCCTCCACCGGTCCTCGGACGCGACCGCTGTTCGATACGTCGGTTTCTGCGGCATCGTCCACTGGGGCGTCGCTGGCGTCGTTGACCCCCGCTGCGTCGACATTAAGATCATCTTCCACGGCCAGGTCGGGAAGATCCAGAAAGACCGAGGCAACGACGACTTCCTGAGTGCCGTAACGTTCGGCCAAGCCTAAAAGTGCTTCGTGCGACGGCGCCAAGGCCTCGGCGGCCTCAATCGCGGCGATGTCCATAACGTCTCCAAGCGGCAGGATCAGGGGTACCAGACCCTCGTTGGCCGGGCGCGCCAACCATGCAGTACGCCAGTCACCAGGCTCGAACCACAAGGTCGCGCCGTCACCGGCATCAAATACCGGTACCACAAGTACATCGTTACTCAGTGTTTCGGCAAAGCGGATTTTTCGCTGTTGTAGCAATTTTCTAACCGAAAACTTATTAAAGTCAACAATTAGATTTACCCTGTATCTTGTTGAAGATACTAATTCTTTTGCAATTTCGTAGCCATCGACTAAGGCCGTAATCTGAGTGAGCTCGAGAACTGGCAGGAGCACCTGATCTTCCGCCAGAACGAGGCGTCGGATGAGACGCTCGAACGCCTGTCGTTGGCCGTCGGCCAAGGCCACAGAACGTGCTTCGGCAGCCGATGCAGCGGAGGAATCCACAGCGAGATTCCGTACGGTGTATACCGAATCCGCCTTTACGGCACCTACCGATAGAGTGGCGCAAAGGGCAAATAAACCAACGAAAACGGCAACTCTCCGCAAAGATCGCGGCTTAATCATTACAGAACGCCCTGACATAAAGTATGTTGCGAATGCGCGGCCATCTCAGGGAAAAGCTCCCTTGAAAAGCGGAACACAATAGCATGGGCAGGCGAAATTACGATAGCGCGGGTGGACGCCAAAGCCCGGTGACGCAACTGAAACTTGCTGTATTGATATCTGGCAGTGGTACCAATTTACAGGCACTGATCGACGCCTGCGCCGAGGCCGACTATCCGGCCACCATTTCCCTGATCATCTCAAATACTAAAAATGCCGGCGGCCTTGCACGTGCTGAACGGGCAAACATACCGTCTCTGGTAATCCGCCGTACGGATTTTGCGGAGCGCAGCGCATTCGATGACGCCCTCACGGCGGCGCTTAAGGCGGCAAATGTCGATCTGATCTGCCTCGCGGGGTTCATGCGTGTTCTCGGGCAGCCGTTTGTCGAGCGCTGGCGGGACCGGGTCATCAACATTCACCCTGCACTGCTGCCGGCTTTCAAGGGGTTGCACACCCATAGACGGGCCCTGGAAGCCGGCGTGCGCATCGCTGGCTGCACGGTTCACTACGTGCGTGCCGAGGTCGATGTCGGGCCGATAATCGCCCAGGCCGCCGTCGCCGTCTTACCGGGAGACAACGAGGAAAGCTTAGGACAACGGGTCTTGAAACAGGAGCATCGACTTTATCCGCTCGCGGTCGAACTTATCGCCCGCGGACAAGTACGGATAGAGGGTGGAAACGCACACTTGGAGGGAGCTTGCTTGGAGGGAGCTTGGGCCAAAGAGGACGGCGCGCTGATCAATCCGAGGCCGGTGACCGAGAAATAGAAAAAGGCCCGCGGCGAGACGCCAGCGGGCCCGAATCGTCTATGTAACCGAGTTTAGCTGGCGTTCTCAGCGAGGGTCTCGACCACGCCGTCGACGCGGGCACGAATCGGCGCAATCGCGTCATTCGCCGTCTTCACGGCCATCTCGGTAATCTTGCTTGATTCCGAAACATAGTTGTCGAAGGCGCTGCGCGCCCAATCGGCCTGCAATTCCGCCGCATCGGTGGGATTCTTGGCGGACAAGATGGCTTCAACCGCTGCGCCATTGCGTTCAAAGGCACCCTTGGCAAATGCCATCCAAGCCTGATTGACGGTACCGAAGCCTTGCGCCGCGATACTTGAGGCAGCAACGAATGCTTCCATATTTTCGCGCCCGGTATCGGCCAACTTCTCGAAAGAACCGTTGGCATCCCAACCGTTGGCGAAAATGTTTCCATTCGTCTTTTTCTTCTGTGTCGGCATTTTATACTACTCCAGGAATGTTGAATTGCTGCACTGCAATATGATGTTGCAATGCAATATATGCAGCGCAACAAGTATGTCAAGGGGTCGATATACTAGGCCGGCGCGCAATTCTTTCGGAAATCGGCAGGCATCAGCCGATCAGAACGGCTCTATGAATTCAGCGAGATTCTTCAAAAACCAATGGCTCGGAACCTGTAGCTTCCTTCAGAGCAAGCGATCGACGCGGCGGCGAGTAAAACGCGAGTCTCTGCTCGTCATCCTGGGCCTGGTTTCTAAATGGTGAGCGCATGCGCACACCTGTTTGCGTATCACGGCTTTGTTCCGTCGCATCCTGGAGCTGCTGTGCGAGCTCCTGGCTCCAGGGCATTTTATAGGCGCGCGGCTCGGTCACTCCATCAATCTGCAACCAAACGAATATGGCTTTGCCTTCGCGCGGCGAAGCGCCGAGTACATGTGCTTCCGTGACCGAGCGCATCGCCCATTCAAGATTGATCGGTTTGGGCCGGCTGAGGAGTTCCGAAAATCCGATATAGGAAACTATGATCAGGCCCGCCGTCGCGATTACCGAAGCGCCGCGTATCCATAATTTTCTCGGCGCCCATATAGCTTATACTGGCAAGCACTGCTGCCAAGAATACAACGGCAGCAAAGAGATAGATCATATCGTCCATCAGCTTTTTTCCGCGCGAAGCGGCAGAAAGACATTGTGCACACTATCTGGAACCAGTTCCGCTTCGCTATCGAGCTTGAAGCGAAAGGCTGTTATTTCATCGCCGATCCGCCGCAGAGTGGCTTTGCCGGCAAATACCTGCCGAGCCGACGTGGCTGCCGTGCGTTTGACGCTGACTATTACGTCAACGGCAAACGGTTCGACGATGTCGCTTCGGCTGTTATAGAGGTGAAGGTTGACGACATATTCGCCGACCGGTGCGCCGCGACTGTAACTGACTTCATAATTTAGATTGCTTGCGTCGCGCAGATGCCCTCGATCGTCGCGTAAGAGGTTGAAAACACTGCCGCCCTTATTTGAATAGCCGACCGGCTTATCGCCTGGCGCTCGCACCCAAAGATCGACATCTGTATCGAGCCTATCCGGCCACCGAATCTCCACCATAACGTTGCCGGGTGGATCCATGGATTCTTTGGCGGCCTGGGCCGGCGGATTTATATGCGGCAGCAGCAGGAGCACCGTGACGACGAAGCCCGCCAGAACCAGCATAATAACATCCCGGAAGACGGTTCCACCGGTATCGTCGTCGAGGGGGTCAATCTCGAGCATATCGTTCACCGAGTTCGACCACCGAAGTTACGAGGTTCACCGTTCCACTCAAGAGAAGCCGATAATTCACCATTAGCCAAATGTTAAAAATGGCGCCGACCAGCGTGGTGTAAAGCGCCACGGACATGCCGCCGATCAAAGTAGAGATCATCGGGCCGACGGAATCGACGTTTGCGGCGAGTTCTACATCGACGCCGGAAAGCGCGATGATAAAACCGATGACTGTACCGATTAGGCCAAGCAGCACGAGGGAATTTGCAATATGGCGGACGACGCCGATGCGGTTTGAGAGCTTTAGTTTGAGCAGTTCGGCTGTTATCGAGCGGCTGTCTGCATTGCGTCGGCGAACGGCAGTCAAATAGCTGCCTACACGCGAGGGCTTCAGCGGGTCGAAAGCTCTGATCAGGTTCAATTCATTGCTGGCGCGCCAAATTTTCCATCCGCAGAGAACAAGCCCGACGACAAATAGGCCAAAAATCAACAACACCATTCCGGTGCTGTCCGCAGCCAATGCCTTGGTAATCCAACCCTGCACATAGGCTGCGCCCAGCAGGGCGATACCGACCAAATTTACAAGAAGGAAACGGAGGAGAAGAAGAAAACGGTGGCGATGAAGTGAGAATTCCCGGCCTTCGAGCGCCTTCTCTAATTCAGCAAGAGGACTAATGCCGAGATTCGCGCGATCATATGGTTCCGCAGGTTAGGCGGTTTCAGAATTTTAGGCATCTTGCGAAATTAATTCGGTGGCCTCAATCCGGTCGCGATCGTCTAGATCCGCACCAGCGTCCAATCTTGAACTACCTGCTAGGTCAGCAACTCGAAGAGCCATCTTGTTTACCCTTGCTCACAATTTATCCGTCTCGTCTTCCTCCTTGCTTCGCGAATCCCCGAACCGCCGCTTTCTAAGATCGTGGCGTGCGTGAATCTGTGTTTCTATACTGACATAGTTAATCGTTTATTTAATCGTATCCCTTTAATCTTCAAACATGCGCACAATGCCTCGAATTTTCATTTTTTTGTAAGCACTTAAAACTATCCCGAAATTACCTGCCTGGCGTCTCAAGAGCTCCAAGTTATCAGGATGACCCGAAATGATTTCACAGAAGGCCGGTGATGCCGGCGCTATTTTCTCGTCAACTGCGTTTGACCGGCATGAAGAGGTCATATTCTGCACCGATGCTGGAAGCGGACTTCGCGCCATCATTGCAATTCATGACACCAACCTAGGCCCCGCACTTGGCGGCTGCCGCATGTGGCCGTATGAGACCGAAAATGATGCCATCGCCGACGTGCACCGTCTCTCGCGCGCGATGAGCTCCAAAAATGCGCTTGCGCGATTGTCCACTGGCGGCGGAAAGAGTGTGATTATCGGCGACCCCGATCGGGATAAAAGTGAGGCCCTATTTCACGCCTTTGGGCGATCCGTCGAAAATTTCGGCGGCCGCTATATCGTCGCCGAGGATGTTGGCACGGCGGTCGAAGATATGACCCAAATTAGAAGTCGAACCTCGCATGTGATGGGGTTTTCAGCGCGCGAAGGCAGCAGTGGAGACCCATCTCCTGTTACCGCGTATGGCGTCTTTTGCGGACTCAAGGCGGCGGTCGAGTTCCGCTTCGGCCGCGCAGAGCTTTCAGGCTTGCGCGTCGCCGTGCAGGGAATTGGCCATGTTGGATATCAGCTCTGTAAATATCTTCACGAAGCTGGCGCCAAGTTACTTGTAAGCGATATTCACGGTGCCGCAGTGGCGCGCGCTGAAGCGGATTTCGGTGCGTGTGCCGTCGCCGGCGATGACATTTATAGCCAGGACGTCGATGTTTTCGCGCCCTGCGCATTAGGTGCCGAACTAAATAGCAGGACCATTCCACAACTTAGAGCACAGGTCGTTGCGGGCGCCGCCAACAATCAATTGGAGTGCGCCGAAGATGGCGCCAAATTGGCCGCGCGCAATATTCTTTATGCGCCTGATTATGTCGTCAATGCAGGCGGGGTCATCAACCTCTCGTACGAGCGAGAAAGCGGTTATGAGCGCGACAAGGCGATGGCGCACACCGCGGAAATCGTTTTGGATATTTTTGGCCGAGCGGAGCGCGAGGGCCGCCCCACCAGCGAAATTGCAGATGATATGGCGCAAGAATTGCTTGGCGCCTCTGGCCAAGCGGTTGACGAATTGACATAGGCAGGGCATTTATCCGCCGGCGCTGATTCACGCGCAAATACCCGCAAGAAAAGAAACGCAATGAAACTTGTAACCTATGAATTTGACGGCGCAGTGGGCCTGGGCGCCATCGACCCAAAAGCCGGCATGGTCCACCCTCTCAGAGATAGCGAAACGTCGTACGGCAACAACATGGTTGGGCTCATCAGGCAGCACACCACGCTCAATGCCTTGCTGCAAACGGAACCCACCGGAATCGCGCTGGAGAAAATAAAATTACTCGCGCCCATTCCTTGTCCAACCAAAAATATATTTTGCGTGGGTAAGAACTATTTCGAGCATGCCCAGGAATTCGCGCAAAGCGGCTTCGACGCGACGAGTAAGCGCGGCGATAACGTGCCGGACAATCCGATAATTTTTACGAAGGCGCCGACGACCGTAACCGCGCCAGGCGATGACGTGCCATGCCATGGCGCGCTAAGCGCGCAATTGGATTATGAAGCAGAACTTGCCGTAATCATCGGCGAGGGAGGGAGCGCGATCAGCAAGGCAGAGGCCTTTAATCATGTCTTCGGTTACACCACAACCAATGACGTGACGGCACGTGACCTTCAACTCAAGCATCGTCAATGGTTCATCGGGAAATCGCTCGATGGCACCTGTCCGATGGGGCCCTGGATCGCAACTGCGAACGAGGTAGACGCAGAGAATCTTTCGATCCGCTGCTGGATAAACGGCGAATTACGCCAAGATGGGAATTCGCGGGATCTCATTTTCGACATCCCGACCTTGATCGAAACGATTTCCGCGGGCATTAGGTTAGAACCGGGTGATATTATTTCCACGGGGACACCCTCAGGTGTCGGTATCGGGTTCGACCCGCCGCGTTTTCTCGCCCCCGGTGACGTCATGAAAATTGAAATCGATGGGCTCGGAACTCTGGAAAACAAAATCGCCTAGAGGGCTGAGGTTCATCTGCTAAGGGAGAGAGAAGATCATGATGAGGATCAACAATAAATTACTAGAGGTCGAACAGCACGGCCAAGGCGAAGCGATGATCATGGTGCACGGCCTTGGCGGAACGGCGAATGCTTGGTATCCGCAGGCGACACTGTTGGCGCGTTCTTTTCAGGTCATTCGGCCAGATATGGAAGGCTCGGGACGTTCACCTGCAAAAGGCAAGATATCCATCGCAACCCTGGCAAAAGATGTTTCCAAGCTGATGGACAAGTTGAATATCAAGTCGGCGCATTTCCTTGGCCACTCGATGGGCACAATCGTCTGCCAGCACCTCGCGGCGAACAGCCCGGCGCGGGTCAAGAGTCTGGCGCTCTTGGGACCGTTGGCGGAACCACCACCACCCGCGCGCGGCGCTCTCAAAGATCGCGCATCGGCTGCGCGCAGCAACGGCATGATCCCGATCGCCGACACGCTGGTGCAAGTGGCACTTTCAGCTGAATCGCGCGTCCATCAACCCGCTGTCGCCGCGTTCGTGCGCGAAATCATCATGCGTCAGGACGCGGAAGGATATGCGCGCACCTGCGAAGCACTCGCGGCAGCCAAATCAGCCGATCTATCTAAAATAAAATGCCCAACATTGCTGATGACAGGTGATGAAGATGGCGTAGCACCACCCGCCAACGTTCAAAAACTTTCGCGCGCCATCAAGGGATCAAAGACGATCATCCTGGATGGTTGCGGCCATTGGACCCCAATCGAGAAGCCTTCCGAGGTAAATTCCGCATTGATGAATTTCTATTTCGGTTGATCGTCACATGGCACGACAAACAGGCAGTGAAGTTCGTGCTGTCACAACGCGGACCAAAGTAAGATCGAGGCAACCAGATTCAGTCCGCCAACCCGTCACCCTTTATGTGTGCCGCTCGTGTGTCTGGAGTGAAGCGCAGCGCGAACGGGACGACAGGCGGCAAGGGGATTTTCTGCTGGAAGCTATTAATCAGGAGCTCAAGCGCGTTCCGCTCCCCCAGAACTCGGGTATGCGCGCCGTACATTGTCTGAACGGCTGCAAAAGCCCATGTAATGTGGCGTTCCGTTCGCCGGGCAAGCATGGTCTTCGCTTCAGCCACCTGACTTCGGACAACGCGGGAGAAGTGCTGTCGTTCCTTGGCGCCTATTTTGAAAGCGAGGTGGGAGACGTCCCGGAAGCGGACACGCCCGAAGGCTTGCGCGGAAAACTAACGGTCCGCACCCCACCTCCGCCGATCCGACCGGTTAATCGTTCAAAATAATCCACGTCGTCGCAACAAACCTTCGACTTTTCGTGGCAAAAGCGCAGCATCGCTCCGATAACGTCGAATTCCGTCGCACTGGAGGCGCCGCAACAGGCCGAGCATCTCCTCTGAATCGATATTGCTAGCATTCACTTTGAGCCCAATTCCGTGGGCCAGTGAAATTAGCGCCGTCAGCAACAATCGATCTGCATGATTTGTCGAGGCGCTATTAAGAATCCCACCTTCGAGAGACAAATTGTCGAGCGGCAATCCGCGCCAATTTTCCAAGAGCTGAGCGCCGACCGCAAATCCATCAACGGTGAGCTTTAAGCCATACGCTTTAAGGGCCAACAACATGGGCGCCAAATTTTTGGGGTCTGCTTGCAGCATATCCGTTGCAAATAGCAGCTCAAATTCTCGGCCTTCTACTTCAAATTCGCTGAGCACCCGGGCGATACGCGGAGCGAGACGGACATCCAACAATTGGGGTGCAGATACATTCAAAGCAAGCGGAAGGTACCCCCACTCACGATCGCGCCACGATGCCTTTTGCCGGGCGACCTCCGTCAATGCCCAATCAAAAAATTTATCCAATATGCCGGCTTCCTCGACCAGGGGTTGGTAATCGTACACCGATCCAGGCCGCGCTCAGGATGGCGCCAAGTCGGCACACAGCGAATAACCTTGGGGCGCTGGGTTCTACATTCCACCTCGACGCGATAGCGCATCTCGAACTTACCGTCTTGAAAAGCACGAAAGATGCTCGCCGTCTTATCGTGGCGTTGCGAGGCCCGCGATTCCAACTCGCCAGTATAAAAGCGGTAGCCCATTTCATCTTTTTCGGAGACTGCATCGAGTGCCGCGTCTGCGCGGGCGATCAGCTCTTCCCTGTCGACGCCATGCGTGGGACAGAGGGCGATGCCGGCGGCTGCGGCCAAATTAACGCCGGCGCCGTCCCGCTCGAACGGCAATGACAGACAGGCGAACAACGGCGCACAAACTTTATCTGCCGCCATCGGAAGACTATTGCCAACTAAGACTGCAGCGAATTTTCCTTCGCCGAGCGAACAAATTGATTCGTATCCGCTATTCTGTAAGGCGGACAAACGAGTTTTAGCCTCGGCGAGTACTGACTCAACTGCTTCACCGCCCAAGGTGCGCCGAATACGTTCCATCCCTATAATTTGGATCATGAATACTGCCACCCGCACGCGCTCCGCTTTGCCACGCGCAAGTGTTTCACCAAATTCGCTTTCAAAATCGCGCCTCGTGGCGGCATCAGAGATGCCACCGTTTCTTGACCCTGATAGTTCCTCCCGCCTGCGCAAGCGCAATTTTACTGCGGCGATGAGTTCCTTGAGGGCGAACGGTTTTACCAAATAATCATCGGCGCCGAGTTGCAGCCCTTCACGCGAATCGCTTACCTGACTTTTCGCACTCAGGAAAATAAACGGAATGCCGGCTGTTGAGCTGTCCTTGCGCAGTTCGCTCAACGTCGCATGCCCATCGAGCCTTGGCATTAGAATATCGCATGTGATCAGATCGGGGTCGATTTCGCGTGCCGCCTGCAGGCCGGCCACGCCGTCCTCGGCGTCGACAACATCAAAGCCCTCGAAGGTGAGGCTCGCCACGATGCGTTCCCGGACTTCAGGAGAGTCTTCAATGACCAAAATCTTAGACATCACTCGGCCTCGGAAGTCCCGGCCACTGGCAGGACAACGAGCCACTTCGTTCCCTTGCCTTCCACGCTTTCGAAGCTCACTTGCCCGCCATCCCGCTCAACCGCACGTTTGCGAATTGCCAGGCCAAGACCGATTCCTGAAATCGCCCCAACATTGGGAAACCGGTGAAATGCCTCGTAAATACTCTCGCGCTCGGACTCTGGAATACCTATTCCTTCGTCCGTGACGGCAATGCTTATTTTTTGCTTGTCTCGAACCACGGCAAGAAGCACCAGGCCGCCATTCGGGGAATATTTGACGGCATTTGAGAGCATGTTGCTCACCATATGCCGTACCAATTGTTCGTCGAGGACGACATTGTCCACGGTACCAGTCCAGTCGAATTTTAATTGATGTTGCAGAGTCGCATCGAGCTTTGCCATTTCAATCATCTCAGTGCACAGGCGATGAAAATCTAGTACCGCCGGCTTGAGTTCTAGGCGTCCCGCCTCCGCTCGTCCGATCGTCAAAATATCGTCAAGTAATTCGGTAATGTTGGTAACTTCGCGGGCGATTTCCTGCAGGTAGGTATTTTTCTTCTCCTCCGGCATGCTATCGCCGTAATGCTCAAGCAAATCGACCGAGGCCCGAATGGTCGTGAGCGGGGTTCGAAATTCATGCGAAGCCATTGCCACAAAGCGTGATTTCAATTCACCCAATTCCCGTTCTTTTTTCAAAGCCTCCTCAAGTTCTATGCGCGTGCGTTTGCGGTCACTAACATCGAAACCCATTTACCATGCTGCCCAGCCAGGAACCGGATACATGCTCGAAATGTTAAACCAGGAGATGGATTTTTCGCTTCCGTCACTGCAGGCTATTTCCCATTCCCAGTCCCGGTAATCACTGTGCTCTAAGAGAGCGTTCCGTATGTCAGTCCGACTCTTTTCATACGGATACAACATGTTCAGGCCCTTTGGATTGCCGACGATCTCTTCGGCGCTGAAGCCGGTAATTCTCTCGCATTCCCGGTTCCACACGATGGTGTTTCCCTTCTCATCGAGAGCAAACATCATCACCTGCATATTCTGAATAACCCGGCGCAGGCGGTCTTCGCTTTCCTTCAACGCGGTTTCACCGAGGCGCTCTTCCGTCTGATCTTGGGCCAGAATAACGAAGCCATCTGCTTCACCGTCTTCGCTCCGATACGGCACCAAGAGAACACGATGAAATCGAGGGCCGTATTCGCTCTCGCGGCGATCTTCGAACGTCACCATTCGGCCTTCGAGGACCTCTTCAATATGCGGCTGAATTGCTTCGATGAGGGTGGAATCGCCGAGCTCTGATATGTGCGTGCCGATCATTTCAATACGGGAGCTTCCAAACCAAGTCTCGCTGGATTTATTGCCGAACCGGAAGCTCAAATCCTTGCCGATGAAGGCGATCAGAACCGGCAAATTTTCCGTGATCAGACGAAGCTGACGCTCACTGTCTCGCGCTATTTTTTCCGCGAGCGCCTGCTCGCCCATCCGACGCTCCAACTCGCGATTGGCTTCGCGCAACTCCGACGTACGCTCAATCACGAGTGCGTCAGCTGCCTCGCGTGCCATCGCCACACGATAAAATAGCTCGGTGTTCTCAAATCTGAGTCGCACCGAGTTAAACCAAACAGCAGGACCATACCGCCCATAACCAAATAGGTTTGCTCTCCGAGCACGAAATATGCTGCCGCGGTCATCATGAGCGCCGGCGCGCAGAAACCGTAAAATGCGGGTAGACAGAACGTCAGCCCGGCCATGGCGCCCGCGCTCATGCCACCTATGACAAAGGCCATGAACACCTGATGGACGAACGAATCCGATGCGAGGATGATAAATATCTCGCCCAATCCCCAGGCTACGCCCCCGACGGTGGAGACGACGGCCGCCCTAAGCCTCAGCCTCGCCGCCTCTTCATCTGTCAAAATATTCTTACGCGGGCGGAGCGCCAATAGCGCAAACCGCTAGATCGAAAAGCAAACCAGGAAGCCACTCCAGGCGAGAAGTGGCACATGGGGGACGGAACTCCAAACAACGCCGGCAACAAGGACCGCATTAAGCGCACCGACAATTATCGCCGCATAAAATTGCTTGAAAACGTGCGATAAAGCTCTGCGTTACAGCGCAGCGACAGGTCCGAATCCGCCTGTTTTGCAGGCGCGAGCCTGACGTCATCCTGAAGTGAATTTTGATTCGCGGCGTTCATCTCAATTCGTCTCGACCAGACTTTTCACTGTAAAATTGGTTAAATCATCTTAGCGAAATTCGTATCACGAAACTAACCTGGTGAGCGCGGCGCAAATATGTCAATCGGGACAGGAACTTAAATGATGAAGAAATATGACGACCATTTTGAATCTGAATACAATCTACGGGCGCGCCACCCCGATTTCGAGACATATTTTGAGCGATGGCAAAGCGAGAGCGAGCATGCCCGCAGCACCTTGCCTTGTAGTCTCGACCATCAATATGGCGACGGGCCAAATATGTCGCTCGATATTTTTCCACCGCCCGGTGCGTCCCGCCTAGTATTGCTGTTCATTCACGACGGGTATTGGCGCTCCCTGGACAAGGAATCATTTAGCTACCCGGCGATCGGCCTCAATAAAGCGGGCGTCGTCTATATCTCGATCAACTACGCGCTAGCACCCACCATTTCGCTCGATGAGATCGTCGAGCAATGCCGCCAGGCAGTTACTTGGGTATATCGAAGCGTCGAGACATTTGGCGGTGACCCCAACCGCATCCATATCAGCGGTCATTCCGCCGGCGGGCATCTGACGGCGATGTTGCTGTCGACGGATTGGGCAAAACGAGGTGAAGTGGAACTCAAACTGGCCGGTGGAATTGCCATCAGCGGTTTGTTCGACCTCGTCCCAATTCTGGAGACGAGCATAAATGAAGAAGTCCGGCTGGACATGACCTCAGCCCGGCGCAACAGCCCGTCGGAGTTCCTACCCTCGGATAACGCCCCTTTCATCACGGCTGTCAGGGCGAATGAAACAGATGAATTTCTACGCCAATCCCGCGATTATGCCGCGGCGTGGAATGAACATAGTGGCGATGGTCTGTATTTGCCGCTCGGCGGGTTTCACCGTTTCGACGTGGTGTGTGAACTGGGCAGGTCCGGCAGCGAATTGAACGACGCTGTATTGGCTCAAATTGGAGCCTAGCCGATATTGCTATGGCCAGCCGACGCGGTCTGCGACACGAACGGCTTCAGCGTTGTATTTTCCCAGCAAGGATAAGTCCAAATCATCGGCTTTAAATTTACCCCAGGAAGCAACCAACGGAGCTGCGGACAGGCCATCGCGAATGGGGTACTCATAGACCGACTTGGCATATAATTCCTGCGCTTCATCGCCGACCAGAAATTCGATTAGTTTTACGGCGTTGGTCAGGTTCTTCGCGCTGGCCGTAACCGCGGCCCCGCTCACATTAACATGCGTGCCGGTGCCGTCTTGATTTGGCCAAACAATGGCAACGGCCGCCGCGGCGGCATTGTCCCGCTCATTCTCAGAGCTCGCCAATTGCGCCAGGTAATATGTATTGGCTAAAGCGATGTCACACTCGCCCGATGCCACAGCGCGGATTTGGTCACGATCTCCACCGGCCGGTTTTCGAGCAAAATTTGAGACCAAGGCTTCGGCCCAGTTTTCCGCCTCGGCAACGCCATGATGGGCGATCATCGAAGCAATGTGCGATTGATTGTAGATGCTGTTCGAGGAGCGGACGCAAATTCGGCCGCGCCATTTTTCGCCCGTGAGCCCCTCATAATCGTTCAACTCCTGTGGGCCGACACGATCTACGGCGTAAATAATCGGCCGGGCACGGAGCGACAGGGCATACCAATATCCGTTGGGCTCACGATATTGAGCTGGGATGAGCGTCTCCAATATTTCCGAGTGAACGGGCTGCAGCACGTCGGCCTCTAGAGCACGGTGCAGCCGCCCGGCATCTGCGGTGAGCAGCACATCGGCCGGGCTGTTTCTGCCTTCGCTCTTCAGGCGCTCCAGGAGTACATCCCCTTTGCCGCTGACCAGCCTGACCTCGATTCCGCTCAACTCGGTAAACCTATCCAACAACGGGCGTATCAAAACCTCTTGCCGGTACGAATATATGTTTACGAACTTTTGATCGGCTGCCTGCAGCGCCGGGCTTAAAGATACCAACAGCGCTATCAAGGCAGCGATGCCAGCGGAAATCGACGGTGCGAACAACACACCGCCCCTTTCATACCGCTTATCCCAGCCGGGGAAGTATTTGAAACTCCACACAATTAGGCTATTCATCTCCTGATCTTCACTTTCTTATATTTGCTCTTACGCTGCCGGCAATAAGCCGCCTGACTGTCGTTCATTTAACTCACACAAAATGCGAGTTCAAGTGATAATGATAATTATTCTCAACAAAGCGGCACTTCAGTTGAGATGGCGATATTCTGTAGGCGTCGCCAATATGGAATTCGTTCCCTGGGAGGAAACGGCTTCACAGGATATAGCCGCTCGATCGATTGATCCCGCGCCACCGGTTGTAACTACGCAATTGAAATCGGGCGCATGGCCGGTGTGGAGAGTCTAACCCGACACGCTATCTCGGTTAAGCAATTCACGCGGGCTGAGAGCTCCCCGATTAATCCGATCGCACGATCTGATTGTGCAGTTCTCCGATGGTCTCAACGCGGCACACAACTTGATCACCGGCTTGCAAATATCCGGAAGCGCGCACCAAATCGGGCCGCTCGTAGGGCCGCCCACCAAGCTCCGGATCCGCTGCCCAAGCCGTTCCGCCCGGCGTGCCGGTCGAGATCACCCATCCAGGCTGCAAGGTCAAAAACGTGGAGAAAAAATGGATGAGTTCGGCCACGCCCCAGATCATTTTTGCGGTCGAGTTATTCTGCCGTAACTCGCCGTTCACCAGAGTAGAGAGCGCCAAATTCTGCGGCTCCGGAATCTCATCAGCTGTGACGATAACCGGACCCAGCGGTGCACAGGTGTCAAAATTTTTGCCGGGTCCGAGGGCGTAGTGACAGCTTCCATCCGGGCGCATTTTTACTTGGCGGTCGCGCGCCGTGACGTCGTTCATAATCGTATAGCCGAAAACATGCTCTGCCGCTTTCGCTTCCGGGATATGCCGGCCGGCCTTGCCAATCACGATGGCGAGCTCGGTTTCGTAATCGAGTTTTTGCGTGACCGCCGGATCCCACACAATATTGTCACCCGGTCCGATCACACCGGTGGTAGGAATTTTGATAAAAAATTCGGGTTCCTTCGCGGTTACTTCCGGTTTTTCCTCCCGATGGTCCCAATAATTCTCGCCGCTGCACAGAATGATGCCTGGGTGAATTGGCGCTAGAAGGCGGGTGTTGCCGAGCGGTAGACGATCGCCATTCGTCTGCTCGATCTTCTGCAAAAATTCTCTGGCAGCAGGACCGGCTGCGATCAGACCTGTCATATCGGAATACCACTTGGCGGCGTCCTCCGACGAATTACCCGTAGCTTCGGCAGCATCGAGAATATCGATCAGTTCCTCGCCTGCCACCATGGCCAGGCGTGCCTCCCCTGCCCGTTCGTAGCGCGCCAATCTCATATCACTGTCCGCCTTCCAATTTCATTTGCCGCAACAAAGCATGGGTCAAGACGCTGTTAGGGTCTTTCAGCTGATGGGCCATGGTAAAATGATTGTGACCCGGAAGCTTCACATGTTCGTAGGGATACCCGAGCGCCCGCCAAACATATTCCATTGCCTCTGCCTGGCGCGCATATTCGTCTGATTCGATATCGCCGGACACCACCATCAGCGGCAGGGAGACTGGATATGTTTGATGAAGCGGAGCGTTGCGCCTGGCAACATCCTCATCCATGCCCACTTTATCATTGAGATAGCAAAGACGGATGGGCTCCATGTCGTAAATTCCGGAAATGGAGGCGCCACCTTTTACCAGTCCAGCCGGCAGACCATCCCCGAATGCCAGCCAATCGGTGGCCAAGAGCATCAGCGAAAGATGTCCTCCGGCGGACTGACCGACCGTGTAGATGCGGTCCCGGTCAACACCGAATTTGCTGGCGTTGCGCCATAACCATGCGACGGCCGCGCGGTTCTGCCGCACAATCTCGTCCATGCGGTATTCGGGCGCGAGACCGTAATTAATGACGACGGTGGTGACGCCGTTCGGGCGCAACCCTTCAGCAACAAAGCTGTCGTGATGTTTGTCTAGCGAGTACCAATAGCCGCCGTGCACCATGACCTGGACCGGTGCGTTGTCCTCGGCCGCCGGAAAAATATCAAGCGTCTCACAGGGCAAATCGCCATAGGCAATATCCAGATGCCCCGGCAAGTTTTGCCGCGTCGTCTCACTCCAGGCGGCCCAATCATCGAAATAGCCGGTGAATTCGGGATAGCGCTCCCGATTGTTATACTGTGCATCCAGTTCATCCTGGCTGTAATTGCCGAAGACAATTTTGTTGCTCAACTTGCTGCTCCCGCTTTCATTTCGCCTTTGCGCCAGGCGCGAATGTAGTTCTTACAGTGTTCGTCTTTGCCGAGCAGCATGTCCTTAGCTAAGCGATACCCAAGTGACTCCCGGTCCATCGCGAAGATCTCACTCGGCGAGGAAAGTACCGGATCGATAATGCCGCCGTCGGCGCCGGCGGCCACTGCTAAAATCACGAACGTATCATTGACCACTTTGCGACCCGGAATGCCGAACGACACATTACTCATGCCCCCCGTAATATGAATTTCAGGTCCGTATTTGGCGCGCAGATCGCGAATGGCATCAAGACAATGCAGGCCGAAATCCTTATCAACAGAAATTGGGAAAACCAGTGGGTCGATATGAATGTCATCGCGTGCAATGCCCTTGTTCAGCGCTGCATCGACCATGCGAGAAGCGTTGGCGACGCGCTCCTCAGTGTTCGAGGGCATGCCTCTCTCGCCGGCTGCTGTGACAACAACCTGGGCGTTGTGGACGACAGCTAGACCAAGCGCCTCGAGTCGTTCGAGGGACGCGGAATTGAGCATGGGGCGGGCGCCGGTATTCTGACAGGCTTCCAGGCCAACCTGAATCACCTCCACATCTGATGAATCGATCGACAAAGGCAGATCGCTCATTTTCTGAACCGCACCGACGAGCCACTGCATGGCGGATTTTTGCTCGCTCGATTTTAGCGAAAACTCATCGACATTGATGTCGAGGAACGTAGCGCCAGCCTGCTCCTGGTGATGCGCCAGCGCCCGCAAATAAGCGAGGCTGTTCTCCGCCTCCTCGCCCGAACCTGCCATCGCGGCGGCAAGAGCAATTTTTACATGCTTGACCCGGCCCTCGTCATAATCCTGAGTGGTCTTAACTGAATCGGGTATATGCAATTGCCGAGATGACCCATCCACCGCCTGATAAAGAATGACTTCCTGACCGTCCGACTCAGCAATCCGCTTTCCCTTGCGCAGCAATACCCGCGTGGTGTGAATATTTTCGCCAATGGCAATGTAATTTCCGGGATTGTTTTGGATAGAAACCAAGCTGTTTTTCCTATTGTTATTAATTCAACCGCTTCGGCATCGGTTTAAACTGGCAGCCATCGACGAAAAGCTCAAAGAAATCATCGGTTGTTTCTAGCTCGATGTGCTCAATTTGTAGAACCATACGTTCCAACGCCTGCCTCTTCGCGCGCGATACCAGAATGTCCCGCGCACCGCCCAGAGACGTATTGCCGGCGCGCACAACCCGTGTTTCGGAAATCGGAGCGAGCAGTCCAATCTCAACGGCGCTTGCGACATCTACATGGTGGGCGAAACCACCGGCGAGATAAAGCTTGTCTATGTCCTCCGGATTGATGCCGAGCGTTCGCAAGACGATCAATTGGCCACAGTAATTCGCCGCCTTAGCCTGGCCCAAATTGCTTGCGTCCTCTTTCGAAAAGCTGATGCCGTATTCCGGCAACAGCATATGCTCGAATTGCCTTTTGTCGGCGGTGAATACGCCCTTGGCAGTCAGCATATCGTGGCGCCGAAGCTCGGCCAAAAGGTCAATTAAGCCGGAGCCACAGAGACCGACCGGCGCAACATCGCCGATGGTCTGATAGTGCATTTTGCCGCCGACCGCATCCATGCGAAATTTTTCGATAGCACCGTCATAGGCCGGCATGCCGTACTTCACCAGCCCGCCCTCAAAGGCCGGGCCGGCTGGGCACGACGCCACCATCATGCGGCCGCGGTGGCGGACGAACACTTCCGTGTTGGTGCCCATATCCACAAGCATGATGGATTCCGCACCCTCGGCAGTGATATCCAGAGCCGCGAGACCGGCAGCGAGATCGCCACCGACATGACAAGACACAAGCGGCATGCCGTAAACGCGGGCGCGCGGGTTGGCCAGCAAACCGAGCTTGCGCGCACGCTCTGTCAATGCCGTACCGGATCTTTTGCCGGCCGAAAATTCATGTTCAACAAGAGACTTATAGGGTCTTTGTCCAATCGATTGGACGTCGAGTTTGAACAGAATTTCGCGCATTGTCGTATTAGCGGCGACGACGACCTCGTAAATCTCGTGGCGCGAGAAGTCGAGTGCTTGGCAAAAATCCATGATTTCGCGATTGATGGCGGCGATGACCGAGCGCTGCAGTTCACCCCTACCAGCCGTGCCGTCATAGGAAATACGGTGCATCACATCGCTGCCGCCGAAGCGCTGTGGATTTTCAAAGCTGCAGGTGCGTACCCCTTCCCCGGTCCGTAGATCGACCAGTTCCATGGCGACCGTCGTGGTGCCTAGGTCAATCGCGAGGCCAAATTGATGGCCGCGATCGGCGCCCAGTTCTTCGTCGTCGTAATACACCTTGCCGCCATCGACGCGCACGGGCGTATCAAGCAGCAAACCTTTCTTAGGCGGATTAGAGGTGAGAATGCGTGGCCGGCGGCGCAGCGCGGCGAACTCGACATCGCACTCGTCCGAAATCACCTTGGCCTGGCAGGCAAGGCGAAAATCGCCGCGCAGGAAGGATTCTGCATCACTCGGACTTGAGAGCGCGGCCATGCCACGGCGGATTTCAACTACGCATTCATGGCAGCGGCCATTGCGTTGGCAGGAGGTTGGCACTTCAACGGAAAGTTCGTCCGCATATTCGAAGATCGTCCTGCCGGCAACGAGTTCGCGCACGGCGCGGTCGTGGGTGATGGTGCTCAATCCGCCTTCTTCCGCCGCGACTCACTTCTCCGCCGGGCTGCGCCCTCGCGAATCTCTTTGACTTTTTTCTTTGCTCTTCCGTGCGCCAGGGGTTGGGATTCCCAGGCGCTACGGTAATCGAAATTTCCATCGTGACCGCATGGATGCCGCTCGCCTTCGGCCGCCGGCGGTTTTTGGTTGCGGCAGCGAAATTCCGCAGTGCAGAGATCGTGACGGTCACGGTAGGGACAGCGGGTCTGCGAAACTGTTTCCGCGTGGGATACCATCTCGGAAAACATTTCCGATATCCGCGCCATGCGCTTTTGAATTTCTTCGGAATCGATCTTAGACATGAAGCCTTGGATCTCTTTAAGCTGTTTGCGCGGCCAGTTTCTTGGCCAGGCTGACGCAGGAAAGCGCATCCTTGCCGTAACCGTCAGCGCCCATATCATCCGCGAATTCCTGCGTGACAGGAGCGCCGCCTACCATGACAAACACATCGTCACGCACGTCCGCGTCAATCAGCGCTTCGATTGTCTTGCCCATATTGGGCATGGTGGTCGTCAACAACGCCGACATCCCAAGAATGGTAGCCTTATGTTCTTCTATCGCATCGATAAATTCATCCTCTGAAGTATCCACGCCCAAATCCACCACTTCGAAGCCCGAGCCGCGCAACATCATGATACAGAGATTTTTGCCGATATCATGTAAATCTCCTTTGACCGTGCCCATCAGCACTTTTGCGATCGGTTCCACACCGGAATCAGAAAGGATGGGCTCGATATACTTCATGCCGGCCTTCATGGCGCGCGCGCAGGCCAGAACCTCCGGGACAAATATCATGGCTTCACGAAACTTGATGCCGACGATTCCCATGCCAGCGATCAGGCCATCATCCATGATCTCCAGCGCCTCAATACCGTCTGCGAGCGCCAGTTTGGTGAGACGGTCGACCTCACCGTCCTCGCCTTCTATGAGCGCTGCGGCGATGGCTTGCATGGCCGGCCGAACGCGGGCGAACAATTCGATATTGCGTTCAATCTCCTCTGGACGCTCGAGATACTCCTCGATCTCCTGGCGGATGAATTCGTTTCCGATATCGGAAAGCTCTGCCATCGTCTTCCTGCCCGTTCGCTTTGAGTTTTTAAGGGTGCTTGCCCGACCTAGTGCACGTGAACATGTTCGTTATGCCATTGACGAACAGTTTTAGGAATTTCCATTAGGTTTTCGATGCGCGTCTGCAGCGGTATCGCACACTCCGGCCCAATCAGCGGCACACCGGCCTCGAGGTTGGCGATAACTTCCTTACGAACATCCTCCGGGTTTTTGGAGAATAGGGTCTCGGGATTGTTGATGTTGCCGATAAGGGAAATGCGATCGCTGACGATCTCCATGGATTCGGCAGGTTCATTTTTTGAATCGAAGTGAAAAGCCGCCATACCGGTGCGCGCGATGTAATCCATGCGGTCCACCGTGCGGCCGCAGATATGCAGAATCAACGGCACCGGTATCGTCTCGACGAATTCGCTATGCATGTCCATGAGAAAGCGTTTGTAATATTCGCCACTCACCAGGTCGCCGGTAGCATGGTCAGGAACGGTTAACGCATCGACGCCGGCATCAATTTGCGCCAAGCCGAACTGCACAGTGGCTTCCTTCATACGCTCCAGGCAGGCCATAGTCCGACCCGGGTCGTCGAGCGACATCAACAGGAATGGCTCGACACCAAAACAGTGATAGCCCAAAGTCCACGGCCCCATGGTCTTGCCGATGATTGCCACGTCATCACCCAATTCCTTGCGGAGGAGACGAATGGCATCAAGCACGCAGACCATATCCGGGTGGGTCAGAAAATCATTGGGTATGCGGATATCGTCGAGGTCTTTCCAGATTGGCTCGTTCATACGCACGGTCGGCCAATTGTCCTTTTGCTCCCATTGCATAGAGCAGCCGAGGGCAGAAGATTCCTGAACGATCGAGAATACCGGCATGACACTATCAAAACCGAGCTCGGTGTAACTCGTCGCTGCGAGGCGTGCCATGGCCGCGGGATCGCGATTGGCGTGAGGAAATGGGGCGTCCACCAAATCCATCAATTCCACCGTCGCAACGGAGGTTGGATTGCACACCGGCGTGCGGTCGACCGGCTCGCGGCGAAGCGCCGCCAGAACGCGTTGACGGCTGGTCATTTCTTTTATAGGCGCGGGTTGGATAACCATGATTTCCTCGCTAAACGGTTTGCGCGCTGGGCGCCGCAAGCACGCCCCCGGAGGCCGCGGCATCTTCTTCGCGCAACACCGCGCGAACATTGGGCGCGCGAACAAGCAACATGCCGACCAGCGCATCATGGGCTGTGCCACAGGCGAAGCTAGCCTCATCTCCGGCGTTCGATTCCGCCATTTCACCCAACTTGCGCAAGCCCCCGGCAATCGCCAGGACGCGCCGCCGGATATCTTCACCATTGCTCTCAGCGGAGACGCGGTAGACGCCGCCATCGAGGGATTGCGCAGTCATTTCGCATGCGGCTTTCTTATCATGAACCGCCAGTGGCCGAGGTACCGGCAAAGCTTCACTGGGCAATTTGCTGGCTTCAATGAAGAGCCGTTTGCAAGCTACGCGGTGTGAATTTCCGCAAGCGAAACGCAGGCTTCCTTCGGGCGTCGCCACGACACCACCCAACTCTTGCATAGCCCGCATTATAAATTGGATGCGCTCGGCCGTTCCATCCTTGTGTGCGTAGCTGTGCACCAGATATTCCGACACGCCGTCCGCCGCAGGCTGTTCGTAAAGCCCTAGTGTGATGTCATGGAAATGTTTGTCCATCGACACCAGTTCAATACGATTGCCAAGTTGGGCGATGTCAGCCATGTCGTTCGTTTCCCAAAGTCGAGAATGTACTCACTAATTATCATCTTACCCCATATTGCGCACCGGAAAATTCCTCACCGTCCGGCCTGCCGCGTGCGGAAGCGTCATGTCGCGGTTGAGCTGCGGTGATCTCTTCGGGCATCATTAACTTCGCTCACACATCAATATGACGACCGAATGAAGAGAAGATGCTAATGAACGGCACCGGCGACATTGTGACCATCGATAACATTGTGACCATCGATAAAGAGGGTTACATCAAGATCACCGACCGCACCAAGGAGCTGATAAAGTCGAACGCCTACGAGTTCGTCGACGAAACCCCGCGCAC
>Ga0115002_10001203_pt1 | contig 36033 bp, 35 predicted proteins | sample ArcticOcean_MG_C_8_FD_89576 | JGI IMG/M metagenome (GOLD analysis project Ga0115002, IMG submission 89576) | Marine microbial communities from western Arctic Ocean - ArcticOcean_MG_CB11_86 | ecosystem: Environmental > Aquatic > Marine > Oceanic | place: Arctic Ocean: Canada Basin | collected... | reverse complement strand
TAGACCAAGCTCAACAAATTGTTCACAGCGATGACGCCATGTATCTAGGGAGTTTTGGCGCTCAGGCCCAGGTAGCCATATATCATGCAACGTCACAGCCCCTGATACTGGGATTAAGTTTAAGTCTGTTAATAGCTGTTGAGCACCGTTGAGCGTGTCTGTTTGAAGAAACTCGTCTAACAGAATGCTGTTTAGTTCAACGTACTGAATTCCGGCTGAAGCATAACCCTCTAGTGAACCCCGAAAGCCTGCTGCTCGAGAAGTATTTTGATGGATAGCCAACAACATCCTACTGTTCTCCATTTGTGCATTAAGGGTTTGAGCTAGTCCGGCAAAAAGCGGTGCTGCTAGTACGGTACGTCTGGTAATCATCGATAAGACTGTAGCTTGGATTGCTAGAGTTAGCCATTAAAAAATCTTTTTTCATGTTGAATTACTTGAATAATCTATAGCGTCTAATTTGAAGGATGATTCTAAGTAACTGAAGAGGTAAGATCGGTAAAACATAAGAGGGCTTTGTGCTCTTTAGAGAGGCGTTTCGTCAACGCGTTATCACGAGGATATGGATTATGACTATTTCGAAAGGGCTAAGTTCCGTAAAGAACAAGAAAGATGACAAGGAAAATCAACAATTAGGAGAAGCGGGTTCGTCATATTCAGATCTAAGCAGACGAGATTTTATCGGTGGCACTGGGGCAGCAGCCCTTGTTGTAGCAAATTCTTCGCCACTTAAGGCGCAGGAGGTAACGGAGCGGGAAGTTCTGGAGCCAGAGGTCACAGATGTTCCAAAAACAGCAATCACTATTACTGTGAATGGTAGCTTGCACCAACTCGAGGTTGAGGACCGTTGGACTTTAATCGAACTTCTTCGTGATCATTTAGAACTGACGGGTTCTAAAATAGGGTGTAATCGTGGGGAATGCGGTTCCTGCACGGTGCTGGTAGACGGAGAGCCCGTTTATTCATGCAGCACATTAGCAGCTTGGGCTGACGGCCAAGATATTTTGACTGTTGAGGGTCTTGAGAAAGATGGTCAGTTATCTGTTTTGCAGCAGGCATTCATGGAACATAATGCTCCACAATGTGGGTTCTGTACCTCTGGTCAATTGATGTCGGCGACTGCATTGCTTGAGGAAAACTCAGAACCAACGGTGGATGAGGTAAGGCATGCTTTAGCAGGGAATCTCTGTCGATGTTCTAATTATAATGCGATTGTTGAGGCAGTAATGGATGCCTCTAGAGCGGGAGGCGCATGATGGCAATAGATCCTCTAAAAACTGTCGGTCATGATATTCCTCGCGTTGACGCATATGAACGAGTCACTGGAAAAGCTATATATAACCGCGATATAAAGCTGCCAGGAATGCTGTATGCAAGAGTTCTGCGCAGCAATGTCCCCCATGCCAACATTACAAGTATTGATACTTCAAGGGCTGAGGCATTGCCCGGGGTGAGGGCCGTCATTACTCATGAAACACACCAACTCATTTATGGTTCCGGGTCTATCTCAGGGGGGCGGCAGTACAACGACGCAGTAAAAGATATTACGAAGCGCCTGAGGCACATGTTTCCAAACCCAGTAAGGTTCGTGGGACAGCCAGTGGCTGCAGTTGCAGCTATCAATCGTCATATAGCAGAGGAGGCTATTCAGCTAATTGATGTCTCTTATGAGGAGTTACCATTTGTGCTTGACCCAGAAGAGGCATTGCAGCCGGGGGCTCCTGCCGTATGGCCTGATGGAAACATGGCTCATGATGATCAAAATCGCCAGGAACCTATTGGAAATCAATCAGGTGATATTGAGGCGGGTTTTCAGCAGGCCGATCATATTTTTGAAGATCGTTATACAACAGCGTTTGTGCAGGACGCGCAAATGGAGCCGCGCTCTGCTCTGGCTCACTGGGAGGGAGAAAAGCTTATTTTGCATACACCAACCCAAGGTGTTTCTAACTGTCGGCATGATAACGCTCGCGACCTTGGCATTGATGATCATCAGATTCAGGTTATTTGTAAATATATGGGTGGTGGTTTTGGCGATAAGAATGGCAGCTATTACTTCGATTTAATCGCAGCAATGTTGTCAAAAGAGACTAATGTTCCTGTGATGGTAGAGCTTTCACGCAAGGATGATTGGTTAGGTACACATGGTCGATGGCATACCGTTCAGGATTACAAGGTTGGTGTAACTGATGATGGTACGGTAACTGCAATCCAAATGAATGCTTTAAGTGGTATGGGCCCATATCTAAGAAGATCAGGAAACATTGCTGGGATAGATGCTTATAGTTGTTCTAATGTTGACCGTAAGATTTATCCGGTTCATACAAACCGTATGGTCTCAGGAAATTTTCGGGCTCCCCAATATCCTCAAGGCTATTTTGGTATTCAATCCATCATGGACAACATAGCGTATGAGGTTGGTCTAGACCCTGTTGAGTTCGCTTTAAAAAATATGCGGAAACCAACAGAAGAAGAGCCTTTCACAAATTATCTTCTAGACCAGTGTATTGAGCAGGGCGCTGAAGATTTTGGATGGAAGGAGAGGTGGCGTAGTGAGCCTGGTTCGGATTCGGGAATCATAAAACGTGGTGCCGGTATGGGATTTGTGATGTTCAACTCTTCGATATCCCCTAGCAGCGCAATTGTTCGTGTCGATTCCAGTGGGCAATACACGCTATTTGTTGGCGTAACTGACATTGGACCTGGAGCAAAAACCACGATGTCGCTTATTGCTGCAGAAGCGCTCGATGTCGGAGTATCTGATGTAGATATTGTGTGGGGTGATACGGATCGCTGCCCATACTCTATTGGCGAGTCAGGGGCCCGAACTACTACAAGTACAGGTTATGCGGTTATGCAGGCAGCTATTGATCTTAAGGAGCAAATTGCAGCTAAGGGGTTGCCCACAGATGATGAAGTTCTAATTGCATCGGCAACTCCAAACCCAAGTGGTGATGGGAGACGCCGCGCGTGTTTTGGCGCACATTTTGTAGAAGTAGAGATAGATACCGAACTTGGACATGTGGGAGTTAAAAAATATGTAGCTGTCCATGAGTCAGGTCGAATACTGAATCCTTTGCCAGCTAGGGATCAAATCCGTGGTGCTGTACAACAAGGTATCGGCCAGGCGTTGCATGAGGATCTTCTTTACGATGTCAGGAACGGACATCCGCTTAATGCGGGTTTTTACGGTGCCCGACACATAACGCATGTAGATGCTCCAGAGATTGAGGTGAGTTTTATTGAAACTGATGATGGCTTTGGGCCGTTTGGCGCAAAAACAGTGGGGGAAATGGGAATCATCTGTGCGCCATCAGCGGTCGCTAATGCAATATTTAATGCTACAGGCATACGAATGAAAGACCTGCCCATCACTCGGGATAAGATGTTGGAGGCGCTGGCATGAAGACATTCACAAACCAGAATCCAAGCACTGTGGATGAGGCGATAGAGTTTGTTCGCACGGCACGGGAAGACGGGAAGTCCGTGTCATTTGCAGGAGGAGGCACAGATCTTTTGCAGTTGGTTAAGGAAAGAGTTGTCAATCGATCAGGGCAAGGTGTTCCAGATGTCCTCGTGAATCTCAAATCTTTGGAAGGAGTTGATCAGGTAAGTTCCAATAGTTTTGGTGGCGTGGCTATCGGTGGGCTGACAACTCTGAGCAACCTTGCTAATAATCCTAGAATTTCTGATGACTATAAGGTGCTTGCCGAAGCGGCAGCACAAGTAGGAACACCTCAGATTCGTAATGCCGGGACACTTGCTGGAAATGTTTGTCAGAGACCTTGGTGCTGGTATTACCGAAATGGATTTCCTTGTTATAAAGCAGGGGGTAATGAGTGCTTTTCAATAGCAGGTGAAAATCAGCTACATGCGATTTTTGGCGGTGGACCTAGTTTTATTGTGCATCCATCTGATGTTGCTCCTGCCCTAGTTGCGTTGAATGCATCATTCAATATTGCTGGCCCATCGGGGGATCGAGTTATTTCTAGTTCTGATTTTTTTGTTTTGCCCCGTGATGATGTACAACATGAAAATATCTTGTCGGATGAAGAATTTTTGATATCAGTAGATTTGCCGGCACCTTCTAATGGGTTGAAGAGTGCTTACCACAAGGTTATGGATCGGGATGCTTGGACACATGCGCTAGTGAGTGCTGCAATCGTTATGGAGATGGATGAAGAGATTTGCAGGTCAGCAAAGATAGTTTTGGGTGGTGTTGCACCTGTGCCCTGGCGTGTTCCCGCAGCTGAGCAACTTTTGGTTGGAAATGTTGTGACGGAAGAGCTAGCAAGATCGGTGGGGGCAGCTGCAGTCGCAGGAGCAAGGCCGCTTGCAAAGAATGGTTACAAAATTCCATTAGTCAGGGGTGTAGTGGCACGCACAGTATTAGCGCTTGCCGCTACGGTTTAGCTTATGAATCGGCGTGATTTTCTCACGCTGCGGACTAAGGATCAGCAACGCGTCGTTGAGCTTTCCTGTGAGCGTTTGTACATGCTTTACGCAGATGCCAATGCAGGAATCGGGCGTTGGAAGGTGTCTGAAGCTATTGGCAAAAATCAAAATGCTTGGGGGGGTGAGCCATCAGTTCAGATTAATTCACAAACAGTTTCTGAGTTGTTAGACACGCTTAATCAAGAACTGGCTAGCGCAGATATTTTGGTGTTGCTGGAGAAGCAATGGTTAGATAGTGAAGAGTTTGGTTCAGCAGTGGAAGCTTGCATTCAAGCATTTTGTAATAGAGGTGGAATTTTGGAGTCTAGGTAGTGATCAAGGGAATTAAAGCCAATATATTTATTCTGGGTGCAGTTTATGCGCTTGCTGCATGCACTTTTAGTGTGGTTTCGGCTCAGAATTATTCTGATGTAGCCCTGAAAGGGCGAGTTGAATCTGCGTTACAGGGCGCTGCTGATTTACCGGCAAGTACTATTACAGTTGAGGCTATGGATGGCGTTGTAACTCTCATAGGTTCTGTTGTTTGTGATACGTGTGGTGGTGCTCGTACGCCTCCTGGTGTCAGAACTATTCAACAAAGTCTAGGAGCAGTAGTTCGAGCTATACCTGGTGTAAAAAGGATTGAGTTTGATTTGAATTTCCAATAAGAATCTGATTTAGGGGTTTAGCCTTAAATCAGATTTGGTGCCGATTCTAGCCTTGTCATTGAATGATTGAATAAAAATAAGTTTTAGTGTCCTAAAACGAAAGGGGGAGACTTGAAACGATTAATCCTAGTTGCATGTTTTATATATATGCCGACTGTAGTTCTATCTCAAGGCAGTGAGTTTGTTGGTGAGTGGTTACTTCGATTAGAGAACGATAACAGGATAGGGATGCCGGCTGTTGGTAGCCTTGTTTTTGAGGAATATGAAGATAGTCTTGCGATTTACATTGATGGTGGGCCTGTAAATTTACTGGAATTGAATGGCAGCCAAATCAGGTTTGATTTTGACTGGTCAGATCTGCCCGATCTACCGCATCTAAGTATAATGGATGGCCATCTTGTAGATGGCGTCATAGAAGGTACAGTCACTGAAAAAGGTGAGAGTAGGGGGGGCTGGAGAGCGACCCGTATCGTGCAGTCAAATACTTCAGATATGCCCCCGACTCCGGTTGATTTAACAGGCATTTGGAGCCGACCCTCCATTCTTAGTAAGCATGAATTTGATCTGACTGAAGCTGGTGAAGCGTCTAATGCTACTTACGATCCATCTATTGATGATCCAATACTGCGTTGTGTTTCAGATGGTCTGATCCGCATGTCTCATGGTCCGTTTAGTATTGAAGTTGTAGAGAGGCAGGGTCGCTTGTTTGTTTTGCATGAGGATTTGAATGAGATTAGACGAATTTACCTTGACGGCAGGGATTTTCCGGAGAGTATTGATGATGCAAATCTCGCAATGGGCTACTCGATAGGCCACTGGGAAGGTTCAACGCTTGTGGTTGAATCCCGCGGATTGAAGCGAACGGTTTGGGATGCTGGGGGAATGCCTATTTCATCTGGGGCTAGGGTGATAGAGCGATGGTACTTAGACTCAACAGATCAATTGCATGTGGAATTCAGCATGTCAGATTCTGTTAATTATCACCGTCCAGTAAAAATGCATACGCTTCGACAAAAAAGATCTGCCAATGTAGAGATAAGAGAGTATTCATGTGATCCTCATGCTTTTTACCGTAGCTTGCAACTAGAGGATCGGTTGGATGAGTATTGGGGGCGATCTATAAATCGCCGATAGTATTGAGTAGGTCAGTTGTTTGGCATACGTTTTGGAGGTTCAGATGATGAGAGTCTATCTTTCGGTGTGTGTGATCTTAGCTGCTACCGTTCTAAAATATGATTTTGCTTTGAGTCATCATGCGATTTCGGCTAATTATGACGAGAATTTGCTTGGAACTATTGAAGGTTCTGTTGAAGAGGTGTTTTGGGCTAATCCTCATGTTCACTATTATTTAGAAGTTACCAATGACGTTGGTGGTGTTGATCTTTGGGATATTGAGACAAGCAGTCTAATTGCACTTTCTCGGGCGGGTTGGGGCAAAGATATGATTGAGGTTGGGGATAATATACGGGTCTCTGGTCAACTGGGTCGTAACGGAATAAGACGACTGAATCTGGACAGAGATTCATTGCAAATTCTTGAGTAGTGATAGGCGAAGCAAATTGCTGATGTAAGGATCGTCATTACAGTCCCGGGAGAACTATGATGAGAAGAAAGATAGAATTTATAGCCTTATTTTTTAGTTTCATGTGGTCGACTAGTTTGCTAGCAGAAGGTGAACTGTTGGACATCACACCAGATAATAAAAGTATTAGCTTCAATTCGATGGAGGGGCTAGTTACTCTCCAGAGATTCTCTAATGACATCATGCTGGTAAAAGGGACTATTCGACCTATGATCCCTACGCAAGGTGTTACGCCTGTTGGTGAGCTTGAGGTAATAAGTGCTTTGCAAAGTGCTGATTATATTGTGGTGGATACACGAACGTCTGCCACCCAATATGCTGGCACTATACCAGGATCTATAAGCGTCCCCTACAATGAAATTGTCGAGCAGCTTGATGCACTAGGTTGCATAGGTTCTGTTGTAAAGTGGAATTGCACGGAGGCTTATAACGTAGTGCTGTATTGCAACGGTCCGAATTGCGGTCAGAGTCCGAGGGCCATGGCCGCCATGGTGGAGGTGGGGTTCCCTGCCGACAAGATTTCCTATTATCGTGGCGGGATGCTGGCGTGGACATCTCTCGGGCTTACTACTCGCGAGAGCGTGCACCAGGAATAGATCGCCTATCTAGCGTCCGATGAGTCCCATCTGGTTCAGCACTTTCCGGCCCAGGAAACCGTAGTCGCTTGCCAGCGAATCGCGCACCTCAAAATGGTTGAATCCGGTGCCAACCAGAAGCTCGATCGGCTTACCTGCTGCCTCCACGGCGGCGGCGAAGTCACGCCCGTGACGTTGGAATTCCGGTGTCTCATAGGTTCCGTAGGCGACGAGCAGTGGAGCGCGCACCTGATGGATGTGGCGTTGCGGACTGAGTGCCTCAATCACCTCATCGGTCAGGTGCAGATAGGAGTTGCGCCATGACAGACGCACAGGTTCTAGGTCATACATGCCGCTAACGCATAGCCCACCCTTTATCATGTCCGGTGGCAATCCATAGGTGCCTTGCCAGTCTGTGGTGAGCACGGCAGCCGCAAGATGCCCACCCGAGGAATGCCCTGAGACATAGAGACGCTCTGGGTCAGCCCCGAACCGTTCCGCGTTCTGATAAGTCCATGCAGTTGCATCTCGGACCTGTCTTACTAGCGTTGTCAGCCCGTCTTCCGCTTCCTCGACGCCAGAGAAGTCGAGGATGACCATGGTACCGCCGTTGTTGATTAAGGGTTCGGCTAGGTACGTGAATTCATTCGCAACGCCGTAGCGCCAAGTACCGCCGTGAATGAATACGTTTACCGGACCACCGTCGTTTCCCGTGCGGTAGACGTCTAGCGTCTCTGTCGGCCCCGATCCATAGGCGAACTTAAGTGGCGGTCCTAACCGCTCCCTCGCCAACTGGTTATTGAATGCGCTCTGCTCCCTGAGCTGGTCTATATTCGGGGCATAGATCCTCTGGTTGTAGGCGTCGTCTAGCTGCGTCTGATCCATGTCGAGCCATACGGCTGGGCCCATGGGTTGTGTCTCCTGTTGAGCCAGTAGCCGTGTGGTTGGAATTGTCATCCCGATGGCTGCGCTAGCTTTAAGGACATCCCGTCGACTGAGGCCCTGTTGTATTCGTTTGTTCGTCATTGTTTCGATTACCTCACTTATATCTCTTGTCCGATAACTGCTGTCGGCTTGATTTCTATCATTGTCCCTGGTCGAGCAAATCCAACTACCGTAATCAAGGCGCTTGAAGGGTACCTACCAGAACTAAAGTATTCGGTTCGCAGTGCCGTGAAACGATCGCCATCTCTCACATCCTGGATGTAGACAGTCATTGTTACAATGTCCGAGAGTGTACCGCCAAAATAGCTGAGTCTTTGTTCTATTAGACGAAAAACTTCTCGTGTTTGTGCTTCAAAATTTCCTGAAATGTCATTTCCATTTTCATCTGTAAGTGTTGTATGACCTGCAACCCATACGGTAGTGCCACCCGTAGTAGCTACTGCTCGGGAGAAAGCCCGGCTTTCACCGTATTCATCAATCAGATAATCCTTAGTAACAGGAACCTGATTCTGAGCCCATGACGGTAATGCCACAACTATGAATAACAAGATTACGGTTTTTTGTAGAATGATCATTCTCATTTTTATTCCTCGTGTTCCCCCAAGGGGATTGTTGCTATAACAAGGATAATAACCTTGTTCAAAGACCGGAGGGTTTCAAAAGCAATGAGTAAGGAGAAATTTTGAATCAGATTGAACCGTTAAGTAGATGAATTCTCTAATACGGCTTCGTTTTTTGAGGATGCTTTGATATTAGAAGCAGGGGAGTAGCCTATTAAGTTTAATTCGCCTTATAGGCTTTCTATTGCTTTACAGCTTGGGCTGGTAAGTTTAAAAATTTCGGTCTAGAAAAGTTTTATTAGATGACTAGCCATTATTTTTCTAAGCGCTAGCGAACTCATTTTATGCTACTGCTCTGGAGAGTAGAGCGTTGTCATAGTTGCCGTTAAGGTTAAAACTAAAACGATCAATAATATTTCAAATGAAACGACTCGTTTAAAAGATTTTAAAGAACGTTCGCTTCCTGTAGCAATAGACGGTACAAGCTTAAACTTATTCAATGCTGCAACACCCATTAGTGCTATGAACCCAACAGTTTTGCTAATAAGGAGTATGCCGTAAGGTGTCCTAAGGCTGTTTATGCTCGGTAGCAGTAGTACGGTTATTCCAAGGCCAGCCAATAGAATTAGCGGTACAGTGTAAACCGCGACTTTCGAGAAATGACCTATAAGTCTTCCTGCCATTGTTGCCGTCTCTAGGGAGCTAATTAGTCGTAGTGGTACCAGCGCTCCAAACCAGAATGCAGCTAACAGCAAATGGATGGTAAGTAGGATGCTTATGATCCACCGCTGTTCGCTTGCCGCCGTGTGTCCCATGAAACTGAATGAACTAACAATTAATATGACGCCAAAGAATCCAATCCTTTGTCGTATGTCTGAAGATCCACGAAGAGATATGCCTACGATTATCAATCCTAGTAATCTTAACAATTGGGTGACACCAAGATTAGAGGTAATTAAAAATTCATGTATTGAAATATCAAAAATTCCAGTTAATGATCCAGTGAGTCGTGCCGGTTCAATTAAATAACGCGCTAGGATTAGGAATATTCCAAAAAAAGCAGCACGTCCCCCAAGCGAACAGATAGGGAATCTTGATGCTGTTAAATTACTTTTGAATAGTCCGAGGAGCAGAACTACGCCGGCAGCTTGTAGAAGGGATACAAATGTCGCTGCTCGTAGTAAAACAACAAGACTATCCAACATGTTGATCAACGATTATTTTCTGGAGATCAACTCTGCCACCACAAATTGAAACTCACCAGATACGATATGCATATCTGCACCAACTGCACGCCACTTGACTAAATAAGTGCCAGTCGAAATTTCTGATGTAGGAATAGCAAATTCTTGTTGCATTGTGGTTGGCGTCGCACCGAGGTCAACGGGTTTTCCATTGCCATCCTCTACTGAAAGTCCAGTGAGCCGCACCTCTGTGGAAAACTTCAGTGTGATGTTTTTGGGAGTTGTAGCTTCCACGGAGTTTTCAGCGGGAACAGAGCTTGATAGCACCGTGTGAGCTTGTGCAGACAGTGTTGCTAAGCTAATTGTTATAAACAGAAATAATATATGTAGTTTCATGTATTTCTCCCTCTGAGCACTAAGATAGCTGGTCCGTACGATTGAAACAACGGCAGTCTCCCCACTTTTTGCCTAACCTGTAAGGTGACGGGGGCATCAAGTATGTGCAGAATAGCAGAATGACTGTAGTTTCGGCCCGACCCGGTTCTTTTTTTACCTCAATGTTGCTTGTGTGGGTGTTCAGTACGGCAATCATTATTTGGTCAACAGAGGTAAATGCTCAGCTCCGACGAATAGCCATTGGCACAAATCCAAGCGGAACGAATTATTTTCTTGTTGCGAGTGGAATTGCAAAAGTTTTACAGAGCGAGACGCAGATTCCTTCAACGGTTAGACCCTTCTCCGGGTCATCGGTTTACATTCCAATGCTTCAGCGTGGTGAAATGCCCCTCGGTATTAACACGCAGTTGGACACGTATGTGTCCTATTCCGGCCTTGAACCCTATCCGGCGCCGATGACTAACCTACGTCTGTTGGTCTCATTAATGCCGCTTTATGATAATTACCTGGTTAGGGCTGATTCCAATATAGAGGTGATGGCGGATCTAGAAGGGAAACGTGTAGTCACAGCGTTCCGATCGAATGTAGCATTGGAAAGATGGCATTTTGCATTGCTGGCAACAGGCGGTCTTCGTCCGGATGATATTGAAATAGTGACTGTCGCGAGTCTCCCAGATGGTATTCGTATGCTGACAGAGGGGCGAGCTGACGCAACAGCCATTGGTCTTGATACCGGACTGGTACGTCAAGCGGATGCGACTATTCCCGGGGGGGTTCGTTTTTTGGGCATTGGGAGTGATAGTCAAAAATTATCGGGTACCTTACCTGGAGCAGGGGTTTATATTGCAAGTCCGGAGTCTGTTGGGGTGTCAATGCCTACTGCAGTGGGTAGATTTGATACGTATCTCAATACCGGAGCTCATATTTTGAACTCTGATGCATACTTGATTGTAAAAACTATTTATGAGAACTGGGAAACACTCCGGTCTGACTATAATCTTTTACGCCCTATTCTTGCTGATATGCTTGTGCCCGCAGATAGTCCGCACCCATACCACCCGGGAGCAATTCAATACTGGCGTGAGGTTGGTCTGTGGACCGATAGCCATGAGCTCAATCAAGCGCTGACGCTTATGCCTGACAGTAGACTGTAGTCTGTTGAGTTTTTAGAGAGATATGTTTTGCAGGGTATCTTAAATTTACTAGAGAAAATTTATCTTGCCACAATCGTTTTGATTGGTGTGGCCTGGGTAATGGATGTTCCTCAATATTTTGGTCTGTCACTTATATCGGCTGAGTGGATGGGACCATTACTTTCTGTTGGAATTGCAGCCGCTTTTCTCAAGCATCCGTATGCGCAAAAAGCCGGATTATTTGAGGTTTTCCTTGGGCTAGTTGCACTTTTGAGTTGGGGTTGGATGTCGCTGCATTACTCTGACTGGATTATAGATATTTTTGGATATACCGCGGAGAAATTTATACCGGGTATCATCGCGCTACTGTTGCTCATGGAGGCACTCCGCAAGTCAGCTGGACTGCCTATAACCATTTTGGTTTGGATTCTCATAGCCTATGGTTTTTTTGGCTACCTAATGCCACAACCGTTTGAAGCGGAACAACTTCAACTGCCGCGCTTGATCATGTATCTCTATGCCGATACCAACGGCATCCCTGGTCAAGTGCTTTCTGTGATCGGAAGACTTGTGCTTGCATTCATTGTGCTCGGTAAGCTAATGCAATTAACTGGCGCGACGCAATTTTTTACAGATCTTGCATTAGCAGCAATGGGGCATCGTCGTGGTGGCCCAGCAAAAGTTGCAGTTGTAGCATCAAGCATATTTGGCTCCATTAATGGCACGTCAGTAGGTAACATAATGTCCACTGGGATAGTAACGATCCCTTTGATGAAGAAAGCTGGATTTAAAGCGCATTACGCCGCAGCTATTGAGGCTGTCGCGTCTAATGGAGGGCAATTTGCTCCGCCGGTTATGGGTGCTACAGCATTTCTAATTGCCGAATTTCTGCAAATGAACTACATAGATGTTGTGATTGCGGCAGCAGTGCCCGCGGCACTTTACTACATATGTCTCTTTTTGCAGGTCGATGCGATTGCATTGAGGGATGGTCTTCATGGTCTTCCAAAGGAGGAGTTACCTAAAGCCTCGAAGGTCTTGAAAAAAGGATGGGTATTTTTGTTGCCTCTCGGCTTTTTGTTGTATCTGTTGTTCTGGAGAGGTTTCAGCCCGGCAGTTGCAGCCCTCTGGGCGGTAGGGGCATTGTTAGTTCTAACCATATTTCGTAATCGGCGCTTTTTAACCTGGAAAGAATGGGGTGCCCTTGTCGTCGGCGGCGGGGAAAATATGTTGCCATTATTAATGATTGGTGGTGGAGCAGGAGTGGTCATTGGAGTAATGAATGTGACAGGCCTCGGTTTTTCCCTATCACTTGTTTTAACGCAGATTGGAGTCAATGCAGGCTTGTTTGTGATGTTGATGCTAACAGGGGTGATTGCGATAATTTTGGGTATGGGCATGCCCACCGCAGCAATTTATGTTGTGCTTTCCGTTATTCTGGCTCCTGCTATTGTTGATATGGGTGTGTCTCCAATAGCAGCTCATTTATTCATTTTTTACTTTGGTCTTTTATCATTCCTTACGCCACCGGTAGCAATAGCTAGCTTTGTTGCAGCAGGGATTGCGGGTAGCAAAATATGGCCTACTTCATGGACTGGCGTACAGCTTGCGGCGGTAGCATATATATTGCCATTCCTTTGGTGTTATAACGAAGCTTTACTGCTACAGGGCTCCACAGTTGCTAATATTTATGCGGTAATTACAGCATTTATTGCCGTATTATTGATCGCAAAAGCTTTGCAGATAATGGTCGAAAAAACCATGTTTTCTTTAGGGAAAAGTCTGTTGATATTTGGCGGAGGGTTAGCTGTTGGTAGTAGCACCATATGGCTAGGCAATGAGTCTGCTTTAACAATGATTGTTGCTGGTGCTGGGGTAGTCTACCTAATTCTGGTCAGAACTGGTTGGAAAAGACCTGCGTCAGCGGGCGTCTCCAGGACCTAGAAACGTCTTAGTTGAGTAGCAGAAGACAGAATAAAAACTAAGTTATCCTATTTGGATAAACGTCGTAGTTTTTGCCGCTATAGGTTACGCGTACAGTCTTAACTTCATAACTCTGAGGGTTGCTATTGCGATTGCCGCGTATTGATATTTCAGCTCCAACGGGTATTGTTTCTGCAGTAAGACCCGAGCGCTGGGTTCTTGATGGTGGGCCCATCGTGATATCCCAGACTTGACCACTTTTGTCTTCAATCTGCATATGTGCATGTGGGCCAGACATGCTGAGAGCCCGATGCAATGTTCCAGATAGTTCGAACTGATTATTATTTTGTCCGCTCCAGCCGTGGTGTGCTGAGACCTGCGTTACTGCTAGTCCGAGCGAAACCCCGATCGCACCCATGCTGACAAGAATGTGATTAAACATAATTCTCTCCTTAAATAGGCTTTAGCGCTTCACCACCAGGCCAACAATAGCATATCTCTAGTATAAGGCGGAGCCCTTGGTTAGTTCTCCAATGCCTAGTTAGGTATGACAGCCACAGCTTCCACTTCTAAAACAAACCGTGGATCTGAAGCTACACGCACAATCTCTATGGTTGTACTAGCCGGTCGGTGATTAGGCCCCCAGTATCGATTCATGACCTCTCTGATTGTGTCTCCATTAGAGGCAACATCTTTGACAAATTTTGTAACTTGAATAACGTCAGTAATATTTCCTCCGGCTGCTTCCACAGTTCTCTTTATTCTGTCCATTACTCTTATGGTCGCAGCTTCAGGACCAAAATCTAGGTGATCAAACTCCGTTGCATCGTGAGGATGACTGTGAGGGACTGGCGCACCGCTTGTCCCTGAGAGAAGCAGAATCTGGCCTGATTTAACTTTAATCGCTGAGGTAAACGGCATATTTGCGCCACTACTAGGCTCAGTGCCTGGTAGATGAATATACTCAAATGATTGGTTTTCTGTGCCACAGCCGAAAACCATTAGGGTTATAAATATTAAGGCCAATGCCCTTAGCATATTATTTGACTGTACTAAATTTTGAGTCATGACTGTCTTCCTCTTTTATGCATAATTAGATGTAGTGTTTCTAATCGTAGAAGTAACATGGGATTTGAATTTTTGAGGTATGCCATATTGTTTGTTGAACTAGAAGTTTTAGTGAACATAGAGTGATCATTTATCACTAAAATCGCAATTAGAAAGTGTTAGCTAGCTGCTGAAGCAACGCTCCCTTAGCGCTACTAGCAGGCACAAACCGTTGTATACGGAAAGAGTCAACCTCACCGGTGTAGATATTTCCCTGTGAGTCCACTGCTATCATATGAAGACCAAAGAACTGGCCTCCGCCCTCACCCATGTGGCCTAGTTCTCCAACGACCTCGCCAGTTTTTCGATTTAAAAACCAGATTTTGTTATTCATTCGATCAGATATATACAGAAAACGTTGTTCAGGATCAGAGGAGAATGCCACGCCACCGGTTGAGCCTCCTCCTCCAGTGCTTGGCGCCAGGATAAACTCATCTAGGAACTCTCCTTGCTTTGTGGTTACGTGAATTCGGTTGGCATTTCTATCTGCGGCATAAACCAACCCGTCATTGGAGACGTTCAATGTCAGGTGACCTGCGAAATCCGAGGGCATTGGGCCATTTGGCACGTACTCGTGGTCTGCATCATCTATGCTGATTAGTTCCAGTGATTTCCCATATGCTCCCCATCCTCGTTTGAATTCAAAGGTATCAAGATCAAAAACTAATACACGCCCACCTAGGTAGTTATCAGCAATGTAGATTTCTTTGTCCGTCTCTACGATCCTAATCTCCTCAAGTCCTCCTACAATTAGTGGGGTTTCTGGCGGGTATTTTTCGCGAAAAATCTTGGCAGCTGTTGTTCTTGCAGCTATTTCTACCGGGTCGTCTGGAAGACTTGGCATGAATACCTCAGCATGTTCTAGGGTTCCTTTTCCTGGTGTAAATGTGACTGGGGGGGATAGACCTACGGGGGCTCCATTTTCTCTTTCTAATGTTCGTTCTATTGCAGCAACAACCATTCCCGTTTGAGGGTCATATTTTCGGACAGTGTCCTGTCCAATGTAGATGAATCCGTTGTCGTCAACGTCCATTCCGTGTCCCTGTGGAGCATCAAAAAAGCCAATAACATTCCCGGCCTGATCAAGATGAATCATTGAAGGTGGGCGAATGCAACATTGTGCAATCGGTGGTGAAACTTCAGCTAGTATTTCCATATCGGCCAAATCATTTGGTCGATTGAGCACCCAGATGTTGTTGTTAGCATCAACCGCAAGACCGGTTATGCCTCCAAATTTCCAGTTATTTGGTAGTGTCTGAGGCCAGCCTGGATCAGCGTAGTATTTCAGTGATTCTTGGGTATGCGCTACAGTGCCAAAAAACAAAAATATCAACATGATGCTAGCAATCAGAGGACCTATAGTAATCGGTATTGATTGTGTTTTAGACATGATAGTTATCCCGCTGAGTTGTAGATGTATTGTCAATCCTGATAATACTCTGCAATATGCTGCATCAGCATAATAATTTTAAAGGCTTCTGTTAAGGAGCCAGTGCTTGATATGGTTCAGTTTGGGTGGGCCATGATAAGGAGCTATGTATGCAAGCTAGAGTCGTTATCATTGTCGTAATATGGGGTATTCTGAGTATATCTCAATCCGCGTATGCGCAGGTCGCGACAGAGGTTCAGAATATTCTCTATGAGGCAGCAGATACCCTAGGGTTACTTCGAACACCTAGAGAAGTGGATCGCGTTATAACGATGACCTACTCGGGGTCTGGAACTAGAATCATAGACGGTGAAACTTGTGTCATGGATAACTACCGAGCTAGCTTGCGTTATCCGATACCAGAGGCCGTGCATCCCTTTCCAGTGCCAGGTATGCGTGTTGATTTTACTTGCGCCGTTAGTGATCCAGAGCCACTGCGTTATGTGCAAGTTGTGGCAGGAGCATATGCTTGGGATGAAGATGAACCGGGCGGTAGTGCAGAAGCCGTCCCCGAGACATTACGTGAGAGACTGTTGCAGATATGGCTTGTTCCACAGGGCCTAGTGAAAGCTGCCGTAGAAGCTGGAGAGCTAGCTACTGTATCTTCTGATGGAGACGGAAATCCTGTTCTCGCATTCCCCTTGCCAGCCCCATTGGATGACACGATTGTAAAGGCTACATTTGATCCGGAAGTATTTCTTTATCATACGATGCCAAACGGTTTCAAACATGAATTTAGCCACCGACTTATGCGCGTTGAGACTGAGTTTGATGGTGCCTTGGTAGAGGTAACTTATGCTGATTACCAGGATTGGAATGAGTCTGACTATAAGGCCGATGTATTATTGCCAGGCCGGATGGTACAAGTGATCGATGGGAATACGGTTATGGATCTGACGTTAAGTCTGAGTAATACGTACAACCCTTATGTGGTTATGCCGTTGCCGGCAAGTGTAGCTGAGACAGGTACCGTTTCTTCAGAGTAACGAATTAGCAGGAACATACTATTATTTTTTTAATTTTTCTTATTCTCCAAAAGGAGCAAAGGGATGCGTCATAAATTTCACGTAGTTGGTTTGGTAGCGGCCACGCTAGGGTTTCTTTTGGCGGCGACACCGATAACTGCGCACCACGCCATTCAGGCCCAGTTCGACCAGGATAAGCTTGCGACTATCACTGGTGTAATGAGGCGAGTGATGTGGATCAATCCTCATGTTCGTTGGTTTTTAGATGTTGAAGATGAAAATGGTGAGGTGACTGCTTGGAACATTTCTGGCTCAGGACCTGGTGCATTCCGCCGAGTAGGAATCAGTGGGCGTGATGTGTTCGTAACGGGAGAAACCTATACTGCTACGATTGCTTTAGCGAAGGATGGATCAGACTTTGGATATATCGTCTCATTTGTTCTTCCGGATGGGCGGAAGATTGATTTATGGCATCAATATCAGTCTGAGGGTTAATGCCTATTCCATGTGGACGACTATTAATAAGAACTTAACAAGTGGGATTGATAAGACCCATCAAAATGAAAAATAGGACGATAACCATGTCTGTTCTGCATTACAGTTCAAGAATAATTAGTATGGTTGGTGTTGGGGTTTTATTTGCGGCCTGTTCTTCGAGCCAAGATTCGACATCCTCCTCTGATGTCGTTGCAAGTGGCCAAGGCCAAATGACTCAAGTTGATACTTCATCTACTCCCCGAGATGCCAATGGTAGGCCAGATTTAAATGGCCGATGGGGTAGCAGTGGAGGTGGCGGCAGTGTTATGGCAATTGAGCCAGATGGCACTGAATACAACTTTGATACATTTGCTGATTATCAGGTAGCTGTGAGTGAAGGTTTAGTGAGTCTTTCAGCTAGCATTATTGGGCGTCGACCTAATTACCGACATGGAAACAATGTTTATGGTGAGCGGGATGATGGAATGACTAGGCGTTATTTCGCAAACCCACCTCTCTATAAAGGTGAATATTGGAACCGTATCGAATACCTAGATATCAACGGAAACCTGGAGGATATGACTTTTATCTGTATGCCGGCTGGCGTTCCACGTATGGGTCCACCAATACGTATCTTACAGTCTAAAACGGACATCGTTTTTCTCTATCAGCAACGTAATACTTGGCGTGTTATTCCAACCGATGGGCGTGCTCATGATCCATTAAATTCTCAGGATCAAACCTTTATGGGAGACTCTGTTGGGCGTTGGGAGGGAAATACGCTTATTGTTGATGTTGTAGGCTTCAATGATCTCACTTGGCTTGGATGGCCTGGGTGGTCTCATACAAATGAGATGCGCGTTGAGGAACGTTTTACCCGCGAAGGTGACACGCTTCTTTATGAGGTTACGGTGCATGATCCTGGAATGTTAAGTACACCATGGGAAATGGATCTACGCGTTTTGGATCTAAACTCCAGTACAGCCACCTATCTTGAGGACCCGCCTTGCTTAGATTTTGATTCTGCGCATATGGTTACGAGGGAACGTGGCTAATTACTATTTATTGCTTACTTAATAGTGGGCTAGATAAACGTAAACATTAGTCGGGTACAGAAGGCTTCCGATAATTTTTAATTTCTCCTGTAGCAAGCCTGTGATTATAGTCTTTGAGTTTGTTCTTTAAAGTTGGAGCCAATATGTAGAGACCAAGAATGTTTGGTATGCATATGAAAAAGACTAAGGCATCTGAAAAATCAAGGACAGCGCTCAGCTGAATTGAACAGCCAATCATGACAAATAAGCAGAAAAGTGCTTTGAAACTTAAGTCTGCAGCGCGAGACTTACCTACGAGATACGTCCATCCTTTAAGGCCGTAGTATGACCAGGCAACCATGGTTGAAAATGCAAACAAGATTCCAGAAACAGCAATTACATATGGTGACCAACTAATATTGCGTTCGAAGGCCGCAGAAGTCATTTCGATCCCGCCGAGTCCTTGTACAAAATTTGGGTCGTAATAGAGAGTCGTTATTATCACTAGAGAAGTGATAGTGCATATCACTACTGTATCTATAAATGGTTCCAGTAAAGCCACATAACCTTCTGTTATGGGTTCGGCTGTTTTTACGGCTGAGTGTGCTATTGCTGCAGAACCAATACCTGCCTCATTTGAAAATACTGCGCGCTGAAAACCAACGATCATTACTCCTAAAGCGCTACCAGCCAGCGCTTCAGGTGAGAATGCGACATAGAAGATAGCTAGAAATGCAAATGGTAGAGCCTCATAGTTCATGGTTATTATTGTGAGGGCTGATAAGACGTATAAAATAGCCATAAAAGGAACAAGTTTTTCAGTAACGCGCGCGATACTTTTTATTCCACCAATAATCACGATGCCAACAGCCACCGCAATAATGAAACCAAAAAGCCAGCCTTTGTCATGAAACCAGCTTCCATTTGTCCCGCCTGTTACATTTACGAATTGCACATAGGCCTGGTTTGACTGGAACATGTTCCCAATACCTAGGCAGCTGATCACAATTCCCACTGCATAGAATTTGGCCATAAAGCTACCAAGCCTTTTTAACCCTCTCTCTTTTAGTCCTCTTTCTAGGTAATACATTGGGCCACCGGAAACGGTGCCATCAGAGTGTTCTCTTCGGTAGATAGTCCCTAATGCGCACTCTACAAACTTTGTAGACATGCCAAGAAATCCCGCTAAGATCATCCAAAAAGTAGCACCAGGGCCGCCGATAGATATAGCTACCGCTACGCCACCAATATTGCCAACTCCAACCGTGCCCGATACGGCTGTGGCAAGCGCCTGAAAATGTGAAACTTCACCCGGATGAGAAGGATTTGCATAATCCCCGCGTACTAGTCTGATGGAATGTTTGAATCCTCTAATGTTTATGAAATTAAAATAGCCTGTAAAAAAAATAGCGCCGATAATCAACCAAAGCACAACCAAGGGGAGTTGTGTGCCAAGCACAGGTATGGTGAAAAAAATCAGTTTCGATACCAGTATGGTAAGTGGTTGAATAGTATTATTAATGATGGAATCAATTCCTGAGGATTCTTGAGCAATTGCTGAATTGAAAAATACAAAGTAAGAAGAAAGAGCAAGGAATTTTTTTATAAATAATTTAATTTCGGACATGATTTTCAAACCTTAGTTGAGCACGTTTGGCATTTTTTTAGGATTACCACTCTGACAGTAAGGGTATTTGTTATAGCATGATGGGAAACGGAATAATGGTTATTTTTTATTGAAAAAGTTAGCTTAGGCAGTATGAGTGTAAAGAAATAGCAACTCACTTTATTCTGTAAATAGCGTAATTTTACAAAAATAAAAGGGTATGAAGTTGCAAAAAGTATTAGGAGGATAAGGTGAAAATATCAGTTTGGACAAGTGTTATCTGGTTTTCTTTTTTACCTATCAGTCTTCAGGCGCATCACTCTAGGGCAGAGTTTTCTGGAGGAGATTTGCGAGAAATTGAGGGTGAGGTTGTTCGTGTGGCATGGAGAAATCCTCATGTTACATTCAATATTAAAACGGTTTTATCCGATGGTTCTGAAGAAATATGGGAGCTTGAGGCTGGAGATGTGGCTACTCTGGCTAGGCGTGGTTTGGACGATGGTTATATTAACGTAGGGGATCAGATTACAGTGGCGGGACCAATATCGACCCGGCGTGATCATTATCTAGCCATTTCCCATGCACTATTGAGTAGTGGTGTCGAGATGATTTTTGGCAATCGTGAACCACGTTGGTCGGATCAATATATGGGTGGTGGGCGACCCGCAGTATCTGCAAGCGACGAAATAGAATCTGACTCAGAGAGTATCTTCCGGGTTTGGATTAGAATGGGTTCGACCCCTTACGAGGTCATTGATCAACCACCTCTAACGTCTGAGGCAAGAGCTGCCTGGCAGAATTATGATTCCTTCCAGGACGATCCTGTGCTCAACTGTATTTTGCCTGGTATGCCGCGTGTCATAACTATGGCTGGTTCTCGTCCCATAGAATTTGAAGAGCGTGGCAACGATATATTGTTGCACTCAGAGAATTTTAATCTGACCAGAGTCATTCATATGAATGTGGATGAAGTGAGTAACGACATAGACTCTACTCCATTGGGATATTCTCGAGGCCAATGGAATGGAAATACCTTAATTGTTACTACTACACATATTAGTTGGCCATTATTTGAGTTGCCCCCCTTGTATGGTATTCCTCAAAGCGAGGAAATGGAGATTATCGAACGATTTACTCTTATCGATAATGAGCTAGTGTATGACTTTTGGGCAAATGATCCTTTAAATTTCACACAGCCTATAGAAGAGCAGAATTACTTTGTTTGGCGGTGGGATCCACAAGTTGAAATTAGAGCTCATGAGTGCGAGATTCATTCAAGACCAGGATCCGAATCTTCTTATGATGGGGATTTACGGTGAGATTGTTTAATTTTCGATTAACCTTGAGATTGTTGAGTGCAATCACGTCTCTTTTATTGCACGTTACGAAAGAGCGGATGAAGAGACTTTGTCATACCAGGTGATAGTCGAGGATTCAACAACATTTATTGAACCTTTTACGATTGTTCAGGAATCGACTAAATCAGTGAACAAGCAACTCAAGTGTATGAGGGAGGATGTCATGTGGCGTCCATATGACGATATTAGGAGATAATAAAATGAAGCTTGGAACCACTGCAGTAGGTTTTGTGTTTCTTTGTTTGGCCGGAGGGGCGTTGGGGCAGAAAGATAGTCCACTGAACTCCATAGATATTAGAGTCAGCGAGGAGATGGTTGCTGCTGCCTCAAAAATTCTGAAGAGCACGAGCACAGGAACACCCCAGCAAGGCGATGATTTTTTTAATGCGTTTCTTGGAACAGATGGCGTCACTAATAATGTGGAAAGTGTAGTTGGGTATTCTCGTGAAAATCTTATTTCATTGCCTCTTATGGACGAAGCTAGGTTGGATTGGAGCTACTGGCCAAGGCCAAGAGTTGGACTGACCTTAGGAGAAATGACGGCCGCTCAGCGCACCATGGTCCATGATTTATTGAATACGTTATTGACTTCCGTGGGCTACTTGAAAGTGGTTCATGTGATGCAATTGGAAGAGGTTCTAAATGTGCAAGAAACTCTTGGATTACCCCGAGGCAACGAGCAATACTGGTTAACATTTTTTGGGACACCATCTTTGGATCAGTACTGGGGCTGGCGTTTTGAGGGGCATCATATTTCACTGAATATTTGGGTTTCCCCAGACGGGGGTATACGCGTCACACCTACATTTTTTGGTGCTGATCCAGCTGAAATACGCGGAGGAGCTTTAGCTGGTTTTCGACCTCATGCAGCTGTAGAAAACCTGGGAAGAGACCTAGTATTATCGCTAAGTTCTGAGGATCGTGAGGTTGCAGTTCTTTCAGATCGCGCACCAGTGGAGCTTCTTGCTACTCCAATCTTTAAACTCAGAGATGATTGGGAAGCTTGGCGGCAGACGCTGCAGCCAGAGGGCATTGCGGTGCTAAACCTTGATGCTTCTCAGCGACATATTGTGCAGAGAATTCTTGACGAGGTGGTTACAACCTACCGCCCTGAGATTTCTTCTGCTTATCTGAAAACGATTGAGATTGATAAACTGAGTTTTGCATGGATGGGAAGTATGGAAAGAGGTGGCCCACACTATTATCGGCTACAAGACGCGGATTTCATTTTTGAATACGATAACGTTCAGAGTGGAGCTAATCATGTTCATACTGTGTGGCGTAGTAAGTTAGGGGATTTTGGAGAAGACTTGCTTCCAGAGCATTATCAGATGTCTCATCGATAGAAAATTTGGTTGTGATTATTATGCAGTTAGGTTTTATTGAATAAGAGCACGAAGTTCCTTCGATTGAAGGGAAAAACCATAATAGTTTTAGAGATGGTGGATCGTATGAGTTTTTTTTTACGAAGTATGCGTAGATCTTGTGCAATATTTTTAGTTGCATTTTGTATGGTTCATGCTAGTGAAGCTGCAATAGTTCGCATTGAAATTACAAGTGTGGAATCACCTGCGTTTGACGGGCGAAGTTTTGGTTCTGTAGGGCAGTATGAAAAATTGCATGGACGAGCCTATGGCGAAGTAGATCCAGCTGATACTCATAACAACATAATTACTGATGTAGATCTTGCTTCAGTAAATTCTAACGGCAACGTTGAGTACTCGATGGATATATTCATATTGAAGCCCATCGATATGAACCGCAGTAATCATAAGCTTTTTCTGGACATGAATAATCGTGGTGAGATGCGTGTTGGTAGGTTGAATGATGTTGCAGTTAGCAATGATCCTAGTAGCGCATCCGATGGTGGAAACGGCTTTGTTATGAATCAGGGCTATACGATAGTAGGGAATGGATGGGATTTTGGGGCTGTAAGGGAAAGCATGGGATTAACAATTTCTGTTCCAGTTGCAAAAAATCATGATGGTTCAAGTATTACTGGACCATCTTACGAATACATTACTTTTAATAATCCAGAAACTGCTACGTACACTTTAACCTACCCATCGGAAAGTTTAGACAAAGGAAAGGCTACACTTACCGTGCGTGAACGTCTCGAGGACGAGCCTACAATTATTCCCTTAGCAGGATGGGATTTTGTCAATGAAAAAACAATTCGTTTGATTCCTGTTGGCACAACATTTAATCAGGCGCATATATATGAATTTTCTTATAATGCAAAGGACCCCGTTGTTGCAGGATTAGGGCTTGCCGCGACCCGTGATTTTGTATCTTTCCTTCGGTATTCTTCTGAGAGTAATGGTGACGTTCTTAATCCATTGGCTGGTGAAATTCAACAAACTTACAGCTTTTCAATTTCACAGCCATCTCGTGCTTTGCATGATTTTCAAACATTTGGGTTTAACTCTGATGAGCAGGGTAGACGGGTTATCGACGGCATGCTCAAGTGGACTGGAGCAGGCACTGGTGACCAAGCCAACTATCGTTTTTCCCAGACTGGGAGAACTGAAAGAAATCGGCAGAATCATCGTTATCCAGAAGGTGTGTTCCCATTTGCACATCAAGTTTTGAAGGATCACCTTAGCGGGAAGGTGGCTGGGCGTAAGACTTCATGCTCAGAAAGCGATACTTGTGCAAAAATTTTTGAAGCAAATTCATCTAATGAATATTGGGTTAAAACAGGATCGCTTTTACATAGCGATACTCGTGGAGAAGATTTAGAGGACCCAGAGGATGTTCGATTTTTTTTGATTTCAGGAGCGTCACATAGTGTTGGAAATATAGCGAGCCGTGGAATCTGCCAACAAACTTTAAACCCTACGAGTCCCTATCCAGCTCTTCGTGCTCTGTTGGTGGCATTAGATAAATGGGTGACGGAAGGGGTTGAGCCGCCGTCGAGTCGGGTTCCTAGACAGAAAGATAATACTGCAATAATGGCGATTACAACGCCAGGAAACCATACAGGTACAGTCCCTCAGGAGATATTAGGTTGGCCAAATATCCCGGGCGTGAACTACACCGGTCTTATTACAACTCGATACCAGTTAGATTTTGGACCGCTGTTTGATACACAAAACATAATCTCAAACTATCCTCCCTCTTTTGATGATAGGCCTGCCTATAGCATATTTGTTTCACGTGTGGATGAAGATGGCAATGAGTTAGCAGGAATTCGGTTGCCTCCTGTGGAAGCGCCAGTAGCAACTACTACAGGTTGGGGGCTTCGCCGTGATGGTTTCGGTTTAAATGATGGATGTGAAGGGGCTGGTCAATACATTCCATTTTCTGTGACAAGAGCTGAAAGACTACTAGTTGGCGATCCTCGTCTTTCCTTAGAAGAACGTTATAGGACGCATGATAGGTATGTTGAAGAGGTAGCGAATGCGGCTCAAGAGCTCATGCGTCAGAGGTTCCTACTGGAACCTGACGTCTATAGATACATTGATCAGGCTGAGAGCAGCGATATTCTCCAGTAAGATTTATATCGGCCTGTCGCCCTTAATTGTTATTCGCCTGCCTTTGCGTTCTTCTGGCCAATAATCCCATATTGCTCTATGCATAGCGCAACGGTTATCCCAGAATGCAACATCGTTCATCTCCCAGCGGTACCGAATTTGAAAGTCTATTTTTTCGCAATGATCAAATAAATAATCCAACATTGCCCGACTTTCTGTTTCGCTGAGTTCGTTGATGCGTGTTGTGAATGTACGGTTAACATAAATAGCTTTTTTTCCGGTTTCTGGGTGAGTTCTTATTACAGGATGGACAGTATGCGGGTAGGTTCTTCCATCATCATCTACGCCACGATCAGAATATCGCCCCCGATAGACATGCTCGGATTCATGTAATGCTGTCAAATTCAGTAAGGTTTGCTTGAAAGGCTCAGACAATGCTTCATAAGCAGCATAAGTATTAGCAAATAAAGTATCACCACCCGATGAGGGTAAGATATGTAATTGCAGCATTGTTCCGAGTGGCGGTTCTACATCACACGAGACGTCAGAGTGCCAGAATTCTCCATTAGCAATCTTGGAGTTTTTTTGCACATGGATCTCAAAAATTTCTGGTTGACCTGGCATTTTTGGTGCCGCTGGGTGGGCATGCAACTCACCAAACATCTTGCCAATATTGACCTGTGTATCTGAGGGTATTTCGGTTTGGTTTTTAAAAAAAAGAACCTGAAACTGAAGTAGTGCGTTTCGAATTTCTTCATATGTTTCAACGTCAATGCCATCGGCTAAATTAACCCCCCTGATTTCGGCGCCGAGCGCTGGAGAAAAAGGTTTAATTTTCAATTGCTGAATACGCATAATGGTAGATGATCCTCTAATTTTGTATAAATTACATGTTTTTTAACGGTTCTAGAGTCATCTTCAAGGTAAGATTAGGGGGTATTATGCCTTGCATAGAGTGGTCAGTTTTTTATCAATCGATTTATCCTTTGCTACTGGGTTTTTACTCGAGGCCATGGATTTTGGAGGTCTAATGAAACGATTTTTTCTTTCGAATATCCTCTATATGTTTGCCATTTCTCCGGCAATTTCCCAGACAAATTCAATAGACGAATCTGAGGTTCAATGGTCTCTTGCTGCTGTTGGTGATGTCATTATGAATCGTCGGGTATTACCCTACGATCAACCAAGTGATCCAGCATTTCATGATGTGGCTAATCTTATTCGTAGTGCGGATGCGGCATTTATGAACTTGGAACAATCAGTATTTCGTCTTTCTGACTTTGATGGTTGGCCAGCTGCTGAAAGAGGAGGAAATTACGAACTAGGGCCGCCTGAGGTACTCACGGATTTAAAAATAATGGGCTTCGATCTCTATAACCAAGCAAATAACCATACTACTGACTATGGAGTTGCAGGTCTGCGGGAGACAATCAAACTGCTTGATGAGTTAGGGCTTGTTCATTCTGGAGCAGGTGAGAATTTAGGATGGGCTAGTCGGCCAGGCTACCTTGATACAGCACAGGGTCGAATAGCTCTTATTGGGATGGCTTCATCTTTTCAGACAATGTCTCGTGCTGGAGAAGCTACTCCGGATGTGATGGGACGTCCTGGTTTAAACCCACTGCGAGTAGATCGTCGAATTGAGGCATCGCCGAGAACCCTTGCAATGATTAAACAGATAGCAAGTGCGTACGGAGAAAATTCTGAGGCTGATCGATCAGACCCTGTACAGCTACTTGGTACCTCAATTGTTTCTGGTGATCGAGACCAAATCATAGAAAACGTAAATGGTAACGACCAAGTGCGTATTTTACGTGAGATCAGGAATGCGACTGACCAAGCTGACTATGTTGTTGTAAATAGTCACTCTCATGAGCCTAACAACGAGTCTCTAACGCCTCCGGATTGGCTGGTAGATTTTACGCATGAGGCGATTGATGCTGGGGCTACAACCTTTATTGTTCATGGCCCTCACCAGCTTAGGGGGGTAGAGATTTATCGAGGTCGTCCTATTTTTTATTCCTTAGGGAACTTTATTTTTCACATTGAAACAATTGATCCAATTCCATCGGATATCCGAGAACAGTACAATGTTGGTATGGATGCGTTGGCATCCGAGATTTACGATGCACGTTTTGAGGTAGATGGAGAAGGTAACGCTACCGTTGGTTTTCCATCTGGTCAGGAGTGGTATCGGAGCGTTATTGTTATGGCTACATTTCGCGGCAATGCTGTTGAAGAACTGCGGTTTCATCCTATTGAACTCGGTTGGGAAATGCCTCGTTCACAACGTGGAAACCCACGTATTGCACCTGAACCGTTGGGTCGAGAGATCATTGAACATCTTGCCGAGTTGTCAGCACCATACGGCACAAAAATCAGATATGAGAATGGTATAGGGGTATGGACTGCGGACACTGACTGAAAGTGTTTGATAGAAGCTATCTGTCATTCTGGATTTTTTAAAAAGCAGTTTGGTATAACTGTTGAGCAGCGCTGTCAGAAAAAATGTCGACTGGTTCTCTCATCACCCCACAAAAAATATCTTCGCCAGATAGCCATGCTTTTTGAGCATTATCAGTATCTATTGCACGAACTAGCGCAGCATTAAATTCATAAGCATGGTAAGAAAATCCAGCTCTTTTTAGTGCAACGGCTAGTGCTAAAGAATACGCTCTACTACCTCTAATATGGGTTGTTGGTAAAGGTATCTTTTCATCGCTTAAGTTGTGATAGGCGCGTGAGCAAATCTCAGCATTTCCCGAGGCCGCAAATCGACATGCGCTTGGTCTAGAGTCATAAATAGAGCAGATGTTGTCCTTTAGTAGTGGGCAGGCATTAGGGTGTTCATGACGCGTTTCAAAATCAAATTCTTTCGTAGAGTCATGAGCTTGTCTGACTTTTTCGATAGTTTTTATTCCCATTTTCTTAATAACTTTAGATGCAAATAGAATTTCTGGCGCTGTAGCGCTGACCCAGATATAGCAACAATGCGAACAACCTTTTTTACATGCAAGCGTTTTGGTGCCAAAGTTTTCTAGGCTTGCATTGACTTTTGATTGTAAAAAATTGATTGGCGCATCAACACTACCATTCTGTTTGGCTCTTTCAAGCAAAGAAAATAGTTGTCGAGTCATTGCCTCGATAGATTCTGGATTGTTCGCCTGAAAATTCAGACCTCTCAGAAGCACAGTCTGATCATTTTTTCTTTGGCGCCGCAGTTTTCCTTTGTTCATGGTTAGTTGGTTAACATCCTTTAAGAAAGAATTATGTAATTACTTTTTTGCCAAGTAGAGCCCTGCTCAATTATAACAAGCGTTGAGATAATTTTAGTTAATAGCGGGTTCTTGAATTCTTGTTCGAGATTAGTCTATAGTGCCGAAAAATTGAGAATTAGGCTCTAAGGCTTTCTGGCCAACGCATAGTAAAAGCCTGCTTATGCTCAGGTTTTTCTAATTATCATTGGAGGCAATCACGTGTCGGAAAAGGGAAGTAAAGCTTTGGATTTTGCAGAACGGGGGCTTTTCCCTGATATTGTTGTTCGGCTAGGAATACGCCAACTGTTGAAGGAGCGGCTTATTCAGATTGACGCGGAGGACTGTGAACATGCTGTATCAGAACAGCAACGTTTTATAGAAATGATGGATTCTAGCGAAATTGCCCCCGTGCCGCATTTAGCTAATGAACAGCACTATGAGATACCAGCAGAATTTTTTAAGTTGGTGCTTGGCCCTAGACTAAAATACAGTTGCGGATACTGGCCTAAAAACTCAATGACACTTGAAGAAGCAGAATCGGCTGCATTAGAGCTAACAGCAGAGCGAGCAGAGCTCCGAAATGGCCAGGCAATCCTTGATCTTGGTTGTGGCTGGGGATCTTTTAGTCTTTGGGCTGCAGAGAAATTTCCAGACAGTGTTATCACAGCAGTATCTAATTCCAGCACTCAACGTGTAGCAATTGAGGATGAGGCAAAACGTCGTAAGTTAAAAAATGTCACCGTCCTTACGCAGGATATGAATGAGTTTGAACCAGTGATGAAGTTTGATCGAATTATCTCAATTGAAATGTTTGAGCATATGAGAAATTATCGGTTATTTTTCAAGCGTATTTCTGGTTGGTTGCATGCAGAAGGACGATTTTTTATGCATATTTTTTGTCATAAATCTGTTGCATATGAATTTATTGATAGTGGTTCATCTGATTGGATGACTAGGCACTTTTTTTCCGGAGGAATTATGCCCAGCGATAATTTGCCTATGGTTTTTCAAGATAACTTAAGGTTATGTGAGAAGTGGTGTTGGAACGGAAATCATTATAAGAAAACGGCAAATGCCTGGTTAAAAAATATGGATTACAACAAAAAGGAGATTATGCAGATTATGTCTGCTGTTTATGGGGAAAAAATTTCAAAAAAATGGTGGATGCGATGGAGGATTTTTTTCATGTCATGCGCTGAGTTGTTTGGGTATAAAAATGGACAGGAATGGTGGGTTGGTCATTACCTGTTTAAACGTAATGATTAAGGCTTTTAGTTAAGAAGGAAATTTCGAATTTTTTTTATGCGTTATTTTGCTAATTTACTTCTCTTTCAAATAGGTTGGTTTGCATGCGTTCTTGGTGCAGTAAACCGCATTTTTTTACTAGGACCTATAGTTGTATTAGTGGTTATTTCTGTGCATCTTTTTTGGTCAAATAGGCCAAGTAGGGAGCTAGTCCTTATAGGCTTAACGGCTCTCTTAGGGGCGGGGTGGGATAGTTTGCTTGTGCTTGTAGGCTTTGTGACTTATCCGTCGGGCACTATCATTAATGGTCTTGCGCCTTACTGGATCATAATGCTGTGGATGCTTTTTGCTACAACTCTGAATGTTTCCCTTCCTTGGTTAAGAGAAAAGGTCTTACTAAGTCTTCTTTTAGGTGCGTTTTTTGGCCCATTAGCCTACTACGTGGGTGTGCAGTTAGGAGGGATTGTATTTTTGAATTTAACTGCTAGCCTTCTTTCTATAGCGGTAGGGTGGTCTGTAATATTGCCGACCTTAATTGCTCTTTCTGTACGGTTTGATGGTATTAGTATTTCTGTTGAGAGCAACTGCCAAAATGTTTGATCTGAATGCCTATTTTTTGGCCTTAGCAATGGTGATGAGTGTTGCTGTGTTGGCTTGGGGCATTAGTCTCTTGTTGAGAGATGTAAGTATCGTCGATAGCCTTTGGTCATTAATGATAGCCATTACCTCTATTGCTTATTTATTTTTAACCTCAGAAATAGGTCTAAGAGGGTATGTCATTTTGTGTTTAGTTTGGGTTTGGGCTATCCGTTTATCCGTTTATATTACTTGGAGAAACTGGGGTACAGATGAGGATTATCGCTATAGAGAAATTCGAAAGAATAATGAGCCTAATTTCGAAGTTAAAAGCCTTTATATTATTTTTGGATTGCAGGCTTTCGCGGCCTCAATAGTATCTTTGTCCTTGCTTGCTGGGATTGTTGGTCAATCAGAGATTGGTTGGTTAGATTTTTTTGGGCTTTTGGTGTGGATAATTGGTTTTCTGTTTGAGAGTATTAGTGATTATCAGCTTGCCCATTTCAGGTCTCAACCAATTAATAAAAATCAAGTTTTTGATAGTGGGTTATGGCGATACACTCGTCACCCAAATTACTTTGGAGATTTTTGTGTCTGGTGGGGTTTTTACTTATTCGCCCTTAGTTCTGGAGGATGGTGGGCTATTATTTCCCCATTACTTATGAGTTTTCTATTATTGAAATTTTCCGGGGTAAGTGTCCTTGAAAAAACAATAAAAATACGTCGGCCAGCGTATGCAGAGTATCTTGAGTCTACAAATAAATTTTTCCCTGGGCCTAGAAAAAAATCAAGAGTTTGAGATGAGGGTTGCGATAATAGGAGCTGGAATTTCCGGCAATACTGCAGCCTATCGGCTGAATAAAAAGCACGATATCACCTTATTTGAGGCTGCCGATTATATCGGTGGTCATGCGAATACTATTGATGTGACTGAAGATGGTTCAACAGTTTCTGTTGATACGGGCTTTATAGTTTTTAATGATCGAACTTATCCAAAATTCATTTCTCTTCTCAATGAAATTATTGTCCCTTCACAACCTAGCGAAATGAGTTTTAGCGTCAGTTGTGAGAGTTCAGGGCTTGAATATAACGGGGCAACCATCAATAAACTTTTTTGCCAAAGAAGAAATCTTGTTCGAATACCATTTTATCGAATGATTTACGACATACTTCGTTTTAATCGTTTGGCGCCTCACGCTGCAGTAGACGAGGACGATAGTATATTGCTGCATGAATACCTAGAAGAAAATCAGTATTCTCCTCAGTTTATTCATCAATATCTACTGCCTATGTGTGCTGCTATATGGTCAGCAAGTCCTTTGACTATTTATGAAACACCGCTGCATTTTTTAGTTCGTTTTATGGAAAACCATGGTTTGTTGAGTGTTAATAATCGTCCGTTGTGGAAGGTAATAAAAGGGGGGTCACAAAACTATATAAAACAAATGGTTATGGACTATAGTTCCAAGATTAGGTTGTCTACCCCAGTCCAGTGGGTTAAGCGTCATCCTCATTTTGTGGAGCTAAAGGCATCTGGTCACGAGCCAGAACGCTTTGACCGAGTGTTTTTTGCCTGTCACAGCGATCAAGCTCTACAGATATTGTCTGATGCCTCATCTTTAGAACGTGAGATTCTCGGCTCTATCAGGTATCAATCCAATGAGGCGACTTTACACACGGATGACTTGCTATTGCCACAGAGGAAACCAGCATGGGCGGCGTGGAACTATTATATCCCTGAGAATACAGATCAACCTGCATCAGTTACGTATAATATGAATATTCTCCAAGGGCTAAAGTCTTTGCATACTTATTGCGTCACATTAAATGATTTTGGAAGAATCCAGCCGAATAAGATCATCAAGAAGATTACTTACCATCACCCCGTATTTACGCAAGCCAGCATAGCTGCACAACGACGTCATAAGGAAATTAACGGGATCAATCGAACGTATTATTGCGGAGCATACTGGGGCAATGGATTTCATGAGGATGGTGTTGTAAGTGCTCTATCTGCATTAGAAGTTTTCGAGGCACAATAACGAGATGGAAAGCTGCATTTTCGAAGGTCAAGTTAGACATCGTCGCTATACGCCAGTTATCCACGCATTCAAATATCGTTTATTCATGATGTACATTGATTTGGCTGAATTAGAGGATATATTTCGTGGGCGATGGTTCTGGTCAACTCATGGTATAGCGCTTGCTCGGTTTAGACGTAGTGATCATCTTGGTGATCCAAGGCAACCTTTAGAGAAGTCTGTTCGTGATTTAGTAGAGCAGAAAACTGGTCAACGACCCAGTGGGCCAGTTCGGTTATTAACGCAGCTGAGTTATCTTGGTTATGGGTTCAGTCCAGTCAGTTTTTATTATTGTTTTGATTCTGCCGGTAAAAATGTGAAGACGATTATTACTGAGGTAAATAATACGCCATGGGGTGAACAGTATTGTTATGTGTTATCAGAGCCTTCTAAAACTAAGGGTAAAAACCTAAAACATTTTGAATTGAGTAAGAATTTTCACGTTTCGCCTTTTATGGAAATGGATCTAGATTATGAATGGAAATTTACCGATCCGTCAGAACGCCTTTTTGTACATATGAAAAATATAAAAAATGGAAAGAAATTTTTTGAAGCTAGATTACATCTCGGTAGGTCTGAGATTTCTGGAGGATCATTGGCGCGATTGCTCATGGTCTATCCGCTGATCACGGTAAAGCTAGTGGTTGGAATTTATTGGCAGGCATTGCGTTTATGGCTAAAGAAATGCCCAGTTTTTGATCATCCTCTAAGAATAAATTTATAGCAGCTAAATAATGAATAACTCAACACCTTCTAGTTCTAATGATAATTATATTCATCATAAGAAATCATCTTTTTTTTCAGGGATGTCTCGCCGGTTCGTGCATCATCGTCTTAAGGGCCTTACTACAGACCAACTAATAATTAGTGAAGGGGATGATTCCTGGGAATTTGGTAGTGCAAAGAAAGATGTTGAAAATATAGCAAAAATCTTTGTGCATGACCCCCGTTGCTATAGTGAGGTTGCATTTGGTGGAACTATTGGGGCAGGCGAAGCCTATATGAAAGGCTACTGGGAGACAGATGATTTAACTGGCGTGATCCGTATTTTATTGAGAAATAGAAAGCTATTGAACAATATGGACACAGGGTTATCTCGTTTCTCTGAGCCTGCTAATAAGTTATTCCATTGGTGGAATCGTAATAGCAAATCGGGTAGTCGAAAAAATATTTCTGCCCATTATGATTTAGGCAATGAATTTTTCCGTCTTTGGCTGGATGATTCTCTAATGTATTCCTCTGCTGTTTTTGAGGACCCGCTTATGACATTAGAAGAAGCTTCTTTGGCAAAAATGAGAAAAATTTGCGAAAAATTGAGATTATCATCTTCTGATGAATTGCTTGAAATTGGTGCAGGATGGGGGAGTCTGGCAATTTATGCAGCCAAGAAATACGGGTGTCGAGTAACTACTACTACTATTTCTCAAGAACAATACAGTTTTGTATTGAGCCGAGTAAAAGAAGAGGGATTGGAAGATCAAGTAACTGTCCTAAATAAAGATTATAGAGATTTGATCGGTCAGTTTGACAAGCTAGTCTCTATAGAGATGTTAGAGGCCATAGGACACGAGTTTATAGACACCTATTTTGAGAAATGTAACGAACTCCTCAAGCCAAATGGCAGAATGTTACTTCAAACTATTACGATTGATCACTCAGAGTATGAGCGCGCCAAGAAATCGGTCGATTTTATCCAGAAATATATATTTCCTGGTGGATGTCTCTCTTCGGTTCAGGTATTAACAGATTCGGTAACGCGTGTTTCAAACTTATTTCTACATCATCTTGAGGAAATTGGTCTTGATTACGCAATGACAATACAGCATTGGAGACAACGAATGTTTGAAAGAATCTCTGATATTCGATCTCTTGGTTATTCAGAAGAGTTCATTAGGATGTGGGAATTTTACTTTTGCTACTGTGAGGGTGGGTTTATTGAACGCGCAATTGGAGATGTGCAGATTCTTTTATTGAAACCGGATACTAAAACCAATATTAATTGATGCTGTTTCAGCATCAGTATGAAATCAACTGCGGAAAGGCTTGGAGAACTGCGTGTTAGATAAAAGAGACTTCTATATCAATGGTGAATGGTGTGCTGCAGACAGGGTTAACGATTTAAATGTGATTGATCCTTCTACAGAGAAAGTTATTGGTGTTATTGCTTTAGGTGATGAATCAGACACCAATGCTGCTGTATTGGCCGCTAATGTTGCTTTTGATAGTTGGTCTACATCATCAAAACAGGATCGAATTAGTCTTCTAAAGAAAATTCTTACGATTTATCAGGAAAGATCTGAAGATATTGCTGAAGCTATTAGCCTTGAAATGGGGGCTCCTATAGATATGGCAAGAGTGCAGCAGGTTGGTGCAGGCATGAGAAATATTGAAGGATTTTTACATGCCCTTGAAAATTTTAATTTTGAGAAATCACTTGGAAAAGATGCGCCTGAAGACAGAATAATTTTTGAAGCAGCTGGTGTCTGTGGTTTGATTACGCCATGGAATTGGCCGATGAATCAGATGACATTAAAAGTTATTCCAGCCTTAGCTGCGGGTTGCACGATGGTACTGAAACCATCAGAAATTGCGCCCTTATCTGGCATGATACTTGCTGAAATTATGCATGATGCTGGAACACCAGTTGGTGTATTCAACTTGGTAAATGGTGATGGTAAGGGTGTTGGGACACAACTTAGTGCACATCCGGATATAGATATGATTTCTTTTACTGGTTCTACTCGAGCAGGTGCAGATATCTCTAGAAATGCTGCATCGACATATAAGCGTGTTCATCTAGAACTTGGTGGAAAAGGTGCAAATATTATTTTTAGTGATGCTGATGAAAAAGCGATAAAACGGGGTGTTTTACATTGTTTTAATAACACTGGACAGTCGTGTAATGCTCCAACTCGTATGTTGGTGGAAAGAAATATCTATGATGATTGTGTTGCTGTTGCAGCTGATATAGCTAATTCCTATGCCGTTGGGCCGGCTTCTAAAGCGGGCAAGCATGCTGGGCCTGTGGTCAGTCATGTACAGTTTAAAAAAATACAAAACTGCATTCAGAAAGGTATTGATGAAGGTGCCAGATTGGTTGCAGGAGGATTAGGATTGCCAGAGGGTATGGATTGCGGTTATTTCGTAAGACCTACAGTGTTTTCTGATGTCTCTAATGATATGAGTATTGCTCAAGAAGAAATTTTTGGTCCGGTGTTGTCAATTATTCCCTTTGATAGTGAAGAGGAAGCCGTCCGCATTGCTAATGACAGTCCTTATGGCCTTACAAATTATATCCAAAGTAGGGATGGAACTAAGAGAAACCGTGTGGCTCGTCGGCTTCGCTCTGGAATGGTAGAAATGAATGGTAAACCGCGCAGCATGGGCAGTCCATTTGGAGGCATGAAGGCTTCAGGTAATGGCCGTGAAGGTGGTGTCTGGGGTTTAGAGGAGTTTTTAGAAATAAAAGCTGTCAGTGGTTGGTCAGATAGCTAAAGGGTCCATGCTGAACAAGATCAAGGCGGAAAACTTACCAAGCCTTATTAATAAAAAACTGGAACCTTCGTCTTGGTTAGAGATTGCCCAAGATAGGGTTGATCAGTTTTCTAGGGTAACCAATGATTTTCAGCTTATACATGCAGACTCAGAGCGTGGTGCGAAAACCTTTTTTGAAGGTCCGATTGTTCACGGGTTTCTATTGTTATCATTGCTACCTTATTTGAATTCACAGCATTCAATTGTTCCAGAAAACCTTGTGATGAGTATCAATTATGGTTCGGATAAGGTTCGTTATTTGGCACCGGTTCGCGTCGGTAAGCGTGTTCGATCAATTCAAAAAATAATCAATGTTAATGAAAAAAAACCAGGCCAATGGCTTATTAAAAAAGTTGTAACACTTGAAATAGAGGGTGAAAAAAAGTTAGCGCTTTTAGCAGAGATGCTTCAAATGTTCATTGTTGAGTCCTAAAGACTTAAAAAATCTTCGTTGTTAAATTGACTGAGGAGAAAAGGCATGTCTGAAC
>Ga0115002_10001202_pt1 | contig 36041 bp, 30 predicted proteins | sample ArcticOcean_MG_C_8_FD_89576 | JGI IMG/M metagenome (GOLD analysis project Ga0115002, IMG submission 89576) | Marine microbial communities from western Arctic Ocean - ArcticOcean_MG_CB11_86 | ecosystem: Environmental > Aquatic > Marine > Oceanic | place: Arctic Ocean: Canada Basin | collected... | reverse complement strand
TCTTCTACGACCTCTGCGCGCTCCACCTTTATTGCAACCACATCCTCCCCCTTTCTCGCAACCACATCCTCCCTTTTCGCAATCACATCCCCCTCCTCTTTGTCTGCGTCTTCTACGACTTTTTCTGCGTCTTCTTCCGCCGCGACGTTTGCGCGTTTTTCTGCGTTTTCTTTTACGACTGCGTCTTCTACGACGCCCCCCTTTTTTGCAAGGACAATCTCCCCCAACCTTAAGTCTCGGTTGAACATTAGATCTCGCTGACCACTTTGCAATATTATGATTTTTTCCAACAGTTATCCCCTTAACTGCGCCAGTAGAATTACTAAATAAATCTGGTCGGTTGGCGTTAGAACCGTTAACATAAGGACTGTAATTTAATATCATTATATATTATAAGGAAGATATTTTTGATTTGTCTGGTGCAAGTTTAATAGGTTTCCATTTCTTAAATCTATTATTATAGACGCATAATATTTTAAAACTTTTATCCAAATATACATATTTGTCGTTTTTTATATTTTGAAATTCATCTTCATCATCACTTTCTTCAAGAGTATCAAGATTTATATTTTCTTTAATATTTCTAAATAATGAGTTCATAAATACACTTGTTGTGTAATCGCGTATATAAGCGTAATCAAAAAATATTAATTTTTCATTTTTCATAGTAAATAGTTTATAAATATCTGGTTGTATTTTAGGTTTTGCAAGAAATATTTCTCTTCTTTCAAAATTAAGAGCTTTATTTAAGAATGGTCTGCAATTATCAAGGTCTCTATATTGAATACAATATAATTCATAAGGAATTTTTAAAAAGTCATTTTCATTTTTAGAATATATTGGTAACCCAAATATAATATCATTTTTTAAAATGGCGACTTGCTTAATATATTTTTTAAATAGTTCAGCAATAAAATGTAGTTTTTTTTTTTGATTACATCTAGATATATTTTTTCCTTTAAAAAAATATATATCCTCTACATTAAAGAATTGAGATTTGTGAAAAAAAATGGTCCCATATAATATTGTTCCTTTACCGAGACATAAATCGTTTTTAAAACAACATCTTTTTATTGTTATTTCCGAAATTCTATTTCTTTTAAATAGTTTTAAGAAAAAACAAAAATTTTTCCCCTTATAATTTTTAAACCAAGCAAAATATTTTAATCCCTTGGGAATAGATATTGCAAAATTATTTTGATGAACATTCTTATGTATTCTTTTTTCATAAGAAAGTTCTATTTTTGGAAATTTTGAAAGCAAATTATTTTGATCTTCATACCTCATTACTATAGTATGTAATATTGTCTTTAATTAAAAGTTTGATAATTATTAAATTGGTCATTTCCCAACATTCCTCCAATAGGTTCTATTTTTTTCTCTTTTTTTTCTTTTGATAGACTTAGTAAATATTTTTTCAATTCATCTTTCATTAGATTATTGTTTTTTTTTTTTTCAACAGGTTTTTTTTTGCAAATGGTATTATAAATTTCTTTATACGTTGCATCGGGTTTATCTACTAAATCTTTAACCTTAGGTGTCGTTAAATTTGATTTTAGAAAGATATATGAATAATGAATAAGTATTATAAGTATTAAAGATATTATAGCTGTCTTTGTTAGTGTAAAAAACATTATATATACAAAATATTACTTATTCTATCGACTTACGCCCGATAAAAACAAAATTATGGCGGGAATAGCTTTTATAGCATCTTTTGTTTCAAAAACTACATTTTTGTCTCCTTCAATTACCAATATTAAATTATCATTTATTTTATATTTTTTAATATTAGTTTTTATTAATTTATGTTCAAACGGTAAAATATTAATTTTTTCTTTAATTTTAAACCAAGAATAATTTGTTACATAAAATGTTATATTTTGCTCATTTATAATATTTGTATCATTTTTTGGAAGTTTAAAAAGATAAAGTTCATTATTAATTATTTTATATAAACCCTTTTTAGATATTATTTCATATTTTATGCTTTCAATATAATTTAATTTTTTTTTAATTTTCAAGTTCTCAATATATATTCTTTTCATTAATATTATAATAATATTAAAAACTGACTTTAAACCAATTATAATAATTCTACTAGAATGAAGAAGGTAATTTTGATAGAGAAAGGTGGAGATATAAATGAAAAAAATATAAAACAGTTTAATAAAAATGAACTTTTTAAAAAATGTAAATTTAAATCTGATAAAAATTTTGAAAGTAGACATACGTGGAAACATGATGATGGGTTTATTTCTATTTTTGCAAAAGATAGTGGTAATTCAAATACAATAAATAAATTGGATCTACCGCCCCCACTTGATAATGATTTATTTTATGGTAAAATATTGGCGTGTTATCATAATGAAAAGGAACTAACAAATGATAATATAAAGAATTTATCAAAGGATGAATGGGAAAAATTTTATAATAAACAATTCGGCGGGTTTGAATCTTTGGGTGAAGATAGTGAGTGTTCTGCAGATGAAGATGACGAAGAATATGATTCTGATTTGATAGATGAAGATACGGGATATCTAAAGAATAGTTTTGTAGCAGGAGATAATGAACCGATAGAAAAAGAAGAAGAAGAAGAAGAAGAAGACGAATATGAGTTTTCGGATACAGATAGTAATGATGGAGAAGATAGTGAATTAGAGGAAGAAGTTTATAATTATTCTAAAAATTGATTTAATAAAAGTTTTACACTTTTATCAAAAGATGGAAATTAAAGATTCTAAAATATTTCGTAAAAATATAGTTGAAAGATTAAACAATTTAATAAAAAATAAAAAGATTTCAAAAAATTTAGAAAAGGGTATATTTAATTGGGCTATTCAAAAAGGAAGAAATGATAAGATTATAAGAAAATGGAATAATAGTTATTTTGTTCGTTTGTATATTTGTAAATTGCATAATATTCTTTTAAATCTAAATAAAAGTAGTTACGTTGGAAATAATTTATTATTGAAAAGGTTAAAAAAGCGTGAATTTGAAGCACATGAATTAGCATTTATGAGCCATCAAGAGATGTTTCCGCAAAAATGGAAAAGTTTGATAGATAAAAAAATTAAAAGAGATGAAAATATGTGTACTACAAACATGGAATCGGCTACCGACGAATTTAAATGTTATAAATGTAAAAACAGAAAATGTACATATTATCAAATGCAAACCCGGTCGGCAGATGAACCAATGACTACTTTTGTAACGTGTTTAATATGTGGTTCTAGTTGGAAATGTTAACTTAGTATTATATATGAGTTTGCCTTCAATAAGTGATACTTCGTGTGTGACAGAACCAAAAGATGGAATTTATTTTATTCCAGTAAATCCCCCATCTCCTATACCTTCAGCAATAGACTGTTTAACAACTGGTAATCCTTTATATCCTCCTCCGACAGGACCAGGTGGTTCTGGCTCTGGTTCAAGTTGGCCACAACCATCAGTAGACCCCAATTTGGCTCAAGGTCCATCGCCCCCTACAAACTTTGCTTATCAATTATTGAATAATAAGTTAGACCCTACATACAATATATATTTGACATGGACAGATCCTTCTTCTTCGGTTCAGATGGTTGAAATTTATCGTTCAGATTTACCACATTTAGTGTATTTTCGTGGTCCGCCATCTGGTCCTACCACCACTGATGGTTGGTTGGTAGTGAAAGATATTTTAGATAATTCAGGAAATATTTTACAAAAAAAAAGTCCAATCGTAACAGATTTATTATGGGATACAACTTATGTTTTTAATATAAGAACAATTTTTTTTAATGTTGAAAGTTTAGCTATTCCATATTCAGCCTGGGTACAATTAATCGTATATATAGAGAATTTAGAAAAGGACCGTATAAATGATAGATGTCCAACTATTTCTTTGGAAACTTTACAAAATAATTTGTCTACAAATAGATTTATAGTTCCAAAAGCGTATAGATACAGTAGAATTGTTAAAGGTGGGTCAAGACAAGTTATTTGTGATACTTGGAGACCTAAAGGATGGTCAAACGGAACTTTCCCTTCTAGTCTTTATCCAATAACTCTCAAAACTGATATAGAAATTGCGCAATACAAGGAGGATAATAAAGGTGTGCCAACGTGTGGTCCGGTTTATTGTAATGAATTGCCGCCCGTAGATATTTCTCCTTATACAAGTGGATTATTATTTGGTTCTGGTATAGAGATAGTAGCAAATACTAAAAAATATGATACAGTAAATACACCATATTATAATACGGCGACTACGACGGCGACAGTAATAAATTATGGGTGTAATGATACAAGAAAGATTGGTTCAAAATTAAAAATCAACTAATTCCAAATCATTTACTCTCCAATATTCTGATCCACCATTTGGTAATGGTCTTTGAATAATATAAGGTATTTTTTTTTGGTTTAATTCTAAAACTGCCAAACTATAACCATCAATAATATTATTATTATTTTCTACAAATACTTCTGACCCGTTATTAATTTGCTTAGTTCTTAAACCTAATATACGCGTTCTTTCATATTTAGTTAAAATTGGCATAGTTTTATGTAAATCATCAACAATATTTCCATATTTATCCCTAATAATTCTTGAAAGAGCTTCTAATTCTCTTTCATTTATTTGCTTAAGTTCTGGATGTATATTTAATAAATGGTCTATTTGTAAATCTTCGCCTATTTTTTGAAAATCTTCTTCATCTTCTGAAATATCACTCATTATTATATATATTATTCTATTTTTAATATAATTCAATTTTTATCTAATTTCCAAATTTTATCGCAAGTAGCACATAAATAAATATATTTCATATTTTGGTTATCGTATCTAAAATATATAATTTCAGGAGTTTGCCCTTCTTCATTACTAGGACAATGCGCTTCTGGACATTTCATATTTTTAATTCTTGGTAATGTTGGGTCTAATTTCGTAAATTCATTAATCATATTATTAATCTTTGAACCCGACTTTTTAATAATTGTTTTTGAAACACAAATATTATCTTCATTAATATCTTTTTCTTCATTTCCACATTTCCTACAATAATATATTAAATTTTCTTCTTCTTCTCCGGTAGAAAGTTTAATATACAACATGTTTCCACATTCTTTACAAAAACGCATTTTATATATTTAAAGTTATTTTTTTATTTCAATTTTTTAATACTTTTTTTATCCAAAATGTTATAAGTAATATATGTTTTTTCTATTTTTTCTTTTACATCTTTATAATTTATCAAAACATCAAGCATATTATAAATATAAGCACTTTTTTTAATTTTTTTAGGAATTTCTATTATTTTTTTATCTAATCTTTTCATAATTTCATTATATTTTTTAAAAAAATGTTTTTTTATAAAAGGAAAAAATGATATAAATTTTAATGGTAAATTTTTTTGATTAAGAATTCGCTGTATAGCAACATCAAAAGTTTTATATTCAATTATTTTATTATATGGTATAAAATCTTTATGTCTTTCTGTAATTCCAGGCTCATTTAATAATGGTTTGTTATGAAATAAAGTAACAAGCGTTAATAATACACTTCTTAATGTTTGACATGAGGTCCATTGTTCTCCTTTCCAAGTATTTAGAATAGATAAACATACTTTCCCATTTCTATAAAGATTAGGATGAAACCTTATATTATCCCCTTGAGTATTATAAAGAATTTGTGGCGGAGCAAAAGGATAATTATGTGGTATATTAATTTCAAAAAAGAAAAATCCATCTTCATATAATGAATCTGGTGGTCCAATTATCATGGCATAACCTTTTAACATATTATCTTCATCGTGAATATAAAATATTCCATCTTTTGCAAGAGGATTTAAAATAAGGTCTCTTACATCTTTTAATATTCGTTTATATGATACTTTGGCGATGACAGGCGTTGATATAATTTTATTCATACTAGTATTTATAACCAAAATGCTTTTAAATAATAGTTAATAAATAGTTTATTAACTATTATGAAAAATTGAAATAAAAGTAATAGTGATATTATATATTAATCTTGAATGGAAAGTTTAGAAGAATTTCTGCATCAATACAAAACTATAAAAGGAGAAGGGAAAAGATTTACTCACACGCGCATTGGAAGTAAAAAAAATGAATCACCAACAATATATCCTGGAAGTTATGCTATCCCGAAAGATAAAATGAGTGATTTTTATAAATTATATCATAAAAAGGTTTTTATTCAAAATAGACAGGAATATTTAACTGAAAGACAAAGTCAAAAAGGTGGTCCGGTTTTAGTTGACTTAGATTTTAGATATGGTACGCAAATTGATACACGACAACATGATGCAAATCATATAACCGATTTGATAGATTTATATTTAAGTGAATTATTGGATTTAATGGATATAACAGATGGAGCAGAAATACCAATATATGTATTAGAAAAGGATGAAATAAATGTTAATAATGACGATTTTAATATTATAAAAGATGGAATTCATATAATTATTGGAATCAGTATGGATCATACACAACAACAAATTTTAAGAAAACATATAATGACAGATACTGAAGGTTCAGACAGCAAAATTGATTATATATTGGATGATTTGCCACTCACAAATTCATATGATGAAGTTTTAGATTGTGGTATTACAAAAGGTCATACGAATTGGCAATTATACGGTTCGCAAAAACCGGGTTTTGAACGTTATAAATTAACAAGATTTATAATTTGCCAATGGGATAAGACTGACGATAATTGGCAATGGGAAGAACAAAATATTGAAGAAATTCCAAGTATTGATTTATTAAAAACAATAAGTGCCCAATATCAACAACATTCCAAATTTCCAATTAACAATAAATATAAAGACCAATATGAAAAATTAAAAATTAACAAATCAAGTAAAACAAGAAAAACAAAAAAAATACCAAAAGAAGATATTCATGATTTTAATATGTTACAAAAAGCGTGCGATGCTTATCTTGGCGATTTGAATGATGAAGTAGATTACAATATAAAAGAAACACATCAATTTGCTATGGCATTACCAAAAGAATTTTATAATCAATTTGATAAATGGATTCGTGTTGGATGGGCATTGTATAATACCGATAAACGTATGTTTAATACGTGGATGCTATTTAGTTCTCAATCCGATAAATTTAATTTTGAAGACATTCCCAAATATTATGATGATTGGAAAAAAATGAAAAAAGGAAAAGAACATGGATTAACGCAAAGGTCAATAATGTATTGGGTCAAAGAATCAAATCCACCAGAATATGAAAAAATCAAAAAAAAGACTGTTGAATTTTATATGGAAAAGGTGCTTGATTCACCGACTGAAGTTGATATTGCTGAAGTTTTAAATTGCCTATATAAAGATAGATATGCTTGTGTTTCGGTAGAAAAAAGATGTTGGTATGAATTTTCACAAAATAGATGGCAGCGTGAAGATTCTGGAAATTCCCTTAGACATAATATTTCTAAAATATTATCACCAAAATATAAATCATTATCCACGAGATATGTTGAAACCGTTCATAAATTACAAAAAGACCCAGAACATGAAGAACTGGTAAATACTATATCACAAAAAATTAAAAAATGTTCAAACATATGTTTGATACTAAAAAAAACAACTCATAAAAATAATATTATGAGGGAAGCCGCTGAAATATTTTATGATAAACAATTCTTTGATAAACTTGACCAAAATCCTTATTTATTGGCTTGTGAAAATGGAGTTGTTGATTTTAAGGCAGAAGGTGGAGGAACAGTTTTTAGAAAGGGAAAGCCCGAAGATTATCTTTCTTTAAATACCCAAGTTAATTATGTTCCATTAGAAAAATGTGATCCAGAAATAATAAAAGAAATTAATAATTTTATGCATCAATTATTTCCAATTCCAGAATTATATAAATATATGTGGGACCATTTGGGTTCTACTATGTTAGGAACGAATCAAAATCAAACTTTTAATATATATACCGGTGAAGGAAGAAATGGTAAATCTAAATTAGTTGATTTGATGTCAATGATATTGGGAGATTATAAGGGAACTGTTCCAATTTCACTTATAACTCAAAAAAGAGGAAGTATTGGTGGTGTATCACCTGAAATAGCCCAACTAATGGGTAAGCGATATGCTGTAATGCAAGAACCTTCAAAGGGCGATAAAATTAATGAAGGTATAATGAAAGAAATTACGGGTGGTGACCCTATTACAGGACGTTTATTGTTTAAAGATAGTATAACATTTGTCCCACAATTCAAATTATGTGTTTGTACCAATAATTTGTTCGATATTAATAGCAATGATAATGGTACATGGCGTAGAATTAGGGTTTGTCCATATATGTCATTATTTACAGAGATACCATTTGATGAAGTTTCTAAAAATGAAAATCCTCATCAATTTATTGTTGATAAAAAAATAGATAAGGAAAAATTCCCAAGATGGAAAGTGACCTTTTTGGCGATGTTAGTAGATATAGTAACAAAAACTGGAGGGGATGTTAAAGATTGTCCAATTGTTATGGCGGCCAGCAATGAATATCGCGATGACCAAAATTCTCTAGCACAATTTGCAAATGAAATTCTTGAATTAGATAGTGAAGGTGTTCTTAAATGGTCTGGTATATGGGAAACAATGAAAAAATGGTGGCAAGAAAATGGAAAAGGTCCAAAACCAAAAACTAAAGATCTAAAGAAATTTTTAGATAGAAAATATGGGAAAAGAAAAAGAGATACTTTATGGCACGGGGTCCGGATAAAAGATTTTGATAATTTGGATTAACGGCAATATTTTCCAACACATGGTGCGCTTGTGATATTGAAATATTTATCTGTTTTATCTGTTGATGTACCAACCAAACCTAAAATAGAAGCCTTTGCCTTATTTGCAGAATCTTCTGCTTTATCTGTTATATTATCTAAAGTTGCTCTTGGATTTTTTATCTTATTCGTGCTAATAGCTCTTGCTCTACCAAAAGCATTTTTACCCACACCTTTTATATTATCAACACCACCAGAAAATAAAGCCGCTTGCTTTTTATTATATTCATTCTGTTCTTGTTGTTTACACATGACTGATTCACTTTTTTCTTCAGCTCCAGTAAGTCTAGATTCGAATGATTGCCACAACCCCTTTGTCATTTCAATTAAAACATTTTCATTATCTTTAATAGTTCCCTTTTTAGGTTCATCGGGGTTTTCGCCGGGCTCACAAGCCTGTGTATTGCATTTTTGTGTTGATTCAGGACAAATTTTCCCTCCGTACATTCCCTCCATTTCTATTTCTCTAACTTGTGTCCCCCCTCCACATCTTTTACTACATCTTGACCAAGCACTCATTACACAATCTACAGGAATTGTAGATTTTTTAGACTGACATGTTTTACTTCCCCCGGCTTCAAAACCCAAAGATGGAATATAAGTAGGACAATTATTGCTATTTAAACCAAAAATCCAATAAATAAAATTATTTAATATAAAAGGTCCAACAATAAATCCACAAATTACACCTAAAGCCTTTTTATTTTCAAATTTGAATTTCATAATTATTAAAACCAGAGCGCCCAAAACTACCAACCAATATAATTTTGATAAATATGAATTAATCCAAACATAAAATTCATTTTGCTCGTCATACCAATCAGCCATACGATTATTAATGTTTCGCGTATTTAAACCGAAATTTGCTTTTTTAGCCATTTCATCGGTATCACTTTGAATAGAACTATTCATACTTGATACATTTTCTTTATGTAGCGATTTTTGCTCATAAATTTTTAAAGAATTTTTAATTTCTGCAACTTTATTTTGAAATTTTTGTTCCAATATTTTAGTTTTACCTTCTTTCTGTTTTTTCATTTGCATTTCTGAATAATTTTGTTGTAATAATCCGCCATTTTTAAATGTATATGGGTCACTTTTGGCGGAAAGTAGTCGTGAATAAGTCATGTATTCACTCTCCCCCGCCTTATGTTTTTCAGAAGCTTGTTTGGCTAAAAGTAATTGTTGTTGTGGAGACATTTGACTACCAAAAAATTTTTGTTGAAATCTAGCCATTATTATATAATACTTTGATTAAAAGTATTATAAAAACCTTTATTAAATTGAATCTGTCATAATGGAAACAACTTTTCCACTTGGATTTGGTCCGGCGCCAGCTCCACATCCTAATAATTTAAATCCTTCCTTTTTTTCCCAAGGTCCCGGTCCAGAGGATGCTTCTTTATCAAATTCTAATCCTTTCCACACACTTGCATTACCAACGACAGAATCCCGAGCCTTTCCACCGGCTGCAGCCGCACCACCATCAGCCGCGGGAGCCGCCCCACCACCCCCGCCCTCCTTGCCTGCTCCCCCCTGTTCACAATATCCTCTTATAAATGCACCTTCTGGACAGTTTTTTTCATTAAATAGCTTTTGTAATTGTTGTTCATAATTATCAGGCAAAGCCGCCCCCTCCTCTTTCATTGAAGCAACATCGCCAATACCTCCGGTAATTTGCGCTAAATCAGCTTTAGCATCATCTTGTTCTGATTCTGTGCCTCTATCTCCCCAAAATATACGACTTGCCCCTTTTTTATTAACTTCCCAAACTGATTCCTGAGCTTCAGGCCAAGAATCGGGTGGTCCTGGTGAGTTCATTACTCCAAAATTATATTTATTATAATCCATATTATTGCGATACCACATATCAACGACTTGATAAACTAAAAATATCAAACCTATTGCACCACTCGCAACAATACCAGCCTTAGCTAAAGTTTGTGGAACTATTTGTTTTTTAAGCAAAAATACGCTAATAATTATACCTAAAGCGGTAAAGGCAATGATTTTCATCAAACTTTTATGTTTTTCATATCTAGAAAATTCATAATCGCCAATTTGAATCATTCTTTTACGATTTTCACGCACCTCTTCTGCATTTCCCAAATCACCTTTCATTTTATTTAATCGTTTTTCTGTATTATTTATCATTGCACTTTGAGTGCCTGCTGTGGACGCTGCGCCACCTTGTTTCGCCAAAGCTTCATCATATTCAAGTTTTAAATCTTTAAAAAGATTTTCTCTTATTGCACTTAATTTTCCAATATGACCTAATAATTCTTGCTGCTCACCCGCGGGATTTTGCGACACTTTTGCCTGTTTCAAATTTTTGTGCATGGTTTCCTCTATTTGTTGTAAATTTTTTATTGCACTTTGTGTTTGCGTGTGTTTCTCTGTCAATTTTTCATAATTGTTATCATCATCAGACATTATATATTATATGCTAATATATTTTTATAAACTATTAATTCATACAGCTAAAAATTTTAATGCCCCTTTAAAAAATCTGTTTAAAAGATAAAGTAATCCACATAACATTCCCTTTTTTGCTGAAGCTTGGCAATATTTTATAGCAACCGCCCAGATGGCAGAAAGAAAACCTGCAGCAACAATAGCGGTCGTTCCAGCAATACCTATTTTTACAGGAGTTGGAAATTCTACATTAAAAACCATCCAAATAATTGCCGAAACAAAAGTTATAATTGCTAAACTCCCCCAGATGATATATCTAATTCTTTCCATATCAGCTTTTAATTTAAAATCTTCCTCAAAAGCATCAAATGTTGCAGTTTTAATTGGATCAGTAAGTTCATCAAATTTAGTATTTACTTCGTCATAATCTTTAATCATTTTTTGAATGGTTTTTTTTTGTTTGGGTTCTGGTGTATCTTCGGCAATACCAACAATTTTGTTATATAACTCTTCTGTTGTCCCAAGTAATCTTTTATTAATTTTACTTATAGCAGATTTAATTTCTTCCTTGGAACCTTCTCCTGCTTGATTATAACTTTGAGCTAAGGACGTATATAGACCTTTGTATTTTTTTAAATCAGTTGCAAATTTTTGTTCTAAAACTTGAATATCTGTTTTATCACTTCCACCCTGAATATCATTTTTTAATTCTTTTACCTGGCTAAAACCTTCTACCAATTTTTGAAGCTTAATGCCAGACTTATTAGCGGTCTGGATTACTTCATCTTCTAATTCTTCTTTATATTGTAAAAAAACATCGCCTTGAGGAATTTCTAACATATCTAATATATTATGATAAAAAAGTCTTAAATACTTGCGCCTGCCTGCCTTATAATATTATTTATATTATTCCATATTCTGGTAAAGATAAAATAACCAATACCACCAAAAAATAAAATAGGAACAGCCTTCAATGGCCACGGGGGTAATTTAATTCCATTTTGTAACAAAATAATTCCACTAATAAGAATTAATACAATAATAATCCAAATAAGATAATGATAATATGCATAATTTACCCTTAATTTATTATCCGCATATTCACCTAATTCGGTTTTATCATTTCTTAAAGCGGAATCTACCCTTTTTTGTAATTTTTTTAAATTATTTAAACCTTTATCGCCAATTTTGTTTAAATCTGTTATATCTGTTTCAGCTGCTGCTCCTGCAATTTTGGTTTCAAGAATTTTTTGGTATAAAACATCTGCAGTTTTTTGTAATTGTTGATTTAATTGATTTACAGAACTTGCTAATGTTATCCCTTCTTGCTGAGTTAAATTTGGGTCTCCTAAACTTTTATATTCCGTAACATATTTGGATAATGTTTCGTTATATAATTGTTCCAATTCATCCAATTCAGCAGTGTTTTTATGACCTTTACAATTATCACACCCCCATTTTCTACACTCGGGAGTACATATTTTATATTCATCTTCTACCCATTTACAAGTTTTACCACCATTAGATTGTTCGCATTTAATTTTTGAATCTAAATTTATTTTATCTCTACAAACAGGACGCCCGTCTCTTACATCTTTACAAAATCCCGATTTAAACCCACAAAATGATTTACAACTTGCTGGATTACCAAAACCTTCCTTCAATGAATCTTCTTGGATTAAATTTAAATATGATTTTGGTATTAAATTTGTAAAAAAATTGTGGTCCTTTCTAACTTGTTTTCCGTGATTTAGGGATGGGGATGTATCTTTATCAAAAAGTTCCCTAAAATCTGCAGTTGAATCATAATCAGGCATATCTATAAAGTAGTTATAGAAAACAAATTATTTTCTTCTCCAACCCCCCTTTTTAGCATCTGTATTTTTTGGAAGATTTTTAATTGGCGCGTTGTATTTGGAAATTTTTGATTCTTTTATCTTTAATTGTGTTTTAATAAAATAAATTAATGCAATAGACCCCAAAATATAATAAACCATATGAACAAAATGATAAATTTTAACTTCCCAAGCATCATGTCTCCTTGGTTCGGCCGCTAAATCACCCCTATCAAGTCTCATTAAAGTACCTGCAAATACATTTTTCAAATCTTTTTGATTTGACATATTAAAATTTAAATCTGAAACAAGAGTGTCCATTTTTCCAAGCGAAGTTTTAATTTTATTATTCAATTCTAGCGTTTTCATATTTATCATGTCACTTATCATATCTTCATATTGTTGACATCTTTCTTTATCATTACAACCTTTGTATTTTTCTAAAGTCACAAAAAAATTTGTTCTTAATTCACTTAATTCTTCATTAAAAGTTTTTGAGGAAAATAAAGACATATATATATTAACAACATAAACGATAATATATTGACGAAATAGCAGTTCTGGAAGGACGTATAATTTCAACAATTTGGTCGGGTCTTAAACCAATTAACATTCCAACCTTATCAAATCTATCTATTTCGGGAAACTTTTCTGGACCTGTAATATTAAATCTCTCAAATATTTCTTTTTTTTCATCGTCAGCAATTATACGGTGCGGTGGGACCATCTGATGATTTAAAATATTATATTGCAAATTTTTCACGCTAAATATGTTAAAATATTTCTTTTCGGTGCTGTATATATTTCTCATTAATTTAATCAATGTATCATTTGGTTTATCTTTTGTTAAAATAATTAATTCATCCTCGTTTTTCAAAACTTCTTCATAATTATATAAATCGTCCAAAAATTCCCAAACATGATTTGGTCTTAACTTAGTTGCAAAATGATGTTTTATATATATTTTTTTTCCTTCTTTTTCAAGAAGCATATCTAATTGTTTATTTGTAAATAATTTTGAAATTTCGTTAAAACTTGTACCGATATATTCATCAGTATTAAACCCTCTTTTTTTTAATATTTCAAGCAAAACTTTTCTTGCCTTAAATATTTGCGGTATGATAGTACTCATTATACTGTAGAAAAGTATAATAAAACTTTAAATCAATTTTTATATCAAACTATTTTTTTCTATTGCCCAAAAACTTATTTACTGATTCCTCATCCCATTTAAAACCTCCTATTTCTGTTCTCATTTTTATTTTTTCCATTTCTATTTCTTTGGCATCGGGACCCTTTCTATGTTCTTTCACTTGGTCTTCCTCAATAACTTTGGGAAATTGTTTAGCCGGTGTAACCGTTGGAAATTGATTATCTTTGCTTAATTCAGCCTTTTCTTCCCTTATATCTTGACCCAAATTAATTATTTCTAATTCTGGTTTTTTAATAGTTTCTTTAAACATTATTGTTTCTTCAGGGGAAATTTGTGTATTATCAGATTCCATCTTTCTATCCAATTCTCTTTCTATTTTTCCACCACCTTTTTGAACACTTTCTAATTCTATATTTCGTTCAAATGGTTTTATTTTTTCAAAATCTAAATCGATAATATATGTTTTATAATCTGTTCCTGAAATTACATTTTCATTCTTTGATTCTATTTTATAAAATTCATTTTGATTTAAACCATTTTCTTTCCAAGTAGTTGCATGTTTATTCTTCCCTTCCCATCTTACAGGATTTTTATCAGTTAATGTATGTAATTTTTCTCTAACAGATTCAATATTTTCTAAATCATTTAATCCTGCTTCTTTTCCGACAAGTTTGATATTTTGTTTCCAATCTGCTCCCAATAAACTTGAAAATCTTCTTCTTAATTCATCATCTTCACCACCCCAACCAAAGAAATTATTGGGAAAACCATTTGCTCTCTTAAATATTTCACGCCCCACTAATAAAACACCTCCTAAATAATTAAATGGGTTCTTATATCTCTTCCATTCACTTGCAATATGAGCTATTTCCGTACTTTCATATGGACCAGCATATGCTGAAATCATTTCATCGTTGGGAATTAAATCTACATCATGGAAAATATATGCATTATATGTTTCATCTTGTTTAAAACCAATATTTAATAATGCTCCGCGATTAAATGAATGATTTAGTGTTTGTTCTACAATTGTTACATCAAATTCACTATTTATTCCTTTTGCATTTAAGTATTGAATAACTTTTGGAAGGAATTCACTCATCTTTATTTTAAACATTTCCAAATGTTTTGCACGCCGTCCATCCCCACTATCGCGGAATGGAACAATTATATTTACACGATATTTTTTCTTTGGGGCGACTATTTCTGTACTAACTGTCTCGCCTTCACTTTGTCTCACTAAAATATGATTAATAATATTTTCAAGATAATTCAATAAAGCGTCTTTCGTAATATAATTATCTGCAAATTGTTGTGCGTTATTTACAATTTTTTGACATTCAGCATCATTTTCCTTACACCAAGCAATTTTTTCCTTTAAATCACTTAAATCGGCGCGAATTGGGATATAATGTTCCATTGGCTTCCATTTTGATTCCCACCATAATTTATTTTCACTTTCTACATTCAAAATAACACTACCTGATCTCAATAAGAAACTTAATCTATAAGCTGCAGAATTTCCTGGAATATTTAATATATATTTATATCTCATTTGATTTCTCATTGATATGGATTTCTTTATGCTAATATCTTGAGAAATTTTTGATACATATCTTCTATCGCGCATATGAAAAACTTCATCACTTCCTTCTATTGTTTTATATCTATTTGCGAATTTAGTTATTCCAGCATTTAAATATGGTTGAGTCCCCTCTTCTTGACCATTTAATTCTGGATTTTTACTCCATTCTTTGTCTAAGTATGCAACTTGTAATCTAGAATTTCCTTCAATAGTCATATTACATCCAGTTGCGGTTCCCCTAAAAATAGCAGTATTCTGCTTTTCATCCCATAAAATTTTTGTTTTCGGATATTTGTAATCGGTCATACACCTTGAAGGAAATACTTTTTGGGTTACTACTTGCCATTCATGATTAGTTGGAATAGGAATATCTGTAAAATCATCATTAGAATTAAAACTCAATAAAGGATAATATTTTTCTTTAGGTTCATTTATAGGTTGATTTTTTCCATTATATATATGGTTGTATGGTTCTGTTAAGTTCTTCTTTAATAATGGAAAATCTTTAACATTTATAAATAAATCTATGTCGTTTATTTTTCTATTCAAACATAATTCTGAAAACATATTTTTCACTTCAAAAAATGTATCCAAGCTATATTTGTCTATTAATGGTTTAAATGTTAATTGAAGCAAACAATTCGTTGCTGCCCATTGTTCTCGGTTTTTATTAATAAATTTTTTATTGCTGATATTATTAATATTTAAAAGATGCCCCCAAGTATTTTTGAAATTAACATTATAAAAAGGAACAAAATTTTTCAATACACCATTTACAATTTGAATATAATATCCACTTCTTATTTTGTAAAATAAGTAATCCAATGTATTTTTTTTACTACTATTATTCCATTTTTCAAGGAATGGAGATTGTAATTTTGAATTTAGTTCTTCATTCATACCAATATTTTTTCCTACTGTTGTTATATATTTTGGACGATTAATAAATTTACCAATAATCTTATCATCTAAGTCAAACTTATCCAAAGCATATGGAATATCTGTTTTTACATTAGGATATCTTGTATTATAAGATTCAAAATTCACACTGTCTAAGCAATTTCGTTTGTCATTAAAAACAATTATAGCATCTTCAACATCTTCGTCTTGTTCGGGTTCTTCCGCCAGCTCTATTTTCTTTTCTTCTATTATTATGACTTGAGTATCTACTTCTTTTGTCGCTTCTGTAAAAGGTTTTCCGGTTAATTTTGATATATTATTTTTTATTAATTCAGTTAAATTTTTAGAATTTGTTAATTTATGTATATTATTGCTTCTAATTAATGAAGTAAGATTATCTATGTTATCTTCTGTCACAATACGCATTTGAATATTCATTGTTTGTAATTCTTGATATAACAATTTTAATGAATATGGTATGCGAACAATACTGAAATTTCTCCCAAATCTTGAAATATTTTCTATATTTAAATCACCATCCAAATTTTCCAAAAATTTTAAAGGTCCGTCTGTCATTGGACTCAAAAATAAATTTTTATCTTTATTATAAATTGCAATAGTTCCCGATTGATTACATATCGCAACATAATATTCATCACCCCTTTCCATGAATGATTCGTTTAAAAATTTTGACATTCCGGCAGCTACAACTGCATCTCTGTCCATTTCTCCAATTCTTAAACCACCATTATTCGCTCTTCCCTGTACAGTTTGTCTTGTTAGAACTGTTCTAGGTCCTCTTGCTCTATGATTTATTTTATCTTTTACCATATGTTTCAATCTTAAATAATATGTTGGTCCAAAATATATATCTGCTTCTATTTGTTTTCCATTCATACCATTATATAAGACTTCTGTTCCACTTGAATGAAATCCTTGTTTTGTTAGCATTTCACCAAAAATAGCTTGTTGTGGACCTTTATTTATCCAAGCAGTACAATCTCCATATGATCCATTTAAAACACACGCTTTTCCTATTAAACTTTCAATTAGATGTCCAATAGTCATTCTAGAAGGAAATGCATGCGGATTAACAATTATATCAGGTCTTATTCCATTACTACAAAAGGGCATATTTTCTTCGGGCAATAAAATTCCAATAGTACCTTTTTGCCCTGCCCTACTGCAAAATTTATCCCCAATGGCTGGAATTCTTTCATCTCTTACCCTTATTTTTGCTAATCTAAACCCTTCTTCACCTTCTGTCATAAATGATTTATCTACATATCCCTTTTGACCTTTTTTTGGAACAATTGAAGCGTCCGTAAATGTATCTGTTTCATTAATATCAGTTGTACATTTTCCTATCAATACAATTTTATCATTAAGTTTTGTATTTTCTTTAATTAATCCACACTCATCTAAAAAATTATAATCATAACCCGGTTTTAATCTAATAACATTTGAATTATGACTATTGCAAAATTTTGAATCAACAGTAGTTCCCATTACTTTGCTGCTTTCTTCGCGGGATTCATACATATTAAAATATGTAGTTCTAAAAAGCCCTCTATCAATTGAACCCTGATTTACAATAATTGCATCTTCAACATTATATCCACTATAACACGCTATTGCAACAATTACATTTTCTCCATAAGGGTGTTGTTCATTTGTAGCAAATTTAAGATACCTACTCTTTACTATAGGAATTTGTCCATAATTCAAGATTATTCCCATTTTATCAATTCTATTCTGATAATTAGTGTTATACAAAGATACAGCTTGTTTTGATTGTCCACATGAAAAAAGGTCGCGAGGTAATGGATTATTTTCTGGAAAAATAATTTGATTAGCCATTATTCCCAAAATAAGGGATGGGTGAATTTCAACATGTGTTGTTTTTCCTGGTATTATTTTATTACTTTCTATAGATATAAATGCACCTTCTTCTTCTTGTGTATCTATATATTCAATAACATTTCCGTTCATTTTTAACATATCAGCATTTTCATTTACTCCAAAAATTTCTTGATATTTAAATATTTTATTATTATTTATTGAAATATTTTGTTTTTTATTAGAAAACCCCATTATTAATTCCTTCCAAGTAATCTTTTTTTTCATAATTTTATCAACAATTTCAGGTCTATTCCAACTAATTATATCTGCCGCTAACATATAAAAAATTGGTCTCATCGCCCTACCTCCATCAGTTAAAATTAAAATTTCCTTTCTTCTAATATCCCATTCTATACTTGTAAATATTGGAAAAAGTCCATTTCTTCTATATAATTTCAAGAAACTATAAATATTTGTTGGATTATTAACAATTCCCACCCAAGCACCATTTATAAAGATTTTTGTGGATTGTGTAATATATTTTATAGAAACTTCTTCCAACAAAGACATTCCGCGCTCTCTTAACCAAGATAAAAATGGAAATCCAGATGTTCCACTAGTAATGTGTGTCATAATTGACAAATGTTTATGTAACCCTATATTTCCACCATCGGGTGTATGAATAGGACATTCCAAACCCCACTGGGTTCCATGCAATAAACGAGGTCCAACTACTTTTGCCGATTTGTCAAGGGGAACATTCAATTTACGCAATTGACTTATAAATGAAAAATATGATAAACGACTTAGATCTTGAATAAGTCCTAATCTTTTTGTATGAGATTGAGCTCCCCAATTTCCTTTAAATGCCTTTTTAAAACCTTCTTCTACTATTTTTTTCGCAAATATTAATGAAACATTATTGTTTATTAAATTTATAAAGTTTTCATCTTGATACGCGGGTCTATGATAATAATATTCTTTATCAATCGTTTGAAATATTTGTTTCTGTTGTAAATTATAATATTCACTAAATAATTGAGAAATTAGAGCTCCAGCCGTTTCAATTCTTTTAAATTTAAAAGAATCTCTGTCTGTTGGGGGGGATTTCTTGCTGTAAACATCCAATAATCTTTTTACCATATATCCTAAAAATAACGCCTTTTGTTTAAAATTTAATTCACCTATATGAGGAAGAAAATACATAGATAAAATTTCTAAAGCCGTACTTACTGTTTTTGCTTTTGTAAAGGAAGCAATAAATTTAAGAGCTGCTTCTTGTGTGAAAATATATCCCGCGTCATGAACACTTGGACGAAAATAATCAACATAATCACTATTTTCTTCCAAATTTAAAATGCATGTTTCAATAATATTTTTGTCTGAAATAATACCTAATGCTCTCATTAAAATGAATAATGGTATGGGCTTTCTTACATTTGGAATATTTACAACAATTTGGTTATTAGATAATTTTGATGATGGGGACAGAATTCTTATTGATAATGTTCTTATTGGTTTTGATGCATCTTCAGAAACCGACCTTATTTCCACAGAATGACTATATAAATCATTTACAGAATCTCTAATATATAATGTATTATCTGCAAATTTCTCCTGACAAACAATAACTTTTTCTTTTCCAGAAATAATAAAATATCCACCATAATCATTTCTACATTCTCCCATATTAAAGCGAACTTCTTTTGATAACCCTTTTAAAATACACAAATCAGATTGTAACATTATTGGAAAACGCCCTAAATATATTTTTTCCAAAGTTATGCTTTTATTTATTTTTTTTCCATCGTTTATTATTTGAAAATCTATATCAACATCATAATGAACAGAAAATCCATAATTCATATTTCTTAATCTCGCTTCATTAGGATACATATAATGCGTACTATTTTCATCATAAATAATAGGCTTTCCAAAATAAATTTTTTCACCAGATTTTCCACCTAAAAATAAATTACATTGATATTTATATTCTTTCGTTTTGTCATCCTGTTCTTTAAAAATCCTTATAGGATTTTTTTCTTGCATTAGCCTCATGATTCCACCAGACCAAAAATTATTATAAGAATCCAAATGATGCTTAACTGAAAAATTTTTATTTGATTCAAAATAACAATCTATAATGTTCCATATTAATTTATTTTCGTCCATTATATTATACTATAGTAAAAACTTTATAAAACTTTTCACTAAAAGGTTTTATAAATTATTTTTCTTCTTTTACAGCTTCTCTTCTAACTGCTTCAATCATAGCATATAAAAATAATCCCAATAAAACTGCGCCGAGTAATAATGGAAAAAGAACTAATAACCAAGAAACGGGAGTCCAACCTACATCACAAAATTTATTTAAAATCCATGTCCATATCACTGCATAAAATGCTTGTAAAACAGTAAGAAACATATTGTTAAAATTGAGCGGAGCAGTATAGGAACCAACAGTGAATTCATACGGATTTTTAATATTACCTAAAAATAATAAAACTAAACTAGCGGCAGAAATCCAAACATAGAGTTTTGCAGGCGAACATAAATTTGAATATAACGATTTTAACCCCATTATATAATTAATATACTTTTTTATTTATTTTGTATTTGTTCATTTAATTTTGAATCTGCTAATGCTCTTTGTGATTCTTGTTCTGTTTTTCCTGGCAATAATCCTTCACTATTTTCTTCCTCCACTTCTTCTGGTTCTCCAGCGTCACCACTTTCTAAACTACTTAAACTTCTTAAATTTGATTTCATATTTCCTATTGGTTGATTCATTGGATTTCCACCCCCTGCCGTTCTTTCACCATAATATTTATGTTGTAAATTTGTTAAATCTAAACCGGCTATACGTCCAGCATTTACTAATTGAGAAGGTAAAAAATTATTTATACCATTTTGAACGCTCTTAATAATAGACTTTATAGGTAAAGGTTTGGGTGTAGGACCTACTTGTCCTCCATATTGAACTCTTCTACGACGGCGCGAACGTCGCTTGCGGCGTGTCCGACGCCTGCGGCGAGACCGACGCCTGCGACGTGTTTTGCGTCTCCTCTTACCACCCTTCATTCTTCCTTTTAAACCCGGATACATGTCACCAACACTTGATTTTGGGTTAGGCAAACAAGGATTGCATAATTTATCATAATATTTACCTTGTTTCAAATTTGCACAACCTACTTCATATGGACCACCAGGAGGAAAGGCGGGTTCTTTAAAAAAATTTCTCCATAAGTTTCCCCCGGTTTGACGACGACGATTTGTTCTACGACGACGTCTACGGCGACGTCTACGGCGACTTTTTCTTCGTCTATTTTTTGTTTTTTTCATATACATATTACTAAGAAATTATTCAATATCAACGTGTGTTAACATGTGACGACGGCAACACATTTTATTTAGTCCTAAAACATCTAAAACTTCTCCCTCAGCTGTCTTTTTCATATTATCTTTTGTTAAATATTGAACCTCCTCAATATCTTTATCGCATTTTCTTTTATTAACTTCTTTTACATAATATAAATATTTATCCGCAAGGACGTTTCCACAAGTAAAACACTTTATCGGAATGATCATTATTTATATTATTATATGAAATATTTTTTAATCAATTTTTAATTTATTTATTTAAAATCAGAACCCGAACATTTTCGCATATTTTCCTATAGGACTCGCTTTAAGTTTTTTCTTTGCCATGGCCATAGCTTTTTGTTTTGCCAAATTTTTGGCGGCAGCCATGGACGTTGGGACACCACCGCCAAATTTTCCAGCCAACCCACCCAAACCCCCCGCCGCGGACAGCTTCGCCTCCAATTCTTTCCGTCGCTGCGCGACAAATCCACCATTTGAGACAGACTTTGCAACTTCAGCCGCGCTTGCTTCCGGCGGTAGTTGTTTTTCATGGATATCTACTCCTTGCGTCCGCAGTGTCTTAGCAGCACGATCTTCCTCTCTTTTCTTGTTTTCATAATCTATGCGGGACTCTATGCTTTTTTTAGACTTCGTGGGCAGGTCTGCTTTTGCAACAGCTAACGCGGCGGCATCAGCTGGACCCGCGTCATTACCCGCAAGAGCCGCCTTTACCCCATGGTCTCGTTGGGCCTTATGGAGCTCATTCTCGCTCTTTTGCGCCTTAGATTTCGCCGCATCTTTTTCTTCCCCCGTGCGCACTACCTCGGCTAAATTATTCTCGTGTTCGTGTCGCGCCCAGCGCGCCATTGAACTACTTTTTTCATTTGCCTGTGCATGTTTAAATACCAACCGGTCCAGCTCCTGCTTTTGGTCCAGCTCCCTATCCATATCCTGCATGTCCTTCGCCTCCTCAGCGCGGCCCTGATCTTCAGTGGCCTTTTCTAGCTTTTTTTCGGTGGCCGCTGCTGCTGCCACATCCTCCAAGGGTATTTTATTACCAGGAGGAGTAACAGGCTTTTCCAAGAACTCCTTTGCTAATTTATCTCTTATTTCTTGCTTCTCCTTTTCTTCTTCAGGGTCCTTGGTTTTCAATCCTTCTTTACCCTCAGGTCCTATTTCAGGAAGTTTCCCTTTTGGAAAACGTTCGGCAGAATTTCTATCTTTTCCTTTATAATACCACCAATCTAAATTTAATCGTGTATTATTGATTTTTGCTCCATTCTCATCTCCATAATAACAACCTTCAGGATTTGTTATGGGACCTTCACCTGAATCATCCATTTCGGTATTCGGTCTCCCCCAAATGCAACAATCAGAATTTTTACAAGATTTCTCTTGTAAGTTTCCACAACTTTGTTCTAAAACATCGGAAGGTCTCTTACAAAATCCGTCTTCTAAAACAGCTTCCTCTCCATTTGTTAAACCTTCCCTCCCTGAAAACTTTTCATATAGTATTATTTTTTCCAATTGTTTATTTGGATTCCGTTTAAATTCTATACCTCTTATTGCTATAATTGCAGTAATAAGAAATAGCGCCATAACAACAATGGCAATAGATTTCCAGTTTTTTTTGAAATATTCTTCTAATGTTTTAAAGAAACTCATTATATAAAAGTTAAGAATTTATTTTATCTTAGAGACTCCACGATTTCAACGAATTGAAAACCACGACTTGTTTTTGTTCTCCTATATTTTATACCTTTCTTTGTTATATTGTCATGACATTCTTTGCATATATTCATTAAATTTGCAGGATGATTTTTATGAACATGTTCTATGAAATTATCATCATTAGCATCTTGTTGAAATTGCATATGATGGATATCTTTGCCTTCACCACTACAAATTTCACATTTCCCCCTTATTTTTTTCGCATTATATCTGCATTTTTTTACTTTATTATTTTCATTCCTGATATTGTAAGCTAATTCTAAAAAATCTTTTGGCATACTTAATGATTTACATACTTCTAAACCATATAAGCTATTTCCAGGTCCATCTTTTAATTTGCGATTATAAATTAATAAATCTTTTTCAATATCATATCTTACCTCCATATGTTTCATCTTAATTTTTTTAAGTTTTTTAATCCTCTTCATTTTTGTTATTTGATGTAAATGTGTAGCAAAAATAAAACTACATTCTCTATCGTGCAATTTTGTTAAACCAGATATGAATATCCCTATAGCAGAATCCGTTTCGGTCCCAGAACACAGTTCATCTCCTAAGACTAAACTATTTTTGGTTGATGAATTCAAAATTGTTCTTAATTCAGACATTTCTACCGCAAAAGTGCTCAATCCCTTAAATATATCGTCATTTCCCAAAATTCTGGTATATATATCTTTGTATGGTTTATAGATAAATTCACTACAAGGTACGTGCATTCCCGCTTGAGCAAGAACAATTGCAATACCGATTGCTCTTATTAAAGATGATTTTCCGACAGCATTTGTTCCATATAATAATACACCATCTAATGTGGTTCCCAATGAAATATCGTTGGGGACATATATTTCATTTTGATGCAATTGTTCTATCAAACAATGTCGCAAATTTTTTGCCTTAAAAAAAGATTTATCTTCGTTATCATCAATTTTAGGGCAGCAATAATTGTATTTCTTTGATATATGAGCCTTTGTAATCAAAATATCTAATAAACTTATATATTTTACCATTTTCTCCATTTCATTTTGAAAAATAGATAAAGAATCTATAAAGTTTTTATATCTAAACTCAAGTTCTCCGCATAATTTATTTTTATAAATAATTAATCCATTATATATTGAAGTTAGTTGTACGCTATCTATTCTCATATTGTTTCCACTTCTATTTGTGAATTTTAAATCTTCAAGAGCTAATTTATAAGTTTTTGTTTCTTTGTTATAAGAAGAAATATACTTTATTTCCATTATATTTTTGCATTTAGGTTTCAATAATAAAGCGCGTCTTTTTGTGATATCCAAATTATATCCTGATTTTTCAGTTTGGTGTATTTTAACAAGTTTTGTCTTCTTTTTTTCATGACATTGAATTTGCAATCCCAAAAAATGCTGAATACACTGCATTTGGTCAAATAAGTCAATATATTTTTCTTCTATTTTATCCAAATCATCAAAAACCCCTCTTTTAAAAATATTAATATCAAATTCTAGTTTGTTTATTGTCTCGGCCTTTTTTATTTCTATCTTTTCTTTTATAAATTTCATTAATTTATTACAAATAGTAGTAAGATTGGCTGGGATATAGCTTTTTATATAATTATTTATTTTGTCACTATTTTTTAATTTTTTTTCTATATTGCATATAGTTTTCATATTATCATAGAATTGGGTTAATTCCGCGGGACATACTTTATTTAAAATGATTTTTCTATACAATCTTTCTATATCACGAAACCCCATAAATTCTTGTCTTAAAAATTCATATTTTTCATAATTTTTTTTTACATAACTTGTAATTTCATATTGTTGATTTAAATAAACTATATCCAATGATGGTTTTAATAAAAGTTCTTTAAATTTTCTTCTTCCCATGGACGTCTTACATTTATTCATAAAAGTCAAAACAGAAGAAAAATTTCCAGAATTTTGATTTGTATTAATAATATTTAATTGTTTCAAAGAATGATTTGCTAAGTTTAGATAATTATAAATATTTTCAATCTTTGGTTCAGATATTTTACGAACAAGATTTGGTTGATGATTATAAATAAAGTCTAATAAAAAACAAAAAGATTGTGATGCATAGGGAAATTCTGCAAAACGTAAATTTTGATAAAAGAAATCAATATCGGGAGGATTAAAAAACTTATTTAATATTGAATACTGATAGGTCTGTTCTTCACAAATTTTTGCTGTTTTTGAAAGAGTATTATTTTTATCTTCTTGATAAATAAAATGAATATTTTTAGTTTGAATTTTAGTATATTGAATTATATCTTCAATTTCTTCTTTATTAAATCCCGAATAAATAATAATTAGTTCATGGGGCTGATAAATGCATGAAAAACGTTCAATTTCATCATATGTTGTTGGATAATGAAAGAATTTTTTAGTATATTCAAACATATATGATTTACCTGTAATAATATTAATGGTTGATATCCCACATATTATATGTGGATTTTTATTAATTAATGTTTGTTTATTTAATTGAAGTTTGATACACATTACATTATTGGTTAATTTGTGTTGTTCAATATCAAAATTAGTTCCCGGAGAATAGATACCTTGCAAACTTCTAGGTGATTTTGGTGCATTAACATCTTGTCTATAAACAACAATGGTATAACCTTCATTATTAAGTTTTTTAACATATTTATCAATCAAATGAAGATGAAATCCCGCCATCCAGACTCCGTTACGCCCAACACACTGTTTTTTGGGCACTGCTTTTAAATCAGCTATTCTAGAAAATTCCATAATTTCACTGCCATAAATTTCACCGCCCTTTTTTTTTAAACCATATACTTCAAAAAAAGCCCCTACTTGCATATAAACTATGGTTTTTTCTCCATATTTTTCAATATTTTCCTTAGTGATTTGTAGGTATTTTCTTAAGAGAGACATAATTAATTTGTTTTTTTAAATTTAAGTGGTTTTCAATAAGTTAAATTTCTGAATAATTTTTATGAGGTTCGTATATCATGAACTTTCATTCTACAAAAAAAAAATTCAAGAAAAAAAATATTAAAAACCCATTTAGAAAAGATTTTACAGAAAAAAAAAAGTTGAAAATTATATTTTTGGTATTAAATTGTAAAAAAAATAATTTTCGGCGAGCACAACAAACATGGCTTAAAAAATTACCCGATAATTTCAAATATTTTCATGTACAAGGAGATCCATCATTAAATACTATATATAAAGTTCAGAAAAATCTAATTACGGTAAAATGTGATGATGGATATTTATGTTTGCCGAAAAAAGTTTTAATGGGGATGAAAGTTATTAATAAACATTTTGATTATGATTATATTTTTAAAACGGACGACGATATAAATTGGAAAGATATAGAAATGTTGAATATTATAAGCAAATATTTAGTTAAAAAACCATATGATTATGGTGGCGCAGATTACGCAGATATAAAAGAAACTACCCTTTGTTATTGTCAATGGTATCATGATATTTCTTTTCCACCAATTTATTTGGAACCAGCTATATATTTTGGGGGTAATTTCTATTTTATTAGTAAAAATATTATAAAAAAACTACAACATTTAAATTTCAATAATTTTATTATTGAAGACCATGCATTTGGTTATCATATTGGCAAAATAACCAAAAATATAAAAAAAATAGGGACTTCTTCGTCCTTTTATCATCATAATTTTGAGAATGGTCATGGATTTTATTTTGATAAAAGATTGTCTCAAAAGTTGAGTAATAATGACTTTAAATTTTTAAAATTTAGTAATAACAAAATAATTGATTGTCTTAAAAATCCAGTGGCAGAGGTTATTTTTATTTACAATACAGATATTACCCACTACTCAAAGTTTTTGGATTTTTTTTCTCATATTCAAAATAAAGATTGTTGGGATATTATTTTTAGTGAGCCGTGGCACCGGGGGAGGGTGCCTAATTTAATGATTGGTCCAAAGACAAAAGATGAATTTTTAATGGAAATGGCGAATTTTTATCGTGTACGAGATGCCGCGGAGTGGGACGGCGATATGCATTTTATTATAAAAAAAAGTGCGACAGCCAGGATGAGTTTGTTTTTATCCAGTAAAATATATGCCGAAGAATTATTTTCTACAATGAAAATTTATTTTACACCTTATTATGCATAGATGTTAAAAATGCCGATGATTTGGTATTCTGGTTCACCTAAAGTAAAAAGTATTAATCAGGGGACTTCGTCAGGGAAGTCTGGTGTGCGGCAGCCTATTTATTTACCTTTAATTGTTTTAGGTGTGAATGATCATTTATCGTTTAGATAGTTATAAAGCAATACTTCAGGCGATCTATTAAAAATATCCCCAGCCGCTGCTGCATCTTCATACATAGTTCTGATAACATCTTCGGGTGCTGCTGTTCCAATTCTTATGAGACCACGAAATCTAAGATTTTTTTTAACAATGTGTATATGTTTTTTTTTAAGTTGCATTTTTTGTTCTTCAATTATTTTTTTAATAGTTTTATTCTTAATTAGTACACCTACTCTTCTTCTTTTGAGGTCCTTGCCGATTGTGAAATTTCTTTTTCTAATTTTTTTTCTAAATTTTTTTAATTTCTTCTGTCTTTCCGTATTATTTTCTTGAACATTATTTTTATCATGAATTGTAATTTTTTGTTCAGTTTTAATTTCAATATCAGGTTTTTTTTTAAGTGTTTTTATATAATCCCGATAAAGTGGTTTCGCCCCCCCTTTAAGAATCCCATAAGGTGGATCATCTTTTAAATTTTTTTTTACAGGTTGTGTTTTTGCAGTTTCTTTTTGTTTTCTTCTTCTTTTTCTTTTTTCTTTTTTTTCCTTTGAGACTGTATTTAAATAATCTAAGGACATTTTAAACTCGTCATCAATATTTGTTTTTCTTTCTTCTGTTTCTTGTTTTTTTTGTCGTACTTGTTGTGATTTTATTTGATGTTCTTTAATTTTTTCCAAAAGTTTTTTTTTTATATCATTGGCTTTCAAAGAATGTTCTTTATTTCCACTTTTTTTTCTTTTATATTTTCTTCTTGAAGATTGTAAAAAATCTGGATTAATTTGTATTGTTTTCTCCATTATAATCAAGTTTTTTTAAAAATTGATTAAAATAACATAATTTCTCATAAATATAAATCTGGAAGGAATGAGTTTTTATCTCTTTTTTTAACTTCGTCATTATCCAAAAACATTTTTAATCCATTATTTAGATCTTCAATAGTTAATATAGTTTTTTCTTCTTTTTTTTTACAAAATACTCTTCTAGAGTGTGCAATTTTAGTTTTTGCAAATAAAGTTTCCATATCTCTTCCAAAAAATTTAAAATAATTAATATTTTGTTTAAACCAAGATGTTTTTATTTGTTTTTTCATTGACCAATTAGCATCTTTAACTTTTTTTTCAAATATCTGTTTCAATTCATCTGCTGTATAATCATTAATATGAAATCTCCAAGTAAATCTTGAATCAAGTCCGCTATTATAATTAAAAAAGCATTCATTTAATTCTTTTTCGTATCCTGCAATAATAACCATTAAATTATTTTTATGATCACTTAAACTTTCACATAAAGTATCTATACATTCCTTTGCAAAACTGTCCCGATTTTCTTTATTTCCTAAAGCATATGCTTCATCTATAAATATTACTCCACCTAGATTTTTTTCTATAATTTCTTTTGTTTTAATAGCTGTTTGTCCCAAATATCCGGCAATTAAATCAGCTCTTGTAACTTTTTTAAATTTACCGCTTGAAAGAACATTTAATTTACAAAATATTCTTCCCATTATCTTAGCAATTTCTGTTTTACCTGTTCCCGGTGGACCATAAATAACTGTATGCATAAAATCATTTTCCTTTGTTAGCTTATTATAATGTAAATTCTGTATAAAAAATAATATTTGGTCTACAATAGATTCTTTTAATTTTTTCATTCCAATCATATTATTTAAATCTTGTAAGGGTTTTTTAATTTTGTGTATCGATTTCATATCAATATTATATTCAATATGAGGTTCCAAAGGATATTTTTCACATAATTTTAATATATCGTTTACACAATTAATTTTTGTATTAATTATAACTTTTTTCTTAATAAATCTTGGTGGGAGAAGTAGTGGGGTAGATAAATGAGTTCCTGTATAAAGAGACGAGGGTGTAGTCTTTTCGTTTATAATTTTATTAAAATTATAATTAATTTTCGCCAAAATATCATTTAAATTATTATCATATGTTGGTGTAAATATTGTTGGTGTAAATGTTTCTCTTTGTAAATCATCACAAATAGCCAAATAATTATTATTTTTTCTATTATTTTTAATATTTTCCAAAGCTTTAATAATTTTCATATGTAATATATATTCTTTTTCATTTAAATAATTTTTGACTTTGTTGTTTTTTTTTGTATTAGAAAGTTGTAAAGGATTTTTTTCTTTAAAATTTAAAATATTTCGGCTATAATCAAAAATTTGTTTTGAATTATATAAATTTTTTTCTTTTACCATTATAATATGTATATAATAATTATTTAAAAAATAAATTGATATAAATAAATCTATTATATGAATGTAGTAAATGAATGATGAAAAAAAATATAAAGAAGCCATTTGGAAAATAATTGAAACATATTTTAAAGGACATTATTTGCAACGATTGGTCCGACATCAAATTGAATCTTATAATTATTTTATTAGTACTCAAATACAGAATACAATAAATATGTTTAATCCAGTTACAGTGCATTCTGAACAAGATTATTGTATAGAATTAGATGAATATAATTTAGAATTAGAAATAAATTTCGGTAATTTTCATATTTATCGTCCTCAAATTCATGAAAATACTGGTGCAAGCAAATTGATGTATCCACACGAAGCGAGATTAAGAAATTTCACTTATGCTTCAGCAATGACAATGGATATGGATATAAAAATTATAAGGAGATATGGTGATATGCTTGAAAACTTTGAAATGTTTTGTAAAAAATTAAAAAAAATTCATATTGGTAAAATTCCCATTATGTTAAAATCGGATATATGCGTTCTTAGTCAGCATAATCATATGAATTCAAATGTTACTGGAGAATGTAAATTTGACCCAGGTGGTTATTTTATAATTAATGGTAGCGAAAAAACAGTTTTAGCTCAAGAAAGAGCTGCGGAAAATAAGGTTTACTGTTTTAAAACAAAAAAGAATAATAATAAATGGTCTTGGATTGCAGAAATAAAGTCTGTACCAGATAGAAAGTGTATATCACCAAAACAAATAAATATGATGATTACGACACGTAATAATGGTTATGGACATACCATTTTAATTCAAATTCCGCGAATTAAACAAGCTATCCCAATATTTATATTATTCAGAGCACTGGGAATAATTTCTGATATTGATATATGTAAATTAATTCTTCTTGACATTGATGACCCGTCATCTAAGAAAATTTTGGAATTTCTCAAAGCATCAATAATTGATGCTAATTCTCATATTAAACAGGAAGATGCATTAAATTATATAATTTCATATGCAATGTATACGCCAATTAATATGACAAAAGAAGCAGGTGCGGCAAAAAAGAAAGAATTTACCAAGTCCATTTTAAAAAAAGATTTATTTCCACATTGTTATACAGCAAAGGAAAAAATATTCTTTTTGGGTTATATGATAAATAAACTTATAAGAGCAGCATTGGAAATTATAAAACAAAATGACCGCGATTCATATTGTAATAAACGTCTTGACCTTACAGGAACTCTTTTAAATAATTTATTTCGTAATTATTTTAATAAACTTGTAAAAGATATGCAAAAACAAATAAAACGTGAAATTAATACTGGTTCCTGGAAATCTACAGAAGATTATACAAATATTATAAATCATACAAATATTTATAAAATTATAAAATCAACAACTTTGTCCAACGGAATTAAAAGAGCTTTGGCCACAGGCGATTTTGGTATTAAAAATACAAATTCAAATAAAGTTGGTGTTGCACAGGTATTAAATAGATTGACATATATATCTAGTCTAAGTCATCTTAGAAGGGTAAATACACCAATTGATAAAAGCGGCAAACTTATTCCTCCAAGAAAACTTCATAATACACAATGGGGTTATATTTGCCCAGCAGAATCACCAGAAGGAGCTAGTGTTGGCGTTGTAAAAAATATTACTTATATGGCACATGTTACTATTGCTTCTAATTCTCAAAATATTTATGATTTAATAGATAAAGATATTAATAAAATTAATGATGATGATATAAATCCAAAAAAATTTTATAAAAAAACAAAAATTTTCATCAATGGAAATTGGGTTGGATGTTCCAATACACCAGATAAATTATACATAAAATTAAAAAATGCAAAATATATGGGAATTATTAATATTTATACTAGTGTAGTTTTCAATTATTCACAAAAAGAAATATATATTAGAACAGATGGCGGACGATTAACAAGACCAGTTTTTAAGGTTAAAAATAACAAAACAATATTTGATTTTGATCATATTAATAAAATATTAAATGAAGACTATACTTGGGATTCATTTTTAACAAATCAAATCTTTCCTGAAAGTATTATTGAATATATTGATGCTGAAGAACAGAATACTTCGCTAATTGCAATGTATAAAGAGCAATTAAAGGATAAAAAATATACACATTGTGAAATACACCCCAGTACAATATTTGGAATATTGGCGTCATGTATTCCATTTCCTGACCATAACCAAAGCCCTAGAAATACATATCAATGTGCAATGGGGAAACAGGCAATGGGTATGTATGTAACAAATTTTACGAATAGGATGGATAAAACTAGTTATCTTTTAACATATCCTATGAGACCATTAGTAGATACCAGAGTTATGACTATGCTTAACTTACATAAGATACCTTCAGGCAGTAATGTTATTGTAGCAATCGCAAGTTTTACAGGATATAATCAAGAAGATTCAATCATAATGAATGAGGCTGCAATTAATAGAGGATTATTTTCAGCAACCATATTGCATACTTATAAGGATGAAGAAAAGAAAATACATGGAGATGAAGAAATTAGATGCAAACCAGATAAATCTAAAACTAAAGGAATGAGCTTTGGTAATTATAATAAATTAAATTCAGTCGGAATTATTCCTGAAAATAGTTTAGTTGAAAATAAAGATATAATTATTGGAAAGGTAATACCAATAAAAGCTAATAAATGTGACCAAACGAAAATAATAAAATTTCTTGACCAAAGTAAAATTTATAGAACGAAAGAAAAATCATATATTGATAAGAATTATATAGAAAAAAATGGCGATGGTTATACCTTTTGCAAGGTTAGGATTAGAACTTATCGCGAACCACAAATAGGAGATAAATTTAGTAGTCGACACGGACAGAAGGGAACTATCGGAATAGTATTGCCCGAAGAAGATATGCCTTTTACAGCTGATGGAATAAGACCAGATGTTATTATTAATCCACACGCTATTCCATCCAGAATGACAATTGGTCAATTAAAAGAAACAATATTAGGGAAAGTTTTACAAAGACTGGGTTTATTCGGCGATGGAACTAGTTTTGGCGACTTGCCCATTAATTTAATATGTAAAAAATTATTGAATTTGGGTTTTCAAAAATTTGGTAACGAAATATTATACTGTGGGATGACTGGGAAACAGATAGAAAGTGATATATTTATGGGACCTGTATTCTATCAAAGATTGAAACATATGGTTAATGATAAACAACACAGTAGGTCAATCGGACCTATGGTTGTTTTGACGCGACAACCAGCAGAAGGGCGGGCTAGAGATGGCGGGCTTAGATTTGGTGAAATGGAAAGAGATTGTATGGTCTCACATGGAGCATCGTATTTTACAAAAGGTCGTCTGTATGATGCCTCAGATAAATTTCAAGTTCACGTTTGTAAAAAATGTGGTTTAATTGCAACCTTTAATAATGAAAAACATATACATTTATGCAGAACATGTGATAATAGAACTGATTTTGCTTTATGTAAAATACCATATGCATGTAAATTATTAATTCAAGAACTAATTACAATGAATATTGGGCCGCGTATTATAACCGCCTCTTAAATATATATGAATAAAATGATTACTAATTTACATAATTCTATTGCATTGCCAATGACTTTAAGTAAAGTTAGTTTTAGACGGAAATTTACATTTGAGGACCGATTAAATGAATCTTCCAAAATTATTTTAAAATATCCTCATAGAGTTCCGGTAATTGTTGAAAAATCAAGAAGAGATACTCCAATTAAAAATATAAATAAAAGAAAATATTTAGTACCTTGTAGTTTAACAATTGGCCAATTTTTATACGTTATAAGAAAAAGATTAACTTTAGGGCCAGAAAAAGCACTTTTTTTATTTATTGCTGGCGAACATATACCCCCAACTGGATCACTTTTAGGAAATATATATGAAAAATATGCAAATAAAGATAAATTTTTATATATTACGTATTCTGGTGAAAATGTATTTGGGTAAAAATTTTCTTTATTTATAGTATAATGAATAAGTACGTTGTTGAATTTTTAGGAACTCTCTTCTTTCTTTATGTAATTTTAGCTACCGGACAAGCTTTAGCAATTGGTCTTGCCTTAACTGTGGCTATTATGGTCGGTGGTAAAATTTCGGGTGGTATGTTCAACCCAGCGGTTTCTGTCATGATGGCTGCTGCCGGAAAAATGTCCATGAAGGACTTACTTCCATACATTGTTGCTCAAGTTGCCGGCGGTTTAGCGGCCTTGGAATTATATAAACGGGTGCGTTTGTAAATTAATATATATATATAATTTTCTCAACTAATTATATATATGGCCAGAAGAAGAACTAACAGACGTAAAAATAGACGCAGAACTCGGCGTAGATCTCGCCGGCGCCAAAGAGGAGGCGGCCTCTTCTTTGAAGGAGAATGGACTAGACCGTGGAACTGGAGGCTGAAGAAGGACAGCCCGAAAGTGGCGTCCAACAACAACAACGTGCAGCAGAATAAGAGCCGGGGAAGGGTTAATCGCAGCGGCAACAGCGGAAATGACCCCCAGACCGTATTTACATCCGACGGCCGCGCTACGCCCCAAGAGAGTGGAAGGCAACTTAACAATACTCAATCGGGGGGCGGCAAACATCGTCATAGCAAAAAATGCAGACACCGCCGCAAACACCGTCATACCAAAAAATGCAGACACCGCCGCCGTCGCCGCCGCCGTCGTCGTCGTTAATTAAGTTATATAATACTTTTTCCTAAGTATTATATAAGAATGAATAGAACTAGAAAAAGGCGCCGTAGACGCTATACAAGAAGAAGAAGAGGTGGATTTAAATTTAAGAGACCTAAATTTAAGACACCTAAATTTAAAATGCCAAAAATGAATATAACAAAAAAACTTGGTAAAATGAAAGATATGGGGAAAAAGGGATTAGGTGCAGTTGGAAAAGTTGGTAAAATGGGAATGGGTGCTCTTGGAAAAGCTGGAAAAATGGGAATGGGGGCGCTCAAAACCCCATTAGGAATAGCTGGCGGTTTAGGGGGGTTAGCATTTCTTGCCTCATCAATGGGAGGTTTTCCAATGGAAAAATTAAAATATTTTGCAAAATTCGGAGGAATGGCCATCGCTCCTCTATTATTACTTTTAGGATTTATAAAGCCCGGTGCACAAATTGTATATCACGGACTCAAAAAGGTTGTTACAATGGCTGTACACAGTGGAAAAGGCGGTATGAGTTTTTTAATAAATCTTGGAGGGATACCAATTAAAGGGCTCATGACAATTATTAGCCATTTGCCAACTATGATGCTTGGAATCGGAGGATTTGCCTCAATAGCTTTTTTAGTTGGCAAAAATTATTTTTCTTGGATATGGAAATCTTGGAGATATATCGTTGATGGATGGTCCAGTTCCCCCCTTCTTACTTGGTGTGAGAAAAAAGTTGATGGCACGTGTAGATGCCCACAAATATTAAAAATAAAGAAAGAAAACGGAAAACCCGTAATTGTTATTGAAAAAGCACAGAATATTTCCAGCCAGGAGGGGAAGGGGTGTTTTATGAATCGTCAATGCCCATCAGGATATATTTGCAAAAAATTAAATAAATGGAATCCAAGGGGGAAATGTACACAAACTTCTATTCCAGATATTATGCCAGGCTCCTCAATTGTTACGCCCCCGGCTGCAGCGGTTGAACCTTTGGTATCAGGGAAAAAGTGCTTCATGAATAAACAATGTCCTTCTGGATTCATTTGTAAAAAAAAAAATAAATGGAGCCCGAGGGGGAAATGCACACAAAGTTCTACAGAATCTGTTGTTCCTATTGAAGCTACAAAACCTTTGGTATCAGGGAAAAAGTGCTTCATGAATAAACAATGTCCTTCTGGATTCATTTGCAAAAAAAAAAATAAATGGAGCC
>Ga0115002_10001201_pt1 | contig 36046 bp, 41 predicted proteins | sample ArcticOcean_MG_C_8_FD_89576 | JGI IMG/M metagenome (GOLD analysis project Ga0115002, IMG submission 89576) | Marine microbial communities from western Arctic Ocean - ArcticOcean_MG_CB11_86 | ecosystem: Environmental > Aquatic > Marine > Oceanic | place: Arctic Ocean: Canada Basin | collected... | reverse complement strand
CACTGCTCTTTGATAATAGGATTGTCATAAACAATCGTATGACTGACCTTAAAGCCATCAAACGGTTGTATGGTCACCGATTGCTCGTATGCGGTGCCCAGTGTGTCGGAACCGGAGACTGAGATTTTCTTATTGAATTTAATGAATTTCTTGAGGGCATCCTGTTCTTCGATACCTGCAGACTGGATCAAAAACACAAATGTTGCAGCACTGCCATCCATAATCGGCATTTCTGGACCACTTACCTCAACGTAAGCATTATCAATGCCTAAGCCGCTCAGGGCAGACAACAAATGTTCTATTGTCGCAATCCGCTGTCCGTCTTTGATAATGGTGGTCGCAAGGGTGGTATCGCCCACGAATTCGCTCTTGGCGGGTATTTCTACAGCAGGGTCCGTATCAGTTCGAACAAAAACAACACCCGTATCTACCGGCGCTGGCCTGAGCTTTAGATACACTTTTTCACCGGTGTGCAAGCCCACACCAGTTGCCCGAATGACGTTCTTTAGAGTTCTTTGCCTAATCATCATTCTTATTATCCCGATTGCGGCGCGAATATTACCAGATTCTCCCCTCGAGCTCTGTCCACAGCACTAGAAACTACACAAGTTTCAGACTACAAAACCATCGAAAAGTTGCACTTTTAGCGCACTTTAGGCCAATTTTATCCATTTTAGTCAGCCTGACGTCGCAAAAATGCAGGAATATCCAAATATTCGAGATCTTTACCCTCCGGGACCTCCGTACCGCCACCCTCAATAACGCGGTTTCGCATGACTGTCGGTTTGTCAAAGTCGCCATAATCTAAAGTGCCATCTCCAGCGACCTTCTTCTGAACTTCCTCTGCAACTTTATGATGCTGCTTTTCGAATTGTTCAGCACCCAGGCCAGTAGCCACGACAGTCACACGCAGTTGCTCATCCATATCGGTATCAATCACTGTTCCGACTACGACTGTTGCATTCTCGGAGGCAAATTCCTCAATAGTCGCACCGACCTCGGAAAACTCACCAAGGGAAATACTTTTGCCTGCTGCAATATTGACCAATATCCCTCGGGCACCATTGAAATCAACGTCTTCAAGCAGAGGGCTATGAATTGCTGCCTCGGCAGCCTCACGTGCCCGACTCTCGCCAACAGCAGTACCACTGCCCATCATTGCCATGCCCATTTCACTCATCACGGTACGCACATCAGCGAAGTCAACGTTAATCATGCCCGGACGAATAATGAGATCTGCAATTCCCTGAACTGCACCGAGTAACACGTCATCAACGGCCCCAAAGGCCTCTAGCAGCGGGGTGTCTTCACCCATAATGGATAAGAGTTTTTCGTTAGGGATCGTGATTAGCGAATCAACATGTCCTGAGAGCGCTGCAATACCTGCCTCGGCAATCTTCATGCGCTTCTTACCCTCGAATATAAACGGTTTGGTCACAACGGCAACAGTGAGCACGCCAAGATCTCGGGCTATCTCTGCGACGATCGGTGCAGCCCCAGTCCCAGTTCCCCCCCCCATGCCCGCCGTGATAAAGACCATGTCTGCACCATGGAGCACTTCCGCAATGCGGTCTCTATCCTCCAATGCCGCATCTTTACCCATGTTCGGGTTCGCTCCAGCACCAAGACCTTTAGTAATCGAGGTCCCAAGTTGCAACAGCGTACGCGACGACAGATTCTGTAACGCCTGTGCATCAGTATTGGCACAGATGAAATCAACACCCTCGACGCTCTGAGCGACCATGTGTTCAACTGCATTGCCGCCGCCGCCGCCGACTCCGATCACCTTGATAACTGCATTTTGTGGTGTGTTATCGATTAGTTCAAACATTGCTCACCCTCCTAAGGTAAAGACATTTTTTGGAATTTTTTAGTTCCTACCGTTCAATTCGTAAACCATTTTTTTACTCGATTCATAACACTATCCAGGTCTCCCTGATTTTCAGCCATACCTGCCCTTTGCTGACCCGCTGCAAATTGCAGCAGGCCTACGGCAGTTGAATAAATGGGATTCTTTACAATGTCCGAAAGTCCGGAAATTCCTTTTGGTTTTCCGATGCTCACGGGCATATGGAATATTTCTTCGGCCAACTCGACTACACCTTCCATTTTCGACGTACCACCGGTTAGCACGATGCCCGCCGCAACCAGATCCTCGAAACCACTGCGCCGTAGCTCTGCCTGGATCAACGTAAACAATTCGTCATAACGAGGTTCAACGACCTCTGCTAAAGCCTGACGAGACAAATCTCTATCGGATCTATCACCGACACTTGGAACTTTGATAGTCTCGTTTTCTCCTGCAAGACTCGCAAGAGCACAGGCATACCTGATCTTTATCTCTTCCGCGTTCTGCGGCGGGGTTCGAAGCGCCATGGCTATATCGTTGGTCACCTGGTCACCAGCAATAGGTATAACAGCGGTGTGTCGTATCGCACCTTCGGTGAAAATCGCGATATCGGTGGTTCCGCCGCCTATGTCAACCAGGCAGACCCCAAGATCTTTCTCATCCTCAGTGAGTACCGCATAGCTAGATGCCAACTGTTCCAGAATGATGTCTTCAACTTCAAGTCCGCAGCGCTTAATGCATTTTTCGATATTCTGCGCCGCGTTCACTGCACAGGTCACAAGGTGAACCTTTGCTTCCAGGCGTACACCGGACATACCAAGCGGCTCCCTCACACCTTCCTGATTATCAACAACGTACTCCTGCGGCAGTATATGCAGAATCTTTTGATCAGCCGGTATCGCGACTGCCTGCGCAGCATCAATAACTCTTTCAATATCAGGTGAAAACACCTCGCGGTCCCGTATCGCGACAATGCCATGTGAATTTAGGCTTCTGATGTGGCTTCCAGCAATCCCCGCATAGACTGAGTGAATCTGGCAACCTGCCATCAACTCGGCCTCTTCGATCGCTCTCTGAATCGACTGAACTGTTGCATCAATATTAACGACCACACCTTTCTTCAACCCTTTGGTTGATGGGTGACTGCCAATGCCAACTATTTCTATATCTCCCTCAGGTGATAATTCAGCGACAATCGTGACAACTTTCGACGTCCCGATATCAAGCCCAACAATCATCTGGTGCTCATTGGAACTATTCATAGGCTCACATCTCTCTGCAGTTTGAAGTTTTTTGCTATTGCTAATTTCTTTTCGTGCCATTCAACAGAGACACCATTGTTATATCTGGCGTCCACTCTGATTGGTTTACCTGGCTGTTCGGTTTGCGCGATTTCCTGCAATACTGCGATGGATCGCTGCAATCTTTGACGAATATTCTCTTTGCCAAGCAACACTTTTATGCCGACAAAATCCTGGAATTCCCACGCCCCGCGATCATTCAGCGTCAATACTTCGATAGCTCTTCCAGTTTTGAACAAAACACGATTGAGCTGCTGATACTCGTTCATCACTCTTTGTGCAGAACCACTTGGACCATATAGTTGCGGCAGATCGCCACCAACAATGTGGTCTGTCTCAAAAACTTCGCCTTCTGCGTTGATGAAACCATTGTCATTCCAATAGGCAATCGCCTGCTGCACTCTGATATCCAGCTCAAGATCATTTGGCCATCTTTTTGCGATATAGACTCGATGTATCCAGTCAATTCCAGTGAGGTTTGCCTTTACTTCCTCGAGACTTGTAAGATCAATATCACTTTGTCGCAACTTGCCCAGCACTTCTGCTCGCTGAGTATCAGTCAGCGCCGATAACAATGTTATATTGCCGCGTTGATCTGTGAGATCTTGCACCATATAAAATCCGGTCCCGACCACACCCATCAGCAGCATGCTCACCAACCCTTTGACTAAAAACTTATTACTCATAATTGCACCTGTCCTTGGGACCACTGTTCGGTAAGTTGAGACGCTAGATAAGCCGTCTCTCCAGCGCCTTGAGTGAGCAGAAGATCGCCCGCTTGCAGCACGTTTTCCAGATGACGTGGTACGGCTTCGATATCTGGCAGGAAATCGACCTGACAGAGCTGACTTAATTTCTTGTAAAGGTCATCGCCGGTAGCACCAACAATTTTTTCTTCTCCTGCAGGATAGACATCCAACAGGACCAGGTAATCGACTTTTTGAAGCACATCCACAAACTGATCAAATAGCTCTAAGGTCCTGCTGTATCTATGGGGTTGATACACCATAACCAGCCGATTTTCGGGCCAGCCACTACGAACAGAATCGATTGTGGCTCTTACTTCACTGGGATGATGACCATAGTCGTCAACCAACATAAAGGTGCCATCGGCAATCGAGAATTGACCATGAATTTCGAAACGGCGACTAACTCCTAAAAATCCAGAAAGGCCAGCAACGATATCTGCATCTGGCACTTGTTCGTCAATGGCAATGGCAATGGCTGCCAGCGCATTGAGTACGTTGTGTCTGCCCGGCATCGCAAGGTCTATATCAAGATCCTGGTCATTACCCGGACGACGAACCTTAAATCTTGATTCAGCCGCTGCCTGACTGTAGTCATATGCCCTAATGTCAGCATCTTCATCAAAACCATAGGTCAACACAGATCTCTTAACATCCGGCAACATTGACCGAACAACAGGGTCATCGATACAAGCTACAAGCAGGCCATAAAAAGGTAGGTTGTGAATAAATTCGATAAACGCAGATTTAAGCTTTGGAAAACTACCGTCGTAGTTATTCAAATGGTCACGATCAACGTTCGTTAGCACGACCACCATTGGTTGGAGATGCAGGAATGAAGCATCACTCTCATCGGCTTCTGCAACCATGTAACGACTTGCCCCTAATTTCGCGTTTGATTCTGCACTGTTAAGCAAACCTCCGATGATAAAAGTCGGATCGAGCTTCGCCTGGGCCAAGATTGATGCTATTAAGCTGGTGGTAGTAGTTTTCCCATGAGTACCGGCAACTGCAATACCGTGTCGATAACGCATCAACTCACCGAGCATTTCTGCCCGGCGAACTATGGGGATTCTTTTCTTCACAGCCGCCTCAACCTCAACATTCTTTTGATCAATTGCTGAAGAAGTTACGATGACATCAGCACCAATTACCTGTTGTTCTGCATGACCCACAAACACCTCTACACCGAGGGCCTTCAATCTCTGAGTAACCGAAGATTCAGATAAGTCAGACCCGGAAATCTCATATCCCTGATTGAGCAATACTTCAGCTATACCGCACATTCCCGCACCACCAACGCCGACAAAGTGGATACGTTTGATTCGGCGCATCTCCGGAACAGCGTTAAATGCGTTATCTGGCACGGGACCTCCTTTGAGGAGCTCGAGGTCGCTGTTGCGTTCTGCACTCAAGTTCTATTCGCAACACGATTCCGATCATCAAACAGCTGACTATCAAGCTGTTCCCGCCATAACTCATCAGCGGGAGCGTCAATCCCTTCGTCGGTAACAGCCCAAGATTCACCCCCAAATTGATGCAAGCCTGAATGCCCAGCATCAAACCTACACCGTAAGCGACATAGGCATGAAAGTGTTGGCCCTGTTCCTCTGCAACTTTTCCGACCCACAACGCCCGCAGCAGTAGAATACAAAACAGGGTGATTACTACCGTCGCGCCAATCAAGCCGAGTTCCTCGGCTAGGATTGAATATAGAAAGTCAGTATGTGCTTCTGGGAGAAAAAACAATTTCTGGATGCTGTTCCCGAGACCAAGACCAAACAAATCTCCGCGACCAAATGCTATAAGCGCCTGGGTCAGCTGATAGCCACCGTCATACTGATGTTCCCAGGGATTGGTAAACGCCGTCAGTCGCGCCAGTCTATAAGGTTGCAGGGTGGCTAGGAGCAGACCTGCTGAAACTGTGGCGGCGAGTAGTGGCATAAAGTACTTAAACGGTGCGCCAGCAAGAAAAATGACTCCAATCACAGCGCCCATAATGACGACTGATGCGCCGAAGTCCGGCTGCGCCAGTAATAAGAAAACCAACGCCATGACGATAGCCAGTGGTTTTAGAAAACTACGCCAATCCGTATCTTCAGTAACCCCGACTCTCACAAGGTAGCCAGCCAAGTATACCACGATGAACAATTTCAAAAATTCTGAACCCTGGACAGTAAACAACCCCAGTGATATCCACCTTGCACTACCGTTAACCTCTCGACCCACACCAGGAATCAGAACTGCGATCAACAACCCAAATCCCAAGAACAATAGTGGCAGACTCAGGCTGTGCCAAAACTTCATCGGGGTGACGACTGCCAGCGCACCCATGCTTATACTGATAAGGAGGTACACCGCATGTCTGCTAACGAAATGAAAGGGGTTGTCATAGTTACGCGCAGAAATTTCTATTGAAGCCGATGCCACCATGGTGAGACCGAGTAAAATCAACATCAGCGCCGCACAAAACACTACAGGATCCAAAGGAAATCGGTTGTTTTCAGTCATCAATCAACTCCATCACCAATGACTTAAAGGCATCTCCTCGAACAGAATAGTTTTCGAACATGTCGAAACTTGCACATGCCGGTGAAAACAAAAGTACATTGCCACTCTGGGCATGGTTCAATGCAAGCTCAAGTGCCTCGTCAAGCGATGAGCTCATAGTGATGGGGCATGCACCCGCCAAATCCTGGCCGATGGCACGTTGATCCTTTCCAAAAATAACGACATGGCTAACGTATTTTTCGGCCACCTCCCGCAACAGAGAAAAATCAGCGTTCTTTCCTTCTCCACCAAGAATGAGCACAATATTTTTAGTGACTTCACCAAAGCTGTTTATGGCTGCAAGTGTCGACGCGACATTAGTCGCCTTTGAATCATTGTAGATCTGTACACCGTCAACGCTCCCTACTCTTTCACACCGATGTTGCAATCCTACGAATCCAGACAGGTCACTCACCATCCTTTTCATATCCAGATTAAGAGACTCACCCAAAGCCAGGGCAGCCATACAATTAAGCATGTTATGCCAACCATCAATAGGTAACTCACTCAAGGCAATCAGTCTTTCATCACCTCGAACTATGAATTCATCCTTTACACCAAAGTCAATGTCACGCTCTGGTCCGCCACCGCCAAAGGAAATAACGTTTCGGGTATTGAGAGCGGGCACATTGACGTCTCGGTTTACCAACGCAACCTTACAACTATGGTATACGTTCATTTTCGTCGCGTAGTAGTCTGTGTTTGAGTCATACCGGTCCTCATGATCCGGAGACAGATTCAACACAACCGATACAGCCGCCGGCAATGAAGTTGCGAGCTCCAGCTGATAGCTCGATACCTCAAGGACGTATAACGAAGCGTCATCACTCAGCAAGTCAAGACACGGGGTACCCAAATTCCCCCCAACCTTTACGCCTGACTGTTGCGCTGCAGCGAGGTATCCCAGCAATGCCGTAACCGTGCTTTTCCCGTTTGAACCTGTGATTGCCGCTATTGGCGCCTGGGCAAGTTGACTAAACATCGCAACGTCACCGGTTATAGCAATTCCGGAAGCTTTTGCCTGCTGAAGCAGCGGTAGCGACAGCGGCACACCGGGGCTTACAACTATTTCATCTGCTGACATAACCAACGTCTCGTCGACTGTTGAAAATCGGACTGCAGGGTTCAACTTACGCAGCGCCGAAAGTTGCTGCGGTTTAGGATTATCATCGACTACGGAATAGGCAACACCGCTACGTTCAAAGTAACTAGCGCAACTAAAACCCGTCTTTCCTAATCCAAAAATCAACTTCTCCACCACATCCTCTACTCCAAACCTGCCGCACTAAAGCACTGCTTTACTACCGCGAAATCACTATAGGGTCTTTTTTCTCCGTCTATCTCCTGATAGTTCTCGTGCCCCTTTCCGGCAATCAACACAACATCATCGACATCTGCAGACTCTATGGCCAGCTGAATAGCACTGACTCTAGAAAGCTCTACAAAAACTTTTCTTCTAATCCCCTTAGATATGTCGTTTGCAATCGACTGTGGATTCTCACCTCTTGGATTGTCATTTGTGATGACCACATGATCAGCCAATCGCGACGCTACTTCCCCCATCTGGGGCCTCTTGCCCGAATCTCGATCACCGCCGCACCCGAACACACACCATACTTTTCCCAGCATATGTTCCCGAAGTGCCAACAATGCTTTTTCTAAAGCATCTGGTGTGTGAGCATAATCAACAACCACCAGGGGGAAGCCTTCTTGTCTAATTACATCCATGCGACCGGGAACATTTCCAATCTCACCCAGGACATCCGCAATTTTCTGGAATTCAAAGCCCATTGCACCCAGAACACCCACAGTGGCCAACAAGTTGCTGACATTAAACCGACCGAGCAACCCAGAAGTTACCTTCGCCTCACCCCAGGGCGAGGTCAGGTCAAACGACAGACCCGAAACACAAAGCTCAATTGAGCTTGCAATGACATCCGCATTCTTTGCCAACCCATATGAAATAATTTCACCCTGCGCAGACCGTGAAATCTCTTCAGCCCGAGGATCATCTAGATTGAATATCGCGGTTTTTAGCGCCGGCCATTCCAATAGGCGACGCTTCGTTTCCATATAATCATCAAAGCTGTCATGGTAATCGAGGTGATCCCTTGAAATATTGGTTATCGCTGCCACCTCTATCGAGGTACCGTTTAATCGCCCCTGCGCAAGCCCGTGAGAGGAAGCCTCAAGAGCAACCATTGAACACCCTTCACCCAAAAGCGATGCTAGTTCCGACTGTAAAGTGATGGCGTCAGGAGTCGTCAGACCTATCACAGTCAGGGCCGGTGGCACGCCAATGCCAAGGGTGCCTATGACGCCACACTTTCGACCCAGTCTAGTTGCTGCTTCAGCAACAAAATTTGCGACGGAGGTTTTTCCATTAGTACCTGTTACAGCGAAGACTGTTAGTTGTTGCGAGGGCTCACCAAAGTATCGACTGGCAATATCGCCCGTTTTTTCACGCAGGTCCTTAACGCCGACAACAGGGATGCCGATATCTTCTGTTGGTGCAGGGAACTCACAAATAACCGCTGCCGCGAGACCCTCCACATCGTGTATATAGGCTCTGCCATCGTTTCGGATTCCTGGCAGTGCAACAAACAAATCACCCTGTTTCACTTTTCGTGAATCATCAGTAATACCCTGAATCATGACATCTCGCTTTAGAGGCACATCGGGTATAAGTTGGCTTAACATGGTCATCTTGAGGCCACCACGCTTACCTTGGGCGGAACATTAAGCAAACGTAACGCGCCGCCCATCACCCTTGAAAAAACTGGTGCTGCCAAAGCTCCGCCGCCGTACTCTTTTGTTTGTGGTTCATTGATAAGAACAACAGCAACGAGTCTCGGGTCATCAGCGGGTGTCATACCAGCAAAGAAAGCTATATGTTGCGTGTCTTCGTAGCCCTCTTCTCCGATTTTCCTAACAGTGCCGGTTTTACCGGCGACCTGGTATGCAGGTATCGCTGCCTTACTACCTGTGCCCTCGGTAACGACAGCGCGCAGCATCAAGTTAATGCTATTTGCGACATCCTGGGCAAACACTCTTGTTTCGTTAACCTCAACATTGTTAAGCAACGTAACATCGCGGCGCATTCCTCCGGATGCTATTGCCAAGTACGCACTTGCAAGTTGCAGAGGTGTCACCGTTAGCCCGTACCCATAGGCAAAAGTTGCTCGCTCAATATCAGTCCAACGGCGGTGATTCGGCAAATACCCTGCCCTCTCTCCGGGGAACCCAAAGCCAGTACTCTGACCAAACCCAACATTCTGAAATAATGCCCACACATCATATTCATTAAGCGTCAGTGCTAATTTACTGATCCCAACCTGACTTGATTTCGCGATAATCTGAGATAGATTCAGCACGCCACGATTAGAAGGATCACGTATTGTAAAATTACCGACCCGAACGAAACCCGGATCAGTATCTATTTCACTTTCAGCGTTATAGCCAGACTGCAATGCGACCGCTACTGTAAATGGTTTTACTGTGGATCCAGGTTCAAATTCGTCAGTAGCAGCGCGATTACGAACAGTAGCAAGGTCAAGGTTGAGTCTATTATTCGGGTTATAGGAAGGTTGATTGACCATGGCAAGCACTTGGCCAGTAGGCACGTCAAGAATCACTACGGACCCTGATACTGCGTCATAGTGCGAGATCGCGCTTTTGAGCTCCTGGTAGGCCAGGTACTGCAATCTAAGATCGATACTAAGGTCTAGATTTTTCCCTGGCGCGGCATCTTTCACCGGCATCAGGTCCTTCACGATTTCACCATAAAGATTTTTTAGGACCTTCTTTTTACCCGGCTCACCCGAAAGCCATTCATCAAAAGAAAGCTCCAAACCTTCCTGTCCTTGGTCATCGATATCTGTAAAACCAACGACATGAGCCGAGACTTCCCCACCAGGATAAAACCGATGGTATTCCTTCTCTTCAAAAACACCGCTAACACCCAGAGCCATCACCTTCCTTGCCTCGGCGGGAGGCAGATGCCGACGCAGATAAACAAAGTTTCTCGACTGGTTACGATCAATCTTTTCCATGAACGACTCATAGGACACGCCCAGGAATCCTGCAAGATCACGTAGCTTCTCTTCGTTACGGGTTATTTCTTTAGGATTTGCCCAAAGCGATACTACGGGAGAACTAACTGCCATCGGTTTACCCAGACGATCCCTGATCATGCCGCGATGCGCATTGATGCGTTCCATTCGTATGGTTCTCGCATCCCCCTGATCCTGTAAAAAGTCTTTCTCGATGAAGTACAACTGCGCCAGCCTCGCTTCCAATACGACACCGGCAAGCACTACACAGACGACTACAAACATGAGGCGTGGATTCATGGAAAGTTCCTCACCATGACGATTTCATGTACATCTGGAGGCACCATCTGCAATTTATTGCGAGCAATCTCGTCCACACGAGAATTGTTTGCCCAGGCACTTTGCTCCAACAGGAGCTTTTCATACTCGCTCTGAAGGTCATCATTTTCTTTTTGCAATACCTGTATCTCACGATACATACCGCGCGTTTCATGAGAAGCCACAATGACGCCAAACGCCGACAGCATGACAACAGTTCCCAACAGGACAGCCATTATCCTCTGCGCCTGAAACAGCCACTCGACGAGTTCAATCAACGGCTTCACTATAGTTTCTCCGCGATACGCATGATTGCGCTCCGCGAGCGTCGGTTGTGGGTGATTTCATCTTGACCGGCACGTACCGCTTTACCTATCGGTCGCAGCGATCTTGCGACATCGCGATCAAGAATGGGAAGCTTCGCGGGTAACGTACCTCTTGCCATGTCTCTGATGAAACGTTTTACAATTCTGTCTTCCAGGGAATGGAAACTAATCACAACCAACCGGCCTCCTGAAGCCAGCAAATCAACAACGTCCGCAAGGCATTCCTTCAGCTCTTCAAGCTCTTGGTTAATGTGAATACGAATTGCCTGGAATGATCTGGTCGCCGGATGTTTGTTCTTTTCTTTTACTGGTATAGCCGATTCAACAATTTCAACAAGAATTTTTGTTCTATCTATCTTTTGTGTTTGGCGAACTTCAACAATGCTACGAGCGATACGTTTTGCAAACCGCTCTTCGCCGTACACCCTAAGAACCCTTACAATTTCCGATTCATCGGCACTCTCCAGCCATTCTCCTGCGGTTATGCCATGGTCCGTATCCATACGCATATCGAGAGGCCCATCAGCCATAAAGCTGAATCCTCTTTCTGCTGAATCAAGTTGTGGCGAAGACACACCGAGATCCAGCAGAATGCCATCGACTGGTTTCGCTGCATACTGTGCAACGTTCTTAAAGGAATCATGCGCTGCTGTCACTCGATCATCGTCGGTGAAACGCGTTCTTGCATCGACAACTGCTTCGCTATCTTTGTCCATAACCAGCAATGAACCTTTAGAGTCCAGCCTGTTAGCAATTGCCTGACTGTGGCCGCCTCTGCCATAGGTGCAATCAACATATCGACCATCGGGTTTCGTGACTAGCGCATCCACTGCTTCGTGAAGGAGAACGGTCTGATGCACAGCATTCACCTAAAGCGACAGCGATTTGAGTTCATCGGGAATTTCGAGCCCCGCAGGATCAGAAAGCCACGAATCGCGCCGTGCTAACCAATGCTCCTCATTCCACAATTCCAGCTTGGCCCCCTGGCCAAGCAGGACCGCCTTTTTATCAAGGTCTGCATACTCGCGAAGTGGCGGTGTCAGCAAAATTCTTCCGCTACCGTCCATTTGAATATCCGTGGCATGTCCAATGAGCAAGCGCTGAACTCGACGGGTAGCAGCGTCAAAACTGGACAAACTCTCAACACGACGCTGAATATCTTCCCATTCTGGCCTGGGATAGATCAGCAGGCATTTTTCCTCTGTGTCGATCGTAACCACCATCTCTCCGGCACAATGTTGCACGAGCTGCTCTCGATAGCGTACAGGAACCGCTAACCGTCCTTTTGCATCCAGATTGATGTTATTTACACCTCGAAACACTCTGTATTGCACCTTATAATTAGCTTTTGGGCTAAAATAGTTCGTGAAGTCGTTAGATCATTGTTTGATCAGGCATAAATCTCCACAAAACTACACAAATACCCACTTTTCCTCACAACGCACAATAAGAATGCGACGCCGTGTTGTCAAGCAATGAAAAGGGGGATTAATTGTTAAAACACAGTAACTTAGGTGTATTTTACAAGGACCCAGTGAGGACTCGCTGAGAAAGGATATTAATACAATTACATACTGCACATAGTTAATGTAACTTCTTAACTAGAGGCAGGAATAGACTTATTGGTTATATAAAAACTATTTTATATATCTTTTATGTAGTGAGAGTCAACCGTAAGCCGGGTTCTGTCGAGGACAATCATTCATCTACGATACACGTCACCATGCATCTTTAGCGACCTACCCGAATCCAACTGTGGGTCACAGCATATAGGATTCCTATTTGGTCTTGCTCCAGGTGGGGTTTACACTGCCGTCGTCGTTGCCGCCAACGCGGTGCGCTCTTACCGCACCATTTCACCCTTACCGGGCTCACAAAACTGCAAACAGTCTCGCATGCCTGGCGGTATATTTTCTGCTGCACTTTCCGTAGGCTCACGCCTCCCAGGAGTTACCTGGCACCTTACCCTGCGGAGCCCGGACTTTCCTCCCTCCAATCCTAAGATTGGACGGCGATTGCCTGGTTGACTCTCAGGCGCAGGTTAATGCCAAATCGATCTTTACACAATCTCATTTAAGATTACTTTTTTTAAAAGAAACTGCGATCTCGTACAGGGATTTTCGTGACTCTCCAGTCAATTTAGAGGCAACATCAGCGGCCCTACTTGCTGGCAATTCGTTAATCAACGTCTGCATCACTTTTTCCAGTCCAGGGTCGATTAAAACTGCAGACTCGCTCGCGCCTTCTACAATGATCACGAATTCTCCTTTTGAGGGTATCACCCCCTCTGATAGCGCTTGAACCGCAGATGTAATAGAACCAAAGAATATCTGTTCATGAATCTTGGTGAGTTCTCTGGCGATGGACAACTGCCTGTCTCCCCCAAAGGTCCGCTGCATATCATTAATAACGACAGCAATGCGATGCGGAGCCTCATAGAACACCATAGTTCGAGTCTCATGCGACAGTTTCATCAGCGCTTTTTGACGCTGCTGCTCTTTAGCAGGCAAAAACCCCTCAAACGTAAAACGGGACGCAGCAACACCGGATACGCTAAGCGCCGAGCTAAGGGCACTGGCACCAGGAATCGGCACTACGATCAAACCCTCGCTCAATGCCAACCGTACGACTCGGTAGCCGGGATCCGATATCTGCGGGGTACCAGCATCTGAGACGATGGCGACCTCCTTGCCATTCTTAAGATCCGCCACGATTTTTTCAGACTGAGCCACTTCATTGTGATCATGATAGGCCCTTATGGGCGTATCGATACCCAAATGACGCAACAGTGAGCCAGTGTGCCTTGTGTCCTCTGCTGCAATATATGCAACACTCGAAAGTACGCGACAAGCACGTGTCGAGATATCGTCAAGATTCCCAATTGGCGTTGCTACAACATACAGTGACCCGGCGTTATCTCTCATTTCACTCACAATAGTTTCCTCGTTGAGCTGACACGTTATACAGTCGAAATCCATAAGACCACGTGAATCGGATGTGTGATAATACCCGAAACCAAAAATGACCCTCTCTATGTTGACGCGTTTTATCAAGGTGGTGTTGGTTGCTGCATTTATATCGAGCTGTGCAACAACCACGACTAAAGATCCCGATCCAAAACAGCGATTTGAGATACCCTTAAGATCTGTCAATGTACTATTGATGCGTGCAGAGCAATCAGACGACATCCTGGCAACCACGCTAAGACTGTCGGCTGCGTTGATCGCCTTCGATCTCGGTGAAGTTCTGCAAGCCCAGCGGATCCTCGAGCTTATCGTCAATCCTCATCTGACCAGTGAAACATCCGTCAATTTCCTGACGCTTCGAGCGGCAGTTGCGATCGCCAATCAGGAGGGGGAACTCGCACTATCACTCCTGGCAGACAACCGGCTTCAAAAAGCCACCCTGACACAGGATTACCAGATCAGTATTGGCAGACTTAGATCAGATGCCTATTACTTAAGTCGAAGTTACATAGCCAGCGCACGGGAACGAATCTACATCGATCAACTATTGAGTGGACGCGATCGAGAAAACAACCAGGAAGTTATTTTTTCAACATTGCTGGAAATGCCGGCACGCAGCCTTGCCAGTCAAGCGAGTAAAGCGATCACCAGCGATCTCCGAGGTTGGCTAGCGCTAGCTGCACTCACACGACAATATCAGAATGACCCATTACGTCAGCTACAAGAGCTCAATAAATGGCAGACTGCATGGTCACATCATCCTGCCGCCGCACGGCTACCTGCCAGCCTTAATATGCTCTCCAGAATCGTGAGTGAACAACCTTCGAAAATAGCACTGTTACTGCCCCTTCAGGGGGAGTTCGGTGCAGCTGGCAAAGCGATCAGGGATGGTTTCCTCGCGGCCCACTACGAGCAAGGCTCCCAATCAACCATCATTATCTATGACTCAACTACCGAGAACGTGCTCGAAATCGCACAACGCGCCAAAGCGGATGGTATAGAACTCATTGTAGGCCCACTTGCAAAGGAATCCGTTGCCCGTATCGCTGCATTAGAGCTACAAATTCCTATCCTTGCGCTAAATAGATCGGTCGACCAGAGTTTAAACCCTAATCTATATCAATTTGGTCTCGCACCAGAAGATGAGATTAAACAGGTCGTGCAGCAGGCACAACGTGAAGCGCTAAAACACGCCCTCGTTATCTACCCTGAGAATGAGTGGGGTTTCCGCAATTTTCAAACATTCGAAATGGATTGGGCGAAAACGGGAGGGACCATTGTTGATATTGCCACCTTTACCAATCAGCGTGATTACTCTGAAATGGTAAAGGCACTGTTGAATATCGATGATAGTGAAAAACGCTCTAACGATCTTAGACGGATCATCGGAGAAAGATTCGAATTTACACCGAGAAGAAGACAGGACATCCACTTTATCTTCCTTCTTGCATACCCCAATGAGGCGCGGGGCATCAATCCCACCTTAGGACACTTTTACGCTGAGGACATTCCGGTCTATGCAACATCACATATTTATGAATTCAGCGAGTCCTGGATTGAGGCTATCGATCTGGACGGTATCCGTTTTTGTGACATTCCCTGGAAGTTAACATCGTTCGATGCTATCCAAACTCGAATAAAATCCACCTGGAGTGGAGCAAAGGGTCAACTCGCACCGTTTTATGCTGTAGGGCTGGATGCGCATCAACTGTATCCAAGACTTCAACAACTCAAGGAAATACCGGATGAGCGTTTATTTGGTGCCACCGGCGTACTGCGACTCAATAGAGACAATGTTATTGAACGCGAGCTTATGTGGGCCCAATTCAAAGATGGCACCCCACGTAGCACGCCAATCATCGTTCAGTAATACAAAGTGGCCGCCGCAACTACAATTAGTGTTGGAAATAAAGCAGAACGACAAGCAGAAAAGTACTTAGTCAATCGCGGTTACCACGTGGTAGAAAGAAACTTTCGCTCAAAACTTGGAGAAATAGATCTAATCCTGGAAAAAGATAACACACTGGTGTTTGTCGAAGTTCGCTATAGAGCGAGCTCATCGCGTGGCACACCGGAGGAAACGGTTACCCGCAGCAAAATAGGTAAAATAATTCGAACAGCAGAAGTTTTTCTATTGAAAATAACCGGTTCAACGAACACGATAGTCGCTTCGACGTTATTGCTATATCTGATACGCTCACGTGGATCGATGGTGCATTCACGCTTGACGACTATTAATTGAGGAGCACACTAATGAAGTTTACGCTCAATATGCTCTGCCCTGTTTTGCTAACAGTTTTGCTAACAGTTTCGTTAACCGTTCTCTTAACGGCTTGCTCCCCTGTTTTACGGTATGAAGATTCTGATTTCAGTAAACTTGATGATGAGAGAAACGAGACACTCGCGCTTAAGAATATTCGAGCCAGTCATCCGTCTTTTAAAAAAGCGCATATCAACGTCAACAGCTTCAAAGGCTACGTTCTCATATCGGGACAGGTAGATTCACCTGAACTCATCACCGTTGCAACCGATGCCATCAGCAAAATGCGTAACGTAAAACGCATCCATAATGAACTCATAGTCGCAGGTCCGACTTCCCAACTATCCAGGATCAACGACTCATATTTGTCCACCAAAGTTCGCGCTATGCTCAGCGCATCAGAAAATATTCAAGGAAACCGAATAAAAGTCGTCACAGAGAACGACGTCGTGTATTTGATGGGTGTTATCACCAGACAGGAAGCCGACCTCGCCGTTGAGGTTGCACGACAGGTTTACGGCATTCAAAAAATTGTCAAAGTGTTCAATTATCTAAACTGAGTCACCGAAAACTATCCTGACTACTTAATCACACGTAATGATGGTTTTGAGGGCTTTTCTGCTGGATCTGGTTCCGTAGGCGCGTCCTCTTTGGGGAACCACATGCCCTCTCCATTCTCTCGAGCAATGATGCCTAGAACAGCACTCATTGGGGTGTATATTTGCCAGGCCACGCCCTGAAACCTGCCGCTGAAAGAGAGAAATTCATCCTCAATAAGCAGTTCCCTCACTGCAGTGGGACTGATGTTGAGGACAATTTGTCCATCCTTGACATGTTCCGGTGGAACAGAGACGTCCTTGGCAGTTGCGTCAACAACAAGAAAAGGGGTACACCCGTTATCAAGAATCCACTCGTTTATACCGCGTAGCAAATACGGCACCGTGGATGTCATCGACATGACAGACCTCTAGTCGCGCATATCCAGTTCGGCTTCTGACAAACTGGCCTGAAATGATTCGCGATTAAATAGATTGTCCATATAGTTCATGATCGGCTTGCCATGTTTCGGTGGCAACTCGATCCCCAGAACTGGCAAACGCCACAAGATAGGACCTACACAACAATCAACCAGAGTAAATTCTTCATTCATAAAATAGGGCTTGTCAGCAAAAACCCGCGCTATTGCCACGAGACTTTCTCGCAACTCTTTACGCGCCTTATCAATCACCGTGTCTTTTGACCGACCGGCTACAATGGTATCCACATAACCACACCAATCTTTCTGAATGCGGTACATATATAGCCTGCTCTGCGCTCTAGCTACAGGATAGACAGGTAACAGAGGTGGGTGCGGGAACCTTTCATCCAAGTACTCCATAATAACCTGTGATTCATAAAGCACCAGTTCTCGGTCTACCAGCGTAGGCAGACTGTTATAAGGATTCAACTGAGCAAGATCCTCAGGCATGTTTCCTGGCTCGACATCCATAATTTCAACAGCAACGCCTTTTTCCGCGAGTACCAATCTAACCCGCTGACTATAATGGTCATTGCCGTCGGAATAAAAAACCATTGACGAGTGTTTAGCAACTGCGCCCATCTTTCTAACCTCTTAGTGTTTCTAGTTCGTTAATGGAACTCTTTCGTATACTCGCGACCGAGCAGATACGTAAAGACAAAGAAAAATGCTAAAAACAGTAGCACATATACGCCGAGCCGCTCCCTCTCCTGACGAGTAGGTTCCGAGACGTAGTAAAGGAAATTACTCAAATCATAAACAGTCTGATCATATTCTTCCGCTGTCTGAGACCCGCTACCAACGATAAGTTCTAAAGTGCAGGATTCACCTTCACACACTTTATTTTGAATACCCTGAAGATCCAAAAGGACGTGCGGCATACCCACATTTTCAAAAACCTGATTGTTCATACCGAATGGACGGCTGCGATCAGAATAAAAACTCTTAAGATAGGTGTAGATATACTCGGGACCGCCTTTAAGCGACGTATACAACGTTAAATCGGGAGGAGCAGCACCAAACCAGACCTTCGCATTCTCGACCGTCATTGTATTCTCGATCAGCCCGCCAATCCTGGTGTCTGGGTCAAATACCAGATGTTCAAGCATAAGATCGTGAGGAATCTCAAGGTCATTCGCCGTGCGCTCATAACGTTGATACTTCAGGCTATGGCAACCCAGACAGTAATTCATATACGTCCTGGCACCACGCTGTAGCGAAGCTTTATCGTCCAGATCTGGCGTCATCTCCTGAAGCGGAAATGCAGATTCAGATGCAGTAACAGAAACTGATACAAAAATAAGCGCTGCAAACGTCAGCAGTACCGTACCCGCTGCTTTCATCGTGCCACTCATCACATTGTCACCCTTTCAGGTACAGGCTTCGTCTTCTCGACTTTTGTATACCAGGGCATTAAGAGGAAATAGGCGAAGTATATCGCGGTACATATTTGGGAAATCATCGTTTTCACGGGCGTCGGATGCACGGTACCGAGATAACCGAGCACAAAAAATGAAACGACAAACATCCCAAGGAAAATCCTGCTGGCGAGGCCCTTGTATCGCATTGATCGTACGGATGATTTATCTAGCCATGGTAAGACAAATGGGATTGCGATAGCACCAGCCATCACGACCAGGCCCCAAAATTTGGCATCCAAACCAAACAATGGAAATGTTGCAGCGCGCAGCATCGAATAAAAAGGGGTGTAGTACCATACCGGCGCGATCAGATCCGGTGTCTTCAATGGATCTGCGGGCTCATAATTCGGGTGCTCGATCAAGTACCCTCCACCATCAGGGTAGAAAAACATCACCGCGCAAAAGATAAACAGGAACACCACAACTGCTGGCAGGTCATGACCAATGGTGTAATGTGGATGGAAGGGAATCGAATCTAGTGGTTTGCCGTCTTCATCAACGTTCTTTTTGATATCAATTCCATCAGGATTATTAGAACCTACTTCATGAAGGGCAAGAATATGCAGCACAACCAACACCAACAACACAAGCGGTACCAAAACAACATGCAGGGCGAAAAACCTATTTAGAGTCACGCCTGACATATTAAAATCACCACGTACCCAAATGGCAAGATTCTCTCCAACGAAAGGTATCGCACCCGCGAGAGAAACGATCACCTGTGCTCCCCAAAACGACATGTTCCCCCAAGGGAGAAGGTAACCAAAAAAACCTTCCGCCATCAAAGCAACATAGATGAGCATTCCGAAAATCCAAACAAGCTCTCTGGGCTTCTGGTATGAGCCATAGATCAAACCGCGAAACATATGCAGGTAGACCACCACAAAAAATGCTGAAGCACCCGTGGAATGCATATACCGCAATAACCAACCAAACTCGACATCGCGCATTATGTATTCAACAGAAGCAAACGCACCTTCGCCGGTGGGGTTATAGCTCATCGTCAACCAGATACCGGTTGCAAATTGATTAATCAATACAATAAATGCCAGCACGCCGAAGTAGTACCAAAAATTGAAATTTTTAGGCGCATAGTATTTCGACATATGCTTTTCATAGGTTTCCGTTACCGGAAGCCGTGCATCGATCCATTCCATGAAATTTTTGAAGGCAGCCATTATGCGGTATCCCCATCTTCACCAATCACAATGACCGCATCAGATTCAAAATAGTGCGGCGGCACCTCAAGGTTAGAAGGTGCTGGTACGCCAGCGTAAACTCGACCAGCAAGATCAAATTTTGAGCCATGACAAGGGCAATAAAAGCCTCCCATCCACTCAGCATCAAAGCTCTGCGGGGTAACTGCCGGTCTGAATTTTGGCGAGCAGCTCAAATGCGTACAGAGACCGACAAGAACAACAATATCCTGCCTGATCGAGCGTGTTGCGTTTTTTGCATACTCTGGCTGCTGTTCTCGTTCTGAATCAGGATCAGCAAGACGATCATTCTGGGAATTCAGTTTTTCCAGCATAGATTCGGAACGCATGACGATAAATATCGGTTTATCTCGCCACGCCGGGATAGGACCCAAAATCTCTCCAGGGACCAACTTAGAGACATCGACCCTAACGGGGGCGCCTGCTGCCAATGCTTTCGCACTAGGGTTAAAAGAAGCGACAAATGGCACAGCCCAACCCACTACTCCAACAGATCCTACAACCAAGTTGGCACCAATTAAGAAATTGCGCCGCCCTGTGTTGACGCCGTCCTCGCTCACGTTGTACTCCCTAAGATTTGCCCAATCTGAATGGTACTTTGACCAACTTTAATTTGCTCGCGGATTCTACCACAGTCCGCAAAAAAAATGTTGCGGAACAGCGATGAAGCCACTAGGAATATGGCATGTAGATGATTTGCCGAATAAATTGGGATCTAGCGTTTTGAGTACTGAGGACGTTTACGCGCTTTGCGTAATCCGACCTTCTTGCGCTCCACAACCCGTGCATCTCTGCTAACGAACCCGGCTCGGCGTAATGGAGGCCTGAGCGTCTCATCAAACTCCATCAACGCCCTGGTAATACCGTGCCTAATCGCTCCTGCCTGACCAAAACTGCCACCGCCACGCACTGACACTTTCAGATCAAACTTATCGTTTAGCTCAACCAACTCTAAAGGTTGACGAACAATCATGCGGGCTGTTTCCCGCCCAAAATACTCGTCAAGCGGGCGATTGTTCACAAGAATGTTACCAGCACCACCGGAGCTCATAAATACTCTTGCTTTCGCGGATTTTCTTCGGCCGGTTCCATAGTACTGGGTCATATCTCTTAGATCTCCAGGGGTTGCGGTTGCTGGGCGGTATGGGGATGTTCACTACCCGCATAAACCTTTAACTTGGCGAGCATCATCCTGCTCAGCTTATTCTTTGGCATCATACCCTTGACTGCCTGTTCAATCGCCCTTGTAGGCGTATCCTGCATCATTTTGCCCAGGGTTACCGACTTGATACCACCGGGATAACCCGTATGCCGGTAATAGTGTTTATCGTCGAGCTTTTTCCCGGTAACTTTTATTTTCTCAGCATTCACAACAACAATGTAATCCCCTGTATCTACATGGGGGGTGTATTCTGCTTTGTGTTTACCGCGGATGCGATTAGCAATCTGAGTACTAAGTCGACCCAGAGTCTTGTCTGTAGCGTCAACAACGTACCAGTCACGCCGAACAGTCCCTTCGTTTGCACTAATTGTTTTCATAATTCCTACTTTACTGGGCGCATCTTCCGGCGCTATCTAACTGCTCTCGATCGAGAGGCGCGAATATTACCGAAGCGCATAATATTTCGCAAGCGTTTCCTCTCCAACTCTTGGAAAATCAGTCACTTGGGCAATTAAGGACGGTGCTCTCGCGAGAGGTATTCCATAGTCTGCATTTCCACGAGGCGACTTGCGGTACGCTGAAACTCAAAAGTCAGCAAATTTCCCACATATAGATCGTTTATGGGCACTGCCGCTGACAGAATCAGCTTGACGTTCCTGTCATAAAATTCATCCACCAGGCTAATAAAACGCCTCGCTTCACTGTCCATGTTGCCATCAAGCTGTGGAAGATTGGAGACCAAAACCGTCTGAAACAACCTTGCAAGCTCTATGTAATCGTTTTGACTCCGAGGGCCGCCACACAATTCAACAAAACCAAACCAAACGACCCCATCTGCACATTGCAGCGTCTTTACGGACCTATTCTCTATTTCAAGGACCACATCGGGCCTGCCGGCATCCGGTGCTATCGCAGCAAAACTTTTATGCAAATTCTCTGTAGCGGCCTGATCGAGAGGTGAGTGATAGATTTCTGCTGACTGTAGCGCCCTTAACCGATAATCCCGATCGCCATCAACATTGACGACCTGGGTATGTTGATAGATTAGCTCAATGGCTGGCAAGAATTTGCGTCTCTGCAAACCATTTTTGTATAGATTCCTCGGTTCGACATTGGAGGTCGCAACCAGCAAAACGCCTCTTTGGAATAATTCCTCCAGTAAATATGCCAGGATCATCGCATCGGTAATATCACTGACGAAAAACTCATCAAAACAAATAACCTCCGCTTCGTTCGCAAATGACGCGGCAACTTTTTTCAGTGGATTACTTTCACCCTGGACCTGCTGAAGCCTCTGATGCACCAACCGCATGAACCTATGGAAATGCAAACGGGTCTTTTTCGACGTCGGCAGGCAATCAAAAAAAACATCCATCAGGTAGGTCTTGCCTCTGCCAACGCCGCCCCACAGATAAAGTCCATTGCCCGGGTTACGCTCAGAACGGCGCCCCAATAACCGCGAAAGGAGCCCGGGTACTTCCCGTGGTTGGTTTATCTCATCAAAGACCCGTTGCAGTTCCTGCACAGCAACTAACTGGGCAGCATCATAATGAATTTCATTGCTGTCGATAGCAGCTTGATAACGCCTGGCAGGACCGTCTGACACGTTAACCCTCTACGCGAGACTTGGCAGATTCCTCGTGTGCATATAGCCCTTCTTCTCTTGCAATAATCGCTGCATCTCTATTAAGTACAATTGAACCACGAGCGGAACATTCAATAATTGAGCTACGCACCTGAAAATCGTATACACCAAGGGGGGAACCAAACCGCGCCGTTCCGGATGTCGGCAATACGTGACTAGGACCCGCCGAATAGTCTCCCACCACCTCAGCACTATGTGACCCTATGAAAATAGCGCCAGCATGCTTCACTCTGGCAGCAACCTCACCTGATTCGGCAAGCGCAAGCTCCAGATGTTCCGGTGCAATCTGGTTAACCAGATCCACAGCCTCATCCAGATCACGAACCTCGATCAGAGCACCTCTGGTCTTTAATGACGTCGCGATGATCGCCCGGCGCGGCATCTCTTCCAACCGCCGATCCAGGGTCTGGGCTACCAAATCCAGCATTTGGCTGTCTGGACTGATGACAATCGCCTGGGCCATTTCATCATGTTCTGCCTGTGCAAACAGGTCGAGTGTGATCCAGTCCGGATTCGCCGTAGCATCAGCAACAATGACCAATTCTGATGGCCCTGCCACCATATCTATCCCAACGTCACCATAGACAAGCTCCTTGGCTCTAGCGACGTAGACGTTCCCTGGACCAACGATTTTATCGACTCTCGGTATCGTCTGGGTGCCATAAGCCAGTGCCGCGATGGCCTGCGCACCCCCTATTGTAAAAACACGATCAACCCCACAGAGCTTCGCCGCCGCCAGGAGAGTCTGATTGACCTCGCCGCGGGGTGTTGGCACGACCAAAATGATTTCTTCGACACCGGCGACCTGCGCCGGGATTGCTGTCATACAGACCGTTGAGGGATATGCGGCTTTGCCACCGGGGGCATAGATACCAACACGCTGCATACTTCTGACTTTCTGACCCAGGCGATTGCCATCATCGTCAACAAACTCCCAGTCAGCACCGCTGCCCAGAGCCTGCAACTGTCGCTCATGGTAGGTGCGAATTCTGTTAATAGAGGATTCGAGCGCCTGTCTTACGATTGGATCAATGCTATCGAGCGCCTGTTGTTGGCGCTCCGGACTAATTTCCAGCTCTGCCATAGAGGTAACCTGACGGTCATCAAGACGATTGGTAAGCTCTAGGAGGGCTGCATCACCATTGGCTCTTACCGCGTTGACAATCTCTCGAACGACCTCTGCAATATCCTCGGCATCTTTACTAGATACCCGCAAAAGATTGTTTAGTGATTCGGCAAAGTCGGCCTTGCTCGTACGCAGTCTATTTATCATCGCTCACTCCAATTCTCAGAGACCAGTGTCAGCTACTGGCAACTCGCTTGATGCTTGCGCCAAGGTTATTCAATTTCTCTTCAACCTGCTCATAGCCTCTATCAATATGGTATATCCGATCGACCACTGTCGTTCCTTGCGCAACAAGTCCGGCAATGACCAGACTCACGGAAGCACGTAGATCATTGGCCATAACCGGCGCACCTTTCAAGTTATCCACACCTTCAACAATCGCTATGGTGTTGTTGCCCTCTAGACGAATATTCGCACCCATGCGATTCATTTCATGCACGTGCATAAAGCGATTCTCAAATACAGTCTCTTTAATCGTGCCAGTACCTTCCGCTATACAATTAAGCGCAATAATCTGCGCCTGCAGATCCGTTGGAAACGCAGGATAAGGCGCCGTGACCAGGCTAATGGCTCTCGGTCTTTCACCTTTCATATCCAATTCAATCCAGTCATCTCCCAGACTAATATCGGCACCTGCTTCCTTAAGTTTGTTCAGCAATACGTCCAGGTGCGCGGGATTAGTATCCCGGACTTTGACCCGACCACCAGTTGCGGCAGCCGCAATCAGATAAGTTCCGGTTTCGACACGATCGGCAATAACCCGATGTTCACAGCCACCCAATCTGTCGACGCCCTGTATGGTGATGGTATCAGTACCTGCACCCTCTACTTGCGCACCCATCGCGTTCAAACAGTCCGCCAGGTCAACAATCTCCGGTTCACGCGCGCAGTTTTCCAGCACTGTTTCACCCTCAGCGAGCGTCGCCGCCATCATGATATGTTCCGTACCACCGACAGTACTGATATCGAAATAGATATGAGCGCCTTTTAGGCGTTTGTTGACTTTGGCCTTAACGTAGCCGTCCTCCATTTCTATCTTCGCACCCAGCGCCTCTAGTCCTCTTAAGTGCTGGTCAACCGGTCTTGGGCCAATGGCGCAGCCGCCTGGAAGAGACACTTCAGCCTGACCGTAATGCGCAAGCATGGGACCAAGAACATTGAAAGATGCACGCATGGTCTTAACAAGATCATAGGGCGCTGTGAACCTTTTGATCGTATTGGCGTGAATTTCAACATTCATTTTCTCATCGATAACCACCTCAACGCCAAGAGAGCCCAAAAGCTCAATCATTGTCGTGATATCTCTGAGATGCGGGACATTGGTGATAGTAACCGGGTCATCTGCAAGCAATGCAGCTGCAAACATGACGGAGGCAGAATTTTTGGCCCCAGAAGCCCGCAACTCCCCATCTAGTCTGGCACCGCCCTCAATTAATAGTCTATCCATTAATAAACTCCTAGCCGTTGCTGTGTTCTTCGGGTGTGACAGTTCTCATGGTCACTGCGTGGATTTCACCGCTTGCAATCAATTCATTTAACAGGGAATACACCAACTGTTGGCGCTTTACCCGTGACAATCCGGCAAAGACTTCTGATACAAGATTCAACGAGATCTTATTGCCTTCCATTTGGATATCAATTTCGCAATCACTCAATCCAGATAAGAGCACTGTCCTCAGCGCTTCAATGTCCATCGATGACTCCTCCGCAGAAAAACGCGGATACTAACACTAACACGGCGGCCTAGCTTAAGGGATGCATCGGCAGGATGTCATCTACACCGTTGACTGCTGCTATTTTCATCAGCTGAGGCGAACAACGTTGGTACTCGATATCAACACCGGTTTTCTTCGCCACTCGAAATACGTCCACCAACAACGCTATGACCGCTGAGCCATCCAACTCTAACGTTTCGAGATCAAAAGCCACCCTGGTTTTGCCCTCAATCTCGGCCATCATTCTATTGCGATAGCCTACGACTGATTCAATATCAATAAGACCAGTTATAGCAACGCAATCCGTCCGGGTATTCACAATTCAGTCACTTGCCAATGTTCGATAACTCTATCGATGTCATTCTTATATTTTTGCATATCCGTCCGAAATTGCGTTTTAAAAACCAGACCCATGTTAAATCCATTGACGACAACATTGCGTAGTTTCCAGCTTTCCCCCTTCAATACTAGGCTATATTCAACACGATAAATCGTGTCACCTTTGCCATATATGTCCAGTATTACTGTTGCTCTGGATGGATCTGCGTTGCGTTTATCACTGTCTCGTACAACCACCTTCTGATTATCAAACTCGATCAGCGCACTCGCGTAGGTTCGGATCAACAGTACACGAAACCGCTTACCAAATGCCGTACGTTGCGATTCAGACGCTCCGCGATAGAACTTTGCCATAACACCGCGGGCGAATCCCTCGAAATCAATCAATGGCGATAGCGCGGCGTCTATCTCAACGAAAAAGGCATTCGGATCCTCTTCGTATAGGCCTCGAACTTCGACTAGTTTTTCTAGCAGTATGTCTGTCGCGGATTGAACACTATCCCTGGCCGAAGGAGCACCGAAACATGTAGACGCTATAAACAGGCTAAAAATAAAAAAATACCGCATCGCTATGCTCTCATCAAAGGCTCAAAACTGTTTCAACAGAAACTGACCAATCAGCTCCTCCAACACTATCGCTGACTGGGTGTCATAGATTTCGCTACCGTCGACAAGAAACTCCTCTTCCGCACCCAGAGAAAGGCCAATATATTTCCCACCGAGTAAACCATCGGTCAATATCGCAGCGGTTGTATCAGTGCTTATTTGACTAACCGCGGCATCAAGCTCCATTTCAACCAGTGCCGTGAACGTATCCAGGTCAAAACGAATGTCAACAACCCGCCCGACAACAACACCGGATATGCTGACCTTCGAGCGAACCACAAGACCACCGACATTCTCGAAATGTGCAGTTACGCGATAGGTCGAGGCATCACTCCCGACATTAAAGCCGCTAACCCGCACCGCCAGTATCGCGACAGAAAGTATCCCTGCCAGGATAAAAGCGCCAACTACAATTTCAATAGATCGGGGCTGCATGATGAGTCCTTACAGGTTGAACATGATAAGTGTCAGGAAAAAATCCAGCACCAGGATCGACACCGAAGAATAAACGACCGTACGTGTCGTTGCCGCTGCAATACCTTCCGAAGTCGGTTGACAGTCGTAACCTTCGAAAACTGCTATCCAGGTAACAATGAGTCCAAACACTATTGATTTAACGATACCTTTGGCGACATGGCTAGAGAAGTCTACCCCCTCTTGCATCACTGACCAAAATGCCCCCTCATAAACACCCAACCACTCTATACCGACAAGCGATGCTCCGAAAATACCAACCGTACTGAATAATGCTGCCAGAATAGGCATCGCAATGAATCCAGCCCAGAGCCGCGGACTGATAATCCTTTGCAGGGGATCGACACCCATCATCTCCATACTACTTAACTGTTCGGTGGCCTTCATCAAACCAATCTCAGCGGTAGCTGCCGAGCCCGCACGTCCAGCGAACAGCAATGCCGAAACCACGGGTCCAATCTCCATCACCAATACCAAGGCAACACCCAGTCCCAGCGCGCTCTCCGAGCCATACCGAGCTAACTGGTTATAACCCTGAAGTGCCAGGACCGCACCAATAGAGAATCCAGACATAATGGTAATGACCACCGACATTACGCCCAATCGATAAATCTGATCAATGACCAGTGGAACATTTTTGAAAGAAGGTTTTCGATAGATTGCTAACCACCATATCCGGCCAGCTCGCCCTACAGTCGCGAGTGTATCAATCCAGTGGTGGCCTAATATCCTAAGATAGGACAACATCAGGCGTTCTACCTCGCGTTCTGTAGTAATTCATCTTCAAAATCAGCAGCAGGGTAGTGAAATGGCACCGGCCCATCTGGCAACCCATTAATAAACTGTTGCACTCTGGGAGACTGCTCGGCATACATGTCCTCCGGGGAGCCCGCGCCGACAACTTTGCCATCGGAGATCAGGTATATCAGATCGGCTATACCCGCTGTCTCACTGATGTCATGCGAAACAATAATACTAGTCATACCAAAGGCCTCATTGAGTGTTTTGATTAGGGAAACAATCACACCCATAGCAATCGGATCCAACCCGGCAAATGGTTCATCGTACATAATGATTTTCGGATCTAACGCGATAGCCCGTGCCGGCGCCACACGTCTATTCATGCCACCAGAGAGTTCAGCTGGAAATAGTCCCGCGGCACCCCTTAGGCCAACGGAATGCAGCTTTAGCAGAACAAGGTCACGAATCATTTTCTCCGGCAAGTCAGTATGAATCCGCAATGGGAATGCAACGTTGTCAAATACGCTGTAGTCCGAGAACAGTGCTCCCGATTGAAACAACATACCCATGGACTTTCGGATCTCAAACAGTTCGTGTCGGCCTAGTTTAGGAATTTCCTGACCATCCACCCACAGCGTGCCCGACTCCGGCATGATCTGACCACCAATTAATCGCAACAATGTCGTTTTGCCTGTGCCACTGGGCCCCATAAAAGCGGTGATCTTACCCCGTGGAACCGTGAGACTCACGTCATTGAATATTCTTCGAACACCCCGACTGTATACGACATTCTGTAGGACAACGTGATCGTTCATGATGATTCACTTTCCAAAAGTCAGCCCATTATCACTAGCTTGCATGCAAACACAAACAAGTTAACTTGCAAAACGCCCTGATTCTCAATTAAATGGCATGCTTTTTCCTAGGGACTCACGTTTGTCAGAAACACTGATGCTCTGCACGGCCATGTTGATTGGATTTATCGTGCTGTTCAAAAGTGCAGATCAGTTCGTCATCGGATCAGTTGATACGGCCAAAAACCTCGCAATTTCACCGATGACTATAGGACTAACCATCGTTGCTCTGGGTACTTCTGCCCCAGAGATATTTGTCTCTATGACAGCGGCACTCAAGGGTGAACCTGAACTTGCTATCGGTAATGCTATTGGTTCCAACATCGCCAATATTGGCATGGTACTCGGAATTACAGCACTGATCGTACCCTTGCGACTTAAAGCTAACATCCTCAAGAAGGACTTGCCGATCCTCATCTTTGTGACGCTTTGCTGCGGCATTACGCTCATTGACTACAAGATCAATATTTGGGATGGCCTGTTGCTACTCGCTGGACTCGCAGTGTTTCTGTACCGCCTGGTTGCGGGGAAGAAACCGTCTGACGAAGCGCCTGTCGCAGAGGAAGAATTGGATGAAATTCCCGCGATGACATCGACCAGAGCGCTGGTCACACTGCTTGTTTCTCTTGTCTTCCTATTGGCTAGCTCACAACTCCTTGTATGGTCGGCGATCAACCTTGCACAAATTTTTGGGATCAGTGAACTGATCATTGGTCTAACCGTCATTGCGGTCGGTACTAGCCTGCCAGAGCTCGTTGTATCGTTAACATCTTCTCTTAAAGGACAAGCTGATCTGGCGATCGGCAACATCGTGGGTTCGAACATCTTCAACATTCTCGCTGTTTTCTCCATCCCATGCCTTCTCGCACCCACAGAAATTGACCCAAGCGTACTCTGGCGAGACTATTCTCTGATGTTGCTTCTGACTATTGCACTGGTTGCAGCCAGCCTGGGAATCCGAGGTGAACGAAAAATCAACAGAATACACGGATCTTTACTCCTCGCTGTATGGATCGGTTACCTAATAACTCTATACAATACGGCAATACCTAACTAAACCGAGGAACCCGTTTGACAAGTCGGGCCATCATCCTTAGCTGCATCATTATTGCAATCGCACTGGTAACCAACTGGTTCCTGGATGACAGCAGTCCATTGCCCGACACTGACGATTTGACGCGAAACGATGCAGACCTCTATATGCTGGACGCAACCATAAAACAGTTCTCCGATGACGGTAAGCTACATCATGAATTGAGTGCCCAGAGATTTACCCACTTTCCTCTCACCGACTGGACTACCCTGGTTTCACCAAATATCGTCCTGTTCTCGGATGATGCGATCCCCTGGGCAATCACGGCAGAGCAAGGCCGCATGATTACCAACTCTTCTTTCCGAGAGGAGGTCGTGGAACTTTGGGGAAATGTTCTAGCGGTAAAACAGAATCCAGACGGCAGCTTTGTCAATATCCAGACTCAGGAGCTCACGGTATACCCAGAGCGAGACTATGCAGAAACTGACAAGAAAGTTTACATCGATGACAATAGCGGCAGAACGACCGCCGCCGCGATGCAGGCCAGTTTTGTTGAAGGGAAGTTTTCCTTCTCCTCTGGGGCCTTGGATCGGGTCCGAACCCTATTCATTCCCGCACATAGAAGATAGCTTCATGACGCTTAAGTTTTTATACTGTTTGCATCTCTTTACTTGGTGCTGAACATGAAGCTGCGATATCCCTGGTCAATGCTGCTATTGCTGATATTGCATGCTGAGGTTAATGCGCTTAGTACCGACCAGGATAAACCCTTCGAGGTAGAAGCTGATTCTGCAATAGTTGATGAAAACCTTGGCTCGACTATCTACCGCGGCGATGTCAGCATAGTTCAGGGATCCTTGAAAATTTTGGCAGATGAAATAGAGATCATAACCAGCGGGGGTGACGTGGTTCAGATTATCGCCCGTACCGATGAAAATTCAGATCGTCTGGCGCATCTAGAGCAACAACCTGACAACAAAGAACGCGTCTTCGCAGAGGCTCGAAGCATAAACTACTACATCCAGGAGCAGCGGGTAAACCTGACCGGTGAAGCCCGTCTTCGTCAAATGGGCGATGAATTTACAGGGGAAATTGTTTACTACGATGTTGGTCAGGGCATTGTAAATCTCAAGAGTGGTTCCGAAAGCGAACGGATCAAGATCAAATACAACACAGCGAAGTAATGTGCACATACTAAGAGCGGAAAACCTCGAAAAAAGCTATCGTGCAAAACAGGTTGTTCGAGACGTTAGCATCTCAGTTAATAGCGGCCAGGTCGTTGGTCTTCTCGGACCAAACGGTGCCGGGAAAACCACATGTTTTTATATGATCGTTGGTTCCCTAACGCATGACGCGGGCCGGGTGTTCCTTGACGAGGTAGACATCTCGCAGGAACCGATGCACAAGAGAGCTCGCTACGGCATAGGTTACCTTCCTCAAGAGGCTTCTGTATTTCGCAAATTAAGTGTCGAGGAAAATATCCTCGCGATACTTGAGACCCGAAAAGACCTCTCAAAAGCTGAACGCACCGAGAAAGTCGAAGCCCTGCTCAATGAATTTCAGATCAGCGCTATTCGAAGCAACCTGGGCATGTCACTTTCAGGAGGAGAAAGACGCAGAGTAGAAATAGCCAGAGCTTTAGCGACAGAGCCTTCCTTTATCCTCCTGGATGAGCCATTTGCGGGTGTAGATCCCATATCCGTCAATGACATAAAGCGCATCATCTCACAACTATCCGCCCAGGATATTGGCATACTAATAACCGATCACAATGTGCGTGAAACACTGGACATCTGTGATATGGCCTACATCGTAAACGAGGGCGCTATCATTGCAGACGGCCCACCCGAGGTCATTCTTAAAAACGAGCTAGTAAAACAGGTGTATCTCGGTGACGATTTCCGAATGTGACTGTTATTTGAGTTAACTCCGCGTCAGGGCTGAAGTATCATTGGGTATGGCAATGAAACCTGCTCTTACACTAAAGATGGGTCAGCAACTTCGCATGACCCCACAATTGCAGCAAGCAATCCGCTTGTTACAACTTTCCACCGTGGACCTTGAACTTGAAATTCAACAGGCATTGGAAACCAATCCAATGCTCGAGGAACTACAGCCTGAGGAGCAAGAGGAATCTGAGGAAGCCACTTCATTAGACACCCCCACCCCTGAAGATCAGGAACCCCAATCAACAAGCGACAACAATGACGATACTGAAACCGAGGCAATCCCAAACCCAGAGATTGATGGTGATGCTGTTCCGGATACGCGAGATGAAATCAGCGTTGAAACCATTTCAGATGAACTACCGGTAGACAGCGCCTGGGAAGATGTATTTGACGACGGAATAACATCTGCCAGTTCAGGTGGTGACTTTGATGTCGATGACAATTACCTGGACAACCGAAATACTGAGGCTGTTTCGATCAATTCACACTTACTTGAGCAAGTTAACTTGCTCAGATTGAGTGAGCATGATGAATTTATCGCCCTAACAATTTTGGATGGACTGGATGGACAAGGGATCTTAGCAATCACGACCCAGGAAATACTGGAATCCGCCCCGGAAGAATGGGAGTTGGAACTTGATGAAGTCGAGGCAGTTCTTCATCTAATTCAACATTTAGACCCTGTAGGCATCGCAGCACGTGATACGCGTGAATGTTTATCCATTCAGCTGAGGAGTCTCCCCGCCGATACGCCTTGGAAAACGGAAGCCATCACGGTTGTCGAGCAACATATTGCCCAACTTGCGAACCGGGATTATACATCCATATCTCGAAGGACTCGATTGAAGGAGCATGAGCTAAAAGATGTGCTCGCTCTCATATTGTCGCTAAACCCTCGACCTGGTAGCGATATCGCCGATGGGAAAACGGAGTATGTCGAACCCGACGTTTACGTATCCAAACGAAATGGTCGATGGAGAGTAGAACTCAATCAGAAGTCAGCGCCACGGATAAGGGTGAACCCGGAATACGTCTCGATGATTAGCCCCAAGAGCAAAAGTAGTGACAACAGTTATTTGAAAAACCATTTACAGGAGGCAAGATGGTTCATAAATTCATTGCAACAGCGAAACGATACCTTACTTAGAGTCGCGACCAAAATCGTCGAATTCCAACGAGGTTTTCTCGACTACGGTGAGCAGGCAATGAAACCTCTAGTGCTGCACGATATTGCAGAGGCAGTTGAGCTTCACGAGTCCACTATCTCACGAGTCACATCACAAAAATATATGCACACCCCAGCCGGGGTGTTCGAACTTAAGTACTTTTTCTCCAGCCATGTCAGTACTCATACCGGTGGAGAAGTTTCATCAACGGCTATAAGAGCACTCATTAAGGAGCTGGTTTCCCAGGAGAACCCAAAGAAACCTTTAAGTGACAGCAAGATCGCTAATTTGCTCGCAGCTCAGGACATTAAGGTCGCACGCCGAACCATCGCCAAGTATCGAGAGTCACTATTGATTCCGCCGTCAAATGAACGAAAACAACTCATATAGGGATTGTCTACGAACCAAATTCAGAAAAATCAGTCTATACTCCCATAGGGATCGAAATGCAGGAGGAACCATGCAAGTAAATGTCAGCGGCCATCATCTGGAAGTCACCGATGCCTTAAGAAGCTATGTCGACACTAAGCTAGAGCGCCTTGAACGCCATTTTGATCGCATCACCAATGTCAACGTGATTCTGAGAGTTGAAAAACAACGCCAGAAGGCGGAGGCCACGATTAGAATAAGCGGTGGCGAGGTCTTTGCAGACGCTGAGGCAGATGACCTATATTCGGCGATCGACTTATTGGCAGACAAACTCGACCGCCAACTCATCAAACGAAAAGAAAAAAGCAAGGACCGAAAACAACGGGGTTAAGCGTACCTTTCGTCCGGGGCCAGGTCTAGATATTGTCTAAACTTGCTACAATAGGTTCAATTCGCTTTACACAAAATTGGCTTTTAACAAAAAAAACACAATGGACATTGACTCAATCCTGGCACCAGAAAGAACTTTTACTAATGTCGTTGCCACCAGCAAGAAACGGGCAATAGAAGAAGCTGCTAATCTGATTACCCATGCAGAACCTGGATTCGACGCAGCTGAACTATACCATCTGTTAATTGCACGGGAGAAACTTGGGCCCACTGCAATTGGCAATGGGATGGCGATACCCCACTGTCGTATCGCTTGTACAAAAACAGTGGGTAGTCTGTTCCATCTGTCTAACGGCATTGATTTTGGAGCACTTGATGATCTCCCAGTGAAAATAATGTTTGTCCTACTTGTACCTGAAAGTGAAACAGAGGATCATTTACATACGCTTGCAATGCTCGCGCGCCGGTTTGAGTCTGAAGCCTATAGAGATGGACTACTGGCAGCACGAAGTAACGATGAGTTGTTTCAGCAGGCACTAATTGAACCTAACGAGGTAGTCCCCAAAGCGGCTCAGTAATGTGATATCCCTCATTGTCATCAGTGGCAGATCAGGATCCGGCAAGAGTACTGCACTGCATGTACTCGAAGATATGGGCTTTTATTGTATTGATAATCTGCCAGTTACTTTGCTGCAACCACTGATAGAAAAGCTTTCCTCTAACCAGCACATTCGCAATGTTGCGGTGAGCATCGACGCGAGAAATATCGCTGATGATCTCACTGACTTTCCGAACATCATTCGGGAATTCGACCCTACCGTTGTGCAATCAAAAACCGTCTACCTTGATGCAATAAGCCCTGCCCTCGTGAAGAGATTCAGTGAAACACGGAGGAAGCATCCACTAAGCAATCAGAATCGAGACCTAAAAGAGGCGCTGGAATTCGAGAAAACCCTGTTAGAACCAATTTCAGAACTTGCGGACCTATCTGTTGATACAACGTCTTTGTCAATGCATGAATTACGAGACCTGATACGATCACGAGTTGCGAGTGAAAGTCATGAATTCGCGCTGCTATTTCAATCCTTCGCCTACAAACATGGCGTACCCGTCGATGCTGATCTCGTATTCGATGTAAGATGTCTACCCAATCCACACTGGAAAGCAAACCTACGCAACCTAACCGGTATGGATCAGGCTGTTTCTGATTTTCTCGTTGAACAACCCGATGTTCGCGCAATGTATGCCGATATAGAGCAGTATCTCGAATCATGGCTACCTAAATTTGAAGCGAATAACCGTAGTTACATCACTATTGCTATTGGATGCACCGGGGGACAACACCGGTCTGTATATCTAGCTAACAAGCTCTTCACACACTTTCATACGCGCTGGGAAAACGTTCAAATGAGGCATCGAGAACTCAGTAAGGTTGAAACGTTGCACAATGATCTCTGAAAAAGTCACAGTACAGAACAAACTGGGCCTTCATGCCAGGGCTGCGTCGGTATTTGTGAAAAAGGCCATGGAATTTTCCTCTGCGATCACCATATATAATTCAAAAACTGACGGCAATGGCAAAAGTATCATGTCCATGATGATGCTCGAGGCGTCTCAGGGCACAGAATTGGAACTTAAAATAGAGGGTGAGGACGAGCAGTTGGCTCTACAGGCTCTAATCGAACTTGTTGAGCAGAAATTTGGTGAAGATGAATAGTCCGGAAATCAGCAAATCGCAGATAAAGCGTGATCTTCAAGAACTAAGGACACTTGCGGAACGTCTCCTGGGACTTTCGATAGAACGAATTAACGCACTAAGCAATAAAAAATTGGGCAATGCACTACTTGAAGGTAAGCGGATCACAAAAGGCAACGCGCGAAAACGACAGATTCAATACATTGCCAAATTGATTCGACACTGCGAACCGGAAGAAATCCAAACGTACCAAGCGTGGTTTGATCCCGATGCTGAAAAAATAAAATTTCTAAAGTTGGAACGTTGGCGGGATCGGTTAATGAATGATCAAGCTCACGCTCTCGATGAGATTTTCACCACCTACCCCAATGTGGATCGCCAACAATTACGACTACTTGTGAGACAGGCAATTACCGAGCGACAGCGGGAAGATGACGATAACGTAACGAATTATCGTAAGCTTTTTCAGTTTCTTCGAGGACTACCGAATACATAACTAGCTATAACTAGTTGAAAGTCGGAATTCACGTAAGGGGCCAGAGGGCAGGCACCATCTTGAGGCAGGCTTGAAGGCCATGGAAGGCCGGAACGCCAGCGACCATGGACGGCTTGAAGCGGTGCATCAAGATGGTGCCTGCCCTCTGGCCCCGAGATTTCGCGACAAAGTAACTTGGTGAGTAGGCCGAGGGAGTTACACCCTCAGCCTCTCGCAGAACCGTACGTGACACTCTCATGTCATACGGCTCCCATTATCGGT
>Ga0115002_10001199_pt1 | contig 36055 bp, 28 predicted proteins | sample ArcticOcean_MG_C_8_FD_89576 | JGI IMG/M metagenome (GOLD analysis project Ga0115002, IMG submission 89576) | Marine microbial communities from western Arctic Ocean - ArcticOcean_MG_CB11_86 | ecosystem: Environmental > Aquatic > Marine > Oceanic | place: Arctic Ocean: Canada Basin | collected... | reverse complement strand
TATTACCGGCTAGAATTTTTAAAATATCATTTTCTACAACTGAAGAGTTGATTCTAGTTAAAACCGGCTCATCTGGTTTCCATTCACCAAGAGTTAATGCAAGATGTATTTGCTTATTATTTGTTTGTCTATACGCTCTTAGTCTATAACCTCCATATTCAGTAGAAATGTTTTCATCAAAAATTTTAGATATTAAACTATCGTTTTTCATCCTATATGCTATTAAATCTTCAATAGAGACTATTTTTAGATTAAATTTTTTAGCAACTTTATTAAGTTCTGGTAACCTAGACATGGTACCATCATCATTCATAATCTCACACAATACACCTGCAGATTTTAAACCCGCGAGTCTAGAAAAATCAATAGATGCTTCTGTATGACCTGTTCTTCTTAAAACCCCACCTTCTCTGCCAATTAAAGGAAAAACATGTCCTGGCCTTGTTAAGTCTCCAGGTTTAGTTTTATTGTCTACTAAAGCTAAAACTGTTTTAGCTCTATCAGATGCAGAAATTCCAGAAGTCACTCCATTTCCTTTTAAATCAACTGAGACAGTGAATGCAGTTTCAAATGGGTCAGTATTATTAGGAACCATTTTTTTTAGATCAAGTTTATTACAAAGTTTTTCAGACATAGGGACACAAATTAATCCCCTACCATATTTAGCCATGAAGTTTATCATTGAGGAATTTATCATTTCTGCAGCAGCAATAAAATCTCCCTCATTTTCTCTGTTTTCATCATCGACAACAATAATGATTTCACCTTTCTTTATTGCATCAATTGCATCTTCAATTTTATTTAATTTAATATCTGCCATTATTTCTTCTTATATAGTCTTCTAAAAAAATTTAAAAACTTATCTAAATAAATAAAGTTAAAGCCTCGATCAAGAGAAATTATACGAGTTAAATAAATTGCAAAAGGAGCTATGGCAAGTGTTGACATCCAACTGCCTAGATATGGATTTATTGTGCTATCCTCAGCAGCATTTTTTCCAAAAACTCCAATATAATGATATGTTAGAAAGATAGAAATGGAAAGAATTAAAGGTAATCCAATCCCCCCCTTTCTTATTATGGCTCCAATAGAGGCGCCAATTAAAAACAAAAATACACACCCAAAAATGAGAGTGTACTTTTCGTTTATTGCTAAGGTGTGAAGGTTAATTAATTTTTGTTGAAGAAAATAACTTTTCTTTTTATTATTTATTTGTCTTAATAATATATCAACTTCACTTTCTGAATTTTGGATAACAAACATAATATCAGAATTTTCTTTTGATTTCATATAATCAAAAATAGGTTTATTTATATCAGTTAATTTATTGTTATCTAAGTTAGGAAGCCTCTTAAGAGGATGACTATTAGTTACACTAATACTAAATACTTCTTTGTCTCTTTCAAAATTAGTTTTTAGTGTATCTATACTAGTTTTTAATTGACTAATTTTTTGCATTTTATATGTTGATTTATAATTCTCTTCATTTAAGTCAACATTATTAAATTCAGAGATATCTATGTTTAATAAATACTCTTCAAAATAAACTTTCGCATGAGGATATTTTTGTTTACTAGCTGCATCTTCACCTATAATTTCTTCATATCTATTTCCATTTTTTAAAATTAGTTGTAGGTAATTCTCGTTATTACTTGTAATCTCTCCTGATTCAGCTTTAATAACAATTCTATTTATCTTATCATTAAAATTTATTTTATGAAGAATTATATCCTCTAAATACTGTTCATTATCTCCATATTTTCTGTTAACCTTTATACTCATATCTCCTATATTATTAAACATCCCTTCCCTTATGGCAAGCGTAGGTTTAAGTTTTGCAAGATTTTTTCTTAGATTATATGATTTAAGCTCTCCATACGTTGCAACATAATTTGAAAAATAAAATGTACCAATTCCAAGAAAAACATGGAATATTAACAAACCTAACATCGTTCTGATTATAGAAATCCCATTCGATTTCATTGCTATAAATTCAGAATTTTCAGAAAGAGCTCCATACGTCATCAAAGAGGCTAAAAGAACTGATAATGGAAGTACTAGAGGAACTAATTTAGGAGAAAAATAAATAAAGAATTTTCCAATAGTAAATATATCTAAACCCTTACCGGCTAATTCATCAACATAAAGCCAGAATGTTTGAATAATAAAAATTATAAAACATATTGCAAAAACCCCAATAAGGTTTAAAAAATATGACTTTATTATATATTTATCTAGAATCTTCAATCTAAAATGCTTAAATAATACTCTTTGTATTTCTCTTTGTCAAATTTAAAAAAAGAAAGTGGAAGAGCTATATTGAATGAGTAACTTATAGTTTTAAATATATTAGAATATTTAATTGATTCAAAACTTTCTTGTTTTATAGTTATAATTGATAAATTATTATTGTTAATTGATATTTCGTAAAATAGACTAGGGTCATTTTTATTTTCAGCCTTAATAATAGATTTATTACTATTTATTTCAATCATGCTTAATATATATTTGTCATTCATAAAGTCAAATAATAAATCAGGTTTTAAAGATAGAATAGAATTTTCTTTATTGTCTACTATAATTTCTTCATTTTCATGAATTATTGTATAAGTTTTTTCACCATCAAAAATTTGTTCAATATCATTTGTTAAAAGAACATATTTTTCACCACTTAAATAAAGGTTTCCTTTAATGGCATTATTTAATTCTGCAGAATTATTTTCAATAATGAATTCATAATGTATATTATTTGATGATATATTTTTTTTAACTTTTTCTAAAATTTCATAGGGTTTCTCAATTTGAGCATTCAAATTGCTACTAAATAATAGCAATATAAATATTGATTTATAATTAAATAATTTACTAATCACCTAGAATATTTTCTAAAGAATTTAGATCTGAAATTAGAACTTGTCTAGCTTTACTTCCTTCAAATGGACCAACTATTCCAGCTTCTTCCATTTGATCAATTATTCTCCCAGCTCTATTGTAACCAAGTTTTAATTTTCTTTGTAAAAGAGATGCTGATCCTTGTTGATGAGACACAATAACTCTTGCAGCATCATTAAACATTGGATCTCTTTCTCCTGAAATAGATTCAGAATTAGATTTTTCTTCTTTTATAAATTCAGGAAGCTCATAGGCGTTTGGATAACCTATTTGAGAGCCAATAAATTCAGATATCTTTTCTACCTCCGGAGTGTCTATAAAACCACATTGAATTCTTGTTAGAATATTGGATTGTGAGTAAAGTAAATCACCTCTTCCAATAAGCTGTTCAGCTCCACCAGTATCTAATATTGTTCTTGAATCAATTTTTGAGGTAACTCTATAGGCAATTCTTGCAGGAAAGTTAGCTTTTATTAAACCAGTTATAACATTCACAGAAGGTCTTTGAGTAGCAATAATTAAATGAATTCCAACAGCTCTAGATAGTTGAGCTAATCTGGCCAATGGTGTTTCAATTTCTTTACCTGAGGTCATAATTAAATCTGCAAATTCATCAATTACCAATACTATATATGGTAAGAACATATGGCCTTCTTCTGGGTTTAAAGTTTTTGATATAAATTTTGAGTTATATTCTTTTATGTTCCTAGCCATAGCATTTTTTAATAAATCATATCTTTTATCCATCTCTCTACATAAAGAATTTAATGTATTAATAACCCTATCACTATTAATTATTATTGCATTTTCTGAATCTGGAAGCTTTGCTAGATAATGTTTTTCAATTTTGCTATATATAGATAATTCAATTTTTTTTGGATCAACTAAAACAAATTTTACTTCTGCGGGATGCTTTTTATATAGAATAGAGCATAAAATAGCATTAACACCAACTGATTTACCTTGACCAGTAGCCCCTGCCATTAATAAATGAGGCATTTTAGTTAAGTCAACAACAAATGTTTCATTGCTAATAGTTTTTCCAAGTGCAATTGGTAATTCCATTTCAGCTTCAGAAAATCTCTTAGAAGAAATTAAAGATTTCATTGAAACAATTGACTTTTTTTGATTTGGCACTTCAATTCCAATTGTTCCTTTTCCAGGAATAGGAGCTATTATTCTAATACCTAATGCAGATAACGATAAAGCAATATCATCTTCAAGGTTTTTTATTTTAGAAATACGTACTCCAGCATCAGGTATAATTTCATATAAGGTGACAGTTGGACCAATAGTGGCTTTGATTTGTTTTATACCTATATTATAATTTTTTAAAGTCTCAACTATCTTATTTTTATTTGAATCCAGTTCATCTTGATCAATTTTAATAGTACCGTCTCCATAATCTTTTAATAAATCTAAACTAGGATGCTTATAATTGCTGAGATCTAGCTTAGGGTCAAAAAATTTATTATTAGTTTCAGATTTAGTTTCAGATTTAGTTTCTGGAATTTCATCTTGAATTTCAATTGATATTTCTTCATTATAATTGTCAATGAATTCATTATCTATGGTTTCTGGTTCGAATATTTCTTTGCTTTGATTTAAATCTTTTGTTTTAAATAAGCTTTTTATAAAATCAATAGACTTTTTAGGTGTAATGTTTAATTTAATTACTAAAAAACTTAATCCTGAAAAAGAGAGTAAAAGAACTATTCCAATATTTCCAATATAATCAAGTAAAAACATGTTTATTTCGTAACCAACAATACCAGAAGGAATTGAGGAGATTTCTTGAATATATCCAGCTAATGTAGAAATCCATAGCATGTATATTATTGCCCAAGTCCAACTACCAATTAATTGAAATATTTTCTTTTCTAATAATAGAAAATAGGAGGTAATAGATAATATTATAGGAATAATAAAGCTAGCAATTCCAAACAATTTATGTATAAAGAAATGACCTAATTCTGCACCTATCTTGCCTAGGTAATTTTCAGTTTTAATACTTCTATCTAAAATTTCTGAAATGTTACTTTGATCAACTTTCCAATTAATGAAATAGGATATAAAGGAGATTGTAAGTATAATAGAAATGAATAATAAGAAAAAACCTAATAGGACTAAAAGTTTACTTTTATTACTCTTTTTTTTCTTACTCATAAAAAGTTTGTTAAGTAAAAATACAAATATGTAATCAGAAATTTAATTTTTATCAGTTAAAGTCCTGATTTTTATTCTAAGAGCTGCATATATTAAAGTCATGAATGGGCTAATCCAATTAAAAATTGCATATATAAAGTATTCACCTACACTAACACCTAAAACTGAAGAGTGATATGCTCCACATGAATTCCATGGAATAAGAGCTGAAGTAACAGTTGCAGAGTCTTCTAGTGTTCTACTTAAGTTTTCAGGAGCAAGTCCTTTATCTTTAAATGCTTTATCAAACATTTGACCAGATACTACAATAGATAGGTACTGATCTGAAGCTGTTAGGTTCAATGCTAGACAAGATGCCACAGTGCTTGCAAATAATTTAAATACACTATCTGCAAATTTTAATAAGGCTTTACTAATAGATTTAATTGCCCCTATCGCATCCATTGCACCTCCAAACATCATTGTTGCCATTACTAGAAAAATTGTGTTTAGCATTCCTATCATTCCTCCAGTTGAAAATAATTCATTTAAAACTTCACTATCAGTAGCAATATTAACACTACTAGTTATTGTATCAACAAGAACTTTATATGAACCTATAATTGTCATAGTTGAAGAATCGGAAAGTTTCATTATTATTTGTGGTTGAAAAATAATTGCAAATAATGCACCTAAAAGTGTTCCAATTGTAAGCGCTCTAATAGGTGGTGTCTTTTTTATAATCATAATCAAAACAATAACAGGAACTATAAAAAGAATTAATGAAATATTAAATGTATTTGATATTGTATCAATTAAAAAAGAATTATCAGTAACTCCATCGGATGTTTGTAAAATTCCAAGAATGATAAAGACAATTAAAGCTATTGAAATACTTGGAACAGTAGTATATGTAAGATATTTTATATGTTTAAAAAGATCAACTTTAGTCACAGCTGCAGCTAGGTTTGTAGTATCACTAAGTGGAGATAATTTATCCCCAAAATAGGCTCCAGAAATTATAGCTCCTCCAACCATTCCTACAGGTATGCCAAGGGCCTTACCAATCCCTACAAGAGCTATTCCTACTGTTGCTGAAGTAGTCCAGCTACTTCCAGTTGCTAGTGATATAATTGAACAAATGATTATACAAGCAGGAAGAAAGATATTTGGATTAAGTAATTTTAATCCATAATAAACCATAGAAGGAATAATTCCACTTATCATCCATGTTCCAGCTAGAGCTCCTACCCAAAGAAGTATTATTAAAGCTGGAGTAACAGATTTAATACTATTTGAAATACTATTTATTACTTCTCTATAAGATGTGTTATATTTCATACCTATCATTGCAGCAAAAGCACCACTTAGTATTAAAATAAACTGACTAGATCCAGCAAGTGGATCAGCTTCGTATATAAATATGTTTGCATATAAATTAAATGATAGTAATGTTACCAAAAACAAAAGAGGTAAAATTGCAACCGATAAGGGTAAGTTCTTTTTTTTAGACTCTTTCAAGACTTTTTTTTTAACAAGTTTAGAACAAAAATACTTAAGTATGCTATATGAATATAGTTATTTGACTAAAAGTTTATTTAATTTTGCATAGTGTCAAATGAATTAGAACAATTGTTTTTATCTGAAACTAATCAGTATAAAGATTGTAAGTTTTTGCTTGCTGTTAGTGGTGGTGTTGATAGTATGGTTTTAGCTAAACTATTTCTATCCAACAAATTAAATTTTTCTATTGCTCACTGTAATTTTCGCCTAAGAGGAAAAGAAAGTGATAATGATGAAATATTTATAAGTAAATGGTGTTCAGAAAACAATATTGAGTTATTTGTAAAAAAATTTACCACAGAAGATTATTGTAAAAATAATAAGATGACCATTCAAATGGGAGCTAGAAAACTAAGATATGAATGGTTTGGGGAGTTAATTAAAAAAGAAAAACATGATTTTATTGTAACTGCTCATCATCTTGATGATCAGTTAGAGACATTTATAATTAATTCAATAAGAGGAACTGGAATTGATGGTTTAGTTGGTATACCAGATAATATTAATAAAATAATTAGACCACTTTTAATGATTTCTAAGGAACAAATAATCGAGTTTTCTAAAGTAAATAAAATTAACTATAGAGAAGATTCATCAAATGATAAAGAAGATTATTTAAGAAATAAAATTAGACATTCTGTAGTGCCATATTTGAAATCAGATGATAAAAATGTTCTGTTGAAATTCAAGACAACTATTGAAAATTTAAATTCAACTAAGTTATTTATTGAAAAGGTAATTTCTAACCTAAAGGATAGAATTTTTATCCATGAAGAAAACACTATAATTACTAATATAGATTTACTAAAAGATCTTAACCCAATTGAGTTCTATATACATGAATTATATAAAGATTTTGAATTTAATTATAAGGAGATTCTTAAGTTATTTGAATCTGATTCTGGAAAACACATATCTTCATCAAATTATAAGATGACTAAACAAAAAAATAATTTAATAATTACTAAATCAAATAATGATTAAAATTCTAGTTTTTCTAATTTCTTTTTTTTCTTTTTCATTTCAATCTCAAGAACCAGTAAGTTGGAAATATGAGCTAGATAAAATTGATAACTATCAATACAAGTTAACTTTTAATGCTGAAATTATAGATGGTTGGAAGCTCTACTCTCAGTATTCTCCAATTGAAGGAAATGCTACTGAATTTGTTTTTTTAAATCCTGATTTAAATTCTGCTATAAAGGAAAAATTTGATGAGAGTGATCCTATTATAGGCTTTGACAATGTATTTGACATGGATCTTCCATACTTTAATTATGAAGCAAGTTTTAATAAAATAATAAACCTTAAGAACCTTGATTTAGAATCATTTAAAGTTGAGATTATCTATTCATCGTGTGATGATGAATTATGTGTTTTTAGAAATGAAACATTTAATATTCCAATTGACCCTTCTAAAAAATTAAAAATTGATGATAATGTAACACTAGATGATATTAAAAAATATAATAACCTAAAATTTGATTTTAAACAAACTGAACTTGTTGCAAGTGATTTTCCTAATTCAATTAGGTATATTGAAATATTCATATTTGGATTAATTGCAGGATTTTTAGCCCTCTTAACCCCCTGTGTTTTTCCAATGATCCCTCTCACTGTTTCATATTTTTTAGATCAAGAAAAATTAAAATATGGAAATTTAAAATCAGCATCTTTATACGGACTATTTATTGTCTTAATCTATGTTGGTTTAAGCCTTCCTTTTCATCTTTTTGATAGTCTAAACCCTAATATTCTTAATGCAATTTCAACCAATATTTATGTTAACATAACATTCTTTATTGTATTTATAATTTTTGCAATTTCTTTCTTTGGTTATTTTGATCTGACCATGCCAAATTCTATAATAAATAAATCAGATTCAAAATCTTCAAAAGGAGGGATAATAGGAATATTTTTTATGTCTTTAACATTAGCATTGGTTTCATTTTCTTGTACTGGTCCTATACTAGGATCATTATTAGCTGGATCACTTTCTGGCTCAGAATCAGGAGCAATCCAATTAAGTATTGGAATGCTTGGATTTGGAATTTCTTTAGGACTTCCTTTTACATTATTGGCTTTTTATCCTAAATACTTATCATTAATCCCAAATTCTGGAGTTTGGTTAACTAAGTTGAAGGTAACATTAGGCTTTCTAGAGTTAGCCCTTGCATTTAAGTTCCTTTCAAATGCTGATCTAGTTGGAAGTTGGGGTATTCTAAAAAGAGAGGTTTTTATTCTAATATGGGTATTAATATTTTTATCCCTTGCCTTGTATCATTTTAGATCATCTTTTAAGAAACCTAAATTTAATTTTAAAAGTATCCCTGGATTAGCATCTCTTGTATTTTCAATATACCTAATTTCAGGTCTTTATAGTAATAGTAATGTGAGGTTTTTGAGTGGAATTCTTCCTCCTGAGTTTTATACAATTGAAAGTTCTGAAAATCAATGTCCACTTGGTTTAAATTGTTATAAGAGTTTTGAAGAGGGTAGAAGCTATGCTTTAGAAAATGAAAAACTGGTTTTACTTGATTTTACTGGATGGGCATGTGCAAATTGTAGAAGAATGGAAGAAAATGTCTGGTCTAAACCAAGCATTTATAATCTTTTAGAAAATGAATTTGTAATTATATCTTTATATGTAGATGATAGATCAGAGTTAGATTATAATGATAAGTTTAAATACATAAATGATCTTGGGAAAACTCAACATGTTAATAGAACAGGTCAAAAATGGTCTGTTTTTCAATTTTTGAATTTTAAGAGTGCTTCACAGCCATATTATGTTGCCATGAAACCAACAGGTGAAATTTTAAGTGAACCTATACAATATGCTTCCGAAAGGAATTTTAAAAACTGGTTAGATCTTTCTATTTCTGAGTCATTAAAATAAACTAATGATTATCTTTTTTTATAAACTTTTTCAAACGGGATTCTAAATCTTTTTCCATAGACTCCTTTAGAGCTTCTTATTCCACATCCAATTATCATATTTATTTCAGATGATTTACTTAGATTTAAAATTTTCTTTATTCTTATAGAGTCAAAACCTTCCATTGGACAAGTATCATAACTATATCCAGCCATACTAATCATAAAGTTCTGTGATGCAAGCCCAGCGCTTTTATGGGCAACTATTCTCATATCAGATTTTCTTAATTGTCTGTATATAACTCTGAATAATCCTAAAAACCAAGCATATAGATATTTAATAAAGCTTAATATTCCCAAAAAGTTATTGTATACAAGAGGAATTGTGGTTTTATAATATTTCATAACTAATTTATATTCCTTTTCACTCATACTTTCCTTATTAGATTCTTGAAACTTTATATTGTCGTTAGCTCGGTCTCTCCATAAATCTCTTCTTACAACAGTAATAACAAGTTGTTTTGCAGTTCGAGCAGCTGGTTGATTAAAACAAGACTTAGCAATCTTTTCAATTAAATTTTTATTAGTTATATGATAAAATTCCCATAATTGAAGATTACTACTTGTTGGAGCAAGAACTGCATTTTCAATACATTCTTTTACAATATTATCATCTATTTCTAGGTCCTTATCAAATCTCCTTACAGATCTTCTGTATTTTATAGCTTCAGATACATTTTTTTTCATTTTAGAACTTACTTAATAGTTTTTTTAAAGTATTAAATGATTTTGGATATGGCCCAAACCTAAACGGAATATCTAGCATTGATTGTTTCTTTAGTATAGGCTTATAATGAGAAAATGTATCAAAGCTATATTTTCCTCTATAAGCGCCCATTCCGCTATTTCCAATTCCTCCAAATGGAAGATTAGAATTAATATAATGTATAAGAGTATCATTTATAACACACCCACCAAAAGAGAAGTTATTAATCAAATAATTTATAAACTTCTTATTATTAGAAAAAATATAAAATGCAAGAGGGTTTGGATTTTTTAAAATTATCTTTCCTATTTCTCTGTCATCATTATAAGATATTATTGGAAGTATAGGTCCAAATATTTCTTCGGACATAATTAATGAGTCAATATCAGGGTCTAAAATCAATGTTGGCTCAAAATATTTCTCTTCTTTGATTGAATGACCACCAAAAACTATATTTTCCTCATTTATCATTTTTGATAATCTATCAACATGATTTTCATTAATTATTCTTCCATAATCATTTGAATGATTAGGTTTATTTCCATATGTTTTAATAATTTCAATTTTAAGATGATCTATAAACTTAGATTTTATTTCATCATTCACTAATATATAATCTGGAGCTATACAAGTTTGTCCACAATTGATAAACTTACCTGATACAATTCTTTTTGCCGCCTTTTCAATATTTATGTCTTTGTCAATAATACACGGACTTTTTCCGCCTAATTCAAGTGTTATTGGGGTTAAATTTTTTGCAGCCTCACTTGCTACAATTTTTCCAACTCTTGTGCTTCCAGTAAAAAAAATATAGTCCCATTTTTTAGATAAAAGGATCTTTGAAACTTCAGCGTCACCCTGAATGACTGAAACAATATTTTCTGGAAAAGTTTCTCTAATTAGCCTATTTAGTACAGATGAGGTATTAGGTGCTAATTCAGAAGGTTTAATTATAACTGTATTTCCTGAACTAAAAGCTCCAATCAATGGTGTTAAAGACAATTGAAGTGGGTAATTCCATGGAGTGATAATAAGAACCTTACCATATGGTTCTGGTTTTAGATAATTTTTTGATGGAAAGTTTAATATTGATGGTTTTACTTTTTTGTCCTTTGACCATTTACTTAGGTTTTTTATAAAGAGTTTGATTTCTTTTTCAACAAGAAGTATCTCAGTAAGAAAAGATTCGAATTTTGCTTTACTAAGATCTTTAGAAAGAGCTTCATAAATTTCGTCTTCAAATATTTGCATATTTAGAAGCAACTTTTTTAAAAGTAAAATTCTTGAACTAATAGTATTAGAATTTTTATTTAAGAAATCCTTTTGAGAATTTATAATATCATTGATTTTTGAAATATCCATAGACCACAAATTTATAATTTATGTACCTTTAAAGCTTTAGAAATTTAAAATTTTTATTTGGCTATAGGAGATAAATTATTGTAAATGGTTATTATACAGCTATTTAACATCGCCAAATTACAATTGAATGTAATTAATCTACTTTATTTGATTTCACAAGTAGATTATTGATTTATAATTTTGAATTATATATTTTTTCTATGCTTAATAAATACAGTAAAAATGTAACTCAGGATCCTTCTCAACCAGCGGCTCAAGCTATGCTGCATGCTATTGGTTTGACGGATGAAGATTTTAAAAAACCATTTGTAGGAATAGCAAGTACTGGATATGAAGGAAACCCTTGCAATATGCATCTAAATGATCTATCCACTCATATAAAAACCAGTATTAACAATTCTGAAATTGTAGGATTAATATTTAATACTATAGGTGTTAGTGATGGTATATCTATGGGTACATTCGGAATGAGATATTCTTTACCTTCACGAGACATAATAGCTGATTCAATTGAGACTGTTGTTCAAGCAATGTCATATGATGGACTTGTAACCGTAGTTGGATGTGATAAGAATATGCCTGGTGCTTTAATGGCAATGTTAAGACTTAACAGGCCTAGTATTTTAGTATATGGAGGCACAATAGATTCTGGTTGTTATAAAAACAAAGAGCTTGATGTAGTATCTGCATTTGAAGCTTGGGGAGAAAAAGTTGCAGGACAAATAGATGAGACCGAATTTAAAAATGTAATTAAGAATGCTTGCCCAGGACCTGGGGCTTGTGGTGGAATGTATACCGCTAATACTATGGCTTCAGCTATAGAGGCTTTAGGGATGTCTTTACCTTTTAACTCATCTAATCCAGCTACAAGTCAGAATAAAATTGACGAGTGTAAAGAAATAGGAAACTCAATTAAATCATTGATAGAGAATGATATCAAGCCTTTAGATATAGTTACACTTAAATCTCTTGAAAATGCATTAAGGTTAGTTACAGTTCTTGGTGGTTCGACAAATGCAGTTCTGCATTTTCTTGCAATCGCAAAGGCTGCAAATATAGATATATCAATTGATTATTTTCAACAAATTAGTGATTCAACTCCTTTTCTTGCAAATTTAAAACCAAGTGGAAAATATTTAATGAAGGATCTGCATGAAATAGGAGGTATCCCAAGTGTATTGAAATATATGCTTGAAAATAATATGATAAATGGAGATTGCCTAACTGTAACTGGAAAAACTATTGAAGAAAATTTATCAAATGTTAAAAGTTTAGATTTTTCTAATGATATTATTTTCCCTTTATCTAAACCTATTAAGGGAAATGGTCATATACAGATTTTAAAAGGAAATCTTGCAGAAGAAGGTTCTGTTGCAAAGATTACTGGAAAAGAAGGATTAGTGTTTTCTGGTCCTGCAAAAGTTTTTAACAGTGAGTTTGAAACTATAGATGCAATTAAAAACTTGAAAGTTAACAAAGGAGAAGTAGTAGTAATTAGATACGAAGGTCCAAAAGGCGGTCCTGGTATGCCTGAAATGTTAAAACCAACTTCAGCTATAATAGGAGCAGGTTTAGGAAATGACGTTGCTTTAATTACAGATGGAAGATTCTCTGGAGGAACTCATGGTTTTGTAGTTGGACATATTGTTCCAGAAGCTTTTGAAGGAGGTACAATTGCATTAGTTGAAAATGGAGACATGATTACAATTGATTCAAAAAATAACGTTATTAGTGTTGATCTTACAGATGTTGAGATAAGCGAAAGAAGAAAAAAATGGATAAAACCAGACTTGAAAATAAATAAAGGAATTTTGTATAAATATGTTAAATCAGTTTCAAATGCATCAAAGGGATGTGTAACAGACGAATAAAATGAAAAATAATAAAAATATATCAGGAGCAGAGGCTGTAATAAAATCATTAATTAAAGAGAATGCTGATCTTGTATTCGGATACCCAGGCGGTGCTATAATGCCTGTATACGATGAATTCTTTAAATTCCAAGATAAAGTTCAACATGTGCTTACTAGACATGAGCAAGGAGCCGTTCATGCTGCTCAAGGATATGCTAGATCTTCAGGAAGGGTTGGTGTTGCAATCGCTACTTCAGGTCCAGGAGCTACAAATTTAGTAACAGGAATTGCTGATGCTCAGATTGATTCAACTCCTATAGTTTGTATAACTGGACAGGTTTCAGCTCATTTGTTGGGTTCAGATGCATTTCAAGAGACTGATATTATTGGAATTTCAATGCCTGTAACAAAGTGGAGTTATCAGATTACTAAAGCTTCTGAAGTACCTACTGTTATCGCAAAAGCATTTTACATAGCAAAATCTGGAAGACCTGGCCCAGTATTAATAGACATTACAAAAAATGCACAATTTGAAATGTTTGATTTTAACTATAAAAAATGTTTTGGTATAAGAAGTTATAGTCCAATCCCAAAGATTGATAAAAATAAAATATTAGATGCGGCTAAACTTATTAATAATGCAAAAAAACCATTAATTGTATGGGGACAAGGGGTTATTATTGCAAATGCTGAGAAAGAATTTAAAAGTTTTGTTGAAAAAAGTGGAATCCCTGCAGCTTGGACAATATTAGGAGCTTCAGCTCTGCCTACCTCTCATGAATTGAATGTCGGTATGGTCGGAATGCATGGTAATTATGGTCCTAATATTTTGACAAATCAATGTGATTTATTGATTGCTATTGGAATGAGATTTGACGACAGAGTGACTGGGAATACTAACTCATATGCTAAGCAAGCTAAGATTATTCATCTAGAGATTGATCCAGTAGAAATTGATAAAAATATTAAAGTTGATGTTCCTGTTTTAGGGGATTGTAAAGAATCGTTAGCTATGTTATCAAAGAATATAAAAACAAAATCATATAAAAACTGGTTAAAAATATTTGATGATTTAATGAAAAAGGAATTTAATAAAGTAATAAAAAATGATTTAGCTCCGAAAAAAAAGGGATTAACTATGGGTGAATCTATAATTGCAATAAATAAATTTACTAAAGGAAAAGCTATAATTGTTTCTGATGTTGGCCAACATCAAATGGTAGCTTGTCGATATGCTAACTTTATTGAATCTAGAAGTAATATTACATCTGGTGGTCTTGGAACAATGGGGTTTGCACTTCCTGCAGCTATAGGTGCTAAGATGGGCGCTCCAAAAAGGGAAGTAGTTGCAGTAATTGGTGATGGTGGATATCAGATGACTATTCAGGAATTAGGCACAATATTTCAACTTCAATTACCTGTTAAGATAGTAATACTAAATAATGATTTTCTTGGAATGGTGAGACAATGGCAGGAAATGTTTTTTGATAAGAGATATGCTTCAACTGAGATGGTTAATCCAGATTTTGTTTCTATAGCTAAAGCGTACTTTTTAGATTCTGAAAGGGTAGAGAATAGATCTGATCTTGAGCCTGCAGTTAAAAGAATGGTAGAATCAAAGAAACCATATATTATTGAAATATGTGTTGAAAAGGAGGCTAATGTTTTCCCTATGATACCATCAGGAGCTTCAGTTTCAGATATAAGACTAGAATAAAATGGAAAAAAAGACACTATTTACGGTTTCAATATATACAGAAAATAATGTGGGTTTATTGAACAGAATTTCTGCTATATTTTTAAAAAGACACATAAATATTGAAAGTTTCACAACATCTGAATGTGAAATTAAAAATGTTTTTAGATTTATAATTCTTGTAGAAATGACTCATAGTGAAATTGGAAAAGTTGCTAAACAAATTGAAAAGCAGGTTGATGTTATTAAGGCATTTTATCATACAGATGAAGAAACCATTTTTCAGGAAACAGCTCTTTATAAGGTTAAATCAAGCTCTCTTTTTGAAGAAAGAGAGATTCAAAAATCCATTAAAAAATCTAATGCAAGGATAATAACAGTTAATCCAGATTTTTTTGTAATAGAAAAAACAGGTTTTAGGCATGAAACAGATAAGTTATATAATGATTTAGCTCCATATGGTTTGTTACAATTTACAAGATCTGGAAGGATTGCTGTAACAAAATCTAAGATGGGTATATCAGAAATTTTAAATACATTTAAAAATCAAAAAAAGAAATAGAAATGACAAATTATTTTAACAAATTATCTCTGAAAGAAAAGCTTATTCAGCTTGGGAAATGTAGGTTTATGGATTCCTCAGAATTTAATAATGGAGTATCCTTTTTAAAAGACAAAAAAATTGTAATTGTTGGCTGTGGTGCTCAAGGATTGCATCAAGGATTAAATATGCGTGATTCAGGATTAGATATTTCCTTTGCGTTAAGACAATCTTCTATTGAATCTAAAAGACCATCCTTTGTTAATGCTACACAAAATAATTTTATTGTTGGAAATATTGATGATATGATTCCAGACGCTGATTTAGTTATAAATTTAACACCAGATAAAAACCATACCCCTGTTGTAAGTCAATTGATGCCTTTAATGAAAAAGGATTCTATACTTTCATATTCTCATGGATTTAATATAGTTGAAGAGGGGATGGAAGTAAGAGAAGATATAACTGTAATAATGGTTGCTCCTAAATCTCCTGGTTCAGAGGTTAGAGAAGAATATTTGAGAGGTTTTGGAGTACCTACTTTGATTGCAGTTCACCCTGACAATGATTACAAAAATATCGGCTTAGATACATCAAAAGCTTATGCGGTTGCATTAGGATCTCATAAAGCTGGAGTTCTTGAGTCTTCATTTGTTGCAGAAGTAAAATCAGATTTAATGGGTGAACAAACTATTCTCTGTGGAATGCTTCAAACTGGTTCAATTTTATCATTTAATAGAATGTCTGAATTAGGAATTGATCTTGAATATGCCTCTAAATTAGTCCAGCATGGATGGGAGACTATTACTGAAGCACTAAAACACGGTGGTATTACAAAAATGATGGATAGATTAACTGATAATGCTAAAATTAAAGCTTATGATCTTTCTGAAGAACTAAAAGAGATATTAACCCCACTCTTTAAGAAACATATGGAAAATATCCTTACAGGAACTTTCTCCTCTACAATGATGAAAGACTGGAAGAATGATGATAATGAATTATTAAATTGGAGAGAAGAAACTAGTCAAACAACATTCGAGAAAACACCTTCAGCTAATCAAAATATTGAAGAACAAGAATATTTTGATAATGGTATTTTGATGGTTTCTTTTGTTAAAGCAGGTGTAGAATTGGCATACGAAATTATGGTAAATAATGGAATAAAAGAGGAGTCAGCTTATTATGAGTCATTACACGAGCTTCCGCTAATAGCAAATTTAGTTGCAAGAAAAAAACTATATGAAATGAATAGTATAATATCTGATACTGCTGAATATGGCTGTTACTTATTTAATAATGATGCAATCCCTCTGTTAAAAGACTTTTTTAGCAATATCAATTCTGATACAATTGGAACAGATGTTTTAAGTAAAAGTAATAATCCAATTAATGATGAAAGATTAAATATTATAAATGATAATATAAAAGAACATTCAATTGAAAAAATTGGTTCAGAGCTAAGGCAACACATGACTGCTATGAAAAAGAATAATTAAAAAAATATAATGAATGATCCCAAAGATAATGTTGGGAATAATAAAATTTTAAAAAGTCTTTTAGATTCTGAAGATTCTAACTTTATTTCAATAGATTATTTACTTTAATCAAGAATTAATGTAATTGCAAATAAAATCACCCACATCGCTTGTGCTATAGGTTTTATTATTTCCAGAGATATCTTGTGTAGTTATCTTTTCTTTTAAAGAATTCTTTACAGCTTGTTTAATAATATTTGATTCTTTTTCTAGATTGAATGAATATTCAAACATCATAGCCAATGAAAGAATAGAACCAACTGGATTTGCAATATTTTTTCCAGCAGCTTGAGGGTAGGAACCATGAATTGGTTCATATAGAGCATTTTTCGCTCCTATTGATGCTGATGGCATTAACCCCATTGAACCAGAAATTACTGAAGCTTCATCTGTTAGAATATCACCAAATAAATTACTTGTAACTAACACATCGTATTCACTGGGCCATTGAATTAATCTCATTGCAACTGCGTCAACAAATTCATAACTAACTTCTACATCAGGAAATCTAGATTCCATATTTTGAACGGTCTCTCTCCATAGTCTTGATGATTCAAGAACATTTGCTTTATCAACACAACAAAGTTTTCTTTTTCTTTTAAGAGCCATCTCAAAGCCTAATTGAGCTATCCTTTCAACCTCATATCTATTATATTCACATGTATCATAAGCAAAATTTCCATTATCTTTTCTTCCACTTTTTCCAAAATAGATACCTCCAGTTAATTCTCTGACAAAAATCAGGTCTGTATTCTGAATTCTATCTTTTTTTAAAGGCGAATTATTAATAAGTGATTCAAACACAATAGTTGGACGTAAATTAGCATACAAACCAAGTTTTTTCCGCATTTCAAGTAGACCTTGTTCTGGTCTAACTTTTGCACTTGGATCGTTATCATACTTAGGGTCTCCAATTGCACCAAAAAGTACTGCGTCAGATTTTTCACAGATTTGATGTGTTTCATCAGGATAAGGATTACCTTTTTTATCTATTGCAATTGCCCCAGTTAATCCTTCTGAAATATTGATTTTATGATCAAATTTTTTAGATATAACATCTATTACTTTAACTGACTCGTTTGTTACCTCAGGTCCTATTCCATCTCCAGATAAAACCGCTATATTTAAATCCATCTTATTATACGTTTAGCATTTTTTCTGTTGCCTTTATTGCTGCTACAGTTTGATCAGAATCAAGACCTCTAGTTTTAAATTTCTTTTTACCAGAATCCCAAGTAATTGTTGTTTCGCAAAGTGCATCAGAATCACTTCCAGGGGGTATTCTTACAGAATAGTCAATTAATTTAGGAAGTTTTAAATTTATACTTTGATATATGTTTTTTAATGCATTCATAAAAGCATCAAATTGACCATCTCCTGATGCAGTTTCTTGATATAATTTATCTTTTATTATCATCGACAAAGAAGTCGAAGGTTTGAGTGTTTTAGCACTAGTCAAAACATATGAATCAATTATTATTTTATTATTTTTTTCAGGATAATCAAGAACATCATTAATTATATATGGAAGATCTTCAATTGTTACTCTCTCTTTCTTATCTCCAAGCTCTATTACTTTTGAAGTAACCATTTTGAGTTCTTTATCTGAAAGTTTAATTCCTAATTCATCTAGATTATTTTTGATATTTGCTTTTCCAGATGTTTTTCCTAATGCATATTTTCTTTTTCTTCCAAATCTTTCAGGGCTTAAATTATAATATAAATTCTTCTTATTGTCACCATCAGCATGGACTCCAGCAGTTTGAGTAAAAACGTTCTCTCCTACAATAGGCTTATTTGAGGATACTGTTTGACCAGAAAAAGTTGAAACAATTTTACTTGCCTGGTATAAGTTACTTTCATTAACATTTGTATAAAAATTGGGAAGAAAATCGTTAATTGAAGCTATAGTACTTGAAAGTGGAGTGTTTCCAGCTCTTTCACCCATTCCATTAACAGTTAAATGTAACCCATCACATCCAGCTCTTACAGCTTCTATAGCATTGCTTACACTTAAATCATAATCATTATGACCATGAAAATCGATATGAAAGTCAGGGAACTTGTTTTTAATTTCATCAATAAATTGATAGACCTGATAATGAGTTAATATTCCAAGGGTATCAGGAAGTAATAATCTTTTGATATTATGTTTATATAAAAAATCTAGAGATTCAAAAACATATTTCTTAGAATTTTTCATACCATTGCTCCAGTCCTCTAGATATACATTTGTAATAATTTTTTTATTACTAGCCTTCTTCAATACTTCAGAAATATCATTAAAGTGATCTTTTGGGGTTTTTTTTAATTGATACTTTAAATGATTAAGAGAACCTTTAGTAAGTAGATTTTGAACTTTACAATTTGCTTTTGATATCCATTCAATAGATAATCCATTATCTACAAAAGTTAGTACCTCTATACAATTGATTTTTTTATTTTTTTTAGCCCAATTAGTAATTTTTTTTACTGATTCTAGTTCCCCATCTGAAACTCTAGCTGAGGCAACTTCAATTCTATCAATATTAAGCTTGTTGATAAGGAATTTTGCAATAGTTAATTTTTCGTTAGGTGTATAGGATACCCCTGATGTTTGTTCACCATCCCTTAAAGTTGTATCCATTATCTCTATAAGTTTTTTACCCATTAACGAGAAATTTTATTAGCAAAAGTAATGATATCTTCTTTTCTGTCAACCAAATAATCTATATCATCAAAACCATTTATCATATTTTCTTTTTTATAATTACTAATATTAAAACTTTCAGATTGTCCATTTGACATAATACTAATAGATTGATTAGGAAGGTTAATCTCAAATAAACTATCATTATCTTTTTCTATTTCATTAAAAAGTTCACTCAGAAAACTTTCTGATATTTGGACTGGAAGAACACCTATGTTCAAACAATTGTTTTTAAAAATGTCAGCAAAGAAACTTGATACAACTGCTCTAAAACCATAATCATAAATCGCCCAAACTGCATGTTCTCTTGATGAACCACATCCGAAGTTTTTTCCAGCAACTAATATTTTTCCTGAATAATTTTTATTATTAAAAGAAAAATCTTTAATCATCTCATTATTACTATCATACCTCCAATCTCTAAAAAGATTATCTCCAAATCCTTTTCTTTCTATTGCTTTTAGATACCTGGCAGGAATGATTTGATCAGTATCAACATTATCCATATTTAAAGGAATAGCTGAGCTGTTGATTATATTAAATTTATCGTAAGCCATAGTTAAATAATTTCTCTAGGGTCAGTTATCTTTCCAGTAATTGCAGATGCTGCAGCAACTAAAGGGCTTGCAAGGATAGTTCTTGCTCCAGGCCCTTGTCTTCCTTCAAAGTTTCTATTAGTAGTGCTAACCGCATATTTCCCAGCAGGTATTTTATCATCATTCATTGCAAGACATGCTGAACATCCAGGTTCTCTAAGTTTAAATCCAGAATTTATTAAAATTTCAAGTATTCCCTCATCCTTAATGCTTTTTAAAACTTTAAGAGATCCTGGAACTAGCCATGCATCAATATTTTCTGCCTTTCTTTTGCCTTTAATTAAACTTGCAAATGATCTGAAATCCTCAATTCTTCCATTGGTGCAACTTCCAAGAAATACATAATCAATTTTTCTTCCTAACATTACTTCACCCTCTTTGAAATTCATGTATTCCAGTGACTTAGAAAACGAAGATTTTGAACCTGAATCATTGAAATAAGGAATTTCTTTTGAAATTGGTATTGCCATACCAGGATTTGTCCCATATGTTATCATAGGTTCAATTTCATTGGCATTAAATGAAATTTCTTTATCAAAAACAGAATTTGGATCTGATTTTAGATTTCTCCAGGATTCTATTGCACTATCCCATTTTTCATCTTTTGGAGAAAACTCTTTACCATTAAGGTATTCAAAAGTTTTTTTATCAGGAGCAATCATTCCTCCTCTTGCACCCATTTCTATACTTAAATTACAAACTGTCATTCTTCCTTCCATAGTCATTGATTTAAAAACATCTCCAGAATATTCGACAAAGTAACCAGTAGCTCCAGAAGAAGAAAGTTTACTGATTATATAAATAGCAACATCCTTAGGCGTGACACAACTATTGAGTTTACCATCTATAGTAATTCTCATTTTTTTTGGTTTTTGCTGCATTATAGATTGACATGAAAGAACCATTTCAACTTCAGAAGTACCAATTCCAAATGCAATGGCTCCAAAAGCTCCATGGGTTGAAGTATGAGAATCACCACAAACTATAGTTAATCCGGGTTGTGTTATGCCATTTTCTGGTCCAATGACATGAACAATCCCATTCATTTTATGTCCTAGTCCCCAAAAATCTATACCATGTTTAGCACAATTTTTTTCTAAAGTTTTAACTTGTTGAGCAGATAATACATCTTTAATTGGCAAGTGTTGATTAATAGTTGGAGTATTATGATCTGCTGTTGCAAAAGTTTTATTTGGAAATAGAACTTTTAAGTTTCTACTCTTAAGTCCAACAAAAGCAACAGGACTTGTTACTTCATGTATAAAGTGACGATCAATGAATAAAATATCAGGACCATTATCAATCTTATTTATAACATGAGAATCCCATACTTTATCAAATAATGTTTTACCCATACTTAATATTTTGTTTATCTAGAAGAATTGGTAGATCTCTTTCTGAAACTTCTTTTTGAATGTCTGCTAAAGTAAGGAATTCTTGATATACAGAGTCAAGTTGAACCTTTGTTAGTTCTACACCAATTTCTTTCATTTTGTAAGCAAGAGCTGCTCTACCACTTCTAGCAGTTAATATAATTGAAGATTTATCAACACCAACATCTTTAGGGTCAATAATTTCATATGTTTCTCTTTTTTTTATTACCCCATCCTGATGTATTCCTGAGCTATGTGCAAAAGCATTGGAGCCAACAACAGCCTTATTTGGTTGAACAGGCATTCCCATTAAATCTGAAACTTGTTGACTTGTACTATATAATAATTTTGAATTTATATTAGTATCAAGATTTAGATTAGGATGCTGTCTCATTATCATTACAACTTCTTCTAAAGAAGTGTTACCTGCTCTTTCTCCAATTCCATTTATTGTACATTCTATTTGTCGAGCACCATTAATTATTCCAGAAATAGAATTTGCAGTAGCTAATCCAAGGTCATTATGACAATGACATGAAATAGTAACATTATTAATTCCTTTTACATTTTCTTTTAAAAATTTAATTTTTTCTCCGTATTCACTAGGTAGACAGTATCCAGTTGTGTCAGGAATATTAAGAACTGTGGCGCCTGATTTTATAACCTCTTCACAGACTTTTGCAAGAAAATTATTATCAGTTCTACCGGCATCTTCAGCATAAAACTCTATGTCCTCTACAAATTTTTTAGCATAAGAAACTGATCGTTTTGCTAATTCAATTATTGCATCTTTATTTGAGTTAAATTTATATTTTATATGAATATCAGAAGTGCCTATACCTGTATGTATTCTGGGTTTTATAGCATGCCTAAGAGATTCAGCTGCCACTTCAATATCTTTTTTATTTGCTCTGCTTAGAGCACATACTGATGCATTTTTGATATTTTTTGAAATCTCAATTACAGATTTAAAATCACCAGGACTAGAGATTGGAAAACCTGCTTCAAGGATATCAACTCCTAAATTGTCAAGTTGTATAGCCAACTTTAGTTTATTTTTAGTATCAAGTTTGCAACCTGGCACCTGCTCTCCATCTCTTAAAGTTGTATCAAATATTTTTACTACATCTTTCATGTTATTTGCTAATTTATTACATATATCTAGATTAGATAAAAAAAACCATTAACTATTACAATATTCGTTACATTTGTAATTGATTTAATGGATTAATAACCAGTATTTTAAATAAAAATATAATACAATGACTAATGATGTAAAAGACAACTTATTTGTTTTAGTTAAATCATTAACTAAGTCAGAAAAGAGGCAATTTAAATTATATGTTGGAAGAATGCATTCTAATGAGGATTCAAAGTTTTTAAACTTATTTAATCAATTAGAAAAAATGGACAGGTATGAAGAGAAAATAATTCTAGAGAAAGGAATTGTTTCGAAACAGCAATTATCTAATTTAAAAGCTCATTTGTATAAACAAATTTTAATTAGTCTCCGATTAAATCCAGTTCATAAAAATATTAAACTTAAAATTAGAAGTCAAATTGACTTTGCTACTATTTTATATCAAAAGGGTTTATATAAGCAAAGTTTAAAGGTATTAGAGAAAGCAAAGAATATTGCATATAAATATGATGAAAAAATTTCTGCATATGAAATTGTTGAGTTTGAAAAATTAATAGAGTCACAGTATATTACTAGGAGTATGTCAAATAGAACTGAAGAGCTAACAACTCAAGCTGATTATTTGAGGAAGCAAAATGACATTTCAAGTAGACTTTCAAATATTTCACTTCAATTATATGAAAAGCTTATAAAAGTTGGGTATGTAAAAAGCGATGAGGATTATAGGGCTCTAACTAAATTCTTTTATGCTAGAATGCCAAAGATAAATATTGACAATTTAGGTTTTAGAGAAGAGCTTTTATATTATAAGGCCTGGGTATGGTATAGTTTAATAACACAAGACTTTTTGTCAAGTTATAAATATGCCTCAAAGTGGATTGATATGTTTGAAAAAAACCCAGAGATGATTAATATACATCCGGTTTTTTATTTAAAGGGAACTAATTATCTTTTAGAGGCTTTAACATTAATTAAACACCCCTCTAAATTTAAAATAAGACTTAATAAGTTAATCAGGATTATTGAAAGTGATGATTTTGGGAGAAATCAAAATATCTCAGCATTATCGTTTTTATATAAATACAATAATTTATTTAATCTATATGCCTTAGAAGGAAATTTTAAAGATAGTTTAAATATTATTCCTAATGTTTTAGATGGGATTGAAGAAAATAAAGATTTAATTGATCCAACTCATATAATGCTTCTTTATTATAAAATAGCATGCATGTATTTTGCTTTAGATGATTACGAAAAATGTATTGTTTACTTAGATAAGATAATTAAAGATAAAAATTTAAAAATGAGGGAAGATCTTCAATGTTTTACAAGAATATTAAATTTAATGGCACATTATGAGGCTGGATATGATTATCATTTAGAGAAAATTATTAGAAATACATACAAATATCTTCTGAAAATGAATGATCTTCATGAGGTGCAAAAGGCGCTAATTAGGTATGTCAGAAATCTTGAAAATATATATCCTCATGATATAAAAGACAGTTTAAAGAAATTATATAAGGAACTAAAAAAGTTTGAAAATGATCCTTATGAAAAAAGATCTTTTCTGTATCTAGATATCTTATCTTATTTAGAGAGTAAAATCGAACGCAAGCCTCTTAGAGATATTATTAAAGAAAAGGCTATTAGTCTAAATCGAAAAGAGAAGCAGTCCATAAACCATTCCTAGGAGGTTTAGCTATAAGGTCAATTTTATTTTTTTTTATAGGATGTTCAAATATAATTCTTCTTGAATGTAGGTATATGCTCCCGTCTTTCAATGATCTTTTAGCGCCATATTTTAAGTCACCCACAATTGGATATCCAAGTTTTGAGAATTGAGCTCTAATTTGATGGTGTCTTCCTGTTTCAAGGTCAATTTCAAATAGACTATACCTTTTAAAATCTTTAATCTTTGTGTATTTTAAAGAACCTAATTTAGAATTAGTTACTTTCTTCTCATATACAAAAGATTTATTTTGTTTTGAATTCTTTCTTAACCATCCATTTAAAGCCCCATCATTTTTAGGGAAATTTTCACTAATAATAATCCAATAAAACTTCTTAATTTCTCTATTCTTAATCAAAGAGTTCATTCGTGAAAGTGCTTTGCTAGTTTTAGCAAGAATAACAATTCCAGAAGTAGGTCTATCAATTCGATTTACTAATCCTAAAAAAACATTACCTTTTTTAGAATATTCAATTTTTAGATATTCTTTAACTAAATCAATTAGACTCTTATCTCCAGTCTTGTCTCCTTGAACTAATAGTCCAGGGGGCTTGTTTGCAATAATAAGATGATTGTCTTCAAAGACTATATTAGATTTAGTAAAATGCAATTTAATATTGTTCTTCCTTATTAGGAAAGTCTCCATTTTTTATATCCTTTGAGTATTTTTTGACTGCATTAGTAATTAATGAATCTAAATCAAGATATCTTCTAAGAAATCGAGGACTGAAGTCTTTATTCATCCCGAGCATATCATGAGAAACTAGTACTTGACCATCAAGACTAGATCCAGCACCAATTCCTATAATTGGTATTTTTAATTTATTTGATACTTTTTTAGAAAGTATATTAGGGATTTTTTCAAGAACTAAAGAGAAACATCCACTTTTCTCAATCAATAATGCATCATCTATTAATATTTTTGCTTCTTTTTCTTCTTTTGCTCTAACACTATAAGTTCCAAACTTATATATTGATTGAGGGGTTAGTCCTAAGTGCCCCATAACAGGAATACCAGCTTTCAATATTCTTTCTATAGAATCTTCAACAAGTTTGCCTCCCTCTAATTTTACAGCATGAGCTCCTGATTCCTTCATTATTCTGATTGCTGATTTTAATGCTACTTTAGAATCCGCCTGATAAGTTCCAAAAGGAAGGTCAACAACAATTAAAGCTCTTTTTACAGCTCTAACAACTGAACTAGCATGATAAATCATTTGATCTAAAGTAATAGGTAAAGTAGTTTCATGGCCAGCCATAACATTTGAAGCTGAATCCCCCACTAGGATTATATCAACACCAGCATTATCAATTATCTTTGCAAAACTATAATCATATGCAGTAAGCATAGATATTTTTTCACCATCACTTTTCATTTGTTCAAGCACCTTTATTGTAACTCTATCCTGTTTTGATTGACTAATCATGAGTTTTTTTGACAAAAGTAATGTAAATAAATTAATGACAAACATGACATAATGTCATTTATTCTAATATTGGCATAATGCTTGTCTTTAATATTTAAAATATAAAGTTATGAGTAAAATTATAGGAATCGATTTAGGAACTACAAATTCATGTGTATCTGTTATGGAGGGAAGTGAACCTGTTGTTATACCTAATGCTGAAGGAAAAAGAACAACACCATCTGTGACAGCATTTGTTGAAGATGGTGAAATTAAGGTTGGAGATCCAGCTAAAAGACAAGCTGTAACAAATCCAACAAAAACTATTTCATCAATTAAGCGGTTTATGGGGAATAAGTATACAGAATCTTCTAAAGAAGTTAAGACTGTTGCTTATAAAGTTGTAAAAGGAGATAATAATACTCCAAGGGTAGATATAGATGGAAGGCTATATACTCCTCAAGAATTATCTGCTATGGTTCTTCAGAAAATGAAGAAAACCGCAGAAGATTATCTTGGACAGAGTGTATCTGAGGCTGTAGTTACAGTTCCAGCATATTTTAATGATTCTCAAAGACAAGCTACCAAAGAAGCTGCAGAAATTGCAGGATTAAAGGTTGAAAGAATTATTAATGAACCTACTGCTGCTGCATTAGCCTATGGGATGGATAAAGGAGGAAAGGATAAAAAAATTGCTGTTTATGATCTAGGAGGTGGTACTTTTGATATTTCAATACTTGAGCTAGGAGATGGTGTATTTGAAGTATTAGCAACTAATGGTGACACCCATTTAGGAGGTGATGATTTTGATCAAGTAATAATAGATCTTCTAGCTGAAGAATTTAAAAAATCAGAACAAATTGATTTAAGAGAAGACCCTATGGCTCTTCAAAGACTAAAAGAAGCAGCAGAAAAAGCAAAGATTGAATTGTCCTCATCAACTCAGACTGAAATTAATTTACCTTATGTTACAGCTACACCATCTGGTCCTAAACACTTAGTGACATCTTTAACAAGAGCTAAGTTTGAAAAATTATCAGATGAATTAGTAAAAAGATCTCTAGAACCAGTTAAAAAAGCAATAAAAGATTCTGGCTTGTCTAAATCAGATATAGATGAGGTAATTTTGGTAGGGGGTTCTACAAGAATTCCAATAATTCAGAAAGAAGTAGAAGCATTATTTGGAAAAAAACCATCTAAAGGTGTTAACCCTGATGAAGTTGTTGCTATAGGAGCTGCAATTCAAGGAGGAGTTCTTACTGGAGATGTTAAAGATGTCTTATTGCTTGATGTTACTCCATTGTCCTTAGGAATAGCCACAATGGGAGATGTTATGACCAAGTTAATTGAGGCAAATACCACTATACCATCAAAAAAATCACAAGTATTCTCAACTGCTGCAGATAATCAACCATCAGTAGAAATTCATGTTTTACAAGGTGAAAGATCAATGGCAAAAGACAATAAAACTATAGGCAGATTCCATCTTGATGGAATTCCACCAGCCCCAAGGGGTGTTCCTCAAATTGAAGTAACTTTTGATATTGACGCAAATGGGATTATAAAGGTTAGTGCCTTAGATAAAGCAACTAATAAATCTCAGGATATAAGGATTGAAGCTTCATCTGGGTTAACTGAAAAAGAGATTGAAAAGATGAAGAAAGATGCTGAAGCTAATGCTGAAGCTGATAAAAAAGCAAAAGATGAAGTAGATAAGTTTAATAGTGCTGACCAAATGATTTTTCAAACTGAGAAGCAGTTAAAGGAATTTGGAGACAAACTTTCTGATGATAAAAAGAAACCTATTGAATCTGCTTTAGAAGAATTAAAGAAAGCTCATGAATCAAAGGATTTTGAAAAAATAGAATCTTCATTAAATGAAATAAATGAAGCTTGGAAAAATGCATCTGAAGAAATGTATAAAGCTCAAGGTGAAAACCCAGAAGCTCAAGGTGATGAAAAATCTTCTTCTGGAGGAGATAAAAAATCAGATGGAAGCGATGTTCAAGATGTTGATTTCGAAGAAGTTAAAGAGTAATAATTAATGGATAAAAAATTATTACTAAGTGAGATAAATTCTAGAAATCAAGGAACTTTAACCACTAAATTAGGTATAGTATTTACTGAAGTAGGTGAGGACTATCTAGTAGCCAAAATGAACGTAACTTCCGATCTTCATCAACCAGCTGGTGTTCTTCATGGTGGTGCAACAGCTGCATTAGCAGAGACAGTAGGAAGTACTGCTTCAGCTGTATTTTGTAAAAAGGATAATCAAATGCTTAGAGGTATTGAATTATCAATTAATCATATAAGAGGAATAAAATCTGGTGAGGTATTTGCTAGAGCAGATGCTATAAAAATGGGGAGAACAATGCAATTATGGAAAATTTCTATTACAGACAAAGATGGAAAAGATATTTCCTTTGCTAAATTAACTACACTAACCCTTTAATATCTTTTGTATTAAATATTTCTTTTAAAAAGATTACTCTATTATATTTGGACTTTAATTAAAAATCAATTTATGAAAAGTGTTATTATATGTGATATGGAGGGTTTAATCACGAATCTTAATGATGGAGCTATTCAGATGTTTGGCTATGATTCTAATGAGTTAGTAGATATCAAAAGAGTCTCGATTTTTTCTCCTGGAGAGATTGTTCTTCAAAATGTATTAGGATGGCTTAAAAAGGCTAATCAAACTGGAGAACATACTGCTAAAACAAATTTTATTAGAAAAGATGGCAGCCAATTTGCTGCTAAGATTCAAATAACTCCTAATTTTGTAAATGGAAAAAATAAACCCCAAACTGGATATTGTGGAATTACTGAAGAGATATCAGAAGAAGTTAATATTAAAATAAACTTCCTTACAAAAATTATCAAGGGTGTTGCAATTACAAGAGTTGGTTTTGCTTCTGCATCATTATTTCCAATTTTTTCAGTTGCATCATATTATGCAGGTATAGGAGATAATCTATTTAGTCCAATTTCATTACTTCTAACTACAGTTGGTATACTCTTTTTTCATCTGTTTTCTAATTTATATAATGACTATTACGATGTTTCTGATGGAACGGATGAAGCTAATACAGAATATTTTAATGCTGGAATGAATTCTTCTATCTTAAAAGGTGCTCAACTTTCAGGTGGGAGTAGGGCAGTAGAACTTGGATTAATAACACTAAGAGGAACTAAAAGCTTAGCTAATAGAATGTTTATTTTAGGATTGTTAACAGCCTTTGGAATTCTTTATACTAGTTATATAAATACTGGCTCTACTTCAAATGCAATATACTCTATAATAATAGCTTTTATAGGAGTGTTTATTGGATACTTTTATACAGCTAAACCAATTCAGTTATCATCATTATATGGCCTTGGTGAGATATCAATTTTTCTAGCATTTGGACCTCTTCTTACATTAGGAGCAGGTTTTGCAATATCAATTGATACTATTCAATTATATTCTCAAGAATTTTATAATTTAATTATTCTTGGAATACCACTGGGATTATTAACAACTAATATTTTGTTTATAAACCAATACCCAGATTATACATCTGACAAAAAAGTTGGTAAAAATAATCTAGTTGTATTCCTAGGAAAGAAAAATTCAAGATGGATTTATGGCTTAAATTTAATTTTAGCAACTGCATCTCTTTTTGAAATAGCTAATAGAACAACTGATAAAATACTTTATTATCTAGTACCGATAGTAATTATTAATAGTTTGTTTTTATTTATTGGTTTATTGAAAAATTACGATAAAAGAAGTCTGGTAAAATATAATATTCAGACTATCTATTTCCAGATATTATTCTCCATTATTTATATGCTAATTTTAACTAATTTTAGTTAATGTTTCTTGATAGAGTAACATTTAGAAAAAAAGGTTTCGGTTATTATCTACTAGGATCTTTTATTATTATTGTTTTTAATCAGTTAGGGCAAATACCACTTCTTTTCTCAATTCCAAGTGATATTATTATTGAACCGGATTCAAACCCTATGGATATTATTAAATATATCCCATCTAATCTTAGAATTTTTCTTATACTTTTAGCTTCTCTGATAACTGTTCCTGGAATATGGTTAGTGGTGGTAAAGCTTCATGAATTATCTTTTAAATCTATTGTAACAAAAAGAAAAAAGATTGATTATAATAGAATAATTTTTTCATTTTTACTTTGGGGATTAGTTGTAACATCATTTGTTATAATAGGTTATTTTGCTGCTCCAGAAAATTATGAGTTTAATTTCAAACTTAAAGAGTTTATAATTTTAGCTATTATTGCAATCTTACTTATACCAGTTCAAACAAGTGTAGAGGAACTTGTATTCAGAGGCTATCTAATGCAAGGCTTTGGAGGACTATTTAATAGCCGTTTATTAGCTTTATTTCTTACATCAGTTATATTTGGAAGTTTACATCTAATTAATCCTGAAGTTGAAGCCTTAGGTTACGGGATTATGGTTCAATATTTAGGGTATGGTTTTATTCTTGGTATTATGACCTTAATGGATGAGGGACTTGAATTAGCGATAGGGTTTCATGCAGCTAATAATTTATTTATAGTATTACTTTTAACCTCTAGTTGGACAGTATTTGAAACAGAATCTATTTTAAGGGATATCTCTGATCCAGCATTAACACCACTTAATTTTATAATCCCACTTATTATTTATCCAATTCTACTCTATGTATTTGCAAGAAAATATTCATGGAAGGATTGGTATGGTAAGTTAGTGTCAAGAATAAACTAGTTGCATTTCCATTTTTATATCACTCCTTTTATATGGAGTATCTCCCTCAGATTTAACTTCTTTAAATCCATATTTTTTGTAGAGGTGGATTGAGTTATTAAGGACAGTATTTGAATAGAGAATTATTGATTTGAATTTTTTCTGTTTGCAAAAATTAATAATAAATTGAACAAGTTTATTACCTATCCCTTTTCCTCTTAATTCTTTTTTTACTGCCATTTTATTTAATTCATAAATACTATTATCTCTTGGAAGAAGTGCCATAGTAGCAACTACTTCATTTTCATACAAAGCAAAAAATATATATCCTCCTTTGTCTATTATTTCTTCTTTACAATTTTTTAGAACTTGTTCATCATATGGCTCTACATAAAAATATTCATCTAACCAATCGTAATTTAATGAGTAAAAATTTTCTGAGTATTTTGATTCAAAAGGTATTATACTAACCTTCATTATTAGTCATTTTTTTAGGATCGACTATTTCATCAAACTCCTTAGCAGTCAAATAATTTAAATCTATTGCTGCTTCTTTCAATGTAGTTTCTTCATCATAAGCCTTATTAGCAATTTCAGCAGCTTTATGGTATCCTACTTTAGAATTCAAAGCTGTAACTAGCATTAATGAATCTTTTAGAAATGTTTTTATTCTTTTCTTATTAGGCTTTATTCCATCTATGCATTTTTCAGCAAAACTTAAACATGCATCACCAAGAATTCTTGATGACTGGAGAATGTTATTTGCAATCAGAGGTTTGAAAACATTAAGTTCAAGATGACCATTAGCACCTGCTATTGTCATTGAAACATCATTCCCCATTATTTGAGTACAAACCATTGATATAGCTTCACATTGAGTTGGATTAACTTTGCCAGGCATAATTGAGCTGCCAGGTTCATTAGAGGGAAGTATTAATTCTCCAATACCTGATCTTGGTCCTGATCCTAAAAACCTAATATCATTTGAAATTTTAAAAATTGATGATGCAACAGTTTTAACAGCTCCATGAGATTCTACTATACAGTCATGACTTGCTATTGCTTCAAATTTATTTTGAGCTTCTTTAAATTTTATTCCTGTAAATTTTGATATGTAACTAACAGCCTTTTTGGAGTATCCTTTTGGAGCATTTAGTCCAGTTCCTACAGCAGTTCCTCCTATCGCTAGTTCAGAGAGATGTTTTAAAGAATTATTTATAGTTTCAATTCCATGATCAATTTGAGAAACATAGCCTGAGAACTCTTGCCCTAAGGTAATAGGAGTTGCATCCATCATATGGGTTCTACCAATTTTAACTATATTTTTAAATTGCTTAGATTTCTTATCTAAACTATTTCTTAATTTTTTTAAGTTAGGTAATGTGTTGTTTTTAATCATAATAAGAGCAGCAATGTTAATTGCTGTTGGAAATGTATCATTAGATGATTGAGATTTATTTACATCATCATTAGGGGATAGAGTTTTTTTATCCTTCACTAAACTCTTTTTTTCTATTAAATGCACTCTATTTACAATAACTTCATTAACATTCATATTAGTTTGAGTACCAGATCCAGTTTGCCAAATTACAAGTGGGAATTGATTATCATGATCACCATTTAATATTTCATCACATACTTTAGTTATAAGATTTAATTTTTTCTTTGAAAGTATTCCTAAATCAAAGTTTGCATGAGCTGCAGATTTTTTTATATGTGCATAGGCATGAATTATTTCAATTGGCATGGAAGCTTCATCGCCAATCTTAAAGTTTTGTCTAGATCTTTCAGTTTGAGGTCCCCATAACTTATCTTTTGGAACCTTCACTTCTCCTAAAGTATCTTTTTCAATTCTATAGTTCATTAATTTGTAATTTACTTAAAATAAATTAATTTTGTCTTTTATAGTACAAATATATGGAGTTTCAGCAATACCTTGGATTTTTAGCGTTTTTAGCAATATTCACACTAGGCTTCTGGCTTCTTATTTTCCTTGCAATTTTAGCGCCTTATTGGGCTTCTTCTTATTTGTTTCTTAAGATTAAAGAAATAATCTTAAAAAGAAAACTTAAGGGATAAATATTGGTTGATCTTCTTCACCTCCACCAAAGTTTAAATCATTACTCTTTTGTCGTCTACTTTTCTTATTATTTTTATCATTAAACCTATAAGAAAGAGTTAGAACATATGATGGCTCTCTCCATTGGCCTTCTCCTTCTCTAAAGAATGTGTCAGTAAATGACTCATATATGTATCTACCAGTATTAAACACATCATTAACTTTAAATGAAATTGATCCTTTCTTTTTGAGGATAGTTTTTTGAAAAGCAGAAGTTACAGTTCCAAAAGCTTTACTTCTACTTTGAGCAGTTTCACGTGGTCCCCTAAAGAACCCGAATAGTTGCCAGCTTATATCTGCAGGGAGTTTAATAAAACCTGAGAATCTACCACTCCAACTTGTATTATCAGAATCAAAACTTTGACCTTTATACTCGCCTCTTTGCTTATTATCATTTAATGTAAAACTAGCATTAAGTCTTACACTTCTAGATGGAGTATAAGTCAAATTTAAAACAGCACCAAACCTAGTGTTTTCAGATAGGTTTATAGGATAGGATTCTAGAACTGGAACTTGAAGTGTTGGATTGGATTCATCATCCCTTCCTCCTGTAACTGTTACAAGTTCTCCAGTTTCTTCTGTTACTCTAACACTATTATTCTTTGAATTGCTATAAAAAATTTCACCGTTAATTGTAAACTTTTCTAATCTCTTTAAATAACCTATCTCAAGAGAGTTCGTAAATGTTGGATCTAAAAAAGGATTTCCTCTTCTTACACTGGTAACTGAACTTCTTCTTGGAAAAGGATTAATATTCCAACCTCTTGGTCTTCTAATTCTTTTACTATATCCAAAAGTAATTGATTCCATTTTTGAAAATTCATATGCTAAATTTAAAGTAGGAAACCAATCAGAGTATTTTTTTATCTCAAACTGATTAGTTGTTCTTTGATCTATCTCTTGTTTTGAATCTTCAAATCTAAGTCCAAGTAAAAAAGATAATTTATCAACTTTTTTTCCATACTGACTATAAAAAGCATTAACAAACTCTTCATAGGCAAATATATTAGATAAACCAGGATCTGAATTAAATCTTCCATTTTCAAGATATGAAACATCATAATCAGTTTCTCTATCCACTTTTCTACCTCTATAGCCTAATTCAAATTGAGTATTTTCATCTATTGGATATACATAATCAATCTGAGTAAGAAATCTATTTTGCCAATCAAGATTAGTTATTTTTTCAAATGATGAGTTTGATCTGTTAGGAAAAGAAGAAAAATCTTCAATGTCTTCTATACCGTCATCATTATTAGTTTCATAGGAAACTCTTGCACTCAGTGTATGTCCTTTTGTGTCAAAATCTTTAAAAAAATCTAATGAATATTCATTTGAAAATTCTTTCTCTGTTTCATTTCTTAACCTATCATTAATTGATCTAACAGAACCACTTGAAATATCTTTAACTATATTTTTATTAAAGCTATCTCCATTACCATCTTTATATACACTACTTAGTATTATAGATGTTTTATCATCAAAATAATATTCAATTCCAAAGCTTGTGAAGAAATTATAATTATCATATTCCGAATTATTCTTTTCATCAATTAAAAGATTAGAATAACTTGTTTTAGAAATTCCATATCCATTACCAGTTCGATTCCTGATAGAAGTTGTACTAAAGAAGTTTACTTTATTATTTCTTAGGTTAAAACTCCCGTTAGTTCCAATTTGTTCAGGAATACCTAGGTTTAAATTTAAATTACCATTAAATCCTAATAGATCCTGTTTTTTTAGAATAATATTTAAAATACCTGCAGTACCTTCAGCTTCATATCTTGCAGATGGTGATGTAACAACCTCAACTTGTTTAATTGATTCAGAGGGTAAAGATCTTAAACCTTCCGGACCAGATAACCCGACAAGACCTGATGGTTTTCCATTGATTAATATTTTTACATTACTATTACCTCTTAAGGACACATTTCCATCAATATCTACCTCTAGTGATGGTATATTTGCTAATACATCACTTACACTTCCTCCTCGAACTGTAATATCTTGTCCAATATTATATATCTTTTTATCTAGTCTTATTTCAACTTCAGTTCGCTCTGCTCTTACTTCAACCTCTTCTAATAAATTAACATCAATATTTAATTTAACTTCTCCAAGAGACAGATCACTTCTAATAACCACTTTTTCTTTTGTGAAAGATTCAAATGATATATAATCAATTTTAATATTATACATTCCAGGTTTTACTTCAACCGAAAAATTCCCTTTTTCATCAGTTATACCTCCAGTTATTTCATCTTTTTTCAATTGGTTAGATACTAAAATAGTAGCATATTCAAGGGGTTGGCCAGTATCTATATCTAATACTTGTCCAGATACTGTGAAATTCATATTTTGAAACTGTTGCATTAAAGCATTTCTATCTCTTTCTTGAGATATGACAGGAATTGAGAAAATTAATAGGATTGTCAATAATAGATTTTTCATTTGAGGCTTATTTACTTTAAAGAATTTTATGTTGCAAAAATAGTTGTTTTAAATATTAATCATATCTTTTTGACTTACGTTTTGACTTATTTTGATGTTTTGAAATAATATCTATTTGTTCTTTAGTAAATGTTTTTTTTAATTCTTCCCTTAATCTTTTATGTCTGTTCTCAAAATCACTAACAAGTTTGCGTTGTTTTCTTTTCATTTTAGACATTATTTCTCTTTTCCTCTCATTAAAACTTAAAGAACTATCCTTTAAAGTCTCTTTTTGAATATTTGACAACATATCTCTTAATACTTTTCGTTGTTCTCGTAATAGATCTCCTCCTTTAGAAAGAAGTTCTTTTTGCATATCGGATAAACTTTCCATAAGTTCTTTTGGCATAGATGGGGTTCTACCTTTAGGGGAGTGCATTTTGCCTTTAGGGGAGTGCATTTTGCCTTTAGGGGAGTGCATTTTGCCTTTAGGGGAGTGCATTGTGTCTTTAGGGGAGTGCATTTTGCCTTTAGGGGAGTGCATTTTGCCTTTAGGGGAGTGCATTTTGCCTTTAGGGGAGTGCATCGTA
>Ga0115002_10001197_pt1 | contig 36099 bp, 29 predicted proteins | sample ArcticOcean_MG_C_8_FD_89576 | JGI IMG/M metagenome (GOLD analysis project Ga0115002, IMG submission 89576) | Marine microbial communities from western Arctic Ocean - ArcticOcean_MG_CB11_86 | ecosystem: Environmental > Aquatic > Marine > Oceanic | place: Arctic Ocean: Canada Basin | collected... | reverse complement strand
GGCGTCGAAGACTAACTAGACAGGTCGGCTGACAAACGTGCTTCAAAGTATCCAAAATTGTTTCAAGATTCCGGATCTTCGTCGTAAGATCCTATTCACTATTGGCATCCTGATAGTCTATCGGATCGGTGGCCAGATCACTGTTCCTGGCATCCGCTCCATTGTGCTGACGGAGTGGTTTGCCAGCGCTGGTAATACGATCTTCGGCCTCTACGATATGTTCGTGGGTGGTGCCTTCACACGGGCCACGGTGTTTGCCCTCGGTATTATGCCCTATATCTCGGCTTCAATCATTCTTCAGTTGATGGGGGCCGTGGTACCGTTCTTTCAGAAGTTGCAGAGAGAAGGGGAAGAGGGGCGCAAGAAGATTAATCAGTATACGCGTTATGGGACGGTGTTCCTCGCCGCCGCGCAGTCTCTCGGTGTTAGCTATTTCCTGGAGAGTATTCGCGGCCAGACTTCGGGTATCGAGGCGGTGATCGATCCTGGTTGGGGATTCCGACTACTGACGATGGTCACGATCACCACTGGTACGATCTTCATCATGTGGTTGGGCGAGCAGATTACTGAACGCGGCATCGGCAATGGCATTTCACTGATTATCTTTATCGGGATTATCGCCGAGTTGCCCTACGCGGTGAAGAGCGAATGGAACCACTATCTCATCAATCGAGGCTTCAGTAAGAGTCTCATCGAAGAAATATTTCTTGTGGCGCTTATCGTCATTGTCATCGCGTTTGTTGTCCTATTGACACAGGGACAGCGCCGCATACCCGTTCAGTATGCAAAACGCGTCGTTGGGCGCCGAGTCTTCGGCGGCCAATCGACGCATATTCCACTGCGGATCAATGCAGCGGGCGTGATTCCGATCATTTTCGCACAGTCCATCATGTTCCTGCCAGGGACGCTAACGCAATTCTGGCCACAGAGTGAATTGATGCAGAATATGGGGACATACTTCTCCACTAATTCCCTCTTCTATTGGTTCTTCTACGGCATGATGATCGTCTTCTTCACCTACTTTTACACCGCCATCGTGATGGACCCGAATCAATTGGCGGACAATATGAAACGTCACGGAGGTTTCATCCCTGGTGTTCGACCGGGGAAGCGGACCGCTGCATACATTGACAGCATACTGACGCGGATTACCCTGCCGGGTTCTTTCGCGCTGGCAGCGGTCGCGGTGTTTCCCTTCTTCGTGATAGAGCAATTCAACGTAACACAGTCGTACAGTCAGTTTTTTGGTGGCACGGGATTGCTGATCATCGTCGGTGTTGCCCTCGACACGTTACAACAGATCGAATCTCAGTTGATGACGCGTCACTATGAGGGCTTTATGAAAAAGGGCCGTATTCAGGGCCGTCGGTGACGTAACTAGCATCACAAGCAGCAGGAGATAGGGAAGTGAAAGTCAAAGCATCTGTCGGCAAGCGTTGTGCCGACTGCAAAATCATTCGCCGTCACGGAGTCGTTCGCGTCATTTGCAAGCGGAATCCACGGCACAAGCAGCGTCAGGGTTGAGCTGCGAAACTATCAGCAGGCTTAGGAGCTAGCACATGGCACGTATCGCCGGGGTCGATCTTCCCCGTGACAAGAGTATTCGTATTGGCCTGACCTACATCTACGGGATTGGTCGGACGTCTTCCGAAGCGATCCTGGCCGAGTCGAAGCTCGACCCTATGGCCAAGGTGCACACGCTCACCGAGGAGCAGGTGACGCAGTTGCGTGGCATCATTGAGCGCAGCTATCGTGTTGAAGGTACCCTGCGTGGTGAAGTGAATATGAACATCAAGCGATTGATGGATATCGGTTGCTATCGAGGTTTGCGACACAGGCGAGGACTACCAGTGAGAGGGCAGCGGACCAAGACCAACGCGCGGACCCGCAAGGGCCCGAGTCGGTCGATTGCCGGAAAAAAACAGGCTCCTCGTAAGTAATATGAAACGGCGGCTCGGCTCTGAGACGCCAAGAGATTTGAACATGTGCGCCGCATACGGCGTCGTGCATCCATTAGAGACTTTAGCGGGACGTTAGAAGAGTTGCCACCAGAGAGAGGCCGTCGCCGGCGCAAAAAGGCAAAGAAGGTTGAAGCTTTGGGGGTGGCGCACATCCTATCGACCTTCAACAATACGATCATCACCCTCACAGACGTGGAGGGCAACGTGATCTCCTGGGCGACACCAGGTAAGGTCGGTATCGGCGGTAGCCGGAAATCTACTCCCTTCGCTGGGCAGTTGGCTGCTGAACGCGCTGCACAGGAAGCCGTAAGTATGGGTTTGCGACGCGTGGAGGTCTGGGTCAAGGGCCCGGGCGTCGGTCGTGATTCCGCAATTCGCGCCCTACAGAACGCGGGTCTTGAAATCTCCGCCATCCGTGATGTCACGCCGGTGCCGCACAATGGCTGCCGTCCTCCAAAGCGCCGCCGTGTATAAGAACCGGCATCAACAGACCGAGATGACTTCATGAGCAGATATACAGGACCCAATTGCCGTCAATGCCGTCGCGAGGGGGCGAAGCTCTTTCTTAAGGGTGAGCGCTGTAATCTCGAGAAGTGTGCCTTTGAGCGACGTAGCTACGCACCGGGTCAGCATGGTCAGGGCATGCGACGGAAGCAGTCAGAATACAGTGTGCAATTGCGGGCCAAGCAGAAGATGGCTCGTATCTACGGAATTCGCGAAGGTCAGTTCCGCAAGTACTATAAGGAGTCGACTCGAGTGGCCGGAGTCAGCGGCGAGAACTTGCTGCGCCTGCTGGAAGGACGACTGGACAACGTCGTGTTTCGTTTGGGGATGGCTCCATCACGAAAAGCAGCTCGACAACTGGTCCGCCACAATCACTTCACGGTGAATGGTAGGCGAGTCAATGTGCCGTCGTATCTGACATCTCCCGGCGACGTGGTTTCAGTTGGCGAAGGGAGTCGCAAGTTGGAGGTCATTCAGGAGTCAATGCGGCGCTCGCGGGAATTGGTTGCATGGTTGACTGTCGACAAGGCGAATCTTGTCGGTACCGTCGCTGAGCGACCCAACCGCGGTGATATCCCGACGCCAGTAGAAGAGCAACTCGTTATCGAATTCTACAGTCGCGTCTAACAAATCCATACTCGGGTGCTGTTGTGACCCGGCTGTCGTGGACAGACTTCCGCGAAAAGGGTGCCTATGGCGCCTGCCGGATGCTACGAGTCGTCGTATGTCATCCGAATCCGAATCACATTTCACGTTCCCAGCTTATGGGGGATAGAGATCCATATGGCCCTTGAAGGTCTGCAGATGCCCAGGCTGCTCGAAATCGATCAGGACAGCCTCACAGATACTTATGGACGTTTCGTCCTGCAACCACTTGAGCGTGGTTTTGGTGTCACGGTTGGTCACGCCTTGCGTCGTGTCCTCGTTTCCTCAATTCAGGGGGCGGCGATCAAGTCGATGAATATTGAGGGAGTTCAGCACGAATTCTCCGTCGTAAAAGGAGTAAGAGAGGACATTCCTGAGATCGTTCTCAATCTCAAGGAAGTCGCCCTTCGGTATCACGGTGAAGAAGATCGCACGATTCGTGTGGTCGCCAAGGGGCCATGCGAGGTGAAGGCCAAGGACTTGGCAGTCGACGCAAGCGTTGACGTGCTGAATCCAGATCTCCACATCGCGACCCTCGGCAAGGATGCTGAACTGAAAATGGATCTGACCATCGGCAATGGCCGCGGCTATGTCTTCGCCGAAGACAACAAAGCTGTTGACCAGCCGATTGGTACCGTTCCTCTGGACGCCAACTTCTCACCCGTTCAAAAAGTCAATTACGAGATCGACAATGCACGTGTCGGTCGACGGACAGACTATGATCGTGTGACGCTCGAGGTGACGACGGATGGCGCTCTGTCTGCTGAGGATGCCGTGGCGCAGGCGGCGCGTATCCTTATCGATCACTTTGGACTGGTTGCAAACTATGAGCAAGAGCCAGCGCCAGCGGAAGAGAAGGAAGTAGACGAGGAAACCAAGCGCGTAGCGCGGATGCTTGCGATGCCGGTGGAGGACCTGGAGTTGTCAGTTCGCTCAGCCAATTGTCTGCGAGCGGCGGGAATCTCAACACTGCATGAACTTGTGTCCAAGAGTGAGGGCGAGATGCTGAAGTTCAGAAACTTTGGACGGAAATCCCTCAACGAACTCGGGGACATCCTGACCACTCTGGACATGGCTTGGGGTATGGACATATCGAAGTATGACGACGTCGAGGTTGAGGACGAGCCTACGAGCTCCCTGGCTGAAGACTTCTAAAAAAACGAATCGGAATTCACTATGCGACATGGAAAAAAGACGGCAAAGCTCGGCGGGCGAGGGCATAGTCATCGCAAGGCGATGATGGGAAATATGGCCGCCTCTCTATTCGAACACGAGATTGTCAACACGACCAGCGCTCGAGCCAAGGCACTGCGCAGCACGGCTGAGAGTCTGATCACTTTCGCAAAACGCGGCGACCTTCACGCTCGTCGGCAAGTCTTGCGAGTGATCGCAAACAAGGCGGTCGTCGCCAAGCTCTTCGATGAGATCGGACCGCGCTTCAGTGACAGACCGGGTGGCTACACACGGATCGTCAAGGCGGGGCCGCGGCGCGGGGATGGAGCTGAAATGTGTTTCGTTGAGCTCGTTGACCGTTCTGGTGTGGCGTCAGATAGTGAGGCTACGCCTGCTGCAGTTGAGGAGAGCAAAGAAGACGATCAGTAAACCAATAGCGGATCGCAAGTGCGGATACCGAGTCCGTGTTGGTTGGAATCAGAATCGCGAGACGGAAGCTACTTTGCTTCCGTCTCGTTTTGTTTAGGGGAGCATAGTGGTCAGATGAAGCGCGGCGAACACATTACCCTTGAAATTGATCGACTCAATGCAAAGGGTGACGGCGTTGGAATCTTTGATGGTCGTGAGATCGTTGTACCACGAGCCGTTCCAGGTGATCGTGCGCTCGTCTACCTGAGGCGAAAGCGCAAAGGGCGTTTTGAAGGCGTCATCGACGACCTGATTGAACCCGGGGTGGAGCGGGTGGATCCTCAGTGTGTGCACTTTGGCGTCTGTGGTGGATGCCGATGGCAGGATATTGCGTACGAGGATCAGCTACAAATAAAGGAAACCCTGGTAAGGCGATTGGTCGCCGAACGCGACCTGTCGGTTGATCACTGGCGGCCGATCTTACCGAGCCCGGTGAAAAATTTCTATCGCAACAAGATGGAGTTTTCCTTCGGCTCAAGCCAAGATGGTACACCTCAACTTGGGCTACACATGCGCGGTCGGTACAATCGCGTGTTCGACCTGGAGGCATGCTGGCTCCAATCGGATGTCTCCAATCGAATCGTTGACAGTGTCCGTACCCATGCCACTCGGCTCGCGTTGCCCGTGTATGATCTACGAAATCATGAGGGACTCTTGCGATTTCTGGTGGTTCGCGACGCCAAGCGTACAGGCCAGGTGATGGTGAATCTTGTGGTGGCGCGCTATCCAGACGACGGGGTTGACGCTCTGCTCGAGGCCGTGCTTGCAGATCTACATGAAGAGATCACGACCTGTATCGTTACCCTGCACTCTGGAAAAGCACAGGTCGCTCTAGGTGAAGAAGAGTTCCATGTCCGAGGCGAAGGGCACATGTGGGAACGTTGCGGGGAGATGGAGTATGCCATCTCCGCACGGTCCTTCTTCCAAACGAATACGCTCGCTGCCGAGCGCTTGTACGAGACTGTGTGTGAATTGGCAGGCGACCTGGCTGAGAGTGATGTCCTTGATCTATATGCCGGAACCGGTGGTATGTCGCTGCATCTGGCGCGTTTAGCACGCAGTGTAACCGGCGTAGAGTCGGTGTCAGAGGCGGTTGACGATGCTCGGCGAAATGCCGACAAAAATGGGATTACCAACTGCAGCTTCGTCGGAGCTCTGGCCGAGGAATTGCTATCCGACACGGCGGGTGAACCACTCAGATACGATCTGGTCGTTGTCGATCCGCCGCGGGCGGGATTGCACAAGAAGGCGAAACGTGGAATCCTATATCTTGGGCCTGGGCGCCTTCTGTATGTCTCGTGCAATGCAGACACGCTTGCAGAAGATCTCCGTGATTTCGTCGATGGCGGCTACGAGATCCTTGTGGCGCAACCCGTCGATCTCTTCCCCCACACGCCTCATTGCGAGATTGTCGTCTCTCTCAGGCGAACCCAAGACTGGAAATCTCATTCTATAGATTAGGTCTCGTCAAATTGGCGATTTTCAATAATTTGGCTATCGTAAGTGAAACCAACGAGTTCAGGGACTTTGGACATCCTGGTTCATCCCTCAAAGAGGTGGAATTGTGGGTAAGGTTAAGGTCAAGAAAAAGAAGGTCGTCAAGAACAAGGCTGCAGCAGGGGACGAAGCTGCGGAAGGTGGGAAGCCTGCCGCCTCAAAGTCTGAGGCGGAACCATTCTCACGACCCGGACTCTTTTCCAAGGCCAAAGAGCTACAGACCCTCTTCTCGCCCTTACGTGATGGGGAGGTGAATTCGGAGATTCTGCGCCCACGCATGCAGACTGAATCGGTTGAACACGGTCGTGGCCAGGGGTTGTTGCGGGGTTTCACTTTCCGGAAATTTCAAGATGTGCCAAAGGCCGTCGTTTTCATGACTGCGCCGAGCTCAAAAGGAGGCGGAGCCTTTGAGCTGGCGGACCGATTGCTTACCGTAGGTGAGAAGGTCCGCCTCACCTATACCACGGTCGTGGTGGAATCCGCTGGCCCCGTCTACTTCCAGGCCAAGGGTTTTTCCTGCGCAAGTCTTTCTATATCAAGGAAGACCCGAAGAAACCAGGCAAGCATTGGGTTGGGACGCGTGAGGAGGCTGAGAGAGAATTCTCAAAGGATGTACTAGTTCACGGTGAGGATATCATAGAGATCCGGATCGATGTGGTGAACTCGTTCCATGAATTCTGGCAAGGCGCTGGGCTTCCGGGGGGGGCCGGGGCGCACCGGCCGAGAGGTGCTGGAGCGTTATCTGTCAGGTCCGAAACTGATGATCATCCCCGGTGGCGGTGGCTGGAATCAGAAGAGCACGCAAGGGAACTTCTTCGATGGGATCCGCGACCCATTGGACAAGTATGTCGAGCGCGACGATCTAAAGGTCATAGACAATATCGTGATCGAGGAATTCCTGAACACAGGGGAAATCGCCTTGATTGTGAAGGAGCGATTGGTGGAGGGAGTCGAGCACGATATAGCTCGTCCGTCGGTGATCAAAAAGCCGAATGAGAATATCGGTGAGATCAACAGCAAACTCGGCTTTCTCCTGTCTTTCGGTATGGACGAAGGAATTGCAGAAGCCTTGGCCAGAGTCTTCCCAAAAAAAGCCGGCAAGGAAGAAGACGCTTATCTGCCGTTGTGGCTGGAAAGGGTGGAGGACGCCCGAGAGCAATACCGCGTGACGTTCAGAGTCTTTCCACGCGATTTGATCGAAGAGCGTGGGAAGAATTCAATGGAGCGAGGCCTCAAGTTCATGCCGCCCTATGCTCTGTATCAAGGGTCTGAAAACCAGAACGCCTTCAGCAGGCTGCTGATCCTGCTCAATCAGCGATTCCGTGAAGATGAGAAGCCGGAAGAAGACAAGCTGAAGAGTGAGAGGCTCAAAGCGTCGATTGACAAGCGAATCGAGGAGCGCAAGGGGCACCACACTGATGAAAAGATGAAATCAGCATTTTCAGACAGAGTGTCAGCAAAGAAGCGGAAAGAAGAGGGTTAGGCAGTCCGAATCCGGTCGATTTGTTTGGGGATCATGACACCAGAAAATGAAAAAGAGGGCGCTGGATGATCAAATCCAGCGCCCTTTTTTTTTATTTTGGCTCGTCGCCTCGGTTGGATGCCAGGCGCTTGACTAGGCAGACACTGATCTTGGCTTCTGTCAGGCTGCCGTGCCGTCCTCTTTCTTCTTGGGACGCGCTCGCTTCAGGTCCTTGGCGCGATTCTCCAGATGTCCCATCAACTGACTTAGATGTGTGTGACATTCACGAAGATGAACGTTGTCTCGCATAGAGCGCGTGTAGCGCCAGTTGACGATCTCATCCGCTTCCATGGGAACGCCCTGCGCATCGTAGGCAAACTGAATGCCGTGTTCGAGGATGCGACGCTCACCGTATCGACTCATACGCGTCCGCACAACCTGCCCAACGATCGAGAACTTGGACGGCACCTCAGGCTCAAACTTCTTGACCGTTTCAGGGAATGCCATCTTCGGATAGAAGGTGATGTGTAGCATCGGCGTCTGCAATTGCTCAAATGCCTTCAGCCAGTAGTCGCCATCATAGTCGGCCTCGTCTTCCACATTCGGTGGGCATTTGTCCCCGAGCATGAGTTTGAGAAAGCTCGGACTCGACTCGATCAAGACTCCACCGATTGAATAGTTCATCAGGTTCAGGGAGAGGCCTGTCTCTTCTCGTGAGAACTCCAGTGGGCGCACAACCTCATTCTGGGTTCTGGCTTCCATCACCTCGGAGAGCATCTCGTATTGCTTCTCATCATGCAAAAAGCGTGTCATGATACGCTCTCCGGGCTTGAGACTATACGGGTTGTCCTGGCCCTTCTTAATTTTCGCCTTCTGAGATTTTTTCAAATAGAGAACGTCGCGAAGTGATTCCATCTCCAGCCCGAGGATATTGATATCACCCAGGAGCAATTCCTCATCGGGCTTCTTCACCATGGTCGATGACGCGTCGCGAATGACCTTGGTCACATTCACGGCTCGATCGTTCGGTTGTTTCTTCAGCATCTGATCACGAAATTCATTGATGCTTTCGCGCGTCGTAAATGTTCGATGACCAGGAGGCTCATGATAGGGGACGGCCTGCAGATCATTTAGCAGGATCGGTGGGGCCCCTTCCGCGTTGAACTCGTGATTCGTTCGCTTCACATAGGTGTCGAAGGTAATGTGAGTTATGAGCGGTACCCTGGAGTCTCCATAATTCTGCGACGCGTAGCGATAGTACTGGCGCTTTTCCTTCTTGGAGATCTTGCCGACGGGTAAAAGTTTGTACGCCGACTGGGCATTGAAATCGAGGGTCTCTACCACCTCGGGCAACAGGCGAAAGCGGCCGATAATCCGACAGTCAAACGTATGTGGAACACGCTTGCTGGAGAACTGGAGGCGGATGATCTTGTTGTTCAGGCTACTTTGTTTTGCGATGCTCTTAAGATTGTCTGGCGAGGTGATATAGATGTTGGCACCTTCGCTGTAGATCGTCTTGTTACGACGCAGGAAGAAGGACTTACCCAACTCTTCCATCTCTTCGTCATCACCCGGTGTCGGGACATAGACGAGGGTGGAGGGCGGGCTCATGATCGCAAGCTGAGAGATCTCAACTCGGGCGTCGAAAGCCGGGCCTTTGCGTTTCTTGCGTGTAAGAAAATCAAACATTGTCAAAGGCCCGGAAAGCTGAGCGTGATGCGAGCTGAACTGGCGTGCCCGAATGCGACAGTTCAGCAGCCTGTGTATGCATGCGAAGTCTTGTATGCAACTGCGACATCTATTAAAAATTCCTGCTCGATACACCGATGCGAGGCAGGTACCAAAACATGACGGAACCTCATTATAGAAAAGATACTTACCTCAGATTCACTGTCAAGAAATCCCTCCCTTCAGGCTCGTCCTGATGGGCCTGAAGGGAGGCTCCGAAAGTAGCTCGCCGCTCCTGCACAGAGAAGCACTCATCACCACGCCCTGTAACATTCGAAGGTTGTCTCTTACGCCGGAATGACAGTCGAGCTTTCTGGCATTTATGCATGCCAAATTGGCACAATCCTGGAGGCATTGGCACAGAGGTTATGAGAGCTCACAGTGAGAAGGTGGATCTGGTACGTCTATTGCAGTGGCAGCCCTGGAACTCGACAAGTGTACCAAAGCCCGCTGATAAAGAGAGTTAGACCAGATGGTTGCCACCGAAACGATCGTCACGCCGCTGCCTAAGAAACTGTTCGCCCTTCCCATGGTGGCCCCGCTGCCCCTGCCTACACAGCAGCCGCGGCCCCTAACCATCACTGATCCCGTGCAGGCACGAGTGCTGGAGGCGAAGTTGGCAGAGGGCGAGCGTCCCATCGTTCTGATCCCCGCCGGTATAGAGAGTGAGCCCACGTACGAACAAATCGGGGTCCTTTCGACGGTCCATCAGATTCTGCGAACGCCAGATCAGCACCTACAGGTGCTGCTACGTCCCATGCAGCGTGTACAGATTGAGGCTTTGATCCGAAGCGAGCCGTATACAGTCGCTCGTATCGAGCCACTGGGTGACGAGGATCCGGACCAGGTGACCATCGCCCTGGGGCGTGCGTTGGCGCAGCAGTTCGGACGTTGGCTCGATCTGCAACCACAGACCAACGACGATGGGCGCAACATGGCCGCCATTCGCAGTATCGCGGCAGGCCTGGCTCGCCAGCCGGGGCCGCTGAGCGACTTTGTCGCCTCCATCATGGATCTGGAGGATTCACACCTGCGCACGCTACTTGAGCAAAGGTCGATTCGTCTGCGGCTGGATTTTCTGCTTCCGATTATGGCGAGTGAGCTGCAGATGCTTGAGGTGGGAGCAAAGATTCAGCAACAGGTCCGTCGTGAGTTGGGGCAAGGGCAGCGAGAGCACTACCTGCGTGAGCAGTTGAAGGCGATTCAGCAGGAGCTTGGTTCGCCGGGGGGAGACACAAAATCGCTGCGTGAACGCTTGGCATCAGCGAAGCTGTCCGCTGCAGCTCGCAGCGAAGCTGAACACGAACTGCAGCGCCTCGATCGGATGCCTGAGGGTTCTGCTGAGGGAGGCGTGGTCAGGAGCTATCTAGAGATCCTGTCGGATCTCCCTTGGCAACGGCGCTCGCGCCAACGCGATGATGTATCGCGAACCCGTAAGATTCTGGCGCAAGATCATGAAGGGCTTGAAGCAGTCAAGGAGCGGATTCTCGAATACGTCGCAGTTCGCAAGCTCACCGCGGTGAAAAAAGGGGGAGATGGTGCGGCGCGAGCGCAGGTGCTGTGCTTCGTGGGCCCTCCGGGCGTAGGGAAGACATCGCTTGCGCGCAGCATCGCGCGATCCCTGGGCCGTAAGTATCTACGGCTGTCTCTGGGAGGTGTCCGCGACGAAGCTGAGATTCGTGGCCATCGGCGGACGTATGTCGGTGCCATGCCCGGCCGACTCATTCAGGGGCTGCGGAATGTCGGCCAAAGGGATCCCGTGATTGTCCTGGACGAAATCGACAAACTCGGTGCCGATTTTCGCGGTGATCCGTCTGCGGCACTACTGGAAGTGCTCGACCCGGAACAGAACCACTCGTTCGTCGATCACTATCTCGATGTCCCATTTGATCTGTCCGGCGCCGTTTTCATCGCGACGGCAAATAGGTTGGACTCAATTCCGCCCGCTTTGCTGGACCGCATGGAGGTCATCCAGTTACCGGGTTATTCGGATGAAGACAAGGTGCGAATTGCACGCAGACATCTGTTACCGCGGCAAATGCGCACGAATGGACTAGGTCGCCGTCGAATCAATATCGATGACGACGCTCTGCGACAGATCATTCGTGGATACACTCGAGAGGCCGGTGTCCGAAATCTTGAGAGGGAACTGGCTCAGGTAGGAAGGAAAATTGCCCGCGAAGTTGTGGATGGAGGGCGGGGCCCTTTCCAGATCGATGTTGAGACGCTCCCCGACTATCTTGGTCCGGCGAAAATTCACGAGGAGGACTACACCGTTGATGCGGATCTGCCGGGTGTCGTATCTGGTTTGGCTTGGACCCCTGCAGGGGGCGAGGTTCTTGTCATTGAGGCGACAAAGATGCGAGGTGAGGGACTGCAATTGACCGGGCAGCTTGGGGATGTGATGAAGGAGTCGGCGACGATTGCACTCTCCTATGTGCGAGCTCACGCGGCAGATTGGAAGATCGACGAGATGCTTTTTGAGGAGCAGGCTCTGCACGTGCATCTGCCGGCCGGGGCTGTACCCAAGGACGGCCCCTCAGCCGGTGTTGGGCTGGCCCTGTCTCTTCTGTCCTTGCTCTCCGGTCGTCCTGTGCGATCTGATGTCGCAGTAACAGGAGAGTTGACACTGCGAGGTCGTGTGCTTCCCGTGGGTGGTATTGAGCAGAAAGTTCTCGCAGCGAAAAGAGCCGGCAAGACGACCATTATTTTGCCACACCGAAATGCGCGTGATCTTGATGAACTGACACCAGATGTACGAGAAGCATTAGACTTCGTGTTCGTCGACCATTTCGAAGAGGCTGTCGCCACAGCGCTTCGTGAGCCACGTACCGATCAACAGCTAGCAGAGAGAACCGATTGACACCGACCGACCTCGCGTCTCCTCCACGGGTTCTGCTCGTCGTCCCACAGAGTGACGGCGTCATACCACTCGAAGCATATCTCAAGGAGCAAGGATTCGAAGTGCTTCGGGCGCATGAGGGAGCAGCAGGGTATGATGTGTTGGATCGTGAGCCCGTCGACGTTCTGATCTGTCTCCTTAGGACCCCTCGTATCGATGGCTTACGACTCATCCAATTGGCTCGTCAGCGCAATTCGGAGATCTGTTCCATCGTCCTGGCATCAAGTGATGAGATCGAGCTAGGGACCGAAGCGATGCGTCAGGGAGCATACGATTTCCAGATCTTGCCAGTAAATCTAGCCAAGATCGGTGCTGTGCTTGAACGTGGTCTGTCCTATCAACGATTGGTTGGTGAAGTCACAGACCTGCAGCGACGGCTCGATGAACGTTATCGAATTGGACGAATTCGACGCCGCTCATCTGCGTGGAATCGCATCTATGCCCAGGCAGAGCAAGTCGCCAGCTCGCGGGCGACGGTACTGCTCGTCGGTGAGACCGGCACCGGCAAAGGGGAAGTGGCCAAGGCGATTCACCAGATGAGTCCCCGTCGAGACCGTGCCTTTGTGGAAACGAACTGTGGCGCCCTTCCCGACAGCATCGTCGAGAGCGAACTGTTTGGTCATGAGCGTGGCGCTTTCACCGGAGCGAGTACGTCGCGCAAAGGACGATTCGAACTCGCCGATGAGGGCACGCTTTTCTTGGATGAGGTCGGAGACCTGTCAGGTGCAACGCAGGTCAAGCTACTACGAGTCATTCAGAGCGGTGAATTCGAACGTGTGGGGGGCAGTCAAACTCTACGTGTGGACACAAGATTGATTACGGCGACAAATCGCAATCTTGAGGAGATGGTCGAGGCGGGTTCGTATCGTCAAGATCTGTTCTATCGGCTCAATGTCGTGGCGATCAAGATCCCACCTCTGCGTGAGTGCAGAGATGATATCCCGCTGCTGGTCAATGAGTTTCTCAGAGAATTCTGCGTCGAGAATGACAAGGAACTTCGGGGAATGAGCCCGGAAGTGATGGATTTGCTGACGGATTATGATTGGCCAGGAAATGTGCGGGAGCTGAAAAACTGCCTCGAGGGCATGGTCGTGATGGCGAAGGCCGGCGTGGAACTGTCAGAAGCGGATATTCCAGCGCCGATCCGCAAGGCCCCCAGACATCAGAGCGCGGGGGGGATCACGGCAGGTCGTACGATGCTGGAGATCGAAAGAGAGGCGATCGTGGTGACGCTGAAGGCCGTTGACTACGATCGACGACGGGCGGCACAGATGCTGGGTATCGGGCTGAGTACACTGTATCGCAAGGAAAAGGAATACGGTCTAAGAACCGTTTCCGGTGACGACAGTTAGCTCAAGGAGTGCCTAGGACGAGGCCGATTCCCGCCGTGCGTAGTACTCCCGAATCATGCGGTCTAGCGTATCCGCTGGAGCCCGCACAATATCGTCATCAACCGTCAATTCAGCGATCTCGAGCAGTTTCAGGCCGTGGCCATAGTCACTGAAGAGTTCGGCGCACAGGTCTCTGGGGAGTTGATCCCTTTCGGACGCAGTCGACATCAACCAGGTTCGTGCGCCGTTCGTGAAGGTGAGGTGAACACCATGGTCCGCTTCGAAGCGGCGGCAATAGCCATTGAGTGATTCCTCCAAGAGAAAACTCTCAAGTTGGCCTTCAGGATCGTTGACAATCTCCTGCGTGACACGGAAATGGTCGATGTCCAGCGAAGGCAGGCGACACTCGTAACTGATGAGAATCTTCTCCACGGCACTTACCAAACCGCGAGCCCCCGTACGCTCTTCAAACGCACGATCGGCGATGCCCTCTAATGCCTCATCGGTGAACTCGAGATGAATACCGTAAGCCTGGAAATCCCTTACCTTGGACAAGATGACACTACTGTTGTCGCTTCGTAGGATCTGCAGCAGGTCATCACGTCGCAGAGGGTTGAGAATCGCAAGAACGGGTAGTCGTCCGATGAACTCCGACTCAAACCCGTATTCCATCAGGTCTTCAGATCGCACGTGCCGAAGTGGATCTTCATCACTTTCCTCTACTGCGTCGCCGTCGCTCTGGCGGAAGCCCATCGTACCACTGTGCAGGCGGTGATGGACGATTTCGTCGAGTCCAGAAAAGGCACCACTCACCACGAACAAGATGTCCTTGGTGTTCACCTTTTTCCGTTCAACCTTTCCCGTCTTCTGCATTTGCATGACAGATTCCATCTGCGAGGAAAGATCATGCGGTGAGCGAAGATCAACCTCAGTTTCCTCCATCAGCTTAAGAAGATTTCGCTGAACACCAGTTCGTGAAACGTCTGGCCCAGAGGACCGACCACTGGCAGCGATCTTGTCAATTTCGTCGATGTAGATAATGCCGTGCTCGGCCAGTTCGATCTGACCTCCCGCTTCGTTCACCAATTCACGGACGAGGTCTTCCACATCTCCGCCGACGTATCCGGTCTCAGAGAATTTTGTCGCATCTGCTTTGACGAAGGGGACGCCCAGATGTCGCGCAATCAACCGAACGAGAAACGTCTTGCCTACCCCTGTGGGGCCGATCATGAGTACGTTGTTCTTAATCCGTCCAACGATGTCCTCATCCTCGTCTCGCTCAAGACTGAGGCGATTGAAGTGAGTGCATATCTTTGTCGACAGGACAGCTTTGGTTCGTTGTTGACCAACCACATATTTGTCAAGATGCTCGATGAGTTCCGTCGGCTTGAGATGAAACTCGATCGGTGTTTCAGTTGCCTGTGCCGGCTCACCAGAATCTGTGCCTGACGTTTCACTGCCAGCATTCTCGGGCACGTCAGGATCTTTTTCCTTGCCGGTGAGTATGCGACGTAGCTGTTCCGGGTCGAGACCCGGCTTCTCCATTCGAAAGGACATGGTCCATTGACTCGCAATCAGAGGGGACGCAGCGTGCCGAAGCCATCGGCCAAGCGGGGTACGGCGAAAGCAGATCGCACGCATTCACCTCACAAGCGAGGTGGGCATTTTCATGCTCGCGAATGTAACGGTGCCCTCTGTCATCAACAAGCTTTGCCTGCCCAGTGGATCGTAGCTGCCTTGTGTTTACTTGTTGTATTTGTTGGTCCCGCCTCGGCCGTGCGACTGTCGCCGCAGGCAGACCGTGATTTCGAAAGGGGACTCAGTGCCTACGAAGAGGAGGATCTGAGCGCCGCACGAAAGCACTTCACAACCATCGTCGACGCGCCCGAGAATCAACGGACAAGTGCGGCCTTGTTGATGTTGACTCGAGCCCTGTTGCAAGCCGAACATTTTCGCGCCGGGTTGGATGCAGCCAAGCGTTTGGAACGACAGTATCCACGTAGCCGCTATTCTTCCGATGTGCAGTTGCTCATCGGTGATTGTTATCTGGGCCTGCAGCGCAGATATGAAGCGGCCGTCTACTATGCACGCTTGCTTGATGATGGGTCCGCTGCGGTTGAGCTGCGGGCAAGTGCCGCCGAGCGCCTCGTCGTCGTGTTTCGCAACCACCTGATCTCACGCGACGCTCAAGGGCGAATAGAACAACAGATTACGGATGGACTGCTGGAGGAAGCGCTGCTGTTTGGGGAGGGCCGCTGGTTTATACGACTTGGTTGGGGGCCTCAGGGCAGGGAGCGACTTGGGGAGTATCTGCGTACATACAAGGAAGGCGCCTTTGCGCACTTGGCACGCAACCGGCTCGCCGCTCTCGGTGGTCTCACCGTCGCCATCCCGGCGGACATTGAAACCACTGCGTCGTCGCCGGATTCTCCCTGGCAGACATCGCCTTCCCGTTCAGGCGTTCCCCGAATTGGCGTACTGCTGCCGCTGACGGGACAGAGCGAGTCTGATGCGGCCACTGCCTCTGTGGGACGAGAAATTCTGGATGGCATCAGATATGCGAATGAAGCCGCTGGTGAACCCTTTGATCTGGAGATCGAAGATACCGGGGCGCGCTTTGTGGACTTTGAGGGTGAGATTCTGCCCGTCAGCCAAAGTGAAGGAAGTCGGCTGATTCGCGTGCACAATGGCGCACGTCGCTTAGTCGCAGAGGGTGTGGAGGCCATCATCGGCCCCATCTACAGTACGTCCTGCGTCGTCGCTGCAGCAGTTGCTGAGGCGGCGGGCGTGCCCTTGCTGTTACCTCTGGCTCAACAGAGTGGTTTGGATTCTCTCGGTAGACATGTGTTCCAACTCAATCCGATTGCCGAAGTCCAAGGTCAAGCTCTGGCCGAGTATGCGACTCTTGTGCTTGGTCTCGAGACGCTGGCCATCTTATCCCCCTTGAGCGACTATGGAGCAGCTTTCGAGAGAAGCTTTACTCGGGCGGCAACACTCAACGGTGGCCGGATCGTGATGAGCGATCAGTACTTTCCTCAGGAGACGACGGATTTCCATCGCCAATTCGAATCGTTGCGACGTGTCGGATTCGAACTACAGCCGGCACTGGAGCGCATCGACTCTCTCGCAACACTCGACTCTCTAGCTGTCTCCCTGCTGGACACGACGCTTGAAGGTGAGTGGACCTTCATAGAAGTTGTGGAGGGGATTGTTGACGAAGCGCCGCCTGATTCCAGCGAAGTATTCCTGCAGACCATCGATGGAGTTGCTGTGATCGTCGAACACTTTGACGACGCCAAGACCATCGCGCCACAGCTGCATTTTCATCGACTTGAGACACAGATGTTGGGCAATGACATCTGGTATGATCCAGAAGCGATTCATGCAATGGGGGCGACCGAGCGCGGGCATCTGGCAGGGGCGATCTTCGTGGCGCGTCGTCAAGGTGGCGTCGCCGAACAGGAGTTCCTCAATGAGTATCGCAGTCAGCGACAGCGAGATCCCGGCTATGCCGCCGACGGCTACGATGCGGCGAGGATGCTGATCGATGGTTGGCGCGCCGGCCACGGCAGTCGCCGTCAGTTGCGCGAATGGTTGCAACAGGTGCGGGAATATGATGGTGCTTCTGGGCGAGTGGCATTCTCCGATGATCGTCGGGTAAACAGCGCCTTGCAACTGCTGCGGATCGGTGCCGATGGATCGGCCGCGGGACTCGGCGAGAACGAGCTCCCAGAGATCGCTACTTCCGGGCCTGCAGTAGACCTGCCAACCGCCGATCTGCCAGTGGATGATGCGCCCTGGGAATCGATGCCTTAGAGGAGGACGTCGAGTCCTCCTACTGACTTGCCGCTCTGTGGCGCCACCTCTACATTTTACGGCTTCGACTTCCCACCCCGATGCGCCGGACGAGCGTGTGGATAGCCACTTGCCAGATGCGGGGGTGGGAGTCACAGGAACCATCACAGCACGAACACGACGGGGTATAGAAAGTACGATGCCGACCTACGATTACGAATGCCCCAAATGTGGCCACGAGTTTGAGACGTACCAACCGATCACCGACGACCCTCTGACAAAGTGTCCCCAAAAGGGGTGCCGGGGAAAGATACAGCGGCTGATCGGGGGTGGGGGCGGCCTGCTGTTCAAGGGCTCAGGCTTCTATATCACCGACTATCGCAGTGACAATTACAAGAAAGCGGCAAAGGCTGACTCCTCCTCCCCCTCTTCAGTTGGAGGGGAAAGTAAGTCGAGTGGAGATACGTCGAGTTCAAGCGACAGCAAGTCGTCCACAGCCTCCTCGAAATCCGACTGAGCAGGAACTCTGCCTGAGTTTCTTGCAAAGACCTGATCACTTATTTTACAAAAGCCGGGAACCTGCGGCCGTCAAAAGCGTCGACGGCAGGGTACCGGCGTGGTAAATTCGCCCATTCGACACTCAACCATCGCAGATGGATGCCCGATCGATGTTGGTTTTAGTCAAGAAAAACAAGCACAAACAGGCACAGCAGTTCATTTCAAAATTCGTACAGATTTCGCTTGTCTTGAGTCTCCTCGGACAGGTAGCGTGTTCGGGACCCACGCCAGAAGAGCAGTTTGCGACGGCTGAGGCGGCCGCCATGGATGCCGCCCACGACAGCACCAAATTTGCACAGGCTTCGAATCTGCTGGAGTCCGTTGTTGCTGCACAGGCCCAGACGCCGCTCGCACCTCGCGCGCTGAAGGCGTTGGCTATTCTGCGCCAGCAGCGCGGCGACATTCAGGGGGCGATCTCAACCTACCAACGTCTTCTCGACGGCTATGCCGCCAGTGACGAGGCAGACGAGGCGCAGTTCATGATCGCCTTCATCTACGAAGAGCATCTGGCTGACCTCACCGCCGCTCGTGATGCATACCAAGCCGTCATCGACAACTATCCTGGAACTGAATTGGCAGCCAATGCTCAGCGCTTGTTGCCGAATGTAGGCCGACCACCCGAGGAATGGGTGAACTTTCAGGACGATCCACCTACCCACTGAACATTTGATGATTCCCGAGACGCGAGAGGTATCCGTCCATGAGGCACCTGCGTAAAGAACGATGGAGACATGCAGAGCGGTCCTGATATCAGTGCGCTGACGACCCGCATTCAGCAAGAAACCCAACTCGTTGAGCGTGTGCTGGGAGAGATGGATCGTGTGATCGTCGGTCAACGACCCATGGTCGAACGAATCATGATCGGTCTCTTGTGTGGTGGTCACATCCTGCTTGAGGGCGTTCCGGGCCTGGCCAAGACCCTGACCGTGAGCACTCTGGCGCGCATTATCCAGGCAACGTTTCATCGGATTCAGTTTACACCGGATCTACTGCCCGCCGATCTGACGGGTACGCTGATCTATGAGCAGAGATCGGGTGACTTCGTTGCGCGCAAGGGGCCCATCTTCGCCAATCTGATTCTGGCGGATGAGATAAACCGCGCCCCTGCAAAAGTACAGAGTGCCTTGTTGGAGGCGATGCAGGAGCGCCAGGTGACCATCGGCGAGGACAGTTTCACCCTTGATGATCCCTTTCTGGTCATGGCGACACAGAACCCGATAGAGCAGGAGGGCACCTACCCGCTGCCGGAGGCTCAAGTCGACCGCTTCATGCTGAAAGTGAAGGTTGACTATCCCACCAGAGACGAAGAGCGACAGATTCTCGAGCGTATGATGGATGGCGCAGAGGTGGATCTCTCGCCGATCATGAGTGTTGATGACATCCTGCGTCTGCGTGCGGCAGTGCGCCTGGTTTACACCGATGACAAGATCAAGGACTACATCGTCGATCTCGTACAGGCAACTCGCGACCCAGAGAAAGCAGGATTGAAGGATCTGGCTCCGTTGATAGAGTATGGCGCCTCGCCACGAGCGACGCTCTTTCTTGCCCGGGCTGCACGTGCGCACGCCTTCTTGCGACGGCGCGCCTATGTGACACCGGAAGATGTGAAAGCCATCGGCCTCGACGTGCTGCGTCATCGCGTAGCGATCAGTTATGAGGCCGAGGCCGAGCAGATGGACGCTGATCAGATTGTTGAGCGTCTCTTCGACCACATAGAAGTCCCTTAACAGATCCAAGGTTGGTGTTCAGCCGATGATCCCACGCGAGATCCTCGACAAAGTACAGCTCATCGAGATTCAGACGGGGCGTCTTGTGAACAATTTGTTTGCTGGTGAATACCATTCCGTCTTCAAGGGCCATGGGATGGAGTTCGCTGAGGTGCGCGAATACCAGCCTGGCGACGATGTGCGCGCGATCGACTGGAATGTCACGGCTCGCGCCGGTGGCAAACCCTTCGTCAAGGTCTACGATGAAGAACGAGAGCTGACGGTGGTTCTTGTCGTGGATGCGAGTGCATCGGGTGCCTTTGGCAGTGACGCGCGATTGAAGGGGGAGATCGCCGTCGAGATATCTGCGGTCCTCGCGTTCTCAGCGATTAAAAACAATGATCGTGTGGGATTGCTGATCTTTACCGACGAGGTGGAGGTCTTCGTGCCACCCAAGAAGGGCAAACGCCACGTTTTGCGCGTGATCCGCGAGTTGCTCTACCACGAGCCGCGGCGCCGACGAACTTCAATCGCAGTGGCCGCCGACTATCTTGATCGAGTGGTGCGTCGTCACAGTGTCGTCTTTCTGTTGTCAGATTTCATCGACAAGGATTACGACGGTGCTCTTCGTCGACTGCGACGACGACATGATCTGGTTGCAGTAACGATGCAGGATCCGCGCGAATCGCACTTGCCCGCTGTTGGCTTGATCGAGTTGGAAGATGCCGAAAGCGGCACGGTAACACTCGTCGACAGCGACCATGCACCGACGCGGCAGGCTTTTACTGAACGCTGGGAGCGTCAGAGGCGCCAACGAAAGCGATTGTTTCGGCGACTCGACATCGATGAAATTGAGATCGACACAACTCAACCCTACGTAAAACCACTGGTGCGCTTCTTCGAGGGACGGATCCGCAGTTGACTTCGTTCCGACTCTCAACACACCAATTTGACCTCATCAGGGAGGGAATGGAAACGTGATCGAAGTAGATCAACTCTCCAAACACTATGGCGATGTGACTGCCGTCGACGGCGTCTCTTTCAGTGCCGAACGTGGGCAGATTCTGGGATTTCTTGGTCCCAATGGTGCCGGCAAGACGACGACCATGCGCATGCTCACCTGCTATCTGCCACCGTCATCGGGCACGGCCACGATCGATGGTCACGATGTGCTCGACGCGTCGATGGAGGTGCGCCGCCGAATCGGTTATCTGCCAGAGTCGCCACCGGTCTATATGGACATGACCGTTAAGGCCTATCTGGATTTTGTCGCTCGCATCAAGGGCGTGCCCTCGGCCATCATGCGCCGAAGCATTGACGAGACGATGGAGAAGACAGGGGTTTCCCATGTTCGCTCCAGCGTGATCGGGCACCTGTCAAAGGGATATCGTCAGCGCGTCGGTCTGGCGCAGGCCCTCGTACACAATCCGAGTGTTCTGATCCTTGACGAGCCCACCGTCGGACTCGACCCCAAACAGATCATTGAGATCCGTGAAGTCATCAAGTCCTTGCGCGGTGAGCACACGATCGTGCTCAGCACACACATTCTGCCGGAAGTCTCCATGACCTGTGAGAAGATCGTCATCATCAATCACGGCAGGATTGTGGGGGAGGGGTCGCCTGAGAGTCTGATGGCCCAGCTGAAGGAGAGCGACGTTTTGCATGCACAGGTTCGTGGTCCAGCTGAGGCGGTAGGCAACGTCTTGAGATCGATAGATGGGGTGTTGGAGGTCAAACAGGAGGACGAGAGCTCAGACACCGGAGGCTGGCTTATCACGGCCATTCCTGGCAACGACATAAGAGAAGCGGTCGGCAAGGCTATCATCGATGGCGGACACAGTCTTCGTGAGCTTCGCAGTCTCGACATGACACTTGAAGACATCTTTCTGCGTTTGACCACAGAAGAAACCACGGACTAGGAGAAACGGACAAACGTATGCGCAATTTACTAGCCATATACATGAAGGAACTGCGTTCTTATTTCGTTTCACCCGTGGCCTATGTCATTGCCGGTGTGTTTCTGTTTCTGTCGGGGTATCTGTTCCGCAATATTCTCATGCAGTTCAATTTCTGGTGTACACAGCTGAGCCAGCGGTCTCAGTTTATGCAGGGGGGGATGCCGAATCTCAACCTCAATGAGATGGTGGTCACCCAGTTCTTCGGCGTCATGGACTTCATCTGGCTCCTGGTGGTCCCGATGCTGACGATGCGATTACTGGCAGAAGAAAAGAAGAATGGGACGATGGAGTTGTTGATGACGTCGCCCATATCGACTGTCGAGATCATTCTCGGAAAGTTCTTTGCCTGTCTCACCCTGTACATGACAATCGTCGCTCTCACCCTTGTCTACTGTGGCATTCTCGAATTCTACGGAGACCCCGACTGGGGGCCGATTTGGTCCGCTTACCTGGGGTATCTCTTGCTGGGTGGCACCTTCATCGGCGTTGGCATGCTCGCCTCATCTGTCACTGAGAACCAGATCGTTGCGGTCTTATTGGCCTTCGGTGCCCTGCTGATGCTGTGGCTGATCGATTGGTCTGCGAGCTTTGCTGGCCCAACGGCGGCCAAGATCCTGCAATACCTATCCATCGTTGCCCATTTGCAGGATTTTCAGCGTGGAGTGATCGATACGAGCGATGTCATCTTCTATCTGTCCTTCATTTTCTTCAGTCTCTTTGTGACGTCTCGCGTCCTCGAGTCTCGTCGCTGGCGTCGCTAAAGGGGGCTGGAAGAGGATGAATCGCTTCGACTTCAAACGTTACAGTGCCGGCATCAGTGGGATTGGCGGAGTTCTCTTAGTCGCCGGCCTGCTTTCTACAGCTTTACGCAGCAGCGACACGCAGTTGCCGCTGGTGGTCGGCGTGCTCGGCGTGCTCCTGGTGGTCGTGGCTGCCGTCGTCGATACGGAAATGTTCAAGCGCTACGGACGGTGGCTGAATGCCTTTTGGGGAACAGCCATGGTGTTGGCCATCGTCGGCATGCTCAATTTTCTTGGTCAACGCTACAGTGATCGCATCGACCTCACCGAAGGACAATTGCACAATCTGGCAGACCTCACCGTACAGGTTCTGGAAGGTCTTGATTCTGATGTGACGGCTCTCGCCTTCATGGAGGGTGGTGTCAACGACGAGTTAAGATCATTACTGGAGCAGTACTCAGTACATGGTAGCGGCAGATTTCAGTTCGAAATCATCGACCCGGACCGCGACCCGATGCGCGCCGACGACTACGACATTGCGACCTACAATACACTCGTGATCGAATCTCAGGGTCGCCGTCAGAATGTGATGGAATTAACTGAGAAAGAGATCACGAATCGACTCCTCAAGGTCGTGCGCAACCGTCAGGAACGTGTCTACCTGACGGTTGGACACGGTGAGCGGGCAGCTCAGGCTGGTGATGGCAGTGCGCTCGGGCAGTTGCGTGACCGTCTGCAGGACATCGACTACATCGTCACAGATTCTCTTTTCATCGCACGCGAAGGGGGCGTTCCGGCAGACTGTCAGGTTCTGGTCATTGCCGGTCCTCAATCTCAGCTGCTACCAATGGAAGTGGACGCGGTGGAATCCTACCTGGAGGGAGGCGGCTCGCTATTGCTGCTGACTGATCCGGGGACTGTCACAGGTCTGGAGTCGCTGTTGGCGACTTGGGGGGTCCAGCTTGGCGATGATTTCGTTCTGGACACGAGTGGGTTGGGCACACTCTTCGGGCTCGACTTCACAATCCCTGTGGCAGCTGCCTACGACGACGAACATCCCATCACCCGCAAACATCGCACCGGTGTCGTGAGCACGTACGAGTTTGTGCGCTCCGTACGACTCGACTCGCTGGCTGTTGCGACAGCACAGTTGGAAGCTGCTGCTCTTGTATTCACAAGTGCCCAGAGTTGGGGTGAGGTGGATCTTGAGGCACTGCAGCCGGGGCAAGGTGAGGTAAACGTCAGTTTTGACGACAGCGATCTTCCGGGCCCCGTGTCTTTGGCGGTCGCTGTTCGCGATTCTGCAGGAGAAGGTGGGAGACTCGTCGTTTTTGGTGATTCTGACTTTGCGACGGATAATACTTCGATCTACAGGGGAATGGTGACCTCGCACTCAATGCGATCAGTTGGCTTGCCGAGGACGAGGAGCTGATCGCGCTTCGTCCCAGGGAAGCTGGTTTCAATCCGATCGCTTTGAACGAAAGTCAGTCCGAGTGGATTTTTTGGTTGACCGTGGTTCTGTATCCTGCTGCGATTGCCATCCTCGGTTTTGTTGTTGTGTCACGAGGTGGCCGGTGGAGCGTGCGAGATTTGCTCACCGCGTCCGTCGGTGTTGCCCTGTGCTTTGGAATCATTGCTCTACTGAACGTGATCGGGGAGCGCTTTCACACGCGAATCGACGTGAGTGAGGACGGAATTTTCACTCTCTCGTCGCAAAGTTCACAGGTTCTTCAGCAACTGACGGACAGTGGCAAGCGCGCAACGGTTCGTGTCTTCATGGGTGATCAAGAGGGCAGGTCCTATCAAGAGTTGCTGAAGGAATTCGAATACGGTGCGGCTGGCTTCGACTTCCAGATCGTCGATCCACAGAAAGAGGCGCTGCAGGTGCGGCAGTATGGAGTTCGAGAACGTGGCGCGTCTATTCTCGAGATGGTCGGAGACGATCAGATCGTCAGCGAACGATTCAGCGAGCAAAGCGAGCAAGCGCTCAGCAACGCTCTCCTACGCGCCCTGCATGCGGCTGACCGGAAAATTTCGTTTGTCGGTGGCCACGGTGAAGGAGATCTAGCGCAGGTCGACGGGGAAGGATTCAGTATCCTCGGCGGCCGTCTCAGCGAGCTGAATGTTGAGATTGATTCCGGGGTGGAACTCTCCTCGCTGGATGCGAGCCACGCCGACGAAGGCCATCTGCTCGCCCTGATAGGTCCGCAAAGTTCGCTTACGGCCACAGAACAGGTGGCCGTAAGGCAATACTTGGAGCGTGGCGGTGATCTGCTGCTGCTGGTAGATCCAGGTGTGGTGTTGGGAATCGAAGAATTGCTTTCTTCAGAGTATGGGATCGAATTGGGTGACGATTTCATCGTTGACCTGTCAGGGCTGGGTCAGTTGCTCGGTACAGGGATCTCCGTCCCCGTCGTCATCTCCTACGCAGATCACCCGGTAACTGACAAGATGGGCCGTGGGGGAATGTCCTATTTCCCTTTAGCTCGCAGTGTGACAGCAATGCCGCAAGCGTCGGATGTCACTGAGTTGGCCTTTACCGATCATCGCGCCTGGGGAGAATCGGACATCTCACCGTTGTTCAGTGAAACCGGCGGTGGCGAGGTGGAATACGATCCAGACAGCGATCGACCGGGACCGCTATCCCTGGCCGTCGCTGCCCACACGCAGGCGGATTCTGCTTCTGAAGGGAACCTCACGAGGATCGTCGTCATCGGAGACGCAGATTTTGCTGGCAATCAGCACTTTTCCGAGCAGGGAAATGGTGAGCTGATCATTCATGCGACTCGATGGCTGATCGAGGGTGAGGACGCACTGACGATCCCGCCGAGGACCGCGCGTTTCAATGCCATTCAGCTCACGGAGGATGCGATGGCCCTGCTATGGCTGTCGGTGTTCGTACTGCCCCTGGCGGTGGCACTATCGGGCTTCGTGATCATGCTACGACGCGGTTACGAGACGTATGCCGCAGGGTTTGTCACATGGCTGATATATTCCTTTGCAGCAGCGGCATTCTACTACTTCGCCATCGGCGTCATCGGCGCCAGCGAAGGTGGACTGATTCGGGGCCCCGTCGGCTTGGTTCTCGCCTTGCTCAATGGCGCAATCGCCTACGGTCTTTCTCGCCGTGAGTTGATTGCATGGCCTGTGGCGTTGGTCTCGGCCATTGCCAATGTGGGGCTAACATTTGTCCTGGTACCTAACGCTGTGCTACAGCTGATTATTGCTGGCCTGTTTGTTGCCAATGGCTGCATTCTGGTGTGGATTCGCCGCGACTTCATCACGGATGCCGTTGTCGAACTCGACGAAAACGAGGCTGATGAGAAGTGAGTGGAACATGCGTTTGAAGACGAACGTGGTCATCAGTGTTGTCTTTGCCTGTCTGTTGGGTTTTGTCTGGTTTCACGAAATCAAAGGGGGAGAGAAACGCGAACTCGAAGTGGAACGGGCGCGTCAACTGGTTGATTTCAGCGATCAGGAAGCACAACAACTGACGATACAGGGGGTAGACACAACCATCATCATCGAGCGTCGTGGCGACGAGTGGATTATCACGGAGCCGATATCTACCGGCGCGGATGTTGAGGCGATCGATCGTTATCTGCGTAGTCTGAAGGAGTCGGAAATCGAAGGTGACCCTGTTCTGGATAGCGCGGCCGTTGCCGCTGATCCGTCGGCGCTTGAGTCCTATGGTCTTGAGCGCCCCAGACTCCAGGTGCACCTGGCACTTTCACACAGTGCGAAGAGCAATCCGGATACACTACGTTTCGGCAACGATACGCCGACAGAGCGTTTTACCTATATCCAGCAAACTGGCGCGAATCCAGAGATTCGTACGATCCGAGCCTGGCGATTCGACAATCTCGACAAGAGCGTTTTCGATCTGCGTGATCGACACGTGCTCCATTTCGATCGTGAGCAGGTCACAGGGCTGACGCTGCACCGTTGGGATGGGGCTGCTGGCCAACGGATCACTGCCGAGCGCAGCGGTGCAGGTTGGCAAATTACGGCGCCCCTACAGACTGCAGCCGACGATGGGGCATTCGATGAGATGCTCACACGCGTTAGCAATGCGCGAATCTCAACCTTCGTTCACGAGGTGCCCACGGCGGCGAATATAGATGAGGCGGGGCTCGGGACTGGAAACGAGTTCGTACGTCTGTCTCTTCAGATCGGCCAGGATAAGGAAAAGAAGCATCTGCGCCTCGGTACCAAACAAGATCAGGGGGACCACTTCGCCGTCGATTCCAGTCGCAGACCGATTTTCGTCATCGACTCAACGGTTGTCGGATATCTGGTGAAATCTCTTGATGATCTGCGTGACCGTCAGCCCTTTGATCTCTCGAAGGAGAGTGTGCAGGGGATCGATCTTGTCGTTGATGGTGAGACCCAATTCCGAGCCCAACGAGACAGCACAGGTATCGGATGGCTGTTGACCTATCCTGTTGATCGTCAAGCCAATGACTGGCGACTCAACGACCTGCTCACGGCACTGGCAGAGGTTCGTGCTGAAGACTTTGTCGCGGACGCAGAGGATATTCTGAGTTTGAACGTCGTGGACTACGGCTTTGATGCTCCGGAGCTCCGCATGGTTCTGCATATGGGTGCAGGAGAGTCAGTCTTTGTTGAGGTCGTCGAGTCACAGGGAGTCGTCTACGCTCGTCGTGCTGACGTACCGACGATCTTCGCCGTTACGGAACAGTCCCTACAGGATCTGTCGCCGACCCTCGATGAGGTCTCTACCCTCGTGTCCGAGGTCGTTTCGAACGCAGACAACCAGACTCAGCAACTCACGCCACAGCAGAACTCGGCCCAGTGAATTGCTGCGCAGCCATCCGCCTACCCACGATGGCGATGGTTGTGTGGGTATTGCTTGGCATATCGCCTGCCCAAGTTGAGGGTCAGCGGCAGCTTTCCCTTACGACGCTGGTGGATACCTATGAAGTTCACATTGGTGACCCGATCCGGCTGAGCCTGCGAATTGACCATTTGCAGCCCCAGCAACAGCCTCTGTTTCCCGGCGATCTGGACGAACAATTGCCAGACCACATGAGGGCTCGACGTCTACCTGAGCCAGCCCAAACCGGTGGCGTGGCAGCCTATGATCTGCGTCTCTTCGAGGTGGGGTCGCAAACCGTGCCATCACTGCAGATTCGGATTGTGGATGGCAGTGACACGCTCGCATTGGAAACGCCGCCTGTGGACATCGAGGTTCTTGCCATACGCGCCGAAGGCGAGCAGGACCTGCGCTTGATCAAGCCTCCATGGACGATCGCCGGCGGTATTCCTGTCTGGATTGTGGCGATCCTTGGAACTCTCGGCATCCTGATTCTGTCATGGATCGCACATCGCGTTATAGGTGGGCGAGCAGCTGTCGTGCAACCGAGAGTAACTGCTCCCACCGACTATCGGCGAGAGTTTTTGCGAATCGAAGGAATGGGGCTGTTGGAACGAGGGGCTGTCAAACTCTACTACACGCACCTGTCTGACGTCCTAAGGCGTTTCCTGGAAGAGCGCTTGGGCGTGGATGCCCTTGAGCGAACGACGCAGGAAATTGCAGTCGACCTACAATTCCATCAATTGCTAGATGAGAAGCTCTGCCAGAAAATTCTGGAATTTCTACAGGCGGCGGATCTTGTGAAATTTGCCCGAGCCGACCCAGCAATGGCGCAAGCGAAGGCGATGCCGGCAACGGGACTTGAGATCGTTGACGCCGTGACGACGTCTCTGGAAAGTGCCCACGAGCAAGAAGCATCCGAAGAGGCTGTCGGGCCGCCTGATGAGCAGGTAGCTGACACGGAGCAATCCGCATGATGGAGGAATTCTTCGGCAAATTCCGTTTTGCTGAACCTGTCTGGCTCCTCGGGTTGGTCTTCATCCCCCTGCTCGTTCTTCGCTACAAACAACGTCGCCCGGGAAGTTTGCAATTTTCCACCCTCCACCATGTGCGGGATCTTGCGCCAAGTCTGTGGGTCCGCATGCGCGTTGTGGTTTTCATCGCGAAACTCATTGGTCTATCCCTGTTGGTCATGGCCCTGGCTCGACCTCAGAGTGGTGAGACCGTTGTGGATGTCACGGCGGATGGCGTCGACATCATTCTCGTGCTAGACGTGTCGAGCAGCATGCAGGTGAAAGATCTTGGGCCGGACAATCGTCTCGAAGTGGCCAAAGACGTTGTGGCTGAGTTCGTCGAAGGTAGACAGACAGATCGCTTGGGGATGGTCGTTTTCGCCGGTGAAAGCTTCACTCAGTGTCCGCTGACCCTCGACTACGATGTGTTGCTGAGCTTCCTCGACCAGATCCGGATCGCCGAACAAGACTGGGATGGCACGGCCATTGGCATGGCAATCATCAATGCCACCAACCGCCTTCGAGAAGCAGATGGACGGAGCCAGGTCGTGATTTTGTTGACGGATGGTGTGAACAATGCGGGTGAAATTGACCCACTTACCGCGGCCGAAGTTGCTGCTGCGATCGGCGTCAGGGTCTATGCGATCGGCGTCGGGGCACCTGGATCGGGAGGTCGCGGGCGCGGGCGAAACGTGGACTTCGACGAGGAGACACTGCAACAGGTTGCAAATCTGACGGGTGGACGATACTACCATGCAACCTCAGGTGAGAAACTTGCCCAGATCTACGACGAGATTGGAGAGCTGGAGACCACTGAGATTACGAGCCAGATCCACGTGGATTACACTGAACGCTACGCCCTGTTCCTTTGGCCCTGTCTGGCCCTGATCATGCTGGAGTTCGTACTCGCACGCACGCGGTTACGGACGATTCCCTAGGGACGATAGATGCGATTTTCCCATCCCGATACCGCTTGGCTTCTGCTTCTCGTCCCTGTGATGATGCTTGCACTGGCGTGGTCTGCACGCCGGCGAGATACGGCACTGTTGAGTGTTGTCGGTGAAGGTGTTCGTGAGCGCCTCACGCGTTCTGTGGATCACTCAGCTCGTCGGTGGCGTCACGTGTTGAGTGTGGCAGGCGTAATGTTTCTGTCCATTGCCTTGTTGGGTCCCCAATTCGGCTTGCAACTGTCCATGGCCAAGCGTCGTGGTGTGGACATCATGATCTGTCTTGATCTGTCGCGTAGCATGCTCGCGCAGGACACTCGCCCCAATCGTCTCGATCATGCCCGCTACGCAATTGGTGAGCTTGTCGATGGTCTCGGCTCTGATCGAGTCGGACTTGTTGTCTATGCGGCCCACGCCTTTGTGCAGTGTCCGTTGACCCTTGATGCGGGTGCTCTACGCTTGTTGCTGGGATCCGTCTCTGCAGGCGATCTGCCTTCACAAGGCACTTCGTTGGTGAAAGCGCTGAACGTCGCTGGCGAGAGTTTCGATGAAGATGATCAGCAGTATAAGGTCATCGTCGTCTTCAGTGATGGAGAGGATCATGTGGGGGATGCAGCTGGGGCAGCAGCCGAACTTGCCAGCGCCGGCGTTCGAATCTTCACGGTAGGCGTCGGCACTGAAGCGGGTGAACTGATTCCGTCCCTCAGTGAAGATGGAAGTGACTACCACAAGGACAGATCGGGGAACTACGTCAAGACGAGACTGGACGAGGGCACGCTGCGCGATATCGCGCGGTCGGGGGAGGGAGCCTATTTTCGCAGTACGCTTGAGGGGAGCGAGATCACCTCCTTGTTAGATCGCATTGACGAACTGGATGAGAAAGAACTCGGCGAAGAGAGTTTCCGTGCTTACCAAGAGCGCTTCCAATGGCCACTGGTTCTGGCATTGATCTGTCTACTTGCAGAGACTGCGATTTCGGAGCGTCAGGGGCAGCGTCGCGAGTGGAAAGGGCGCTTTGCATGATGAAGAATCTGCGTGCCCTCATCCTGCACACCCTCCTGTTACTTTGTGTTGTGTCCCAGGCGACAGCAGTAACACAGACGCTCGGAGACCCCGTCGCCGCACGAAGTGCTGAGGCACTGGAACAGTATCGTGAGGGTAATTTTGAGGAGGCTCTGCGCATCTACCGCGATGCCCTTGTCCAACGTCCCGGATCACCGTCGCTGCATCTGAATGTTGGCGATGCCTTGTATGAACTCGGTGACTATGCCGCGGCGGTCGACGAATTTGAGCGTGCCGCTGGTGCGCCGGACGAGGGGCTGGCGGCACAGGGCTACTACAATCTTGGCAACAGTCATTTCCAACAGCAAGATTTCTCTGCGGCAGCTGAGGCGTATCGGGAGGCACTTCAGCGCACGCCTCAGGATCAGGACACCAAGGCGAATCTTGAGTTGGCCCTGCAGATGCTGCAATCTCCTCCACCCCAACAGCAGCAAGGTGACGGCGAGCAAAACGAGGACGAGCAGGAATCGGGGGAGCAGCAACAACAAGAGCAAAGCGACGCCGGCGACCCATCGGACCCGCAGGATCCCAACGAGCAGAGTCAGGATCCACAGAGTGAAGATCAGCAGCCCCAGAATGGGCCGCCCGAGCAGGAAAGCCCACCCGAACCGAGTCAGCCAGATGATTCACAGGAGAGTGAATCAGAGCCAGATCAACAGGCCCAGGATGAGGCGGAGCTCGATACGGACGAGCGTATGGATGAACAGGAAGCAGAGCAATTGCTTGATGCACTCGGGGACCGCGAGGAAGAGGGGCAAAAACGGAGATTCCGTGTGTCTCGCAGAGGGTCACAGGAGAGAGACTGGTGAAGGGTGCCTGTAACCATGAGCGGCTGGGCGGCAGATTCATGCTTGTCATCGTCGGTCTGCTGTCATTGTCTGCGACTCTTCAAGCAGCCGAGGTGGAGGTCTCGGCTGAGGTAGATAGACGTCGTGTGGCCGCCAACGAAGCCCTGAACCTGACCCTGGCAATTACCTCCGCACGCCAGCTGGTTCATGTCTCAGCTCCGCAAATCAATCTTGCAGCGTTTGACGTCTACGGACCTGCAATCTCCACCCGCATGGAGATTGTCAATCGTCGGACATCATTCATTCGCGATCTTGTCTACACCCTCTATGCCAAGCGGCCGGGCCGGCACAAAATCGGCGTGGCGACCCTGACGATCGAGGGGAAGGCGTACCAGACGAAGTCGATCGACATAGAGGTATCGGCACAGAAGCGACCGGGAAGCAAGCAGAGACAGAATTCGACAGCCGCGAATGATGAACTGACGGATAACCTGTTCTTGAGATCTCAAGTGGATCGCGACACGGTCTACGTGAACGAGCAGGTCACGGCCAGTTTCGACCTATGTTACCGCTACAATCTGCGCGATGTCGGTTTTACACAGATCCCCACGTTCAGTGGGTTCTGGTCGCATGAATTGTTCGACGCTCAGCGTCTTGATCCCAAAGTCGAGACCATTGGCGATCGCCAGTTTCATGTAGCCCCACTCAGACGGATGGCGTTGTTTGCGACCCGTGACGGTGCGCACGAAATCGACGTGATGGCTGTGACGTGTGCGATACCCCAGCGTCGGCAGCGACGTAGTGCATTCGACGCATTGTCACTCTTAGATGACCCACTCTTTGGGCGAACTCAGAGTGTCATGGTACGGAGTCAGCTTGCGCTAATTTTCGCCCGCCCTCTGCCTCTGTCAGGACAACTTGACAATTTCAGTGGCTTGGTCGGCAGCCTCAGGATCAACGCCAACGCTGAGCCACGGCAGGTGGCCATGGGGGATCCGGTGACGCTGCGATTGAAAATCGTCGGCACGGGAAACATGCAATCACTGAGTGCCCCGGTGATCGACGTGGCTGGATTGAAGGTCTATGATCCCAAAGGGGCCATGCAGCAGACGACGAGTGCAAATGGGCGACTCGGCGGGGAGGCCACCTACGAATACATCATCATTCCTGAACGCGGTGGAGTCTTCGAGATTCCTCCGATTGAGATTTCTTACTTCGATCCAGAACGGCACCAATACGGTGTTGCCGCGACGCGGCCGATCCGCCTTGTCAGTGAAGGGCGCGTTGAGGCTGCGAGGTCAGCTCCAGTCCACGACATGACGCGCAGCGAAATCGAAGAACTTGGTGACGACATTCGGCATATCAAGCCGGATGTTGCCGAGCTTCACTCGCCACGATCTCTCTATCATCAGACCTGGTTCTGGGGACTGCAGCTGGCACTGCCCATCGGTTATGTGGCACTGCTGTTTGCGAGACGGCATCAAGAGCGTCTGCGTTCAGATGTGGCCTACGCCCGACGGCGTGGCGCAAATGGCGCTGCCCAACGCCGACTGCAGGAGGCCACCGCCGCGATTGGCGAGGGCGAGGCACTTTTTTTTGCGACATTGCAGACCGCCTTGGTAGGGTTCGTCGCCGATCAGGTGAACGAACCAGCTCCCGGTTTGGATCGCGCGAGATGCCAGTTGGTTCTTGCCGAGCGTGGCGTGCCTGAGATGACGATTCGACAGTTCGATGGCCTGCTGAAGATTTGCCATGAGGGCCGTTTCGCTCCGAGCGAGGTCAGTGCCGCGAGAAGACAGCAGGTGCTAGCGGACAGCGAAACCGTTCTCGACGAACTCAGGGATGCTACCTGATGCGGACCCCAGCTTGGCTGATATGCGCCTTCTGCCTCCTAGGAAGTTCACTTCTGGCGCAATCCGCCGCCGTCGGATTGTACGCGGAGGGTAACGGCCTGTATCGGGCGGGGGACTATGACGGTGCGCGACAGCGCTATGAGGTAGCCGTTGCGACGGGCGCGCAGGATCCAAGGCTTCTGTACAATTTGGGAAATGCGACGTACAAAACGGGTGACTTGGGGCGCGCTATCGTTTGGTACGAGCGGGCGCTCAGATTGGCCCCCCGCGACGAGGATATCCAGGCGAATTTGAGATTTCTTCGTCGCCTCAAGAAGGATCGAGATCCCGATCCTACGAGCGGAATCGGTGGAGTCCTGGAGCGCGCTTTCATGTGGCCAACGCTGAACGAACTGGCCTTGGGATGGATGGTAGGGTTGCTCGTTTTCTTCGCCACCGTGTCCTGGCGTCGGTGGCAAGGGCAGACGAGTCTGCACAGCTCAGTCCTTGGTGTTGCTGCGGTGGCGCTCTTGATGGCTCTGTTCGCGTTCACTCGATTCGAGGTAGATGCAGGGCGGATCGAAGCAGTGGTGACCGAAGTCGAGGGGATCGCACGCAGCGGCCCTGATGGTCAGGAGACAGAGGTCTTCGTCATTCACGAAGGCACCAAGCTTGTCGTGGAGCGTAGCGAAGGAGACTGGCATCTTGTACGACTGGACAGTGGCCTTGGGGGGTGGCTGCCATCACCGGTTATTACAAAGATATAGATTGGCTCTAAATGACGCCCTGTTCGGCCATGCTTGTCGCGAATTCGGACCGTTCCTATCTTACCGAATCATCAACCCATTACGGTAATTTCCCTGCCGGAAGTTTGAGCCAATCCCCGGCTGTGATCCTCGAAGCGGCATACAGCCGCAATCATCCGTTGGTATCCACGAGGTCGCCGAGCATGGGGTCGACGTGAAATACTTGCTCACCGGCGGTGCATCCGGTGGCCACATCTATCCAGCGCTCGCCGTTGCAGACGAAATCCGTCGCCGCGACCCGGAAGCGAGGTTTCTCTATGTCGGCGTCTCGGACCGTATAGAAGCACGGGTTGTGCCTGAGCGTGGCTATGAGATTCAGTTCGTCCGTAGTCGGCCTTTCCCACGATCCTCATCACCCTTTGCTCTGTCTCGATTCGCTCTCACTTTGGGTGTGGGTGTATTGCAGGCGATCTACATCCTGCTGCGCTTTCGGCCTCATCTGATTTTTGGTACCGGGGGCTTTGTCAGCGCACCGATTCTGTTTGCCAGTGGTCTACTCAAGCGCAGTGGATTGAGTCGGGCGAGCATCTTTGCCTACGAACCCAACGCCCACCCAGGCCTACTAAACCAGGCTGTCGGCCGTCTGGCTTGTCGAATCGGCCTCGGTTTCGAAGACGCGGGCCGTTGGTTCGACATGAAACGGGTCGCCGTCGTCGGTTTTCCTGTCCGCAGAGAATTGCTCGGCCTTGATCGTGACGCTGGCAGGCGCAGGTTGGATATCTTTGGTGATCGCTTCGTCGTCTTTGTATTTGGCGGCTCGCAGGGTTCAAGGGTCATCAATCGTGCCATTGTTGAGGCTCTACCGCTTCTGGCTTCCGAGTCAAAGCACATTGTCGTCTACCATGCGACGGGCAGGACGCAGACGAGCGAATATGATGCGGTCGGTGACACCCGGGATCGTCTCGCTGAAGCTGGCATCGACGAAGAGAATGCCGAATGGTATCGACGCTGCGAATACCTTGAGCAAATTGAGCACGTATACGCCGCCGCCGACCTGGTCGTATGTCGTGGTGGGATGAGCACGTTGACGGAGGTGGGGGTCAGCAATCTGCCTTCGATTATTATCCCCCTTTCTACAGCTGCCGAAGATCATCAGGCGATCAATGCACGGGAACTGGAACGACGCGGAGCTGCCACCGTTCTCTACGAAGAGGCTCTCTGGCACGAGGACGGTACCGTGGGTACTCGTGTGAGTGGCAGGAGACTGGCGACGGCAATCCTCGAATACGCCGACAATCCGGAGAAAGTCAAAGCAGTGGGGACTGCCGCTGGCGCGATCCCGCGGCGCGATAGTCTTGAGCGGATTGTCGACGAACTGAATGGTCTGACCGCGGGAAGACGCCCAGCGCCCTTGAAGTTGGAATTCCCGTCACCGCAGGTGAGTGTGCCGGCAGATCCCAATCTCTTCCTGCGTCATGTTCGAGATCGGTTGAGCCAGGTGGGAGGGTGCCCGGAGGCTCTTCCACCCGAAGAGTTGGCGTATCTGCGGTATCAGGCTGATCGACACCTGGCATCCACTGCGTGGTATGAGATCCCTCTGGGGCGACGTAACGTGGGGGTGAAACTCGTCGGCCATCTTGGTTATGTGGATCGACTGGATCTGATCATAGAGATCCTCCGCAGTCGTCGCGCTGCCAGCCCAATGAAGAAGGCCCTCGGGGGAGACTTTCAGCATCCCGGGATTCTGCGCCGCAACGCCGTAGAATACGCTTTGACAAAAATCGGCATCATCGGTGGTGGCGACATCGTCCGCCAGGTCCTGCTGGAGGCCTTAGGTGGTGATCCTTACTTCGAGGTTCGTCGTGCGGCGGCGACAACACTTGGTGATCAAGTGACGCCTGGAGATTCACAGGCTGAAGAGTCTCTCATCGCCGCGCTCGATGATACAGCCCCCTCCGTCGTGACAGCAGCCCTGAGCGCCCTTGGCCAGATCGGCAGTTCCGGCGAGCGCCTGCTGCCTTGCTTGCGTCGTTTCTACGTCCACGCGGATTGGCAATTTCGACAGCAGACGGTGATCGCTCTGGATCGCCTGTTGCAGCGCCACGTAATCCACGGCGATGAGATCGCCGACGACCTGGATGTGATTCTCGCAACGTCACCTAATTTCGAGCCTGCTTTTCCGCTCAAACGCAGTCTCGACGATCTCGCGATACGTGTCCGGACCCATATGACTCCCGACGGCTCGCGACGAGCCGGAGCGGGGGGATAAAGGAAGAGACCAACACTTGCTCTACTACCTGGGCAGCTATCTCCAGGAACACATCGCAGCTCTCTCTTTTTTGCGATTGTTGGACTCGATCAGCTTCCGCGCGCTGGGTGGTGCGATAACGGCGATGCTGTTTACGATCACCTTTGGCGGCCGCATCATACTCGCCCTCTATCGCAG
>Ga0115002_10001194_pt1 | contig 36156 bp, 33 predicted proteins | sample ArcticOcean_MG_C_8_FD_89576 | JGI IMG/M metagenome (GOLD analysis project Ga0115002, IMG submission 89576) | Marine microbial communities from western Arctic Ocean - ArcticOcean_MG_CB11_86 | ecosystem: Environmental > Aquatic > Marine > Oceanic | place: Arctic Ocean: Canada Basin | collected... | reverse complement strand
CGGGAATGCTCCTCCATGCCCGATGATCCCCTTTCCGAACCGGTTCCTGATCTCGTCGACGGTCCGCTCGGCCTGTCCTCGGGTCCGGGAATCGAGGTCCTCGAATCGGAGTTGTCGAACCGAAGCGTCCTGGAGGCCGCTCACCCCCACCCCCAGGAGCCGCACTCCCGGTGTCGGATCGAGCCCCAAGAGGAGGCCGTCGGCGATCTCGAGGATCTCGGCAGCGACGTCGGTGGGGTCGGCCCGGGTGTGCGAACGCGTCACGGTCTCGAAGTCGGCGAACCGCACCTTGACGGTCACAGTTCGTCCGGCGCTCCCACCCGCCCGAAGGCGCACCGCCACGGCATCCGCCTGACGGACCAGGTCGCGACGGAGTTCGCCATGGCTGGTGCGATCGCTCGCAAAGGTCTCCTCATGGCTGATCGACTTGACCGACTGCTCCGGGTCGACGGGACGTTCGTCGATGCCCCGTGCGAGCCGCCAGAGATGTCGCCCGACCATCTCGCCGAAAAGGTCGACCAGGGTGTGCTCGGGAACTTCGGCCAACTTTCCCACCGTCCGGACACCCAGGCGCTGCAGTCTCTCGTCGGTTCGCGGGCCCACACCCCAGATCGTCGAGACGGGCAGCGGTTCGAGGAAGTCCGCGACCTCGCCGGAGCGCACGACGAGGACCCCTGCACCCTCCTCCGTTCCCCGCTCGCTGACCCGCGGCTTGGCCTGTTCGCTGGCGAGCTTCGCCAGGTACTTGTTCGGGGCGACCCCGACGCTGCACCCGAGCCCCTCCTCGACGTGCACGAGTCGACGGATCTCCGTCGCCTGATCGGCAGGTGGACCGAGAAGCGTGACCGAACCGGACACATCCAGGAATGCCTCGTCCAGCGACAACGGTTCGACCAGGGGGGTGAACCGCCGGAAGATCGCCATGATCCGTCGGCTGACTTCCCCGTAGTGGGAATGGTCGCCGGGAAGGAAGACGGCATCGGGGCACAGCCGCCTGGCGACAACCGACGGCATCGCCGAGTGGACGCCGAAGACTCGGGCCTCGTACGAGGCAGCGGCGACCACTCCCCGCTCCCCGGTTCCACCGACGAGTACCGGCCTCCCACGCAACTCCGGATGGCGCACCAACTCGACCGACGCGAAGAATGCGTCCATGTCGACGTGCAGGATTGTCGCCGGGCTGCCTTCGGGAGGGTCGGATGGCCCGGTGGGTCCCGACGAATGCGCGTCGCTCACCGGCGTTCGACGTCGAGGTTCCCGGGACTCGTGCCGCGGACGAGGAAGTCGTAGCGGGCGCCGTCCGGAACCCGTCCGGCCAGCCAGTCGCCGACCGGCTCCCACACCCAGCGCGGCGCCGATTCCAGGAGGACGGATCCCTCCTCGCCGTCGACGAAGACCCCGTCCTCGACGATGCCGTCCGGATCCTCGAAGGTCAGGTCCCCGGACCACCGTTCCGCCCGGAAGACCTCGACCCCCAGGCGCATCTCCCGGTCCGGAAAGTCGACGGACACGCCATAGACGAGATCCGACCAGGACGTCACCTCCAGGCCGGTCTCCTCCCGGACTTCCCGACCGAGCGCCTCGAGGCTGGTCTCGCCGAAATCGACGACCCCTCCCGGCGGCGTCCACTCGATGCGACGGTCCCGACGACGGTTCGCCACCAGGAGAAGGCGGTCTTCTCGCAGGATGAGGCCCCCGGCGACGCTCCAATCACGCATGCATCCAGTCTCGCGCCCGAAAGGCGTACCGGATCCCCCACGGCCCATCGGGGTGGCGACCAGTAGCCTCGCCCCCGTGGGTACCACTGCATCCGACGCCATTCCTTCGGTCCCCCCGTCGGCCGCCCCGCCGATCATGGCCCGGGTCCTGGCGTTCGTCGCCGTACTCGTCGCCGGCGCATGCGGCGGGCTCGTGGGCTACGCCGTCACCGACCTCCAGTGCGCCGACGGTTGCACGATGCTGGCCGGGTCACTCGGGGTGCTCGGTGCAGTTGGAGCGGCGGTCGGTGTCGGCATCGTGGCGACACTCACGCTGCGGGCGATGGCCGAATGGCGGACCAACGAGCTCCAGCAGGCGGCTCGGGACCACCACCCCATCGCCTGACACCCCATGGCCGATCCGACGACGCTACGAGACCTCGCCCTCGAGGTGGCCCGCGCCGTGGCCCCCGAACTTCGACGACTTGCCGGCAAGACACCGGTGGAACGCACCAAGAGTTCCGCCACCGACCTGGTCACCAGCGCCGACCGCTGGTCCGAGTTGGAGATCGTCTCCCGGCTACTCGACGCTCGGCCCGACGACGGAATCCTCGGCGAAGAGCAGACCTCGCTGCCCGGAACCAGTGGGGTTCGCTGGATCATCGACCCGATCGACGCCACCACGAACTTCGTCTACGGCCTCGCCGGCTATTCAATCTCCATCGGGGCAGAGGTCGACGGAGAGCCCACCGCCGGCGTCATTGTCGACCCGGCCCTCGGCCACGAGTTCGCCGCCGCAAGGGGCGCCGGCTCCACCTGCAACGGTGAACCGATCCGGGTGAGCGACCAGGTGGAGCTCTCACAGGCACTCGTGGCGACCGGATTCGGCTACCACCCGGACCGTCGGCGCAGGCAGGCGGCTGGCCTCGTCGAGGTAATTCCCCGGATCCGCGACATCCGGCGTGGAGGCGGTGCCGCCATGGACCTGGCCAATGTGGCCGCCGGGCGCGTCGACGCCTTCTACGAGCGCGGCCTCAATCCCTGGGATATCGCCGCGGGAACGGTCCTGGTCCGCGAGGCCGGGGGCACGGTCGGCGACCTCGACGGCAATCCGACCGACGGCGACTTCGTCCTGGCAGCCCCCCCGGGGCTTCGTGACGCACTCGCCGAACTACTCCGATCCGTGGAGGCCGACCGAGCCTGACCGGCGCGCACTCTCACCGTTTTCCACCGATTTCGAGCGCTGGTCAGCATTCGCATCACAAATCGGGCACGATGATGCACGTGGGAACACGAATCCTGACCGTCGAGGACGACGAACGCATCCGCACCGCCGTCCGCCTCGCCCTCGAGGACGAGGGCTGGGAGGTGGAGGAGGCGGCCAACGGCGAGGAAGCACTGGCGGCCTTCACCCGGGAACCCAGCGACGTCGTGCTCATCGACATCATGCTTCCGGGCGTTGACGGCTTCGAGGTCTGTCGCAGCATCCGACGGACGAGCGCCGTGCCGATCGTCATGGTCACGGCACGCTCCGACACCCACGATGTCGTCGCCGGCCTCGAGGCGGGTGCCGACGACTACCTCACCAAGCCGTTCGCCCCGAAGGAACTCTCGGCGCGGATCCGTGCCCTACTCCGCCGGTACCGCTCCTCCGAGACGATGCCGGCGACCATGCACTTCGACCAGTTGGAGATAGCCCCCGAGGAGGGAGTGGTCCGCCTGGCCGGAATCGAGGTCCACCTGACCAGGACCGAGTTCCAACTCCTGGTCGAACTCGGGCAGCACGCCGGCAAGATCCTGAGCCGTGAGGACCTCCTCGAGCGGGTCTGGGGGTACGACTACTTCGGCGACGGTCGCCTGGTGGACGTCCACGTCCGCCGCCTACGGACCAAGATCGAGCCCGATGCCGCCAACCCTCGCTTCGTCGTGACCGTTCGCGGCATGGGGTACAAGCTCCAGCCCTGACATGACCACTGTCGCCGAGCAGAGGCGCTCCATCAGGCCGGTCGGGCTTCGGACGCGCATCTCGATGGCCTTCGCCATCAGCGGCCTCATACTCTCGGTGGTGCTCGCCGGCGCCACCATGGTGTTGTCTCGCGAACAGTTCATCGAGGCACGCGAGGAGAGCGCTGCCGCCATCGCCGTCAACAACGCCGTCCGCCTCAACAACCAGCTCACGCCGGATGCCACCGTCGAGGACCTTCCCTCCATGCTGGACTCGCTGACGAGCCTCGAAGGCAGCCAACCCCTGGTGCGCCTCGGGGCCGACTGGCTCCTCGCTCCCGAGTTCGGTCGCGGAGACATCCCCGGCGTCCTCACGGCACTCGTCGATGATGGCCAGCCCGGACAGATCCGAGCAATCGTCGCCGGCCGACCCCAGTTGGTAATCGGGATCCCGTTGCCCTCGTTCGACGCCGCCTACTACGTCGTCGTCGACCTCGACGGTGTCGCCGACACGCTTGGAAGCATCAGGATCATCCTGCTCTCGGCGGGAGCCGCGACGACCCTGCTCGGTGCGGTGATCGGCTGGTGGGCGAGCCGCCGCACCCTGCGTCCCCTGCGACGGGTCAGCGAAGCCGCCCGGGCCATCGCCGGGGGCCGACTCGACACACGGCTCGAACGACAGGCCGACCCCGACCTGGACAACCTGGCCGATTCGTTCAACGGCATGGTCGAGGCCCTCGAGGCGAGGATTCGTCGCGACGCCCGCTTCGCCTCCGAGGTCAGCCACGAGCTTCGGAGCCCCCTGATGACCCTCACGACCACCGTCGGCGTCCTGGAGGCCCGTCGCGAGCAGTTCTCCGAGCGTTCCCGGACCGCCCTCGACCTCCTCTCCCAGGACCTGGCCCGATTCAGCCGGATGGTCGAGGACCTGCTCGAGATCTCGCGCTTCGACGCAGGCGCCGCTTCCCTGGAGTTGACCGAGATCAACGTCAGCAACTTCGTCCACGCCTCGCTGCGCGTCGCCCACCTCGACCATGTCGACGTGGCAGACGGCTTCGGCGGAAGGCCGGTCATGATCGATGCTGACAAGCGGCGCCTGGCCCGGGTGATGGCCAACCTGCTGGGCAACGCAACACACCACGGCGGTGGCCTCACGGGGGTCTTCATGGAGCGGGACTCCGAGGTCGTCCGGATCGGAATCGATGATGACGGGCCGGGCGTACCGGCCTCCGAACGGGAACAGATCTTCGACCGCTTCTCCCGTGGATCCTCGGCCGGTCGTCGCGGCGGGACCTCCGGGGCCGGCCTGGGCCTCAGCCTCGTCTGGGAGGATGTCCGCCTCCACGCTGGGAGGGTCTGGGTCGAGGATCGCTACGACGGCGGTTCCGGCGCCCGATTCGTCATCGAGTTGCCGCTCCCCCTGGACGACCCCGAGGCGGCGACCACATGAGCCGCACGAGGACCCCCGTAGCCGCGGCAGCACTCCTCGGGCTGTCGCTGCTCGCGACTGCCTGCGGCATCACCGTGGAGAGCCAGCCGCGGTCGGTCTCGGCGCCCATTCCCGACGCTCTGCAACCGGACGTCACGACGACGATCCCCTCCCCGGACACCGAGCAGGTCGAGATCTTCCTCGCACGAAGCTTCGAGGATCGCATGCAGTTGGCCAAGGTCATGCGCGACATCGACCCGGATGGCACGGTCAACACGATCCTCGAGCAGGTGCTGGCCGGCCCGAACCTCGAGGAGCAGGAGGAGGAGTACATCTCCCCCTTCATCGAGGGCAGCGCGATCATCGGCACGGCGCTGAACGGGACCCTGCTCGAGATCCACCTGGACAGCCTCGACGGCTTTCCGCAGGACGACTCGACGAGCAACCGCCTCGCCTACGCCATGCTCGTCTGCACGGCCACCGAACTGATCGTCGGAGCCGAGATCCAACTGGTGAAGATCCTCGTCGAGCGCGACGGAGATCTGATTCCGGTCAACATCCCGGTGAGCGACGGCGAACTGACCGAGGAGGGTGCCCCCGTCTACTGCGCCAACTACGCCACCTTCGACCCGAAATACCAGCCGCCCGAGGAAGGTTGATCCCGGACCCTGAAAGCCTGGAGGGACCGGAACCGGCCGGGTCAGGCGAAGAAGACGCGGGCGGTCCCCCACAGGTCGGCGTCCAGGACCTTGAGGTGGCCGACCGCCTCCTCGAGCGGGATCTGCACGATGTCGCCCCCGCGCAGTGCGGACATGGTCCCGAAGTCGCCCTCCACGGCAGCGTCGGCGGCTGCTACGCCGAATCGGGTGGCCAGAACCCGATCGAACGCCGTCGGCGTGCCGCCCCGTTGCACGTGGCCGAGGATCGTGACGCGGGTCTCAAAGGACGTCCGGGAACGGATCTCGGCAGCGATCCGGTGGGCGATGCCCCCGAGCCTTGCATGGCCGAAGCGGTCGAGTTCGGGTTCGGGAAGATCGATCGTCCCCTCCGCCGGGATGGCACCCTCGGCGACCACGACGATCGATGCGTAGCGGCCACGGCTGTGTCGGCGCCGGACCCGCTCGCAGACCTCGTCGATGTCGAAGGGCTCCTCCGGAACCAGCGTGACCGTGGCACCGCCCGCCAGGCCCGCCCAGGCGGCGATGTGCCCGACGTGTCGGCCCATCACCTCGACGACCATGACCCGGTCGTGCGATTCGGCCGTCGTGTGGAGTCGGTCGATGGCTTCGGTGGCGATCTCCACGGCGGTTGCGAAGCCAAAGGTGAACTCGGTCCCCGCAATGTCGTTGTCGATCGTCTTGGGCACCCCCACGACGGGGAACCCGTCATCGTGCATCTCGCGTGCACAGGAGAGGGTCCCTTCGCCGCCCACGACAACCAGTGCGTCGACCTCGCGAGCTTCGAGCGTGGAGCGGCACGCCTCGACTCCCCCCTCGACGCCGAACGGCTGGATCCGCGAGGTGCCGAGGACGGTTCCGCCACGTGGGAGGAGTCCCCGGCAGGCCTCCACGTCCAGGTCAATTGCATCGTCCTCGATGACTCCGTTCCAGCCGTCGCGAAAGCCGAGGACGGTTCCGTCGTGGTCTCGTTCCACCCGCCGGACGACGGCTCGGATGACGGCGTTGAGGCCGGGGCAGTCTCCTCCGCCCGTCAGGATTCCGATGCGCATGTCTCTCCCTCCTCAGGACAACCGATCCAGGCAGCCGCGCAGGGTGCGCACCGCCTGGGCGATCCGTTGCTCGTTCTCGATAAGGGCAAAGCGGACGTAGCCCTCCCCGCCCGGTCCAAAGCCGACGCCTGGCGAGACGGCGACATCGGCCTCCCGCACCAGGTGGCTGGCAAACTCGACGGAGCCCATCCCGAGGTAGGGCTCGGGAATCGGCGCCCACACGAACATGCTCCCCCTCGGCGGCTCGACAGACCAGCCGATGCGCTCGAGTCCCGAACACAGCGCATTGCGCCTGGCCTCATAGATGGCGCATACCTCCCGTGGATGGTCCGGCGCCTCGTTGAGCGCGACCGTTGCTGCAATCTGGATCGGCTGGAAGGTCCCGTAGTCGAGGTACGACTTGAGCTTCGCCAGGGCTGCGATGGTCGGCGCATGGCCGACCATGAACGCCACACGCCAGCCCGCCATCGAGTAGCTCTTCGTCATCGAATACAACTCGACCGCCACCTCATCCGCCCCGGGCACCTCGAGAATTGACGGGGGCTGGTAACCGTCGAAGCCGAGGTCGGCATAGGCGAAGTCGTGGACCAGGAGCACGTCTCGTTCCCGGGCGAACTCAACGACCTCGGTCATGAAGTCGAGGTCCACGCACGCCGTGGTCGGATTGTGGGGAAACGACAGCACGATCACCCGGGGCTTCGGCCAGGAGTACTCCCACCCGTCCCGCAGCGCACCGATGAAGTCGCCGTCAGTCGTGAACGGCATCTCACGGACGTCGGCGCCGGCGAGCAGTGGCGAATAGCGGTGGATGGGGTACGACGGTGATGGCACCAGTGCCGCATCGCCGGGCTGGAGTAGGACCCACATGAGGTGGGAAAAGCCTTCCTTTGCGCCAATCGTCTGGATGACCTGCGTCTCGGGATCAAGGGTCACGCCGAACCGCCGTTCGTAGAGGTCGGCGGCGGCCTGCCGGAGTTTCGGGATGCCGCGGCTGGACGAATAGCGGTGGTTCCGCGGGTTGTGGACGGCCTCGGCCAACTTGTCGACCGCCACGTCCGGGGAGGGCAGGTCGGGGTTGCCGAATCCGAGGTCCACGACATCCCTGCCGACCCGTCGTGCCTCGACCTTCAGCGTGTCGATGACCGTAAAGACATAGGGCGGAAGTGCAGTGATGCGCCGGTACTCCATCAGCGACGAGCGTACCGGGACTCCTGCGTTGCCTTTAGGAGAAGTCCCTACCCCCGGGCGATAGGGGAAATGGGGGGGACTGGCAGCCTCTCGATGTGGGCCTTGAGGTCGTCGATCGCAGCATGGACGATCTTGGCCTCGAGGCGTCGCTTCACGAAGCCGGGCAAGCGGACGAGAAGGTCGACGTCAAGGTCGTAGTGGAGCTGCGTGGCGGTGGGATCACCGTCGACGGCGACGAATTCGTATTCGCCGCTCATGCGACGCATCACGTCGCCCTCGATCAGGCGCCAGGAGATGCGCAGCGGGTTGGATCCATAGGTGTAGCGCAGCGTGTAACTGCTGCTGCGGCCCATCGCCGCCGCCCGGAACTGCACGTCGCCAACCCTGCCCTCGTCATCGCGGGCGAGGACGTTGGCCTCCTTGATGTCGACCGCCCATTCGGGGTACCGCTCGACATCGCACACCGTGGCGAAGCACAGGTCGGGCGGTGCCTGGATGTGTGTGTGTTGACTGGCGTGGTCGCTCATCGCCTCCGACACTACCCGAGCCCGACCTCCGGGGCGTGGGCATGGCCGGGTTCATCGAGAGGGCTCAGGGAGCGGGCACCGACGTGGTCGCCGTTCCCGCACAACGGTTACGGGTGGGGAGTAGTCGGGCCGCCCTCACCGTCCGGTGCGGAGTTCGGCGGCGTCGATGCCGACTCGCAATCGGTCGGCCAGCACCTCGTAGGAGAACTCGCGCTCGACCCGCTGCCGCCCGGCCCTCGCCATGGCCCTGCGTCCTTCCTCATCGCCCAGCAGGTCACCGATCGCCTCGGCGACAACTTCCACGTCGGTCGGATCGTCCACGACGAGCCCGGTCTCTCCGTGTTCGACAGCTTCTGCCGCTCCCCCGCTGCGCCCGGCCACCTGGGGGACGCCGGCCGCAGCCGCCTCGAGGAAGACGATCCCGAAGCCTTCCTGTTCGAGGCCGGCGAGGCGGGTCCTGCAGAGCATGCCGAAGACGTCGCCGGCTCCGTACAAGCCGGGCAGGAGGCGCTCCTCGACCCGGCCGAGCAGGATGGCCGGGGCGCCCGTCCTCTCGATGAGCGACTCGAGGTGGGCGTGCTCGCGGCCCTCTCCAGCGATCGCCAGGACCACGTCGGGCTCCTTCTCGGCTAGGCGGGTCACGGCCCTGACCAACGTGTCCATTCCCTTCCGTGGGACGAGTCGGCTGACGCTGACCACCAGGGGGGCATCGACCGGAAGGCCGAGTTCCCTACGCACCGATGCACGTTCACCGTCGTCGAGGGGAACGAACCGGTCGGTGTCGACGCCCGGCGGAACGACGAGGGTCGGGAGCCCGCCCCCTGCCGCCCGCTCGGCCTCGGCTGCCGGATAGCCACCTGCACTGATCACGAGCGATGCACCACGCAACACTCGGCCCAGCAGTGGGCGCAGGATGGGCAACCTGCCCGGAATCGTGACCTCGGCACCGTGGAGGACGACGGCGTAGGGCACGTCGACCCGTGGAGCGGCCAGGCCGACGGGAATCGCCGGGTCCCAGACCACCAGTTCGGCATTCTGTTCCCGGGCGAGGCGGCCGACGCGTCGGGGCAGCCATGGATGGGGAAGCAGCCAGGGTTCACGGGAACGGGTGACCGCGAACCGCTGCTCGGCGTCGAATGCCGCCGAACCTTCGTGGGGCGTGGTGTGGACCGCCACGTCCTCGGCGGGGAGCCGCCGCCACAACTCCCAGAGGTAGGACTGGATGCCCCCCACCTTGGGTGGAAAGTCGTTGGTGACCAGCAGGTGCGACCTCATGGCGCTACAAGTTTTCCGGTCGCACGTCGGGCCAGGGCCCAGGCTGCGTGCTCACCAAGCATCGGGTCCGGGGACCCGGCGAAACGGTGAAGGAGGGCATCGACCAGAGGGTCCTCGTCCGTCGCGTTGCCGAGGACGACGAGTGCGTTGCGTCGGAGGTAGCGGGGGTCGCGTTCGGCGATGTACCAGCGTCCGAAGCGGTCCAGGAGGTCGGAGTCGGAGGCCTCCAGTACCCAGATGGCCGGCACGTCGGCTCCGGCTGAGGATTCGTGGCCTGCCTCGGAGCGCTCGCCTTGGCCGATCGGGCAGACCTCCTGGCAGTCGTCGCAGCCGTACAGGCGATCACCTACCGCCTGCCGGAACTCGACCGGAATCGACCCCGGGGCCTGCACCAGCCAGGCCAGGCAGCGGCGCGCATCGACGACGCCGGGCTCGACGATGGCGCCCGTCGGGCAGGCCGACATGCACCGGTCGCAGGTCCCGCAGCCGTCCCGGACCGGCTCGGTGGATGGCGGAAGCGGGGCGTCGGTGACGACGGAGCCGAGGACGAACCAACTGCCCCTCCCCGGGAGCAGGACGTTGGCGTTCTTGCCATACCAGCCAATCCCGGCCCGGACGGCGGCCTCGCGGTCGACGAGGGCGTTGTCGTCAGCGACGACCCGGGCCTGCCACCCCTGATCCACCAGAAGCTCCGCCATCTCACGAAGTGCCGCCCGGAGTTCCCCGTAGTGGTCGTCCCGTGCGTAGGCGGCAACCCTCGCCTCGGACGGTTCCGGAGGCTGGAGCCGGGGCGCCGGGGTGTGGAGCGCCCCGACGACCAGGGAGCGTGCGCCGGACAGCGTGCGTTGGGGGTCGGTGGACCGCTCTGGGTTTCGGTAGGTGAACTGCATGTCGGCAGCCAGGCCCCGGGAACGGCGCTCTTCGAGGTGGCGACGGGTAGCGAGGAATGGAGAGGCATCGGCGATGCCTACGGCATCGAGCCCTGCCCGACGGCCGAGCGCGCAGACTTCGTCTGCCAGCACGTCGCAAGCGTCGTTCGATCCCGGCTCCCTGCCCTGCTCCACGGTGCCATCGTCGCAGGTCTCGTGGCAGACAACGCGCCCGGAAGCGCTCTGACATGGCCTCGTGGCGTTCAGCGGCCCTCGGGAGCGTGTCGCAGCGGTGGAGCCAGGCCGGCGTCGGCGAGTATCCGAAGGCTGCGGTGTTCATCGAGGTCGATCACGACGGCCTCGCCGGGGCGACGGCCCAGCAGGAAGGTCACGACGCAGTCGTCGCAGGTGGCGGTGTGGCGCTCGCTGCAGGTCTCGCAGTCGACCACCAGGGAGCCTGCGGGACCGGTCGGGCATGCAGGGGAACTCGGCTCATGGATCGGGGTGTTGGTCATGGTCACATCTTCGCCATGGGGTGTGACAGTCCCGCCTGCGAGGGGTGGTTTCCGCAAGAAGTGCGGGTTTTTCGGGCCCGGGTGCTTGACAGACGAACACCTGTTCGATTCACTGGTGTGCATGGCAGCCGCTCCACCGGACGCACATCCCGCTCCGGTCCAGCGATCGCTCGACGACCTCGGCACGCCGCTGTCGGATGTCACCTTCTGCGTGATCGACCTCGAAACAACGGGGACCGCTGCCTCGACCTGTGCAATCACCGAGGTCGGGGCCGTCAAGCTCCGGGGAGGGGCCTCCCTCGGCACCTTCCAGACGCTGGTCGATCCGGGCTGCGGGATCCCACCCCGTATCACCGTGCTGACCGGCATCACGGAGATGATGGTGCACGACGCTCCCCCGATCGAAGCCGTGCTTCCTGCTTTGCTCGAATTCGTCGGCGACTCCGTCATCGTCGGCCACAACGTCCGCTTCGACCTCTCCTTCCTCCGAGCGGCGTTGGAGCGATCCGAACGCCCACCACTCGCCAACCGGTCGATCGACACGTGCGCCCTGGCGCGTCGCCTGGTTCGCGACGAGGTCCCCGACTGCAAGCTCGGAACCCTCGCCCGACACTTTCGCCTCGACCATCCACCCAACCACCGGGCCCTCGACGACGCTCTCGCCACGGGCGACCTGCTACACCTCCTCCTCGAGCGGGCGGCGACACTCGGGGTCACCGGCCTCGACGACCTACTGGTCCTGCCGACGATGGCCGGCCACCCCGATGCCGGGAAGTTGGCCCTCACCGACTCCCTCCCCCGGTCGCCGGGCGTCTACCTCTTCCGCGGCCATCGTGGCGAGGTCCTCTACGTCGGGAAGGCCACCAACCTCCGGGCCCGCGTCCGGAGCTACTTCTCGACCGATGGACGGCGCAAGGTCCGACGACTCCTCCGCGAGACCCTGCGGATCGAGCACCGGGTGTGCACGAGCCCGCTCGAGGCGGCGGTCTCCGAGATCCGACTCATCCACCGACACGCGCCCCGCTACAACCGACAGGGCACCGGTACCGGGCGCTACGTCTACCTGAAGCTCACCCTCGGTGAACCATTTCCCCGACTGGCCGTTGCACGAGTGCTCACTGACGACGGGGGGCTCTACGTCGGGCCGGTTCGCTCCACCTCTTTCGCCCGGCAGGTCATCGACGCGGTCCAGTCAGTCGTACCTCTGCGGCGCTGCACGGGACGCATTCCGAGGTCGCGTGCCGCTACCCCGTGCACGGCGGCGCAACTGGGGGCGGCGGCATGTCCCTGTTCCGGATCGATCGACGAGGCGTCGTACGGCCGCATCGTGGACCTCGCCCGCCGGGGCCTGACCGACGAGCCCGACCTTCTGCTCCGACCCCTCGCCGAGCGGATGGACTGCCTGGCGGCCGCCGAGCGATTCGAGGAGGCCGCCGACGCCCGAAACAGCGCCGAGGCGCTCGCCACGACGCTGCAGCGCCAGCGCAGGATCGGCCTTCTCCGCCGAGCCGGCAGGGTCCGGGTCCAGGTCATCGGCAGCGGGGGCGCCGAGATCACCTACGGCAGGTTGCGGCAGACCTGGAGGGACGTCGACCCGGTGCCACCTGATGAACTCGCCTTCGAGAGCGGCGCACCCATCGGACCGGTCACCCGCGAGGAGGCGGACGAGTTGAACTGCGTGGCGACCTGGTTCGACCGCGAGGCGCACCGCCTCCAACTGCTCTCCGTGGAGGGCCTGTTGGCGGAACCGGTCCGGCCGATCCCACGCTTCACGCCCAGGAGGCCGGCCGCCTGATACGTCGTCACCGACCCCTGGGTACCGGGACCCACTGAGCCTTCAGGCGCGCAGTGCCTCCAGAACGGCCGCTGCCGCGCCGTCGTCGATCGACGCTCCAGCTGCCTCGATACCGGCGTCGAGGTCTTCGGCAACCCCCGCCACGACGAGACCCGCCGCTGCATTGAGCACGACGATGTCCCGGGCCGGGCCCCGTTCCTCTCCGGCGAACAGTGCAGCGGCGACCGCCACATTCTCCGCCGGGTCGCCGCCGGGAAGGTCATCGGGACCAACGATGGCGATCCCGTGTGCCGAGGGGTCGATCTCGAATTCGCGGACCTCGCCGTCACGGAGTTCGAGGACCCGGGTCGGGCCGGTCACGGCGATCTCGTCGAGGGCATCGTGGCCGGTGACGACCCAGGTGTGCACCGAGTCGGTGGCCCGGAAGACCTCCACCATGCGATCGCCGAGGGAGTGGTCGGCACAGCCGACGACCTGTCGTCGGACGCCACCCGGATGCGAGAGCGGGCCGAGCACGTTGAAGACGGTGGGAATTCCGATGCCCGCCCGAACCGGCCCGGCGAAGCGCATGGCCGGGTGGAAGGTGCGCGCAAAGGCGAATCCCAGGCGGTGTGTGGCCACCTGCTCGGCCACCTGAGCGGGCGTGACATCGATGTCGAGCCCCAGCAGGTCGAGCAGGTCGAAGGCCCCGGAGGTCGAAGAAGCGCGTCGGTTGCCGTGCTTGCAGACGACGGCCCCCGCCCCTGCGGCGACGAAGCAGGCCATGGTCGAGACGTTGAGTGCCTTCTCGCGCCGTCGCGGGGAACCCCCGGTCCCGACGATGTCGATGGTCCCGTCCGGAAGGTCGAGCGGCTCGGCAGCTGCCACCATCGCCCGTACGAGCCCGATCGTCTCGTCGACGGTCTCGCCCTTGACCTTGAGGGCGACCAGGAAGGCTGCGATCTGCACGGGTTCGGCCTCACCGGAGAGAATCTCGGTGAGGACCGACTCGGCCTCGCCGCTCCCCAGGTCTTCTCCAGCGCAGAGTCGGCTCAACAGGCCGGGCCAACCGTCAAGGCCCTCGAGACCCATCGGGGTTGTCGTCAGGCCGAGCGGCGCCGCCGGCGCAGGATGCGTCGACGATCACGCTCGGTCGCTCCACCCCAGATGCCGGTGTGCTCCCGAATCGCCAGGGCGTGCTCGAGGCAACTCTCGACGACGACACAGCCCTCACAGACGGCGAGTGCCCGATCCGTACCCACCTCGTCCTCGGGGTCCGGGTAGAAGATCGTGGCATCGAGGCCCCGACACGCCCCCAGGCCCTGCCAGGACGGCACCGCGTCGTCGCAACCGGTGCGACCGGGGATGTGGACCGTGGTGGTGGCGGAGGATCGCGTCGTCTGCATGCTCCGAGTAGTGCTAGTCGGGACACACCTTCGTTGCAAGCCCCAATTGGACCATGGAGTCATGGAGGGACGCTAAGGAGATTCCCGTTGCCCCGGGCCCACCTTCCCGCCACACTGGAGTCGACGGTGAGCCGGCCGGGTGATCGCGGCGTCTTCCCCATCTGGGGAATTCGCTGAGGAAGGTCGGGGCTCCGCAGGGAAGGATGCTGGCTAGCGGCCAGTCGGGGCGACCCGCAGGAAAGTGCCACAGAGAACAGACCGCCGATGGCCTCGGTTCCTCCGGGAACCGAAGCACAGGTGAGGGTGAAACGGTGCGGTAAGAGCGCACCAGCGGCCGGGGCGACCCGGTCGGCTCGGCAAACCCCATCCGGAGCAAGGCCGAAAAGGGAGAGGGCGACCCGTCCGTAGACACTCCCAGGTAGGCCGCACAGATGGATGGTCACCCATCCGGACCCCCGCAAGGGGCCGGTGGACAGAACCCCGCCTACAAGCCGGCTCACCGTCACCCCCAGGCCCTGCTCCCCCCGCCGGGGCAGGAGCCTTCCCGCCGGCGGAGAGGGCCTAGGCTCCCGCCGGTGGAGATCAACGGCTACGAGATCGAGGCCGGCGCCGACCTCGCAGGAGCCGACCTGACCGGCGCCGACCTGCGTGCGGTCGACCTCTCGGGGGCCTGGCTGGGAGGTGCGGTCCTCAACGGCTCCGACCTCTCCGACGCCCGACTGGTGGGCGCCTCCCTCCGGCATGCCATCTGCCAACACGCTGTACTCGCCGACGCCGACCTCCGTCTCGCCAACCTGTGGCACGCCGACCTCACGGAGGCCCGGCTCCCAGGGGCGATCCTGAGTCGCTGCTGGCTGGGAAGCGCCCGACTGGTCGGGGCCGACCTACGCTCGGTGGACCTCGGCGGCGCCTGGCTAACCGGCGCCGACCTCACCGGCGCACACCTCGGCGGTGCCACCCTCGCCGGTGCGACGTTCTCTCGCAGCTGCCTCCACGAGGCCGACCTCACCGGATGCTTCGCCATGGGGGCCGACTTCCGCGGAGCAGTCCTCAGCGGTGCGATCCTTCGTGCCTCCAACCTGTCGGGTGCCGTGCTCAGGGGAGCGGCGCTGATCGGCGCCGACCTGTCCTTCGCCGACCTCGCCGGCGCGGACCTCACGGAAGCCCAGCTCGAGGCGGTCTGCCTCGACGGGATCCGCCACGACGACACCACGGTGTGGCCGGAAGGATTCGATCCCCCCTCGTCCGGGGGGCTCGACGACCACGAGTAGCGGTTTGGCTCAGCCCCCGGGGTCCTCGAGTCCAAGGAGGTGGCCGGTGTCGTTGAAGCTACGCAGTGACGGTCCGGAGCGTCCGGTGCCGATGCTCGTCACCGCAGCCGTCGCCACGAAACAGCGCCAGGCCACCTCGTCGCCGACACCGAGCGCCCACGCCATGGCGGCCTTGACCGGCGACACGTGCGTCACGACCACGATGTCCCGGATGGCCGCCTCGTCCAGCAGGTCCTCGCAGGCCGAGCGCACACGTGCTCCCAACTGCCGGTGGCTCTCGCCGCCCGGTGGTGCCCAGTCGAGGTCGGCCTGCCACGCCGCCCAGGTCGCAGGAGCGACGTCGGCCACCGGGCAACCTTCGAACTCTCCGTAGTCGAGCTCGATCCACCGGTCGTCGACCTCAAGGTCTCGGTCGAACTCCTCGGCCGTCTGGCGTGCACGAAGGAGTGGGCTGGACACGATCCGGTCGACCGGGCCGATCGCCACCGCCGTTGCCCGGGCCTGACGCATCCCGAGGTCGTCGAGCGGGGGGTCTCCCCGGCCCAGGAGCAGCCCGGAGGCGTTCGACTCGGTCCGCCCGTGGCGGACCACGTACAACATCAGGCGCGCACTCCGGTGAGGCGGCCGTCCCGCAGGAGGGCCTCACGTCGGGAGGGTTCACCCAACCCGTAGCGCCGCCATACCCACAGGCCGACCAGGAGCCCGACAGCTTCGAAGGCGAGCCCTCCGGGCCAGCGGCCGAACTCCGGCACCGATGATCCGCCGAGTGCGCCGGTGCCGGCGAAGGGCCACCAGAACACCTCGGTCCTCGCCCAGGTGCCGTCCAGCACGAGATGTGCGAAAAGTCCGATCGGGATACCCAGCCAGCGGCGCTGGGCGAGGCGTCGCCCCCTGGCGACCAGCATGACGGCAAAGAGGACGGCCCCGCAGAACGGGAGCGTGTGCAACAGCCACGGTCCGCCCAGGACCCCTTCGGCGACGGGCAGGACCGCTCCGAGGACGACCAGCCGGTAGTCGAGGTTGGGACTGTCGAAGACTTGGGCCACAAGGACGAGCGCCAGGACGGCGAACCAGAGGAGCACTGTTCAGCGGGCCACGAGGCGGCCACACTCCGTGCACTCTGTGAGGGTGCCCCCTTCGAGGTGCTTGACCCGGTCCACCTCGACGGCCGGCATCGAGGATGGGCAGCCCCGGCAGTTGGCACCGTCGAACCGAACCACGGTGCTGGCACCGAATATGCCACGGAGGCCCTCGTAGCGGCCGAGGACCTCTCCCGGAACTTCAACAGCTGCAGCATTGCGGCGTTCCCCGGCCCGGGCGAGGTCGGACTCGAGTCCCGCCTCGGTGGCCGCCAGTGCCGCCTGAGCGGTGGCGATCGTCGCGTCCTCCGCCTCTGCCTGTACGTCCAGTTCACCCAGGCGATCGTCGACGGGATCGATCTCCTCCATGATCTCGAGGACGCGTTCCTCGAGGTCGTCCTGCCGGGGCAGGAGGCGGTCGACCTCCTCCTGGATCTCGCGTGCCTCCCTGGGAGAGCTGATGCCACTGCCGTAGAGGCGGTCGTTCAACTCCCGGATGCGTAAGGCAACGGCCTCCACGTCGGCCTCGGCCCGCTTCTGGCGACGGTCGAGTTCGAGGCGCCCCAGGCGAAGGGAGTCGCGGTCGGATTCGGTCGTGCGCCGCCCGCTGAGTGCCGCCTCGAGGGTCGCCCGCTCCTGCAGTTTGAGGAGGCGGTGCCGGATCTGCTCGGCGGTGGTGTCCTCGTGCTGTACCGCAAGGAGGTCGTCCACGAGCGACATGCTACGAGGATTCGACGGCGGGTCCCGCCGAAGTCGCCGGTACACGCACCACGACTAGTACGTGCCGCCCAACTTCGTGTGGTCCCAAGAGACGACCTTCTCGGGAACGACCTCTACGGCGGTCCGCTTGACCGCCATCTGGACTGCCGCAGCAGCGACGTAGTCCTCGGGGACCTCCGGCTGGTTCCGGCGGATGACCGCCTCGGCGACCGGTACCACGTCGGCCTGGTCCGAGCGGAGGATCGCCCGGCCCCTGATCATCACGCCCCGGAGCGTCTCGTAGGTGGTTCCGTCCTCGAGGAGGACCGTGATGCGGTCATCCCGCTCGAGGTTCACGATCTTCTGGGATCGGCTGTAGGTCTCGAAGACCACGTTGCCCCCGATCACCGCGTACCAGAGGGTGGACAGGTGGATCGAACCGTCGCGCTCGATGGTTCCGACCTGCAGACTCAACCTGGCATCGACGAACGCCGCGACCTCGTCGTCGGTCATGCGGATCAGTTCCCGTCGCGATGTGCCCATTGGCTCAATCGACTCCTCGTTCGGTGCTGTTTACCCGCGAACACTAGGAGGCCTTCCCTGGTCTCCCAGAGACGGGAGCGGCGCCCGGAAAAATGGAACGTCCCGCCTGGGGGAGGCGGGACGTTCTCTCGCTCTCGGCCGTCTGATCAGGGGGGGCGATCTCGGCCGGAGTCTCAAAGTTCGAAGGGGGGATTTCGAACTATTGTGAGGCCCAGAATAGTGCTCGCCGATGTCCGATAAACCCTTGTACGCCTTCGGATTTCGTGACATCCGGCACGCCGTCCGGCATCCTCCGGTGGTCGTCCGGTTAGGGTCGGCCACCGCGGAGGTTCCGTCCAGCGAGGAGCGATCATGGCCCGGCCAACCGACGAGCAGCGGCGCGAGATGCTCGTCGACATGGTCACCGCACGGATCCAGTCACAGCGGATCTGGAACCTCCAGCGACAGGGTCAGGTCGGCACCATGGCGCCCATCGAAGGCCATGAGGCGACGATTGTCGGAGCCGTCCACGCCCTCGACCCCGGGCACGACTGGGTGCTCCCGCAATACCGGGAGCCGATCGCGCTGCGCAGGTACGGGCCCGAGATCCTCGAACACGTCATGCTCTACAACATCGGCCACCCCGCCGGCGGCCACATTCCAGCCCCGATCCGGGTGCTCCCGTACCAGATTTCGCTCGCCACGCAGATTCCACACGCCGTGGGCCTCGCCTGGGGGCTCACCCTCACCGATGACCCCGGCGTGGTGCTCGTGTTCTTCGGCGACGGCTCCTCCTCCGAAGGCGACTTCTACGAGGCCGGCAACCTCGCCGGGGTGCTTGGAGCGCCTGTGATCTTCCTGTGCGTGAACAACCAGTGGGCGATCTCGACCCCGGTGTACCGCCAGACCGCCGCCGAGTCCTTCGCCGCCAAGGCAGCAGCCTTCGGCTTCCCCGGCGTGCAGGTCGACGGCAACGACGTCGACGCCGTGTACGACGCGGTGCAGACCGCACGCGAACGTGCCCTGACCGGTCAGGGACCCACCCTCATCGAAGCGGTCGTGTACCGCTTGGGCCCGCACACCACCGCCGACGATCCGACCCGCTACGTGCCGGCCGAGGAGATCGAGGCTGCACAGGGGCGCGACCCGGTCCTGAGGCTGTGTGGCGAACTCGAGGAGGCCGGACTCTGGGACGCCGCTGTCCAGGCCGACGTGGAGACGGAGGCGCTCATCCAACTCGACGCCGCCTTCGAGGCCGCCAGGGCCACACCGTTGCCCGTCGACGCCGTGCTCGACCACTGCTTCACCGAGGACACGCAGCGCATCGCCCGTCAACGGGCCGCCCTGCTGGCCGGGGCCGATGTCGGGGCGGAAGGTCCGATCGCATGACCGAACTGAACATGCTCGAGGCGATCAACGAATGCCTCCACGCCGAGATGGGACGCGACGACCGGGTCATCGTCCTGGGCGAGGACGTTGCCCGCACCGGCGGTGTCTTCCGGGTCACCGAGGGACTCTTCGAAAAGTTCGGCGAGCACCGGGTCGTCGACATGCCACTCGCCGAAGGGGCCATCGCAGGAGCGACCGTCGGCCTGGCCATCGCCGGCATGGTTCCCGTCGCCGAGATGCAGTTCCTCGGATTCGCCTACCAGGCCATGCACCAGATCGCCGGACAGGTCGCCCGCCTCCGCTACCGCACCCGGGGCCGATTCGACCCGGCCATCACGATCCGTGCCCCTTTCGGAGGCGGCGTCCGGACGCCCGAACTGCACTCCGATTCCCTCGAGGGGCAGTTGGCCAACGTGCCGGGCCTCAAGGTCGTGGTACCCGCAACCGCAGCCGACGCCAAGGGCCTCCTGGCCTCCTCCATCCGGGACCCCGATCCGGTGATGTTCCTCGAACCCCTCCGCGGCTACCGGGGAATCCGCGACGACGTGCCGGACGGCGAGCACCTCGTCCCACTCGGATCGGCCCGCACCGCCCGTCCTGGCAGCGATGCGGTCGTGATCGCCTGGAGCCACCAGGTCGAGTTGGCCTGTCGGGCATCCGACCGCCTTGCCGCTGAGGGACTCTCGGTCCGGGTCCTCGACCTGCGCAGCCTGGTGCCCCTCGACATCGCCGCCATCGCAGAGGCCGTCGACGCCTGCGGGCGGGTGGTGGTCACCGAGGAGTCGCCGCAGACCGGCGGCTTCGGTGGTGAAGTGGTCGCCACGGTCGTCGAGGAGTCCTTCTGGTCACTCGAGGCGCCGGTCGTCCGCGTCTCGGGATTCGACGTGCCCTATCCCGTGGGCATGGTCGAGGATCGCTACATACCCGACGAGGACCGGATCGCCGCTGCGGTGCGCCGCGTCCTCGATGTGGCCTGAGCCGCGGATCCCCCAGCAGGAACGCCCGGAAACATGCCACACGTCTTCCGCCTCCCCGACATCGGTGAGGGCCTCGAGGAGGCCGAGATCGTCGAATGGCTGGTCCGGCCCGGCGACACTGTCGTGCGCGACCAGGCGCTGGTCGAGGTCCTGACCGACAAGGCCAGTTCCGAGTTGCCGTCACCCGTCGCAGGCGTGGTCCTGACCCTGGGCGGCGCCGAGGGCGATCGCCTCCAGGTGGGCGATGTCCTCATCGAGATCGACGACGGTTCGGTGGGTGAACCGGCCATGCCCGAGGCGCCCACTCCTGTCGTCGCAGCGACCACCTCCGAGGCCGCCACCGGCAGGACGACTTCCGGGAATCGCCCCAAGGCCTCCCCGGCCACCCGGAAACTGGCACGCGAGCGGGGTATCGACCTTGCGACGACCATCGGCACCGGGCCCGGTGGGCGCATCACTGCCGCAGACCTAGACACCCCGGCACCCACCCCGGCATCCGTTCCCGATGATCCCACACTCGGCCAGATGGAGCCCGGCCGCCATGCGCTACGCGGCGTGCGTGGGGTGGTCGCCCGCAACATGGCGCAGTCCTGGAGCGAGATTCCCCACATCCACACCTTCGACGAACTGGACGCCTCGCTCCTCCTCGACCTCCGGACCCGGATGCAGGGCATGGGCCGGGAGGTCACACCGCTCGCCGTCGCCATCGTGTCTGCAGCCGGGGCGCTGCGCCGGTTCCCGCTTGTCAACGCCTGTATCGATGACAACAAGATTCTCGTTCATGAACGGGTGAGCCTGGGCGTTGCCGTCGCCACGGAAGGCGGACTGATCGTGCCTGTCCTCGAGGATGCCGACCAACTCGACGTCTTCGCCGCGACCACCGCAGTGGCCGAACTCGCCGAACGGGCCCGAGCCGGCGACCTCACGGCTGCCGACCTCCGGGGCGCCACCTTCACGGTCACCAACTACGGGTCACTCGGTGGGCGCTGGGCGACCCCGATCATCCCGCCCGGGCAGGCGGCCATCCTCGGCCTGGGTCGCATCGCCGACCGACCGACCGTCGTCGACGGAGCAGTGGCCGCCCGGCCGATGCTGCCCTTCGTGTTCGGTGCCGACCACCGCCTGGTCGACGGCGACCTTCTCGAGGCGTTCAAGCGCTCGATCGTCGATGACCTGACCGAACCACTCCGCCTCCTCGTGGGTTCTTGACCCGATGGCGTCCTGAACGATGGTCGTGGGCGAGGTCGCCTCACCGGTCGACCTCCTCGTCATCGGCGGCGGCCCGGGCGGCTATGCCGCAGCGCTGCACGCCGCCCGACTCGGCCGCCAGGTCACGCTGGTCGAGCGCGAGGCGCTGGGCGGAACCTGCCTCAACGTGGGGTGCATCCCGTCGAAGGCACTGATCGAGGTCGCCAACGCTGTTGCGGCACCCGGGCGTGTGGCGGGATGGGGGGTGAGCGCCACCACTGAGGTCGACATGGCCGGCGTCCGTGAGCATCTGATGACCGTCGTGGCCGACCTCACCTCGGGTGTCGCCGGCCTCCTCGACCGGGCCGGAGTCCAGGTCGTACCGGGCACGGCCAGGTTCAGCCGCCCCAACCGCATTGCCGTGGAGCACGACGACGATCTCGAGCACCTCGAGTTCCGCCACGCCATCGTCGCCACGGGATCGAGGCCGATCGAGCTCCCGGGGCTCCCACTCGACGGTCGACGCGTCGTTGGCTCGACCGAACTGCTCTTCGCGACCGAACTCCCCGATGACCTCGTCCTCGTAGGCGGCGGCTACGTCGGCGTGGAGTTGGCCTGCGCCTTCGCCAAGCTCGGAAGCCGGGTCACGATCGTCGAGCTCGAGGACCGCGTCCTGCCGGGATTCGGCAAGCGCATCGGGCGAGCGGTCGAGCGGGGGCTGCGCAACCTCGGCGTGGGCCTGTGCCTCGCCCACCGGGCGGTCGGAGTAACCGATGACGGCATCTCCATCACGGGTCCCGACGGCGACCTGGTGCTCCCGGCCGACCGGATCGCCGTCGTCGCGGGCAGGCGTCCCAACAGTGACACCGTCGAGGTCACCTCCGCCGGTGCAACCGTCGACCAGCGCGGACTCGTCATGGTCGATGCGCAGCGGCGGGCCACCGATCGGGTGTTCGCCATCGGCGACCTCACTGACGGCCCCGCGCTGGCCCACAAGGCGACCGCCGAGGCCGAGGTGGCTGCAGAGGCGGCCTGCGGGCAACCGGCCGGCTTCGACCCCACGTGTGTCCCGATGATCGTGTTCGGCGACCCGCAGGTCCTTTCGGTGGGCCTCGATCGTGATGAAGCTGCAGCAGCGGGGCTGGTGGCCACCACCGGCCGGTTCCCGTTCGCCGCTTCCGGTCGGGCGCGGACACTGGGCGACACCGAGGGATTCGTCGAAGTCGTCGCCGACGAGGCGGGCACGGTCATCGGCGTGCACGCCGTGGGCGCACACGTGGCCGAGTTGGCCGGGGAGGCGGCGCTGGCCGTCGAGACAGCGGCCACCGTTGAGGACCTGGCCGGCACGATCCACGCCCACCCCACGATGGGTGAGTCGATCATGGAAGCAGCCCTCGGGCTGGCAGGACGCTCGCCGCACCGTGCATGAGTGACGTGCCCCGAAGTGTCATGCTCGGTTCACATCGGAGAAGGGGAACCATGGGGAAACGACGGCTCGGCATCGTGCTCACGGCGATGCTCGTCGCAGTGAGCTGTTCTGACGCAGGCGTCGACTCCACCCCGACCGCCACGGCGCCCCCGACCACGACGACGACCACGACGACGACCACGACCACGACGACGACATCGGTGAGCACCACAGCGCCCCCGACCACAGCGCCCCCGACCACGACGACGACGACCACGCTGCCCGGTCCCCCCGTCGAACCCTGGCCGGAGCCGTTCGATCCCACGATCTGGCCCACGCACCGGGCGATGCAGGCCGCCATCGCCGCCAACTGCCCGCCGGGCGAGGGCCTCGACTTCTCCGGGCAGGACCTCAGCGGACAGGACTTCATCGACGAGATCCTGCGGTGCGCCGACTTCACCGGAGTGGACCTGCGCGGTGCGAACTTCCGCGACGCCGACCTGGAGTACGCCGACCTCGACGGCGCCCTCGTCGACGAGACGACCGAACTGATGGGCTACGTATTCATCTCGCACCTGCCGCCTGAATCTTCCGGCAGCGACCGCTTCTCCCACACAATGTGCCAACAGGACGAGTGGTTCCTGCTCGGCTCCTACCTCGACGGGGACCGGGAGATGCAGTGCAACAACGTCGGCCTGAACGGGATCGAACAGGTCCTGCTGCATAACTGCAGCGACGGACGCGACTTCTCCACGATGGAACTCGCCGGCATGGACTTCTCGAATCTCGACCTGACCTGCTCGGACTTCAGCTACGCCGATCTCCGGGGTGCTGACCTGAGCGGCAGCAACCTCGCCAACTCGGTGTTCTGGGAGACCGACCTGACCGGTGCCGACCTCTCCGATGCCTCGTTCGTCGGCGCCCGGTTCGGGCAGTGGGATACCGGCGTCCAGCAGGCCGACCTGCGGGGCGCCGACCTCTCCGGTCAGGACCTCGGATTCTCGCTCTTTGGCTCGGACCTCCGGGGCGCCGACCTGACCGGCGTCTCCCTGAGCGGGGAGACTCGATGCGGCAACGGCGACTACCCGTGGCCGATCGGCGCTCCCCCGGAGTCAGTCCGGCCGGAGGACATGCGTTGCACCGGGATTGAGCCGCTCGGGCCCGCAGCGCCATTGCCTGATCCCTATCCCGGACCGACCTTCGTGCTCGGCAACGAACGGTCAGGCGAGGCGGCGGTGCGCCTAGACGGGTCCTGGGACGCCTGCCCACGGCTGATCACCGACGAGGACGTGACCCCCTTCATGCGGGCCTGCCTCGAGTTGTACGCCGAAGCCGGGCGGGTCTACCTCACCTACCACCCCTTCAGTTGGGTGGAGGCGGGCACGGCCGGCTGGCAGGGCATCGTCGCGGACTACCCGTCGATCACCGTCGACGGCCTGATGACCGACTTCGACGGCGAGACGGGCTTCGATCCCACCCCCAGTGAGAACGGGTGGATCCGGCCCCCGCGGCTGAGCAACGCCTCCGACAACTGGCTCGAGTTCATGCTCGGCGTGATCCGCACCCAGGTCGGAGCCGGCACCACGGGCATCGCCTTCGACGAGGGCTGGGGTTCGCTCGGACCGGGGCGGGCACACGACTTCGGACCTGCCGTCATGGCCGGCTTCCGCGACTACCTCGAGGCCAGGTACACGCCCGATCAGCTGGCGGCGAAGGGGATCAGCGACATCACCTCGTTCGACTGGCTGGCGGAGGTCCGGGCGACTCCCGTCTTCGTCGACACGCAGTCGGACCCTGGCCAGTACTTCACGGCGCGCTGGTGGTCGGAGGTGCTCGGGCGCCCAGTCGAGGCCGGCGAGACCTGGACCCTCGAGACCTTCAAGTTCACATTTGGGGACACGGTCGCGAAGGCACAGCCCCTGGTCGGGCTCGTCATCGCAGAAACTCCATCCGACCTCGACTACTTCAACCGGATGCTGCTGCGCGAGGCCTACGAGGCGATCCGCGACACCGGCAAAGCGGCAAGCGCCGAAGCGGGACACCCCTGGTACCTCTCGATCAACGGCTACAACGACCTGGGGTGGGGCAATGCTGCGGTCACCGCAGCCGTCGCCGACCTGCCGATGGGCGAGTTGTCCACCCGTGACGCCCGGTGGCCCGAGCGCAACTTCACATCCTTTTTCAAGGCCATGGCCGGCATGGGCAAGCGCTTCTCGCCGATGTTCTACCCGGGCCAGGCCCTGACCCCCCAGAGCGACAACGACACGCCGCTCGTCGTCACGTTCCTCGCCGACGTCTACGCCTCGGGCGGGGTTGCCCAGTCCCAGGACACCCGCGATGACGACGCTGTCGAGCGTTTCTTCAACCTGATCCAGTCGGATCCGGGACTGTTCGCCACCACAGACAACGAGGTCGGCCTCTACTACTCGCTCGGCAACCACATGGGCGATGTCGGCCGGCAGCCGGTCGGGGTCGGAACCTTCTACGGCGCCGCCCGGCTCCTCGAGGACAGCCACCTCTCCTACGACGTCCTCTACCAGGGCGACCCCGACATGGGCCCGGGCACGGTGCGCTGGGTCGACCGGCAGGTCACGCCCGAACAGCTCGCCGGCTACTCGCTGGTCGTGCTTCCGAACACCCGGCACATGACCGATGCCGAGGTCGCCACCCTGCAGGGCTACCTCGATGGTGGCGGCCGACTGGTCGTCTTCGGCGAGGCCGGAACGCGGGACTTCTCCTATCCGGATCAGGGCGAGCGGTCGATCACCTGGACCGGCGACGTCCTGATGCTCCCGGGTGGCGACAACCTGGCGTCGCGCTACGACGGCGACCTGGCGCCCTCCCAACTGGCCGACTTCCAGCGTGAACTGGCCGCAGCCTTCGGCACCGACGACCCGATGGCCGAACTGGGACCACTGGTTCACGTGCACCGCTTCCGGGACGACACCTCGGGGCGGGAGATCCTCCACCTCGTGAACTTCGACTGGGACCCGGAGGCCGACCTGATTCGACCCGTCGAGGGCGCGCTCATCGCCGTGTCCACGGCATTCGACCCGCTGACGGAGGTTCGGTGGGCCACCCCCGACGACCCCGAGGGCCGGTCCCTCGACTACAGCGTCGTGGGCGGCATGCTCAACGTGCTGATCCCCCGCCTCGACGCCTACGGCGTCCTGACGGTCACGGCCCCGTAGCCGCCTACGATCGCCCGATGGTCCGGTCGCTTCCTGCAGCCCTCCCTTCGGAGGTTCGCGTCGATCGTGCAGCCCGGCGGGCGGCGGGTGTCGTCAAGTGGACCCGGTACGACGCCGACGCTCTCCCCGCCTGGGTGGCCGAACACGACTTCGGGCAGCCGCCGGCCGTCCGTGAACGTCTGCGCTACCTGGTCGAAGCCAGCGCCCACGGCTACCACGATGCGGCCGAGCCCATGGTCGAAGCCTTCTGCCGCTGGGTCTCGCGGCGGCACGACTGGTCACCGGAACAGGAACTGGTGCGCCCGACCACCAACGTGGTCCAGGGGGTCTGGGCGAGCGTCCAGGCGTTCACACGGCCCGACCAGAAGATCGTGCTCTCTGACCCCGTCTACTACCCGTTCCAGAACCTCGGCCCAACCACGGGGCGGGAGGTGGCCAGGTGGAACCTCGTCCACGACGACTCGGGCTGGCACTACGACCTGGACGCCCTGCAGGCGCTCCTCGAGGACGACCCCTCGATTGGCCTCCTCCTGCTGTGCAACCCCCAGAACCCGACGGGCCGGGTGCTCCAGGCCGACCAACTGACCCGCATCGTCGAACTCGCCCTCGAGCACGACATCACCATCGTGTCCGACGAGATCCACTACGACCTCGTCCACCCGGGGGCTGAGCATGTTCCGACTCTCATCATCCCCGGCGCATCCACCTGCACGATCGCCGTCACCTCCGGCATCAAGACATTTGCCATCGGCGGCCTCCGGTGCGCCGTGGCCGTGTTCGGTGACGAGAGGCTCCGTGACCAATTCGACACTGTTCCCGAACACCTCCTCACCGTCCCCAATCGCCTCGGTTGCGAAGCCTCGATCACCGCCTGGGACACGGGCGATGCATGGGTCGACGAACTCAAGGCCGTCCTCGACGCGAACCGGCACCACCTCGTAGAGCGGCTCGGCACTGAACTGCCCGACGTCGGCATCCACCTCCCGGATGCGACGTTCCTCGCCTGGTTGGACCTGACCGCCTTCGAGCCCGGTGACCGACCCTCGACCTGGCTGCGGGCGCAGGCCGGGGTTGCCTGCGAGGCAGGTCCGAAGTACGGATCGGGCGGCGAAGGCCACGTCCGGCTCAACTTCGGCACGACGACTGAGGTCCTCGACGAGATCATCGACCGACTGGTGGCCGGCCTCGGCGAGGGCTGAGCCGCGCGCGAGGCCTTCGGCTCCTACGCTCGGACCATGAGGATGAATATCGGAGACCGTCTCCGAGGGTTCACCGTTGGGGCCCTCGCCGCGGGAATGCCACTTGCAGTTGGCGAGTTCGCCGCCTCGCTCGCGGACCGGCTCCGCTCGCCGATCGTCGCCGTCGGCGACCTCCTCGTCGATGTGATGCCGGGCGTGGTCGTGCGGGCCTCGATCAGCACCCTCGGCTCCGCGCAGAAGCCACTCCTGCTCACCGGTATCGCCGCGGTGACCCTCGCATTGGGGGGCCTGCTCTGCGTGCGCATGCCGACGAGGGTGCCGGCCGCCCTCACGGCATTCGGCGCCCTCGGCGGATGGGCGATGGCCCGTAGCCCGCTGGCCTCGACCGCCGGCAGTTGGCTCCTCGCCTTCCTCATGGTCGGCGCCGGCCTGGCCGTCCTGAAGGGTGCCCCCAGGTCCTCCGGGCAGGCCACGGATGCCGCTGGCCCACTCGAGGATCCCCGGCTCAAGTACGCCGACCGGCGGAACTTCCTCGCCTATGCGGGGGGCATGTCGACCACTGCCGTTGCGCTCGTGGGTGCGGGCCGCTTCATCTCGGACAGGTCGGCCCAGGAGGCCCGAGCCAGGTTCGAGTTGCCCACCACGACGACCCCGTCCACAACGACCGCCCCGTCCACAACGACCGCCTCCTCCACAACGACCGCCCCGCCTCCGACCACCGCCGCCACAACCACGGCCCCACCCACGACGACCGCCGCGCCACCCTCCCTTCCCGCTGTCGACGGGCTCGATCCCTGGATCACCCCGAACGCCGACTTCTACCGGATCGACACGGCGCTGACCGTTCCGATCGTGGATCCCACGGACTGGTCGCTGACCCTCGATGGCCTGGTGGCTGAGCCGGTGACGCTCACCCTCGACGACCTGCTGGCCATGGACGTCCTCGACGCCACCGTCACGCTCGCCTGCGTCTCGAACCCGGTCGGCGGGCCACTGATCGGCAACGCCGTCTGGACCGGGGTCCTGCTCACCGACGTCCTCGACCTCGTCGACCTGCTTCCGGAGGCCGAACAGGTGCTGGCCTGGTCGGTCGACGGATTCTCGGCCGGCTTCCCGCTAGCGACGGCTGTCGACGGACGGACGGCGCTGGTGGCCTTCGGCATGAACGGCGAGCCGCTGCCGCTCGCCCATGGCTTCCCCGTGCGCCTCGTGGTGCCGGGTCTGTATGGCTACGTCTCGGCGGTGAAGTGGCTGTCGCAGCTCGAACTCTCCCGCTTCGAACGTGACGGCTTCTGGATCGACAAGGGCTGGTCCAAGGACGCACCGGTCAAGATCTCGTCACGCATCGACGTCCCCGCACAGGACCGTGTCGAGGCGGGCACGGTGCCGGTGGCGGGAGTGGCCTGGTATCCGGACGTCGGCGTCGCTGCGGTCGAGGTCTCGGTCGACTTCGGCCCGTGGCAGGCCTGCCGCCTGGGTGAGGCCGACGGCCCCGGACTGGAGGGCGAGGCCTGGGTGCAATGGCTCCACCTGTGGGAGCCCGAACCCGGCAGGTACCGGATCCGTGTGCGGGCGTTCGGCAGCGATGGGACGATGCAGTCTCCCGAGAGGGTGGCACCGGCGCCCAACGGCGCCGAGGGGTACCACGAAATCAGTGTGACGGTGACCTGACCGGAGCAGGACCCCGGTGTCGGCCGCTAGGCGGCAGCGGTGGTGGTCGTGGTCTCCGCAGCAGCCGTCGTGGTCGTCTCAGCAGCAGCCGTCGTCGTGGTCTCAGCAGCCGTCGTCGTGGTCTCAGCAGCAGCCGTCGTCGTGGTCTCAGCAGCAGCCGTCGTCGTGGTCTCAGCAGCCGTGGTCGTGGTCTCCTCGGTACCGGCCACCGTCGTGGTGGTCTCCGTGGCAACCGTGGTCTCCGTGGCAACCGTGGTCTCCGGTGGAACCGTGGTCTCCGGTGGACGGTTCGGGGCTGTGTTGACGGGAAGGCCCCGGGCCTCGAGTTCGGCGATGTGGGCCGCCTGCGTACCCCCGCCGTACCAGCCGTCGGCGGTGATGCCGAGCAGCGTCTGGAGCGCAACGGCCTCTTCACTCGGTCCCCACTCGTAGGCGAAGGTCAGGACGGACTCTTCGTCGATGACCGGGACTGCTGCCACGGTGGTGGTGGGACCTGTCGTGGTGGTCGCGGAGGACGCGCCGGAGGCGTTGGTGGTGGTCGTCGTGGCGGCAGAGGACGCGCCGGAGGCCTTGGTGGTGGTCGTCGTGGCGGCAGAGGACGCGTCAGGGGCCGTCGTCGTCTGCTGTGGTGCCGATGCCAGCACGGACACCTCGGTTTCGATGTCGATCATGTCCTCGCGCAACTGGATGATCTCCGCCCTGAGTTGTTCGATCTCGTCGTCGTTGGTCTCGAGGAGGCCACAACCGGTGGCACCTAGGGCCAGGATCGCCGCAAGGGCCGTCGCAGTCACCATGTGTCGTCGCATCGCGGCAGTCTTTCAGATCGGCAGAAGGAAGTGGTAGCGCCCGACCGTATCGGAGAGGGCTGACGAAGGGTACCCCCGATCGTCGACCACTCGCATGGGCCCGGCCTCCTTCTCCTGCCTACGATCTCCTACGACAAAGGGGGGTTCCATGTCCACTTTCGAGAAGTTCGTCGATGGCCTCGACTTCGGAGAAGGTCCGCGTTGGCACGATGGTCGACTCTGGTACTCCGACTTCTTCCAGCACCGGGTCTACGCCGTGTCCTCCGACGGAGAGCGTGAGACCATCCTGGACCTGGGCGACGAACAGCCGTCCGGGCTCGGCTGGTTGCCGGACGGTTCGCTCCTGGTGGTCGGGATGACCCGCCGTCAGGTACTTCGGGCAACGGCCGATGGGGACCTCTCGATCCATGCCGACCTGTCGGAAGTCGCTACCTGGCACTGCAACGACATGGTCGTCGACGCTCGAGGCAATGCCTACGTCGGCAACTTCGGCTTCGACCTCGAGAACCGTGCCAGTCCGGCCAGCGCCGACCTTGCACTGGTCCGAGCCGATGGAAGCGTGGAGGTCGCCGCCGAGGGACTCGGATTCCCGAACGGTTCGGTCATCACCCCCGATGGATCGACCCTGATCGTCGGCGAGACGATGGGCCAGTGCTACACGGCGTTCACGATCGGCGACGACGGTTCCCTCTCGGAGCGGCGGACCTGGGCCGAGGTGCCGGGAACTGCGCCCGACGGTTGCTCCCTCGACGACGACGGAGCCATCTGGTTCGCCAACGCTGCCGCCCCCGAGGTCGTACGGGTGGCCGAAGGCGGCGAGATCCTCGAGCGGCGTGCCACTCCGCAGAGTGCCTTCGCCTGCATCCTCGGCGGCGAGGACGGCCGAACCCTCTTCGTGCTCACCTCTCCCGGGTTCACGGCTGACTCGGCCGGCTCGGCAGCCGGCGCCATCTGGACGACCCGCGTCGACAGCCCGGGGACCGGACTGCCCTAGGCGGTCGGCTCAGATGCCGCCGATGGCGACATACTTGGTCTCGAGGTACTCGTCGAGGCCGTGGTGGGAGCCCTCCCGGCCGATGCCCGACTCCTTGAAGCCGCCGAACGGCGCCACCTCGGTGGAGATGAGGCCGGTGTTCACGCCGACCATGCCGTACTCGAGGCTCTCGCTGACCCGCCAGATGCGCCCCATGTCGGCGGCGTAGAAGTAGGCGGCCAGGCCGTACTCGGTGTCGTTGGCGATGGCGATGGCGTCGTCCTCGGTGGAGAACCGGAACAGCGGCGCCACCGGGCCAAAGATCTCCTCGCCGTGGATCGCCATGTCGGGGGTGACGTCGGCGAGGACGGTGACCTCGTAGTAGGTGCGCCCGAGAGCATGGCGTCGGCCACCGGTGAGCACTCGGGCGCCCTCGGCGAGTGCGCCCTGCACGAGTTCTTCGACCTTGTCGATGGCGTCCTCGTTCACGAGAGGGCCGATCTCGCTGCTCTCGTCGATGCCGGGTCCGACCTTGAGGTCGGCGACGGCCTCGGCCAACTTCTTGGCGAACTCGTCGTAGACGCCGTCCTGGACGAGGAAGCGGTTGGCACACACGCACGTCTGGCCGCTGTTGCGGTACTTCGAGACGATGGCGCCCTCGACGGCTGCGTCGATGTCAGCGTCGTCGAACACGATGAACGGGGCATTGCCGCCCAGTTCCATGGAGGCCTTCTTGACGGTGCCGGCGGCCTGGCCGAGGAGCAGCTTGCCGATCGGCGTCGAACCGGTGAAGGAGATCTTGCGGATCGTCGGGTTGGTGGTGAGTTCCCGGCCGACGGCGGGGCTGTCCGTTGCGGGGATGACGTTGAGCAGTCCGGGGGGCAGACCGGCCCGGTCCGCCAGTTCGGCGGCGGCGAGGGCGCTCAGCGGGGTCTCGCTGGCCGGACGCACGAGGCTGGCGCAGCCGGCCGCGAGGGCCGGAGCGACCTTGCGGGTGATCATGGCCTGCGGGAAGTTCCAGGGCGTGATGGCAGAGACCACGCCGACGGGCTGCTTGAGGACGAGCAGTCGCTTGGTCGGATCATGGGTGGGGATGACCTCGCCGTAGGCCCGCTTGCCCTCCTCGGCGAACCAGTCGATGAAGTTGGCCGCATACACGACTTCTCCCCGGGACTCGCCGATGGGCTTGCCCATCTCGCTGGTCATGATCAGGGCAAGGTCCTCCTTGTGCTCGAGGAAGAGTTCGTACCAGCGTCGCAGGACGGCCCCGCGGTCCTTTGCGGTGCGTGCCGCCCATCCCTTCTGGGCCACTTCGGCGAGGTCGACGGCCCGGCGGGTCTCGTCGACGCCGAGGTCGGCGACGCTCGCCACGACGTCACCGGTGGCGGGGTCGGTGACGTCGAAGGTGGCCCCCGAGTCGGCATCGATCCACTCGCCGCCGATGTACGCCTGGGTCCTCAGAAGGGTCGGATCCTGGAGTTCCACTGCGGGTTCCTCTCGTGTCGTCGTCGAACGCGCCTCAGCGTAGTGAAGGGGGATCGAGGATCGTCCACGGGACACCCGTTCCGGCGCGAGACTCGGTACATGTCGACACGTGTCAAGGGGCCGCTCGCCGTTCTCCTGGGACTGGGGATGGCCGCCTCGGGCGTCATGCACTTCGTCGACCCCGGCTGGTTCGAACCGCTGGTTCCCGACCAGTTGGGAAACGCCACGGCCTGGGTGTACGTGAGCGGCGTCGCCGAGATCGTCGTTGGAATCGCCCTGCTGCTGGACCGGGGGCAGCGCCACCGGGCGGGCACTGCACTCGCCGTGCTCCTCGTCGTGCTCTACGTCGGCAACCTCAACATGTGGGTCAACGACATCACGATCGGCGAGACCAACCTGGGGACCAACGGCCACCTGTTCCGGGCACTCGTCCAGGTGCTGCTCATCACCGCCGCCCTCTGGATCGCCGGCCGCCTCCCGCGGAAGCGGCCGGCCTGAGGCATCGGGAGGGCCGTTGCCGGTGGCCCTTCCCGTGGACCGCCAGCGCCTCGGATGGTAGACCGGCCGTCACGACAAGCAGATCGAAGAGGGATAGGTGGTAGCACGATGGCGTCTCCAGAGGCACTGGCGATCAAGGAGCAGTTGAGACTCCTCAGCGAAATGGTCGGTGGAGCCCAGTCGGTCGAGGAGCAGCGGGCCCAGTACGAGATGGCGGCCAGCATGATGACCGTTGCTCCCGACGGGGTGGCCTGGACCGAGGTGGATGCCGGCGGCGTGCCGGCGATCTGGGCCGACTCGGAGGAAGGCTCGAGCAACCATGTCGTGATGTACGTGCACGGTGGTGGCTATGTGATCGGTTCGGCCACGGGCTACCGCAACTTCACCGGTCAGTTGGCGAAGGCCGTTGGCTGCCGGGTCCTCAACGTCGACTACCGCCTCGCCCCCGAGCACCCGCATCCGGCTGCGGTCGACGACAGCACCACCGCCTACCACTGGCTGCTCGACCAGGGATTCGGCGCCGACAGGCTCGCCGTCAGCGGCGACTCCGCCGGCGGAGGGCTCACCGTGTCGACGCTCCTCAAGTTGCGCGACGACGGCACCCCCCTCCCGGTGGCCGGCGTTCCAATCTCGCCGTGGGTTGACATGGAGGGCATCGGCGAGTCGATGACGACGAGGGCCGACGTGGACGTGCTAGTCGACGAGGCCGGCCTCAAGGGCATGGCCGACATGTTTCTTGCCGGACAGGACGCCCGCGATCCGCTGGCGGCGCCCCTCTACGGCGACTTTGCCGGCATCCCGCCGCTCTTCATCCAGGTCGGCGACGAGGAGACCCTGCTCGACGACTCGACCCGGCTGGCAGAGTCGGCGGAGGCGGCCGGCGTCGAGGTACGGCTCGACGTGTTCCCCGAGATGCAGCACGTGTTCCAGCTCTTCGCCGGCAACATGCCCGAGGCAGACGAGGCCATCGCCCGGATCGGCGCCTGGCTCCGACCCCGACTGGGCCTCTAGGACCTGGCCGGCGGGGCTTCAGCCAGCCCCGGCCCGGAGGTGCTTCTGCGTCTCCTGCCGGTTGAGTACGTAGGTGTCATCCGGGTCGAAGCCCTCCTCCCAGCCGTCCACGACCCATTCGGGCATGACCCAGTAGGTGTACCCGTCGGGCAGGTCGACGTACCTCCACTCCTCATGGCTCCCGCGGAACGGCCGGACGACCCCGGTGGTGGCGATGAGTTCGCGCATGTCGAGCCACAGGGACGGGTAGTCCTCCCTGAAATGAGTCATGACGTACTGGTGCTCGAGCGGCCCTGTGTACTCGACGGTGGTGCGGAAGTCGGCCGCCGCCAGCCGCTGCAGGAGGTCTTCGGGGATCACCATGTCGGAAGGTTCGAGGGGTGGTGGGTCACGGTTGTCGGGGCCAAGGCCTGAAGCCTGCCAGAAGCAACGGGCCTCGCGCAGGTTCGAGCCGAAACCCCTGCCCTGCCGGCATCCCGGCTGCCTTCCCGGCACCGAGAGGGTCACACCAGACTGGACCACGGTCAAGGAGTAGGGTCATCCCACAACGGCAGCAGGCCGTGCACACGACTGCTGTCACCCGAGCGAGGAGGACGAGCCGTGGCTGAGTCGTTGATCGGAACCGTGGTCCACCAGTGGCAGAAGGCCGGTGCGGCCCTGCTGGCACTCTCCGAAGGTGGTTTGGGCGTCGGTGACACCATCCGCATCAAGGGCCACACCACGGACTTCACCCAGACGGTTCGGTCGATGCAGATCGACCACGAACCGGTCGACTCGGCTGGCCCCGGCGACGAGGTCGCGGTCGGGATCGACGGCCGGGTACGGGTCAAGGACAGCGTGTACCGGGTGTCTGCCGACTCGACGCCAGGTCCTTTGGGATTCCTGAAGCGCCTGTTCGGTAGCAAGTCCTAGAACCCGCTCGTTGGCCAGGCGACAGGCACCGGCCAACAAGGGGTTGCTCCGGTCCCAGAGGGAGCGTCCTGGTCGGACCGAGTTGGGAATCTGGGAAGTAGCGGTCAGTTGGACAATCCGGCACTGTGCTTTCTAGGATCTCGCCGTGGCCACCGCTGACCGCAAATCATTCTGGGCGTGGTGCATGGAATCGGAGGAGCCGACCGATGCCGAGCGCGCGAAGTTCGCCCGACACCTCTCGGAGCGATTCGGAACTTCGGTAACCGCAAGACCCGTGCCAAAGGCCGAGGACGCGGAACTTCGACCCCCTCGCATCCAGGTTCCCGACTCGGTTGCCGACTGGTGTTCGACCTCCACGTACGACCGGGCGAGTTACGCCTACGGCGCGCATTTCACCGAGCGGGTTCGCGCCTTCAACCTCGATTTTCCGAACCCTCCGGACGTCGTGGCCCACCCTCGAACCGAAGAAGAGGTTGTCGCCACACTCGACTGGTGCGATCAGAACGGGTACGTCACCGTCCCCTATGGGGGTGGGTCCTCGGTCGTTTGGGGCCTTGCCCCCCCTGAGGATCGAGGGCCGACCGTCATCATCTCGCTGGGCCAACTCAACCAGGTCCTGGAAATCGACGAGGTTTCGCGCGCCGCCCGGATCCAGGCTGGAGTGTTCGGCCCCCACCTTGAAGACCAACTCCGCCCACACGGGTACACGCTTCGTCACTTCCCGCAGTCATTCCGATTCTCGACGCTTGGCGGGTGGATCGCCACCCGTTCGGGCGGCCACTACGCCACCAACCACACCCACATCGATGAGTTCGTCGAGTCCACCAGGATGATCACCCCAGCCGGTTGGTGGGAATCCCGTCGCCTCCCCGGGTCGGGCGCCGGTCCGAGCCCCGACCGGATGGTGATCGGTTCCGAGGGCATCTACGGAATCATCACGGAGGCCTGGATGCGGATCCAGAAGCGCCCGACCTTCCGGGCAACTGCGGGAATCACTTTCCCAACTTGGGCAGCCGGCTGCGAGGCGGTTCGCCAGATCGTGCAAGCCAAGTTGTGGCCGGCGAACCTCCGGATTCTCGACCCGGACGAAGCCGGCCGCGCTGCGGGACTCGACGGGGAGAACTCACTGGTGATCGTGGGGTTCGAAAGTGCCGAACTCACCCAGCGCCACAACATCGCCCAGGCGGTAGAGATCGCCCGGGACGCCGCCGGGGAGATTCCCGACGACGAGATCCAGGTCGATGACGGCACCGGAAACCCGACCGGGCGCGGTGGTGCGGTCGGCGCGTGGCGCGACGCGTTCATCGGAGTCGGCAACGGGGTGGAAACATCACTCGGATTGATCAACGACACGTTCGAAACGGCGATTACCTGGGACCGGTGGCCGGCATTCGACGCGGCGGTCAGAGAAAGGGTCGGCGCGGCACTTGCAGAAACATTCGGTGAACACCACTCGCTGTCCTGTCGCTTCACCCACGTCTACCCGGACGGTCCCGCCCCCTACTACACGTGGTTCGGGATGGG